>Ga0070731_10003093_pt1 | contig 15195 bp, 12 predicted proteins | sample Coa_R1_2_FD_66448 | JGI IMG/M metagenome (GOLD analysis project Ga0070731, IMG submission 66448) | Surface soil microbial communities from Centralia Pennsylvania, which are recovering from an underground coalmine fire - Coalmine... | ecosystem: Environmental > Terrestrial > Soil > Unclassified ...
ATCGACCATGGGCTAGAGCATTAATCAAGCATTACTTCTCTAGACGAGGTGGTATAGTCCTTATGGAAGGTACTCAAGCTCTGAAAAAAGTGAAACGAAAATTCCAAATTGAGAATGTAAAATGTTATGGTTGGGATGAGGAATATTGGTATTATAAGACAATAAAATGTGTTAAATCGCGTGTCGATTTGATGAATAGATACCAAGAAGACCAACCGTCCGTTAAATGGTCTGCAAAGGATGTCAAAGCATGGCGGGAATTGAACCGCTTCTCGGTCGCGTGTAACAAGGAGCGTGAGCAGTCGATGATCGATACTTTAAAAAAAGTAATACCTCATCTACAACCAGGGCAAAAAGTGTTTGTCATTTCAGGATCCAGTCATTTACTCAGCATTATGAATGAAATCGAGGATTTTACAGGCACACAGAGCACTAGTCCTATTAAAACAGCTATGCTGATTCCAAAAAACCTTCATTCAAATTCCCCATCCGATGAGACAGCCTATATGAAAAAACTAGCTGGCTTTTGCCGAGTTTAAAGAACGTTTCGAAAGAAAAAATCTTCTTTAAAGCGGCCTCTAGAGACAAAAGTATGCGTGCGGCTGGTAGGGTGTTCGACACCGCGCAATGTGACGCAAAAATGCTCTGCTTCTATGCGAATTGCCACATCTTCTGTATTGAGTAGAATGCTGAGGGCGTCAGCGATTTGGGATGTCAGGCGTTCTTGGAGTTGCGGTCGTCTGCAGAAATAGTCGACGATGCGATTGATTTTGGAGAGTCCTAAAATTTTATCCGCTGGAATATAAGCGACCGCTGCTGTACCGATAATGGGTACGAAATGATGCTCGCACATACTTTTAATGGGAATATCCTTGACCAAGACGATGCCGTTATCCTCTTCTTGCATCATGTCATTATCGAGATAAGAGACATCGGGGAACAGAGCTGTGTCCAACCCCCAGAAAAGTTCGTCCATATACATGTGGGCGAAACGCTCAGGGGTATTCTGCAAAGAAGGATCGGACAGATCGAGGTCTAAGATCTGCATAATCTCTCTAAAATGATGGGCGATCCTTTCGGTTTTTTGTTCTTTGGTTAATGAGGAAGAAATAAGCCGATGAGGATGATGGGTGATGGCAGCCTCTTCCATGAGATCAAGTCCATGCAGAGTATTCATCGTGTGGCCAAATATTCGCTTAAGGGACCATCAAAGATGCGTAGTCCTTTTTCTTCAAATGCTAACAGTTTTTTAGCGCTGTTGTTGAGCAATTCGCGGTCATGGCTTGCGACGAGGACAGTTCCTTTATAGTCCTGAAGCGCCCAGGAAAGGGCGGAGACGGCCTCGAGGTCAAGATGGTTGTTGGGTTCATCCAGGATCAGTACATTGTAATTGCAGAGCATAAGGCCGCCTAGGATGAGACGCGCTGTTTCGCCACCTGACAGATGGGAGACCGGCTTAAAGGCATCGTCCCCAGAAAAAAGCATTTTTCCCAATATGCTGCGTATATCTTGGTCGTAAACTCCTTCGCGTCTTTTTTTTAGCCAATCGAAGACAGTATCATGGCTCTTTTTATCGACCACCTCGGAGTGATTTTGGGGGAAATAGCCGATCTGGACCTGATGGCCGGGTTCGATCAGTCCTTTATCCAGGGGGAGAAGCCCTGCGAGGAGTTTAAGCAGGGTAGTTTTTCCTTTTCCATTATTGCCGATGACGCCGATTTTATCTCCGCGGAGAATATCGATAGAAAAATCTGATAAGACCCGGTTGCCATCATAGGCTTTGGATATGTCCTCGACCTTGAAAACGATCTGACCGGAAGGTTTTTCAGGAGGATAGAAACGCACATAAGGACGTTGGATATTGGATTTTTTGAGCTCTTGGGGTTCAAGCCGCTCGATTTCCCGCAGACGCGATTGGACTTGGCTTGCGCGTGTGCCGGCGCCAAAACGTGCGACAAATTCTCTGAGCTGCGAAATTTTTTTATCCTTTGTTTTATTTTCGGATTCAGCACGTTCGCGCACAGATGTCTTTGCTACGAGCATCTGATCGTAATTACCTGGATAGATGATGATTGTCTCATAATCGATATCTGCAATATGCGTCGTCACGGCGTTTAAAAAATGGCGGTCATGGCTGACGACGACCAATGTTCCCCTATAATTATGCAGGAACTGCTCCAGCCAGCCGATCGATTCTAGATCGAGGTGGTTTGTCGGTTCATCGAGCAACAGGGCATCGGGATTTCCAAAGAGGGCCTGGCACAAGAGAACGCGGAATTGCCTATCGGAAGGGATCTCCTTCATGCGCAGCTGATGCATCTCGCTCGGGATTCCCATGCCGATGAGGAGGACCTCTGCATCGGAGTCCGCGCTATAGCCGTCTTCATCGTGGACGATTTCTTCCAGTTCTCCTAAGCGTATACCAATATCGTCGGTTAATTCTTCCTGGTAGAGTTTTTCCCTTTCGCTCAAGGCATCCCATAAGCGCTGGTTGCCCATGATGACGACATCGAGCACTTTGTGATCGCGGAAATCTTCAATATTCTGTCTTAAAAAACCCACCCGTCTAGGGAGAGTGATGCCGCCGCTTGTCGGCTCTTCTTTTCCGATGACGATTTTAAGAAGGGTCGATTTGCCAGATCCATTCGGACCTGTCAATCCATAGCGTGCTCCAGAATTGAAAGTGATCGTCACGTCCTCAAACAGAAGGCGTGCCCCGACTTTTTTAGATATTTCTCGTAATGTAATCATAGTATTTAGAAAAAAATTGTCCCATATTCTAGCATAAAGCCATAAGATAAACAAGACCTGAAGAATCTGTGGTCATGTGCCAAGCGGTAAAGCAATTTTTTTAACATGAGATAGGTTCCTTATCGCAAATTATAAAAATCGTTTTCTTTCTTGGCGCCTGGATTTATGTATGCGAAAGAAGTCTAAAATGGTTTGCATCCTGAATCAATATATACCGAAAGTGTTTGAAAAATTGGAATCCGGCTTCGTTGGCTTTGCAGCAAATTTTTTGTCTTCGCTCGCGCCTTGTGCACGCACAATGGTCGCTCGCTCCAGACAAAAAAAATTTGCGCAGCCGCCTTGCCAAATGCCAATTTTTCAACCACTATCGGTATACGGTTGCTCGTAGAAATAGATTTTGCGATTTGGAAAATCGATGAATACGAGCATAGAATCGAGAAAATCCATCCCAATAACGGCCTCGATGTCAAAGGGAATTTTGACCTTTTGAAAGGACACAGTGCCAAAATCTTGCTTACCGATTTTAAACCGGGGCATATCATAAACATCTTCTGGATTGAAGATCATTTGGTCCGAATTGGTGGGATTTAAGATCCCATGTTGATCGATAGTTTTGCGGTTATAGATCATATGGTCATTGCATCCCGCTTCCAAATCCTTATTGAGCATGTTCCACGTGCATCCCGTATCTAACATACACCGAATGGGTCCGGATGGGGTTGTTGCTTCAAATTCAATAAAACCCCTATCTAAGTGGAAGGGGACCTCAATGAATGCATCAGTAGGATATCCTTTTTTCTTAAGAGTATCTAGAGAATCGCAAAACGCTATTAGGGAATGATCACAATCTAGGAAAAAATTTAAATTATGGAATAGTCTCCATCCTATTCTTCCTAAAGTATCATCATAGGATAATTTTTCGTCCCTTAGTAGAATGCCATCCCTATCGAACTCCGGATTATTTTCTTGTACGTAGCCTTCGCGTAAGACCAATTCTCCAATTTTTATTTTTGAAAGCTCATACACAGCACTCTCATACTTTTTTCCCCGCATCCCAAAATAAGAAAAATGCTGCACGAAGGACTTATCAATAAGATTTTCTATGAATGCTCCAGGAAGGCTCATGTTCCCATCGAAGCCCAAATCCACTTCTGCAGTTGTTATTTTTTCCTCAATTCTAATGTCGACGCAGGGAATGTGAGAAATAAATTTGGTGATTTTAATCGGTTGAAAATATGAACCCTGGATGCACAAATGCGATCGTTGCATCTGGTTTTTTTTACTATACTTTGAGAATAGAAGATAGGACAAAGCACAGCATCCTAAAAGCATAGACGAAAGAATAAGCCATTTTTTTTTCATTGGCTTCTTTCAGTGTCGTGACTGCTATTAAAATCTATAGTTCCTTCCCCTGAGTTAAAATCATGATCAATACTTCCTTCAATATGATTGCCTTTGTTATCATGTGCCTCTGCTTTGAAATAGCCTTTAAACTTATTGCCGTCTTCTCCACCATACTCGTATGTAATCCCAGCTTTGACGCTTCCACCTGTTTTACGATCTTCATCCCGGTCTCTGGTCGACCTCACGGGCAGTAGATTAAATTCGTTTTTAAGGAAACTTTTGACCTTTTGTGCTGTGGGCAATTGATGAGGACCAAGAATGAAATTTGAGGTATGTTCAGAAGAGCGAGTGTGTTTTTGCTTCACAAGCGTATATAATCCATCGGACATGGAAGCAGTAAAGATAGAGGATCCGGCATCTATGTTCTTTGCTAGATAAGGCAACGATTGAAGCAGGAGAGTACAACTTTTTCCTGAATTAGTTTTTTGCTGACCAAAACATAAGTCAACAATCCATTCTTGCGAACCTTCTAAAATATTAAAATCACCGCACAGAATAAAAGGAGATGGTTTTTTCTCCACTTGCAAAAGATCATCTTGCATTTTCTGCATGATTTGATTGAATTTGTAAGTAACTGTCTGATCGAGTGGATCTTTCTTTAAATTAATTGCATAAACATGTCCAAGACTTGTACCTGAATTTTTAAGGATAAAATCTAGGAAGCCTTCACTGCCATCTCTTCCTTCTTCAACAAACGTGTTAAATTGAGGTTTTTCGATTTTGTACTTGCTTGCAATGAGCATTCCACTTTCGGAAGGGTTCAATGCCGCGGTTGGAACGTAAAGGAAATGCGCATAATGTGCCTCGAGTGCTTCATAGAGAACATTGGCAGCAGCATTGGAGACGACTTCTTGTATATAAATGACGTCAACATTCTCCGATAAGATTTTTTTCGAGAGATTCAAGATTGCAGAATCCGAAAGATGGCCAGATTTAAGGTTCAGGATGGTAAAATCTAAGCTGAGATTATTTGTTTCCTCTGCTGAGCCACGTAGATAAAAGGGCTCATTGGAATCATTTTTAATAACCTGGGTTCCGATGTAGTGTTGAAAAGCATTTTTGCAAATATTTTCTGTGGTCTCGCTTACATATTCTTCCACTTTTGAGGAAGTTGTTAAAGATGCTCGCTGTTCTGCCAGTACTGGGGTGAATTGAGAGAGGAAAACGATTAATCCTAAAATATAGTTGAGACTAAATTGAGGCTTCATAGACATCTCCTGAGTGAGTTGAATTTTTTTTAGCGAGCCTAGCATTGCCACATGAAATCAAACAACAGAAAAATTTAACTTGAAGATTTTGACATTCTATAATCCCTTTGAGAAGATGAGCGTTAAAAATCTACCAAAAAATCCTTCAAAAATTAATCATTCAGAATTTCAGAGAGGGATCTCACTATGCATTCTTTTGTCACATGCGCGTACAGATTTTTACACTTTTTACGCGTTGTGAAAAATGCCTCAGAGCATACCATTCGCAATTACTGCATAGACCTAGAAGATTTTAAATCATTTTTTGAGGAACATGTATTACACCTTCCTCCTGAAAAGCGTTCTGCCAAACTGGATTTTAAGAAGAACACTGCGATGGAAAGTACGTTTTTAGTAAACACAGTCGATAAACGGGCGCTACGCACCTATTTGGCCCATTTGGCACAGAAGTGCACGACTAAAAAAACTCTCCTGCGCAGGTTGTCCACGCTGCGTTCTTTTTATAAATTTCTTTTTAAGGAAAAGCTCGTTTCCAACAATCCTTTAGACTCTATCGATAGCCCTAAAACGGAAAAGCGTCTGCCGGTCTCACTCAGCTACGATCAGGTCGAACGCCTTTTATCTCAGCCCGATTTGTCGACCTATTTGGGACTGCGTGACCGCGCTATCATGGAGCTGTTATATAGCAGTGCGCTGCGCATCAGCGAGCTTGTCGGGATGGACAGAGAGGACTTCGATCGTAACGGTTTAGTCTTACGCCTGATGGGGAAGGGAAAAAAACAGCGCAATATTCCCATTACTAAAAATGCAGCTCAATGGCTCATTCATTATCTCGATCATCCCGAACGCCATCTCAATGGCTCAGTACATCAAGCGCAGATCGATGCCCATGCGATCTTCCTAAATAAGTGGGGGAAACGCATGACGTCGCGTTCGATTGACCGCTCCTTTCAAAGCTATCTCAAGGCAAGCGGCCTTTCTGGAAAGATTACACCGCATACCATTCGCCATACGATTGCGACCCATTGGTTAGAAAAAGGAATGGACCTCAAAACGATACAGCTCCTTTTGGGGCATTCTTCTTTAGCGACCACGACAATTTATACGCAGGTTTCTTCTCGCCTGAAGCGAGAAGTATATGACAAAGCGCATCCTCTGGCGCTGGAATCACCGGATTCATCACGCTAGTTAAACCTGAAAATGAATGTGAAAGTGATACCGTGACAAGTCTATTGCACGGCATAAAAAGTTTCGGGAAAGCGATAAGCCGGATCCTGTCGTTGAGCAATCATTCTTCTAGGAATCTTATCGCTAAGATTCTCAAGCGAATCTTGCAGGGCTCTTGCGGAGCACAAGCACTTAGCCCTGCTTCTTGCTTCAGATAGGGTTTATAGCGCTTTATATTCCTATAGAGCGGCCAACTCCTAAAGTTGGCATTTTCAGCCTGTTTAGCGACGATCCGATGTCCTTTTCGTTGAAAAAAGACCCCTTCACGTTGCTAACGGAGTGTTTTCTGTTACACTTTCCGTAGCCTTGCGGCCCCTAGTCTTTCACTAGTATCTTCTCCTGCGAAGTCCAGACTTTCCTCCCCCGTTAATAGCGGCGGCGATTGCCTGCTTTCCCGAAAAAAAAATTTTTAAGCATTTACCATGCGGCGGCGGCGGCGGCGAGTGGCGGCAGCAGTCCCTTCCAGAGCCTCGCTCTCTTGCCAGTAATGGATGCGAGAGCAGTGTTCACAAAAAATAAGATTTTCCCCTTTTCGGACCAGGTTTTCGTGTTGGGCTGTCAAGACGATATGGCATCCACTGCATGTGCGGTTTTCGATAGGGACGATGACACGGTCCCTTTTATTGCGAAGCAATTTTTCATAGGTAGAAAGGAAGTCGGGATTGGCCTTTTTTGCCAATTCATCCCTTTTCACCTTTAAATTAGATCCTTCTTCGTTAATCATTCTGATGCTCGATTGGATCTCTTTTTCCAATGCAATACTGCTATCTTCTGATGTTTTTAAGCTGTCTTTAATTTTATCCATAAGCTCTTCTTCTGCAGAGCGTTTATCGACCAAATCAGACACCTTTTGCTCTATAGCGATGCGCTCGCGTTCTGCTTGGGTCATCTCTTGGGTCAAGGCGTTGAATTCGTCTGCTTTTTTGACCAGGGCCTGCTGCTGTTCGAGTTTTTTGCTGCGCGCGAGAATCTCCTGGATTTTTTGTTCCATGGCTTGGACGTTCTTGCCCACTTCTTCAATTTCCACTTGTTTATCGACGAGCTGCTGGCGCAGTTCTTTGCGCAGATCTTCAATTTGCTGAAGTTCTTTGAGCCGTTCCTTTTTAACTCGAAGCAGCCGCAGCATCTTCATATCGAGTTCTTGGATGTCTAAAATTTCCTTAAGGTCTTCAAGCATAGGGGAGCCTTGTGATCAGAATACTTGGCCGATAGATTAACGCCTTTAGGGAATATTGCTCAAGAAAAATTGATGCGAGCAGGGCATTGCTGGGGTTTGGGTGAGAGGGAAGGTTGTATCACCGTTAATTGTGTTAATGTTGTTATAATATTGTTTACATTTATTTAATTTTAACTTTATATAAATTAACTACTTGAGTTAATAAAATTAATTAATTAATTTGTTTTTATTCTGTTTACTTTTAAAATAATAATTGATAATTTAAAGATACAAAGCCATCGGTGTTGGAGGCTAGAGCAACGTGCTAGAATGGATGAAAAAAAAGTTCACGGAGAGTCCTATGAAAAGACCGGAAGATAGTTCGTATCCCACCCAGAGCACAGGAAAAACAAGGGTCCTGGTCAAATATAATGTGGGTTTTAAAAATAACTTATATATTAGAGGGCATGGCGGAGGCCTAAACTGGAATAAAGGCGTGATGCTTAAAAATGTCGGCCCCGATGAATGGATATGGGAACCTGCAACCCCGATAGCAGACTGTGAATTTAAAGTGCTGATCAACGACCAGAAATACGAAATGGGTGAGAATCATCATATTTCTGGGGGCAAGCTGTTTCAATACACTCCAAAATTTTAAAACGTTTCTCATTGTTCTGAAAATGGCGTGGAGGGTGTTTCCTATGATGGGAAATGCCTTCCATTGAGCATTCGCATTTATCTTTTCACTCGTGAATATTCTATCATTCCTGTAGTCTTGATTTTCTCTCGACGAAAAAAAATTCGCATAGCATGAATTATTACGGCAACTTGGGAATGAGATTATGGGTTACAGGGTATTTGTTTTTTTATTTGGATTAGCTGCACTACTTAAAGGATATCCGCTTGAAGCTGCCCCTGAAGAACAAAATGAAGAAATGGAGGAGATGCAGCAAGAATCTTGCGAATCCTACGTTCTACCTCTCAGCTACGATGAAGATCCAGCGCTGCTGATCATTCCTGTTCCGCAGGATTTTAAAATGGCGTACAATGGCTCTAGCTATCCCGATGTGTTATATTTGCAGTTTATTCCTCGCATTGAAACGATCAATTACTGGTCAGAGCTTATCACGATCTGCCAATCCACAGAATTGCTAGATGCCCATGAATTTATAAAGACGTTTAAAAATGTCATCGAAGATACCCAATCTCTGGAATCTTATCCTAATTATACGTCTTATATCCGATGTGGTTTGGAAAGGGGAATTAAAGTGGGGTATTATGTTAGCGAACATCCTTCTATCAATCCCCATCAAATAGGGATTCAGGCTCCGCGCTATATGGAATTGCTCAAAGTCAAAACTGTGCAGGCAGAGGATCGAGTCTGGGTCATCCAGTACGCTTTACGTTACGATCCTATGACTATAACAGAGGATCAGCGGGATGAACTCATTGAAAAAATGCACAGTTTTTTTAAAACTTGCAAAGTGTCAGCTAATGTGACAGGATCTCCAATTTAGGGAATCTATGCATCTTGAGACCTATTTTCGCCGCGTTCCAGAAGAAAAAAGATCGAAAAGCGCCATCGCCTATCTTGCAGCGCTCGATTCCATCTATGCCGAATATCCGCTTATCGCAGATACCATCATCAAGGAATTAAAGGACCAACGATCGCATTTGAAACTGATCGCTTCAGAGAACTTTTCTTCATTGCCTGTCCAGCTCGCGATGGGTAATTTATTGACAGACAAGTATTCGGAAGGGTATCCCTTCCACCGTTTCTATGCGGGATGCGAGAATGTAGATGCCATTGAAGCCGCCTGCTGTGAGCAAGCGAAAAAATTATTTGGCTGTGATCATGCTTATGTACAGCCTCATTCGGGAGCCGATGCGAACTTGGTTGCCTTTTGGGCGATTTTAGTCTACCGCGTGCAAAATAAAGAAATCGAGCGTCTAGGAAAAAAGAGTTTGGACGAATTGACGCCTGAGGAATATGAACACGTGCGGCGTCTCCTTGTCAGTCAAAAAATCATGGGTCAGTCTTTAAATTCCGGCGGACATTTAACGCATGGCTATCGACATAATATTTCTGCGAAGATCATGCAGTCCGTTCCCTATGATGTCGATAGAGAGACTGGCCTTCTCGATTATGCGCAGCTGCAGGAACAGGTGCGAAAAGAAAAACCCGCCATTTTAGTGGCAGGGTACTCCGCGTATTCTCGTCTCATTAATTTTGCTAAAATGCGAGAAATCGCTGATAGCGTCGGGGCTACTTTTATGGTAGACATGGCGCATTTTGCAGGTCTTGTCGCGGGCAAAGTCATGACGGGAGAATACAATCCTATACCTTATGCCCATATCGTCACATCTACGACCCATAAGACCTTGCGAGGACCTCGGGGCGGACTGGTATTGTGCACGCAAGAATATCGAGATGTCGTCGACAAGGGATGCCCGATCGTTCTTGGAGGACCGCTTCCGCATGTCATCGCGGCAAAAGCTATCGCCTTTAAAGAAGCAAACACTTCTGCGTATCAAAAATACACGCATCAGATCGTTGCCAATGCACGTGCATTAGCCCAGAGACTCATGCACCATCAAGTTGCGGTCAATACGGGAGGAACAGATAATCACTTACTGGTGTTTAATGTCGCTTCGACATTTGGATTGACCGGACGGCAGGCCGAAAGTGCGCTGCGCGAAGGGATGATGACTGTCAACCGTAATAGCGTCCCTTTCGATCCCAATGGTCCTTGGTATACTTCGGGCGTGCGCGTGGGGACTCCTGCCTTGACGACTTTGGGAATGAAAGAAAAAGAAATGGAGCTCATCGGGGATCTCCTCGTGGAATTGCTCAGAGCAACACGGCCCGCGTTTTCAGAAAAAGCCAATGAGCCTAGTCGGGCAAAAGTGGACATCGATCCAAACATCCTTCTTTCCGTGAGAAAAAAAATTTCAGAACTTCTTGCTGCTTTCCCTCTGTATCCCGAACTTGTCATCGATTAATTGTCCTTGAATTGAAAAAAAAATAAGCATAGCTAATAATTATAGACGTACCTAGTTGGAGTTTGTATGTATTTGAATGACGAGGAACCTGAACCTCAGCCTCATGGGCACAAGGGACCAGGATTCAGCACGCTGAACGATAAAATCGACGAGGCGATTCTCAATTCGCGACGGATCTTCTTTTGCGATCAGGTAGATAATGACACTGCTAAAGACGCGATTCGCAAGTTATGGTATCTAGAGATCGTCAATCCTGGAAAACCCATCCTTTTTATCATCAATTCTCCTGGCGGAGCGGTGGATTCTGGATTTGCCATCTGGGATCAAGTCAAGATGATCACATCGCCTGTGACGACTTTGGTCACTGGGCTTGCAGCTTCAATGGGATCTATATTAAGCCTCTGCGCAGCTCCTGGGAAGCGGTTCGCTACGCCTTTTGCGCGGTTTATGATCCATCAGCCCTCCATTAATGCCCTTATCAAAGGACAAGCAACCGACCTTGAAATACAGGCGAAAGAGATCATGAAGACGCGGAATATTCTTGTGGACGTCTATGTCAAGGCTACAGGAAAGGATGCAAAAACAGTGGATCGAGCGATCGAGCGCGATACATGGATGAGCGCCAAGGAAGCCAAAGATTTTAATCTCATTGATAAAGTTGTGAGCTCCTATAAAGATTTGTGACCATTAGACATCTTGCATAACCAAGGCTTCGCCAATTTTGGGGATTATTTTGGCCGATTTTTGATTATTTTTGCGGGGGTAGTATACGAAGTTTGATACAACCCCCGCAAAAATAATCAAAAATCGGCTCAAAAGAACCCCAAAATTGACAGAAGATTGGTTATGCAAGATGTCTATTACTTTTTCTAAATACCAAGGCGCCGGAAACGATTTCATCCTTATCGACAATCGTCATTCTCTTTATTCGCCCTTTGACGTAAACCAGATCCGCTATCTGTGCGATCGTCAAATGGGTATTGGCGCCGATGGCATTTTGTGGATAGAAATGTCTGAGATTGCAGATTATAAAATGCGCATCTTCAATGCGGACGGCAGTGAGCCTTCCATGTGCGGAAATGGCATGCGGTGTGTGTGCGATTTTTTAGCAAAAGGGAATGGCTTTCAAAAGCTAAATATTGAAATCGCAGGCCGGATCGTATCTTGTTGTAAAGAAGGAGATAAAATCCATGTAAACTTGGGAACTCCCTCCCTGTCTCATTGGCCTATAGAATTAGTTCTGCGCAGAGGTCCAGTGCCAGTATATGTGCTCGATACGGGAGTTCCGCATGCTGTGCTTTTTGTCCAAGATATTTTAGGATTGCCTTTTACTGACTTGGGAGAAGAAATTCGCTGGCATCGCGCATTTGCACCCGGTGGCGTGAACGTGAATTGCGCTACAGTGGCACCGGATGGATCCATGCAGGTGCGCTCCTATGAAAGAGGTGTGGAGAATGAGACACTGGCGTGTGGGACAGGAGCCGCTGCAACTGCATGGGTAGCAGCGCATGTCCATGGACTGAAAGAACCCATCGTCATTAAGACGCGAGCGGAGCTCGGATCGGATGTATTTCAGGAAACCATGCAGTTTGCCTTTCCCATCCATTCCAATGGAGAAAAGCAGATAGAGATGCTGGGTACAGCCCATTGCGTATTTACTGGACTCATCGATCTTTAGACCTCTTTTAACAAGCAATAGCACCCTCCAAAATTCCAAGCTATGATATGACTACAAGATGGTCTTTAAATATTTGACCCGGCTCATCTGATGGATTCTTCTTCTTTTTCAAAAAAAGATCTCGCAGCGGGAACTTCTTTGCTAAAAGCTAAGAAGATTGGGCAGGTATTATTTTCTGAAGGGACCTATCAAATCGAGGTGGTGGATCCTAAAACCAAAAAACATCTATGGCCTTTTTTACAACTCGATGATGTAGGATCTATCATCGATTGTTTTTGCACCTGTTCGGAGGAAGAAAAGAAGAAATCCTGCGCGCATTTGGCTGCAGCTTATCTTAAAATCTTCAATGGCAAACCGTATCCTTTGCATGTGCGTTTTCGCGGTTCTTTATGGAATCGTCTCTGCCAGATCGCCTCTCGACGACATGGTTATGATAAAGCGGATTTACAAAAAAAAGGAGGAGGATTTGAAACTTTTTCCATAACGGGAAAACGTCTGTTTGCAGTCAAAGGATTGACAGCGCAGGGAAAGAAAAAAGTAGAAACAATTATCGTACATCGCCAAGTGGAGACCGAGGAGACCTCGCTCAAATTTTCTAATCTAGCGCCCGAAGAATTAGTGTTATGGCGCCAGGGCCGTCCGAGCCATCATCTGCAATATGAGCTCTCGTTTTGGTCTGATTTAGCTAAATGGTGGATGCTGCTTCAAGAGGATGAAGAAAAATATACCCTTGCATTCGAGGAAGAAAAAGAAAGTCTGCCGCATTGGATAGAAATCCGCTTCTCCTCTGTTCTTGCGCATTTTTATATAGCAGGCGTCAATTGGCCGCAGATCATCGAAACACTCTCGATGGTCAATTCCTCTCTGCCGGTCTATGAATTCCAACAACATAAGATTGAAGCGATCCGTTATAATGCTGCAACAACCTCACTACATATTCAATCAAAGCCTCTCCAGGAGCAAATGGATTTTCATCTTTCGGAGAAGCTCGCCGAGCAAGCGCTATCCGTTGGAGATTGGGTCTATATTCCTAGAAAAGGATTTTTTCCATCCAGGATCGATCCGATTTTCAATCGCCCTGAAATCCCTAAAGAAAAAATTGGCTCCGTACTACAGAAGCACGTCCATCTGATTGAAAAATATCTGATCGGGACACAAATCCATCCCGTTAGCGTAAAAGCGAATTATACCATTTATTTCGACGATACGCACAATTTGCATATCCGCTGTTTTGTGTTCTCGCAGGAGGATTTGATACAGAAACACTCTGCTTATTTTGGACCATGGGTCTATGTGCATCCCAAAGGATTTTATCTTTTAGAAAATCTTCTCTTCGAAGGAGTGGAGAAAATCATTGAGAAAGAGCGCATGAATGATTTTATTAATCGCCATCGCGCCTGGCTTAATGGATTCGAAGGCTTTCAGACCCATGTATTTGCCATTGAGTCCCAATTGCGCTATTTAGTGAAAGAGGATGGATCTTTGGCTTTTGAATCTACTCTAAATAGTGCAGATATCGGAGGCGAATTCTTCGATTTTGGGGAATGGATCTATTTGAAAGGCAAGGGGTTTTTTGCTAAAAAAATGGGAAGGGTCGGGGCATTTTTTCGCTCTGGTATCTCTATCCCTCCTTCAGATATTTCCGCTTTTATCAGAGGACATAAAGAAGAGCTCGAACACGTAAAGGGATTTTTTGCAAAAAGAAGTCCTTTAGAAAAAGCGGGAGTGGAGATCTTTTTAAATGACCAAGGATCCATTGTTGTTCGACCGCGTTTTAACTTTCGTCCTTTTTATACAGCTTCTTCTATACGGATATACAACGATTATACTTATGTGCCCAATGAGGGCTTTTGCGAAATTCCCCAAGAAAAAAAGCTTCCACCCGCTTTTACGCAGGAACGGATCATTGCACCGCACGATGAGCCCTATTTTGTGCTTTATGAACTCGATATGCTCAACCCCTTCGCTCTTTCTATCCAAAAAGAACTGATAAAACCAAGCTATCTTTCTTTGCGCATTTTCAGCATTAAAAAATGGGGCAAGAAAAATGCAGCGGAATGGATCTTGGATGCGCATTTTGAGACAGATGTCGGAACAATTCCTCTATTTGAAATATGGAAAGCGGTCTTGGAAAATAAGAAATATCTATTTTCCCCCGGTGGTTTAATCGTCTTAAGACCTCCTCGCTTCAATTGGTTAAAAACGGTTCCTAAACGACGATGGATCAAAGAAGGAAAATTTCTCAAATTAAATACTTTGGATTGGATGCGTTTGACCGTCCTTGAAGAAATTTTGCTGCCCGACGGCCATAGTGCAGAAGAAGAAAAGACAAAAAAATACATCGAATCTCTTCAGACCTTTAAAACAGAAGAGCCCATCGATCTCTCGGGGTTTCGCAGCGAGCTGCGCGCGTATCAAGAAGTGGGTGTGCGCTGGCTGCATTTTTTATATATCCATGGATTGTCCGGGCTTTTGTGCGATGAGATGGGGTTGGGAAAAACACATCAGGCCATGGGTCTTCTTTCCGCCGCCAAAAATCAAAGCGTGCAAAAAGGGGTTTTGGCCAAATTTTTAGTCGTATGTCCCACATCCGTCATTTATCACTGGGAAGATCTGCTTAAACGCTTCCTTCCCGCGCTTCGCATCATCGTCTTTTACGGGACGGGGCGCACTTTGGAGCATTTTAAAGAAAAGGCGGACCTGCTGCTCACATCCTATGGCACTTTGCGCAGTGAAAAGCAGACACTTGCTCAGCTCTCTTTTGATGT
>Ga0070731_10003094_pt1 | contig 15191 bp, 12 predicted proteins | sample Coa_R1_2_FD_66448 | JGI IMG/M metagenome (GOLD analysis project Ga0070731, IMG submission 66448) | Surface soil microbial communities from Centralia Pennsylvania, which are recovering from an underground coalmine fire - Coalmine... | ecosystem: Environmental > Terrestrial > Soil > Unclassified ...
GAGCCTGCTCACGGGCCGGCGGTGCCTGGCGTACCGGAGGTTGAGCCTGCTCGCGTGCTGGAGGCGTCTGGCGTACCGCGGGCTGAGCCTGCTCCCGAGCTGGCGGCGTCTGGCGCACGGGAGGCTGAGGCTGTTCGCGGGTCAAGGGCGTCTGGCGCGCCGGAGGCTGAGGCTGTTCACGCACCGGCGGAAGGTTTTGCGGCCGCGCGGCCTGAACCGGTTGGGTATTCGGTCTCAGGTTCGGTGCCTGACCGGCAGAGTTTTGGGGCTGGGCCGGGCGCTGTGCGAACGTCGGCGCCGGACCAGGGCGTACGGTCGGGGTGACCGGACGAACCTGTTTCGTGTTGATGGCTTGGACCTGCATGCGTGCGGGCGCCGCGTTCTGGGCGCGCAATGACTGCAATTGCGCCGGCGCTACCGGCGTACCCGGATGTTGTTGCAGGATCTGTTGCTTCGCCGCAAACGAAACCGGACGTGGTGGCGGAGCAAGTTTGGCGACTACGGGACGATTCGCAAGAGCGGCCGGGGGCGCGGCGGCTCTACGAGCATTGCTATTTGAAAGAACACTTTCCCGCTGGGGCGCTACTCTAGGCGCGGTGCCGATCACCTGGGCCTGTCGCATCTGGTTGGGGTCGACGCGAACCGCAGCGCCCTTGACAGACTGGGCCGACACGAAGGAATTCTGTGGCACCGCCACCATGGCATTGCGATTCACGTAGTTGATATTCGTCACGTTGATGTTGGTGACGTTGATGTTTGTGATCCGTGTGTTCGTAACATTCACTTCGCGGATGTAACTCGGCGATACATGATACGAGGGGTAGTACACTTCGCGGGGGCCCAGGGGGAACCAGCCGACCAGACCGCCGCCCCCGCCGCCAACCGATACACCGACGCCGAATCCCCCGCCACCTACGAAAGTTACCAGGGCGGGAGCATAGTACACGCGCGCCGAAACGGCACCCGGGCACCAGCCCCACCTGTTATCGACATAAGCCCAGCGCCCATAGTGGAACGGCGCGAAGCCCCACGGTGCATCGTCAATCCAAGTCCAGCCCCAGGGATCGACCCAGGCCCAGTGGCCGTCGTGATAAGGAGTCCAACCTGCTGCCACACGCGGAGTCCACACAGCTCCGTATTCCGGCGTGTTACGCCAGTCGCCATTGGCGTTCAGATCTTCATAGCCCACCATGTCCGGGGAGACATACTGAGGTGGCGGAACTTCTTCCAGGCGATCTCGCGAAGCAATGAAAGAATCGAAATCGTCCGGTTGGTTGGCATCCTGAACGTCAGGTGGGTTGCCGGAATTGTCGAAATAGGCTGTCTGGCCGGAGTGCACGGGAAAGCTCTGATCGTTGGCAGTTACATCGACGTCACCTGCGCGGACGGTGACCATCGTGGCGTTGCGGGAGCTATCGGTATCGATGCGATATTTGCCGGGGCGCAGCAGGGTGACCGCGCCGTTTGGGGTATCGACCTCCCAGGATTCGCCATCGAACAGATGACGTATGTAAACGCTCAGATTGCCTGAGTTAATGCTGGTCTGGACTACGTTATCGCTCAGGTTCACGAACTGGAAATTGGTGCCTGCGTTCAGACGTATGGAATTCTGACCGATGCGAAGCACGGCACGCGCCCCACTGTCGGTGTATAAGTTGTCACCGGTGTTCATGGGATAGTTCAGCGACGCTGCGGTCCATTGATCCACGCTCGCGGGTTCGAATGATACCGGCCCGCTGATATAAGCGATGCGGGCTACGCGCGAAGGCGGATCGGCATCCTGCGCCGCCGCGATACCGGAGACCACAAGGACTGCGGCAAAAAACGATACCCGCATGAGCAAGTTTTTCATTTCAGAACCTTTCCAGTTAAGCATTCAAAGTGTCGCTACATCATTACGGGACTACAAGATAAGAGGATTTGTAGGCAAACACTTTCGATGCCACCCGTGCACCGACTAGCCAATACTGAGCAAGCTAAGGGCCACTGTGCAAATCTTGTCGAAACTCCACGGAATCCTGACAGACTCCGAACCGAACATCCGTTACGATTCTTTTTCGAGATGGATCGAAAGGACCACGCCTAGGCAGGTGCGAGGCGACGCGCCCACCTAGGCTCATGGTTCGAAGTCGTACTCCCAGCAAAGGTTGAGCCAATGGGACAATCGAACACCACACCCTTAACATCCGAGCCCTCCGAGTGCGGATTCTCGTAATGGAAGACTTTATCCCTGCTGGTTACCGCAAATGCGGGCTCGCGTCATTAGAAGGTGGCGTTCGCGTTCGTTACGCGTGATAGACGCTGCTTTCTCGAACTCCATACGAGCCTCTTCGAAGCGACCGAGTTTCTCAAGAAGGTCGCCACGTACGCTCGGTAAAAGGTGGTAGCCGCCAAGCACGGAAGCATCATGCAAGCGATCGACTAATTCAAGTCCCGCAGCTGGGCCCGACGCCATGCCAACGGCAACTGCGCGATTTAACTCCACAACCGGGGATGGCGCTACTTCGGCAAGTTCCGCGTAGAGAGCCGCGATGCGCGCCCAGTCAGTCGTGGCGGCAGTAACGGCTCGCGCGTGGCACGCGGCGATGGCTGCCTGTATGGCGTACCAACCACGCTTTCCACCAAGCTGCTCGACGCGATCGAGAGCTCGAAGACCGCGACGGATGAGCAACTGATCCCACCGAGCCCGGTCCTGGTCCAGGAGCAGGATCGGTTCACCCGACTGGTTCACTCGCGCGTTCGATCGCGATGCCTGAATCTCCATTAACGCCACCAGGCCGTGCATCTCCGGCTCCTCCGGCACTAGTTCGGCCAGAATTCGCCCGAGCCTTAGCGCTTCCTCACACAGAGCGGGCCGCATCCAGTCATCGCCGGAGGTTGCCGAATAGCCTTCATTAAAAATCAGATAGATGACCTGGAGCACCGAGGAGAGCCGGGCGGAGAACTCAGCTCCGCGCGGAACCTCGAATGGAACTCGCCCTTCCGCCAGGGACCGTTTCGCTCGAACGATCCGCTGCGCGATGGTGCTTTCCGGGACCAGGTAAGCACGCGCAATTTCGTCGGTCGTGAGGCCGCCCAGCAATCGTAGGGTGAGGGCGACTCTGGCATCGGTCGAGAGTACCGGATGACAGGCGACGAAAACCAGGCGGAGGAGATCGTCGCCGATATTGTCATCCATGGAAGCACCAAGGTCAGGGATTGCCCTTTGGCGTTCGGCGAGTTCCAGGCCGAGAATCTCATGCTTGCGGTCAATCAGTGCGTTCCGCCGGAAATAGTCGAGGGCGCGGTGCTTCGCCGTGGCCGTTAGCCAAGCTCCCGGATTGTGGGGGATGCCTGACTCCGGCCACTGCTCAAGAGCGGCGACTAGCGCGTCCTGCGCGAGGTCCTCGGCAACGCCAACGTCGCGAACCATGCGCGCGAGCCCCGCAATCACGCGAGCCGACTCGATTCTCCATACCGCCTCGATCGCGTGATGTGTCTCGGCAGCGGTCACTGCTACCGATCACATCACGTTCATTCCGTCCCAGGCAACCTCGATGGTTGCGCCTGCCCCATAGTTCTACCCGGCAGCAGGAGGCTCGTAAAGCTGTCGCAACTCACACTCACCCTGTCCCACATGGCCCAGAAAGTGCTTGGTGAGCTCGATTGCCTCTGCCTTGGAGTTCGCCTTCAGAATGGCGAATCCACCCATTACCTCCTTCGATTCGGTGAATGGGCCGTCTGTGACTGTCACCTTACCATCGGACCGGCGGACCCGGGCGCCCAATGCCGCGGGAAGGCAACCTTCGGTAGAAACCAGCCAGCCGGCCTTCATTCCCTCTTCGATCAGCTTGCCCATCGCGGCCATTTCCTCCGGCGCTGGAGGGGTGTTGCGCTCAACCGTCTTGTAGATACTCAGGAATCTCATTGTTGTCTCCGTATATTCCAGGTTTATAACCAGCCTCTATTAAGGACGTCGAACCAGATTGCGCTAGCTCGACACGGACGCGCGAAAAACCTTTACTCTCTTCCTCGAATCTGTTGGCGCAGTTGCAGGTCCCTTTCCCTGAGTTCGGGAGTGAAGTTCTCGCCCAGGTCGCCGGCCTCGTACACCGGGCGAATTTCGACTTCGGTTCCGCCATCGAACGGAGCCCGCTTAAGCCATTCCACGGCCTCGTCCATCGAGCGCACCTGCCAAAGCCAATAGCCGGCGATCAGCTCCTTGGTTTCGGTGAAAGGGCCATCGATTACGGTTCGACTTTCTCCGGAAAACCTGACGCGTTTTCCTTTCGAGGTAGGCTGCAACCCATCGCCCGCGAGCATGACGCCCGACTTTACGAGCTGTTCGTTATACTTCCCCATCTTCGCCAGGAGTTCCGTATCCGGAAGAACCCCAGCCTCAGATTCCTTGCTTGCCTTTACGACGACCATCACTCGCATTCTGGTAGCTCCTGTGCTTTAGTATGAGCCGGTTTGAATGTCCGTCTCTATTTAGACGTCGAACGAGGGGCGTCTCGATCGACAAGCCTCCGGGTTCTCGCCTGCCCAATTTTTGCCGGGCACGTAAAAAGACTCGCTCTCGATACCGGCAGCGCGCCAAGGGTCTAATTCTGGGACATTTAGCGATCAGTCTCTAATACCTCGATTTCGAAATCCACGCCTTCCGGGATTGAGCTGTATTTCGCAAGCGTTGGTCGAGAAGATCCAGCTCCGACTGAGTTTCTCCAACGCGAGCACTGCCCAACAGAAACGTCGCCGTCTGACCGGCCTTTAAGCGGAAATCCGCGGTTACGTCATCGTCCCGCCGCCCCAGCCTGACGGTGGATTGCTCGGGTAGCACAGAAAATCGATCGAACCGTTCATTCCAACGAGGACTGCATATTCCCGATCACACCGTAATTTTCGATGGTTCCCACGGCATCGGCACAACGATCCAAGCGGCTGCCGCCCTAATATATCAGCATCCGCAATCGGTCATCGCTTTATTTATCATTGAAGATATGTGGGCCGGCGTTCTCGCGATCGTTCTCGCATCCTTATCAGGCATTTCTCCCATTCAAGAAAGCAACGCGCCACCGGCGGACGAACCGTCGAAACCGAAAAGCCCTGATATGCGGTCCCTCACGCGCGAACAGATTCGTGAATTGATCCGCCAGGTTGCCGACAAAGATATGGAAAACGACCGAAAACAGCGTGATTACACGTTCACGATGCGCCGGGAAGAACACAAGCTCGACGCCAAACACCGGGTAAAATCCAGCGAATCGAAGACCTCCGAGATCATGCAACTGTATGGTGAGCAGGTTACCCGCTTGATCGCCAGGAACGACCAGCCGTTATCTCCAAACGAGACTGCCAGAGAGGAGCAAAAGATCCAGAAACTGATGGACAAGCGCAAGAACGAATCGGAAAGCGACCACCAGAGGCGCGACAAAAAAGAAGAGAAAGAGCGCGAGGACGGCCGCCGGTTCGTGCGGGAAGTGGCTGACGCTTACAACTTTCGCCTCATCGGCGTTGAAACGCCGGAAGGGCGGCCGACATACGTGATCGATGCCGAGCCAAGGCCCGGATACCAGCCGCACTTCAAAGAAGCCCACATCCTACCGAAGTTTCGCTTCCGCGCATGGATCGACCGGAGCGACTCGCAATGGCGCAAGGTCGACGTCGAGTGCATCGACACGGTGTCGGTCGGGCTGTTCCTGCTGCGCCTGCACAAGGGCTCGCGGGCCGTAGTCGAGCAGATCCGGATCAACGATGAAGTATGGTTGCCGAGACACATTTCAGTGAAAGCAGACGCGCGCGTGGCTCTGATGAAAGGCCTCAATATCGACGAGGAGGTGACCTTTAGCAGCTATCGGAAATTCCGCGGCGATGCCAGGATCATGTCTGCCGGCGAGACCCAGGACGCGCGCTGAAGAAATATTTCTCGCGCCGCTTACTTTTTCGGTGGCTCTGCTGTTCGCTGAGATCCGGGAGCGTAATATTCTTTCCGCTCGCGATACAGCTTAATCCTTTTCTCCGCTGCGATTTGCCACTTTCCCCGATCAAAAACGAGCGTCAGTTCGTCCTGCGCTTCACCCATCAAGACGTTTGGACCGGCGGTTTGCCAGCGTTTGCGCAGCGTTGCGGCCACGTGGCCCCGATCGAGCATCTTGACACTAATGTCCTTGATGTCGCAGACGATCAATCTTCCATATTTCGCATTGTCCAGCTCTCGGGCAGCGCGCACACCGGCACGCGTAATGCTCTCATTCGTGAAATAACTGCTGAGCTGTGGAGCGTAGAGAGCCGTGAGGTCGTCGATGTTTGTACTCTTTTCCGCATCGACCCATTGACGCAAGAATGTGCGGACCTGCCGCTCCGTCTCTCTCTCGACAAGTGTATTTTCTTTAGGACTTGGGGCCTGCACCACAGGGTCGGGCGAAGCGGGCGGCATCGATGAAGCGGCGACTGGTTGTGGCACCTGAACTATTGGGTTTGCCGCGGCGGGCGCAGGAGCTTGCTCGTCTCGCCGCTTCGACGCCGGAGCGATGGGTCGTGAGTTTACCGAATAATACCCAACCGTTGCACCGATCGCGACAGAGAAAACGACACCCAGCACGAGGATCCATTTGCGGTTCCTCCGTTGCGGTGGCGGCAGTTGCACGCTCAATCCATCCGGCCGGAAATCCCCACGAGGTTTTGTCGCTTCAGCAGTTGCACGCATATCCAATCCAGCTGGCTCTTCGTGTTCGGATGTCGCCTGAATGAGAGGGAGTTCCGGTTCGGGCGCGGCATCTTCGAGTTCACGAGCGGCCGGGTGAACCTGATGAGCGGCGTCGCTTTTGACTGGGTCGAAGGATTCGGGAGCATCAATGGGGCGATTCGAAAGCTGCTGCTCGATCCAACTATTTGTCGCTTGCGTCCGTGAAGTGGACTGTCCTGCAACCGGAGGATCCGCTGGCAACAAGTCGCGGAGGGTCTCGAACGGGAAGCGCGTCGTTTGCGTCGCCTGTTGTAGTTCCCCCTCTTCTCGAAGGAATAATTTCACCTCATACGGTTGCGACCTGCCTGGCTTAATCAACAGGGTGATATCGCTCTCCTGGTGCAATTCGTTGTTGAGCAACTTGCGATCTTCCTCGTCGAGCGCAAAATCCTGGCGAGTGTCGCTTCGGTACCAGCCAATGATCGAAAGCGCCTCGTTTTTACGGAGACGCTCCAGCATCTCGCGCAGGCCGATGCGATCACTATCGGATAAACGAAAGGAAGGGCCAAAGCGGTGTTCGCACAGGACCGGCTCGTAATCATCGATCACAATTTCATTTTCAGCACGCCTGCCGAGAAGAATTCCTCCAGCTTCTGCTCCGCGGCCGGCGACTGCATCAAAATCCTTCATCACCTCTGTGTAGATGCCGTCTATTACGAGTGAAGAGAGCCGAATTTCTCTCGATCCCGTCACTTGCCATGAAGCGTATGAGCGCGTCAGAAGTTCGGTCAGTGTGCGCTTGCGCATATTTTCTCCGATAACATTACTGACGTGGCAATTACTGGTGTATCTGATTGTCCGTCTGCTGGCAAGCAGCAAGTTTCGCCCGTGCGCAGAAATTGCCGACCTGAGACAAAAGGAGGATGTTTAAGCAGATGCGGATATCAAGTGACACCCGCGTAGGCTGTCTTATATTCTTGTGCGAGGCAGGAGCTAACGATTGAATGGATCTTCATTGATCCAATGAAAGCCCCGGCTGATGAGCGGAAACCGGGAGTCGTCAAAACGATGGAACTCTGCCGCGATCGGCTGCCCATCCAAGCTTCCGCGAAGAATCAGGTGGTCAGCGTCAGGCTGGGCGTAGGTAAGATTGCCTTCTTTCTTCAATTGCCTGGAACTCAATTTGACGCTGTGAGTCGGCTCGTCATACGTCGTAGTGAAATTGATCCGCTCGCCGCTGGCATCGCGGATAGAGAGCCCCCTCGAAAATTGAATGGTTAGCTGACGCCAGCGCCCAGCGTCTGCTATGTCTCCGGCAGCGCTATCGGCGTTCCAAACGCCATAGATCGGTGCGTGTTTGCGATACGTCGTTGAGGACTCCCGGACACTTTTGTATCCGCCCCAGATTCTGTTGTAAAGAACCGAGGAGATCACCAGGACCTGCAACGCAATTGCGGTGACCCGCAACCAGCGGCGCTCGAACCTCGGAAGCCGCACGCCTTCGAGCCGGGACGGCGTATGCAGCAGGAAGAAACGCATCAGCGATCCCGCATCGGGGATAAGCAGAAATAGCGACATCAGGAACAGGTGCAATGAATATAGCTTTACAGGAACGTCGTAGCTGAAATTCAGCGCTACCACATTTACCATGGCGCCCGCGGCCAACATAGCTCCAATGGTTGTTGTCCGGCGAAACAGAAGCAGGATTCCAGCCAGGACTTCGGCCAGTCCGCAAAACTTTGTATACGCAACCGACGCGCTCATAAAGGTCCAGAGAATTCCCATGGGAGATGATTCCCCATAAGTTCGGGTGAGCTGCGACAGGTAGGGCGGGCCGAATTGCAGCGGATACACCTTGGCGAAACCGTAGGAAAGCATCGTAAATGCCAGCGTAAAGCGAACCAGGAGCCGCAGCCATGCGTACAGGATTCTGTAGTCGGGACGATGCCGGTCGATAACAGACCAGATAAGTGTCGCAAAGGCGGCGATCATCGCAAAGCAGAACACCAGAACGTAGTCAAGAGTACGGTCGCCGCTGCCGCTGACGTGGTATTGGGTTATGGCGCCGTGCAGGTGAAAGATATGGACAGCGACCCACGGTGTAAGCGCATGCCACGGAGCCTCGACCAGCTTGGTCAGGCCAAGTGAATCGTCCTCGTTGGCCGCGCCGTCGCCATAGCTGGGAATCGCATCAAGCAGGCTTGTGCGCCCCGCCTCAGGCCAGCAATAGAAAACCAGATACACGAAGGCGAAACGGAACAGTACGCGGCTGAGGAGGCTCCATCGTTTGGGTGAATTCGTAGATGGAACTGAAGAGGCTAAGGCTTGGGCAGTTTCCGCCATCTGGCTTCCTTTTTCTTGCTCTTGTTTGGCATTCATTGTACTTCCAACCCGCTTTTGTTGACGGCGAGAGCCAGTTGAAACCGCCGTGTCGACCCTGGACAATCCTGGCCTATCGAGTCCGCGTACCGCGGGCAGCCTTGGTCTTCGTCTGTGGTAGCTGGGTGAGAACGTGCTTCGTCTTTCGCCGCAGTTCGCTCAACCACCGAAGTTGGATCTCCGAACCAGTCCTCAGTAGCTGGAGCAATTCTCCAGGATGCTTTGAGAAGTCGATTTCAGTGGCGACCCAGTCCGGCCGCCGTCCGTCGGTGTCCGTGAATCGGTATTCACGGCCGAGTTCCCAAGAGCTGACAAGCTGTCCTGAACGCTCTAAGATCGCCGGGTCTCCGGCCAATGCCACAACCGCGCGACCTACGAACAACGGCGGTTCTGATTCCAGAAAGTTCCGATCTTTCTCCCCGCCTTCGCGCCAGGTCTTCTGGTGACGCCGAATCGCTCCAGCACCGTCTCCGACCTAAGAAAACCGGGGGTAACTGCAACCGCAGTTACGCCATGCGGACGTAGTTCTGCCGCCATGTTGAGAGCCAACCCTTTGAGCGCCAGCTTCACCGTCTGTGTAATCGGATTGCCTCCGGCGCTGAGCACGTCGTTTTCCGTCACCTCGACAATCAGCCCGCGGCGGTTGCGAATCATATAGGGAGCCGCATGCTTGGCGGTGAGTACATCGAGGCGGCCACGCTCGCGTTCCACTCGTTGGAAGAGGGTTTCAACCTCTTCCTCCACCGTGTGATCGACGCGCAGCGCGACGGCGGTGCCGCCGGCCGCGTTGATCACTTCGGCGGTCTCTTCAATCGTTTCAGAACGGTTGTACGGGGAGTGCTTCCACGCACGCCTCGTCCCGTGCAATAGACCGTCGCGCCTGCTTCTCCGAGCGCCCGAGCGATGCCGCGACCTGCGCCGCGTGTCGCGCCGGCAACGACAGCGACGGCGCCGGCAAGTGATTGCTTTCCTGTGACTGGACGCCTGCGCGAGGTAGACACGTGAATGGACTGTCGAGGCCGTGCCATCCGCGAACTCCCGATGCGGATGATAGCTCAGTTAGGCGCTGCACATCAATGGGGAATTGAGGGAGACGGGCCAGAGTAGGTAGATGGGACAAACCCCAGCCCGCTAGAAACAAGTTATCAATTAGGAAGACTAGCTTCCTTACAACGCCGGACAGCCGGAATTCGCAAAGACGTCGTTTGTAACAGGAATCGTGAACAACGCTCCGCCTTCAATTCCAATCGGTACCACGCCAACTGGCTGGCTGGCACAAATGGCAATGGAACCGTTGAAGAGAAGCGGAGACGAAGAATCGATGTTGTTTCCAAAAATTGTTGGGTCGGACAGCACAAATGAGGTCTGGCTGTTGGCCTGTAAGCTCATTTGTAGTGAATGGTTAATAGTGCCGTCGGCGTTGAGCAGGAAGATGGTGAAATTGGTGGCTGTGGCATTTGGATTCGCAATGGCCAATCCGGCATTGAAATGGAGTGGGCCAGCCTCCGCAAATGGGAAACGAAAAGAAGTTGCCGTTGGCACCGCCTGTGCGCCTACCGAGCCCGTAATCAGAGTCGCGGGGATGGTAGTGGGCACGACGGTGGGAGTGCTGCTGTCGAAAATTACGAAAATAGTTAATGGGCCGCTGGTCGTGACTTTGGCCCACGTCACCACCAGAGGGCCGGCGTTGCGCAGCGTCGGGTCGAGGTTGAGTAGTTCCACTTGGTTCTGACCAACAATGACGTGCTTGGTACTTTGTGTACCTTGCTGGCCTTCTAGAGTCACGGTACCGGTCTCGCCAGTTGTCGTGTAAAACGTCACGTCGGCGGTTACAGCGGTTGCCCCGCTATTGGAAAACAGCAGACGGGTACTCCACCCGCCCCCCACAGGAATGTGCGGAATGATGTACGTTTCTGCAGGCGCCAGAGCGGCAAAAACTGTCAGGCATGTCATCAGGCCGATGCCTCTTAGGCGACTAACTCCTGATCCAGCCGGTTGAAAACGATCGTTACCCTGAAACAAACTCATCTTGTAATCTCCTTAGCCCGTAGGACGCCAGAAAGAACCGATTGTTTCAAAGCGACTTACTGCAAAAGAGCACAGCGAGTAGCCAGCACCGCACCCATGAACCCGCACTCATCGCTAATCGCACCTTCAGGGGAACATCAAGACCGGGTGCTTGCGTTTCTCACGGATGCCGTCGAGTGCCTTCATCGGATGCCTCGCGTCGGGGCTACCGCGGTACCGGGCTTCCATACAGGTTTTACGACAATTCGGCAAAAGTGGCGATCGAGGTTAGCAGCAGTGCAGCTAGGGCAGAATCCGAAAACCTGGAGGTCATGAGCGGCGGCTACCTTCGTGCCATGCACATCCCGATCTTCAGCGGGCGCGAGTTTGGCCAGAGTGATCGGTCGGGTTCGGAGCCAGTGGCTATCGTGAGCGGGCGCTGGCGGAACGCCTTTGGCCCGATAGATGCTCTTGATAAGCGCTTGGAGGCTCAATTGCGCTGCCCAGGTGCAATCCCGGTACAGAATATCTGAGCCGAACCCGCTTGAAATCTGAATCGACCTGGAGGTGCAGAAAGCGCACACTATATGCAAGCGCCACAAGCCACTTCAATATGAACAAAAGAATATCGGTTTGTCTAATTTTTGCTATCAGTGTGACTGTCCTTCTAGTTACCCTTGATTCCAAGCTCTTTCCTGTGCTCGCGGCCCGAGGGCCTGTCATCAGCACCATTGCGGGAGGTCATCTCGCCGGCTACTGCGGTGACGGTGGCTTCGTCACCAGCGCCTGCCTGAATTTTCCCATCGGGGTGGCAGTGAACGGCAACAACAACCTGCTCATCGCCGATACCTTCAATAACCGCATCCGCCAGTTCAAATTCCCTGGTCCTATCACCACTGTGGCGGGTAACGGCACAGCTGACTTCTGCGGCGACCACGGGCCCGCCAGCATCGCGTGCTTGAATGTCCCGGAGGCAGTGACCGTCGATGACGACGGCAACCTGTTTATCGCCGACACATTCAACAACCGCATCCGAGAAGTAAATGGAACCGGCACTATCACCACTGTTGGCGGCAACGGTACAGCTGGCTTCTGCGGCGATAGCGGCGTGGCGACCAGCGCTTGCTTGAACTTTCCCCACGGCGTGGTTGCCGACGATAGGGGCAATCTCTTTATCGCTGACACATTCAACCATCGCGTCCGCCGTATTGCCAATGGCGCCATAGCCACGGTTGCGGGCAACGGCACTCCGGGCTTCTGCGGCGACAACGGAGCAGCGATCAGCGCATGCCTCCAATTCCCGATTGCAGTGGCCGTTGACACCGACGAAAACCTCTTTATCACCGACCTCGGCAACCAACGCATCCGCAAGATCCATCGCGGGAACATCACAACTGTAGCCGGCAACGGCACTGTGGGTTTCTGCGGTGACGGCGGGCCGGCCCCGAGCGCCTGCCTGAACAGTCCGGTTGGAATTATCCTCGACACGCGCGGCAACCTGTTTATCGCTGACGACGGCAACCAACGCATCCGGCAGGTCAGCCCGGGGGGGACTATTACTACAGTTGCCGGCAATGGCACTCGTGGCTTTTGTGGCGACGGTGGACCGGCAATCGACGCCTGCCTGAATGGACCGACTGGCGTGGCTGTCGATATTAATGACCTCTTCATTGTTGATCCGCAGAACAACCGCATCCGGGACGTTCATCAGATCAAAGAGTAACCGCACCAACGTCTTTACGTTCCTTGAGATTTGTGAAACAGTGCCAGGAAAAAAGCCGCTTCGTTTCGGAATTCAATCACGCTGGCGAAGCCTATTCCAAGGCGGCCCAGGCGCTCCGTGCACGTATGAGTGGCGACGTTAGCAAGGTCTCAGAAGACCTCCAGCGAACTCAAAATGAGTCCGGAGGGCGCGGCGGGCACTTCAGTCTCACATCGTGAAGGATCGCTCTTAGAACGCACACGAGGAGCATGGCGAATCCAACATGCATGCCGCTTAAGCGGCTCACTAGCTCCATTGGAACGTTTCTTACCTGGCCCGATCTTCCAGTGATTGTGAGAATTAGCACACGCCTTGTAACGACTACACATCAAACCGTGTACAGTGGATCTATGGCGGACAAGCGAAACCCCAAAGACAATGTCTTGATCAATACAGCAAAGGCGATAGGTGCCGCTGCGGGAAAAGTAGCTTCGCTGGTTGGCGCGACGCCAGATCAAAAGTCGTCACCTACCAAGCGATTAAGAAAGGGGAAACTAATCAAGAGAGACAATCCCCACATGCCGAGACGGATGAAGAAAGAGGCTAAGAAGCGCGCTGCGCGAAGCTCGCCGAAAGCCTGACGAATGCCCGTTACCTGACATGGCGCTCGCCCGGGCTTGTCCGACCAACACGATCCGCGCCGAAGCCTAATCCCCGAAAAAGCGCTCGCGTGGCATTGTCCTAAAGATCACATCCTCGCCGGCAGCATCTTGAAGGGAGGGCAAGCCCGGACTATTGGGATAAAGGATTCAGCCGACAAGAAGGCCGTTATGGGCTTTCCGTCTGCCATTCTGCGATCGGTCAAGCAACCAGCCACAACTCATCTCGGGAGATGGGTTGAACCACGGCCGGGGGGCTTTTGCAAGAGGAGCCTCAATAAGCCCGCGGGTCATTCACTCGCCGGAAGGTTCTCCCTGAGCTCTTCAAGCACCGGTTTGGGCTCAGTCCGTCTGACTAGTTCAGCAATCTCGGAATCTGTACTTATGGCCAAACCGTGATGCGCGCAGATCGCTTGCAGCATCTGCAGCATCTTGGTGTTTTCATGTTCGGAGAGCAAATTAATCTGCAGATCAAGGTGATTCCGCTGATCCGCTTGCAGGGTGGCCCGATTCTGGCTCATCAGAATAAACAGAGACAGAAAGATCGATTCCAACGATACGATCATCGTAAGAAGCGCAAACGGATAAGGATCAAATGGTACGCGCCCGGTTGGAGGTTTACTGTTGACAGACATCCAGAGGCCGAACTAGATGACGTGGGCGATGATAAACCACATTTGGCCAGCGCGCACTGCTATGGCATCGCCTATTCGTGCCGAGGCTGTGCGTTTGGACAGCGCCTCTTTTTCTATCTGAGAGATGTTTTTGATGTTCCGGATAGTCGTGGAATCAGGCTGCATGTCGTGATGTTACCGCGTGGGAAGCACGAGGCGGTTCCTGAAAATAGTGTCAACTGTCTCGCGTCAACGGCCTCGCGATGATATTCATGCGCGTTTCTGCTGGAAAAGTGCGCACGAATTACCGCGTCTAAGACGCGACAACGTCAAAGTCGAGAAAAGGCTTAGGTTGATCGCCCTTCTACAATGGCATCTCGCGTGCTGCTGTCATATCGAGACCAAAGCGTTTCGCACGGGGGGAAAGTACGGAGGAGACCAAAATGAAATATCTCGTAGCGTGGGGCATTGACGTTCCCGGTGTGTTGGTCGTGATTTGGTTTCAGATGAGCCACCACTGAAGGCGTAGGTCAAGCGGTCCATGAGTTTGGAAAAACAAAGCGAGGGAGATATTCCATGAGTGATTTGAGAGACAAAGTCAGAGACAAGATCGACGATGCGGCCGAAGCGGCCAAAAAAGCTAGCGACCAGGTGGTCGACAAAGCCAAGGACCTTGCCCACAAGGCTGGCAAAAAGATGAAGGAAGGGGGGAAGAAACTTCAGGATGCCTAACGCGTTCTGAAGGACATAACCTGATGACACACTCCAAAGCCATTGTAACAGCGATGTTCTGCGCCGGCGCCTTCATTGCCTATGGTCAGGCACAGGATTCGAGCACCACCCAGCCGGATAACACCAAAGTGAACAAGCGCGATCGAAACACTGGCGAAGCAACTGCGGACCAGCAGAAAGCCAGTGCGGCGGACCAGGAGATGACCCGCCAGATTCGGCGCTCGATCATGGCCGACAAGTCGCTCTCCACCTATGCCCACAACATCAAGATCATCAGCCAGAACGGTGCTGTGACCTTAAAAGGCCCTGTCAAGTCAAATGATGAAAAAACGACTGTTTTGGCAAAGGCCGTCGCAGTCGCCGGCAGCGCGGATAAAGTAACGGATCAGCTTTCAGTCAAGCAGTAGGAATATTTCATATCTACAAGGAGCTAC
>Ga0070731_10003095_pt1 | contig 15191 bp, 13 predicted proteins | sample Coa_R1_2_FD_66448 | JGI IMG/M metagenome (GOLD analysis project Ga0070731, IMG submission 66448) | Surface soil microbial communities from Centralia Pennsylvania, which are recovering from an underground coalmine fire - Coalmine... | ecosystem: Environmental > Terrestrial > Soil > Unclassified ...
GTGCGCTCCCGCGGCGAGCAGCCGCTGCGCGAGCGCGGCGCCGAGCCGCTCGGCATCGGCGACCGGCGCATCGTCCGCGTCCTCGAGGCACTGTCGTCCGTCGACGTCGGTCACGAGCCCGCGGAGCACGACGCGGCCGTCGGCGACCCGCGCGTGTGCGGCGATCGGCGTGTTGCAGTCGCCACCGAGGGCGGCGAGGAACGCGCGCTCCGCAGCGACGGCGACGGCCGCGTCCGCGTCTTCGACGGCGGCGAGGAGGTGGCGCGTCGCCGCGTCGTCCGCGCGGCATTCGAGCGCGAGCGCGCCCTGCCCCACGGCGGGCACGAATTCCTCGGGCGAGAGCGGGCGCGCGTCGGGCTCGTCGATCCCGAGCCGCGCCAGGCCCGCCGCGGCGAGGACGAGCGCATCGAAGTCGCCCGCCTTCCAGCGCCGGAGCCGCGTGTCGACGTTGCCCCGGATCGGTTGGACCTCGACGTCGCGCCGGCGCGCGAGCAGCTGGGCGCGGCGCCGGACGCTGCCGGTCGCCACCCGCGCGCCCGGCGCGAGCGTCGCGATCCCGGTGGCGCCGGCCGCGAGCAGCACGTCGTGCGCCGGCGCGCGCGCCGGCACTGCCCCGATGATGAGCCCCGCCGCGAGCCGCGCCGGCATGTCCTTCATCGAGTGGACGCCGAAGTCGATCGTGCCGCCAAGAAGCGCCTCCTCGATCTCCTTCACGAAGAGACCCTTGAGGCCGGCCGCGGGCAGCGGACCGTGCGATGCCCGGTCGCCGCTCGTGCGGATGTAGACGGGCTCGACCACGAGCCCGGGATGGCGCGCCTCGAGCTCGCGGCGGACCTGCTCCGCCTGCGCGCGGGCGAGCGCGCTCGCGCGCGTGCCGAGACGGAGCAGCGCCTACTCCTCCCCGTCGTCGTCGGGCGGCTCGTCCGTGCCCAGTCGGAAGAGGCGGCGCGCGGCGGCGACGTAGAAGGCGTCGGACTGGTGGCGGCGGAGCGCGGTCACCGGAGCGTGCAGGATCTTGTTCACCAGCGCCCGCGTCAGCCGCTCGACGGCGTCGCGCTGGCGGGCGTCGAGCGGCGCGACCCCGACGAGCCCGCGCTCGATCTCGCGCTGCCGGATCGTCTCGACGCGCTCGCGCAGCGCGACGATGGTTGGCACGACATCGAGCGTCGTGAACCAGCGCCAGAACGCGTCGACCTCGCGCTCGACGATGACCTCGGCCTTCGCCGCCTCGCGCGCACGCGCGCCGCGGTTGTCGGCGATCACGCCCTCGAGGTCGTCGACGTCGTACAGGTAGACGTCGCCGAGCGCGTTCACCGCGGGGTCCAGCGCGCGCGGCACCGCGAGATCGATGAGCAGCATCGGCCGGTGGCGGCGCTCGCGCATCGCCTCCTCGACCGCCGGGGGACGGACCACGTAGTCGTCGGCGCTCGCAGCGGCGATCACGAGGTCGGCGAGCGGCAGGTAGCGCGTCAGCCGGTCCCACGGAACCGGCATGCCACCCAGGTCGCGCGCGACGTCGATCGCGCGATCGAACGTCCGGTTGGCGACCATCACGGAGCCGACCCCCTGCGCGAGCAGCTGGCGGGCCGTGATCTCGCCCATCGTGCCGGCGCCGAGGAGGAGCGCGCTCTTGTCCTCGAGCCGGTCGTAGATGCCGCGCGCCAGCTCGACCGCCGCCGAGCCGATCGAGACCGCCTTCTCCGCGATCCCGGTCTCGCTACGGATGCGCTTCGCGACCGAGAACGACTTGTGGAAGCAGCGATGGAGCACCTGACCCGACGCGCCGGCCGCCGCGGCGGCCGCATACTGCTCCTTCATCTGGCCGAGGATCTGCGGCTCGCCGACCACCATCGAGTCGAGGCTCGCCGCGACGCGGAAGAGGTGGCGCACGGCCTCGCGTCCCGCGTGCGTGTAGAGGTGGCTCGCGAGCGTCGGCTCCGGGAGCGCGTGCTCGCGCGCGAGGAAGCGGGGCAGCCCGCTCGTGATCGCGTCGGCATCGGCGCCGCAGGCGATGACCTCGACGCGGTTGCAGGTGGAGAGGATCGCGCCCTCCGCCACTCCCTCGATCTCGACCAGGCGGTGGAGCGCGGCGTCGAACTGGCCGTTCGCGAACGCGACCCGCTCGCGCACCTCGACGGGTGCGGTACGGTGGTTCAGCCCGACGAGCACGATGTTGCGCGACGCCGCTGACATACTCACGTCAGAACGCCTTCCCGTGCTGCCCGAGCGCGAGCACGTTCACGCCGACGAGCGAGATGACGATCACCGCGAACCCCGCGATCGTGAGCGTCGCCGCCCATCGCCCGCGCCAGCCCGCGGTCATGCGCCCCTGCAGGAGCACCACGTAGATGCCCCACGTGACGAGCGAGAACACGAGCTTCGGGTCCGACGACCAGAACCGTCCCCACGCCGTGTGCGCCCACACGATGCCCGACACGATCCCGAGCGTCAGCAGGATGAGACCCCAGACGAGGCAGGCGTAGTTGAGGCGATCGAGCGTCTCTAGCGAGGGCAGGAACCGGAATGCCCCGCGCCCCCGGCGCGCCTTCAGGCGTCGCTCCTGGAGCAGGTAGAGGAGGCTCGCGCTGAACGCGAGCGCGAAGACCGCATCGCCGAGGAACGAGAGCACGACGTGCACCGGCAGCCACGCGCTGTCGAGCACGGGCGGCAGCGGGCGCGCGCCGCGATAGACCGCGTCGGCGGCGAGCGTGAGCCCGAACGCGAGCGGGCTCACGACAGCGCCGAGCGCGACCAGCGGCCGGCGGAGCTGCACCAGGAGGAAGATCGCGACCAGCAGCAGGGCGAGGAACGAGAGCGCCTCGTCGAGTGTGGTGACCGCCATGTGCCCGGCGGTCCACGACCGGATCGCGATCGACGTGCCGTGGGCGAGGAATCCGCCGGCGAGGAGCCGGGGGAGGACCGTCCGCGGCAGGTCCTGCCGGACGGCGATGCCGACCAGCGCCGCGACGGTGCTGCCAAGGTAGAGCGCGACGGCGACGCGCAGGAGAACCAGCTCCACGCTCAGACCTCCGGCAAACCGACGCCGAGGCGGGCGAGCGTGCAGCGCGGTCCCGCAACGCGCGTGAGGACGGCGTCGACCTCCGCGGCGGTGCCAAGGCGGAGGACGTCGAGGAGCCGCGAGTCGAGGAGCGCTTCCAGGGTCGCCGCGCGCGTGGGTTCGTCCGCGAGCGCCCGGCGGACCGCACCGAGGATGGCGACGAACGTCGCGTATTCGGGTCCGATCCGCTCCTCGAGCTCGCGCCGGAGCCGCGCCGCGAGCCCGGGGCTCGCGCCGCCGGTCCCGACGGCAACGCGGAGGTCGCCGCGCTCGAGCACCGCCGGGGCGAGGAAGGTACACGCCTCCGGGACGTCGACCACGTTCAGCAGAACGCGCTCGTGCACCGCCTCGTCCGCGAGCCGGCGGATCACCTCGGCGTCGCGGGTGACCGCGTAGGCGAGGAACGCACCGGCGAGGTCGCCGCTCCGATACTCGCGCGCGACGTGATGCGCGGGCGGCGCCGTCAGCGGCGGCGGCAACGCCGGCGCCACGACGGTGACGTCCCCGCCGGCGGCGAGGCACGCCGCGGCCTTCCGCGCCGCGGTCTCGTCACCGCCGACGACCACGCAGCGCCGTCCGTCGAGCCGGAGCAAGACCGGATGGGTCCGCATCCGGCCGAGGATCGTACCAGAAGCGAAAAACTCCGGAAACGAGCCGGCTTACGTCTCGTTGGCGGCGGCGCGGGCCTTCTGACCCTGCCCGACGCGGACCTTCGCGCGCTTGCCGGCGCGGGATGAAGCCTTGCGGGCGGTCGCCACCCGTACGCGGTGGGAGCGGGTCGAGGTCGAGACGTGCCGGGCGCGTCGCGTCGGGGTGGCGCGCGCGACCGCGTGGGTGCGGAGCGCGGCGCTGACGATGCGCGGCTCCGGGGCTGCGACACGCGTCACGCGCTCCTCGGCGCTGAACTCGGCGAGCCGGCTGTCGAAGCCCGCCTGCCCTGCCTCCGGCATGCGCAGCCGGTAGCCGGCGGGGATCGGGCGGCGGCCGCTCACGATCGCGCTCGAGAGCGCGGGGTTGAGCAGCGCGAGCTCGGTGCGATCGGTCCGTGCGAGCCGCGCCGCGGCCTCGATGCCGAGCGCGCGATCCAGCCGCCGCTCGTGCGCACGGAGCGGCGGATCGACGGAGAGGTCGCCGAAGTAGGTCTGGTAGTCGCGCTCGACGTCGAGCGCGGCGAGGAACTCGGCGTAGAAGTTGCGCGACGCGAATCCGAAGGCGCGGCCCTGGTACTCCCGCACGATGCGGCCGATGTCGGACGTCCCGACCTCGTCGACCGCGCGCGCCATCCCGTCCGGCCCATGGTTGTAGGCGGTGATGGCGAGCGGCCAGCTGCCGAGCATGTCGTGCACGCGGCCGAGGAACTGCGCGGCGGCCCGGGTGGACGCGATCGGGTCGCGACGCTCGTCGACCAGGTTGTCGATCCGCATGAAGTGCCGCCCCGTCGCAGGCATGAACTGCCAGATGCCCGCCGCGCCGACCTTCGAGTACGCGTGCAGGTTGAAGCACGACTCGATCAGCGGCAGGCGCGTGAGCTCGACCGGGAGGCCTTCCTCGCGGAAGATGCGCTCCATTTCGGGGAGGTAGCGGTGCGCGACACGGATGCCGTCCGCGAAGCGTTCGCGCAGCCCGCGCTGGCTGTGGAGCCGCTTCTCGTCCGCCGCTGCGAGGTAGCGATCGGGCGCGGGATCGTCGGCGAAGAGGTCGTAGATGCGCCGCTCATCGACGGCGAGCGATTCGGGATGCGGACCGAGCGCATGCAGGCGGAGGAGCGTCGCGCGCAGCCGCTCGAGCTCGAGGTCGGTCTCGATGCGCTCGAGCGCGGCGAGCTCGCCGTCGCTCATGCCGTTCTCGACGTGCGGCGTGAAATCGAGGACCTTGTAGACCTTGTCCAGTTGCACGGCGTCGTGCAGAACGACCTGGTGCTTCGAGTAGCGCGTGAAGATCGCGCGCCAGAACGCGATCTGCGGCTCGAGGTCGGCGGGACGCGGGAACGTTCGGGCGAGGCGCTCCTCGGCGGGCGGCGCGTCGGCGGCGCGGGCGACCGCGGCCGGACCGACCGCAGCGAGGATCATTGCTAGAAAATAAATTGCCCGTCTCATCGCGTCCCCCGCCTTCCCGACCACTTCGTGCTGATGCGCTGCACGGCGCGAGCGGATGGTACCAGTCGGATCCCAAGAGAGTCAATCATTTCGCGCGCTTCGCGCTCCTCACCGGGCTCGCCGCGAGCGTTGCCGGCGGGTGCGGTAAATCGTTGCCGCCTCGCGGACTCGTCGTCGCCCTGCCGAGCGAACCGCAAAGCCTCGATCCCCGCTTCGGGACGGACGCCTACAGCGCCCGCCTCGCCGACCTGCTGCACGCCGCCCTGACGCGCCCCGACACGTCCGCGCGGCGCCGGCCGGAGATCGCGGCGGCCTGGGAGACGCCGGATCCGACGACCGTCGTCTTCCACCTCCGTCCGGACTTCCACTTCGCCGACGGCGCGCCCGTGACCGCCGCGGACGTGCGCGCGACGTACGAGGCGGTCCTCGACCCCGCGCTCGCCTCGCCGAAGCGCGCTGCACTCGCCATGCTGTCGCGGGTCGAGGCCCCGGACGCGCACACCGTGGTGATGCGGCTGCGCGCACCGTTCGCGCCCTTCCTGGATGCGACCGGCCTCGGCATCCTGCCGGCCGACCGGGCGCACGACGCGGGCGAGGTGCGGATTGGCGCCGGCCCGTTCCGCGTGGTCGCCGCCGAGCGCGGTGAGCGGATCGTGCTCGCCCCGAACCCGGGGTGGCCGGACGGGCCGCCCCGGCTCGACCCGGTCGTCGTTCGGGTGATCCCCGACGAGGTCGTCCGCGTTCTCGAGCTCGTCCGCGGCGGCGTGCACCTGCTCGAGGACGCACCCGAGCCGGAGCTCACGGCGTGGCTGTCCCGTCGGCCCGACCTCGCCGTCCGGCGCGGGCCGGGAGACAGCTTCGACTATCTCGCGCTCAACCTGCGCGACCCGCGGCTGGCCGACCGCCGCGTCCGCGAGGCGATCGCGCTCGCCCTCGACCGTGAGGCGCTGATCGCGTTCGTGCTGGGCGGCGCGGCGCGCCCGGCGACCGGGCTCCTCGCCCCCGAGCACTGGGCGTACACCACGGTGGCAGCCCGCCGCTACGACCCCCGCCGCGCCCGCCGGCTGCTCGATCGTGCCGGCTTCCGCGATCCCGATGGCCCCGGTCCGCAGCCGCGCTTCCGGCTCGTCTACAAGACGTCGACGCAGGTCGACCGGCGGCGCCTCGCGGAGGCGATCCAGGCCGCGCTCGCGCAGGTCGGGATCGCGGTCGACGTGCGCACGTACGAGTGGGGGACGCTCTATGCCGACGTGCGGCAGGGGAGCTTCGAGCTCTGCGCGCTCGCCTGGGTCGGCGTCGGCGACCCGGATCTCTACCGCCTCGCCTTCCATTCGACGATGACACCGCCCGGTGGCTACAACCGCGGCGCGTACGCGAGCCGCGTGATGGACCGGCTCACCGCCGCGGGCGCGCGCACACTCGACACGGAGAGCCGTCGCCGCATCTATGCCCGCATCCAGCGGCGCGCGGCTCGCGACCTGCCCGTCGTGCCCCTCTGGTGGGAGGACCGGGTCGTCACGCAGACGGCGCGGCTGCACGGGTTCGAGCCGGCGCCCGGCGGCGACCTCCGCGGGCTCGCGCGCGCGTGGACCGAATGAGCCTTGCCGGGCGCCGCCTCCTGCTCCTCGTGCCGACGCTCGTCGGCGTCGCGACGCTCGTCTTCGCGTTCCTCCACCTCGTCCCCGGCGATCCGGTCGAGATCATGCTCGGCGAGTCGGCGGCGCCGGCCGACGTCGCCACGCTCCGCCACGAGCTCGGCCTCGATCGTCCGCTCGCCGTCGAATACGTCCGCTTCCTCGGCCGCGCCGCGTGCGGCGACCTCGGCCGTTCGATCGCGTACCGCATGCCGGTCACGCGCGTCATCGCCAGCCGCTATCCGGCGACGCTCGAGCTCGCGGCGGCGGCGTTCCTGATCGCGCTCGTCGCCGGCGTCCCGCTCGGGGTGGCGGCCGGGGTCGCACCGGGGTCAGCCGTCGACCGAATCGCGCGCGGCGCGAGCCTCCTCGGCGCGTGCCTCCCGACCGTGTGGCTCGGGCCGCTTCTCGTCCTCCTCTTCGCGATTCGCCTCGGCTGGCTCCCGGTCTCCGGACGAGGGACGTTCGCGAATCTCGTTCTCCCCGCGACGACGCTCGGGCTCGGGATGGCAGCCGTCCTGATCCGTCTCACGCGCGCGACGATGCTCTCCGCGCTGCGCGCGGCCCACGTCCGCACCGCGCGCGCGAAGGGCGTGCCCGAGTGGCGCGTGGTCCTCGTGCACGCGCTCCGCAATGCGGCCGCGCCGATCGCCACGGTCGCGGGGCTGCAGGCGGGCGCGCTGCTGGCCGGCACCGTGATCACCGAGACGATCTTCGCCTGGCCCGGCCTCGGCCGTCTCGTCATCCAGGCGATCGACGCCCGCGACTACCCGCTCGTGCAGGGCTGCGTGCTGGTCATCGGCGCCAGCTACGTGGCGGTGAACACGCTCACCGACGTCGCGCATCGGCTCCTCGACCCGCGCCTCCGCGATGGCTAGGCGGGGCCGACGCACGGCGCTCGCGGGCGCCGCGCTCCTCGTCGCGCTCGCCGCGGCTGGCCTCGCGGCCCCGCGGCTGGCGCCGCACGACCCGTACGCGACCACGCTCGCGGACCGCCTCGCGCCCGCGCGCGCCGGACACCCGCTCGGCCAGGACACGCTCGGCCGCGACGTCTTCGCGCGCGTGCTCGTCGGTGCACGCATCTCGCTGGCGGTCGGTGCCGCCGCCGTCGCGATCTCGCTGCTCCTCGGCGCGGGGGTCGGCCTCGCGGCCGGATACGCCGGCGGCTGGATCGACGAGGTGCTCGCGCGCGTGATCGACGTCCTGCTCGCGTTCCCGGGCCTGCTGCTCGCGATCGCGCTCGCCGCCGTTCTCGGCCCGGGCCTCGGGAACGTCGTCGTCGCGCTCAGCGCGCTCGGCTGGACCGGCTACGCGCGGCTCGCCCGCACCGAGGCGGCGGCGCTTCGCCGGCGCGAGTTCGTCACCGCGGCGGAGGCGCTCGGGGCGCGCCCGGGCCGCGTCATCGTCCGCCACCTGGTGCCGCTCGCGACGCCGGTCCTCCTCGTGCAGGCGACGTTCGGCATGGCGGGCGCGATCGTAGCCGAGGCGAGCCTCTCGTTCCTCGGCCTCGGCGCGCCGGCGCCGCTGCCGTCGTGGGGCGCGATGATCGACGAGGGGCGACCGTTCCTGCTCATCGCGCCTCACCTCGTGCTCGCGCCGGGGATCGCGCTCGCGCTGACGGTGCTCGCGCTCCAGCTCCTGGGCGACGGGCTGCGCGACCTGCTCGACGTGGGCGAGTGATCCTCTACAGCTGGCAGCGCGGGCAGTAGAAGCTCGATCGACCGACGATCACGCGCGTCCGGATCGGCGTGCCGCACGTGGCGCACGGACGGCCGGCCCGGTCGTAGACGCGGTGGCGGAGCTGGAACCAGCCTGGACGTCCGAGGCCGTCGCGGTAGTCGGAGATCGACGACCCGCCGCGGCGGATCGCCGCCGCCAGCACGCTCCGCGTCGCGCGCACGATGCGCGCGCAGTCGTCGCGGCGCAGCACGCCGGCCCGCCGGCCCGGCCGGATGCCGGCGTGGAACAGGATCTCGTTCACGTAGATGTTGCCGAGGCCCGCGACGCGTCGCTGGTCCATCAGCAGTGCCTTGACCGATGTGCGGCGCCGACGGGTCAGGGCGAACAGCGCAGCCGGCGTGAACGCCGGGTCGAGCGGATCGACGCCGTCGCCGGTCTCGGTCGCGAGCGCGGACGACGCGATCACCGCCAGGCGCCCGAACCGCCGCGGATCGTTGTACGTCACGACCCGTCCGTCATCGAGACCGATGACCACGTGATCGTGCGGCGCGGCGGCGAGGCCGGCGGCGGAGAGCGTGAGGCGCCCCGTCATGCCGAGGTGGACGAGCCAGACTCGGCCGTCGTCGAGCGTCGCGACGAGGTACTTGCCGCGCCGGCCGAGGGCGATCACCGTGCGCCCGCGGAGCCTTGCAGCGAACGTCGTGGCGACGCCGCCGCGTAGCCGGCGCTCGCGCACCTCGACCGCGACGACGCGACGACCGACGAGCTCGGGGGCGAGGCCCCGGACGACGGTTTCGACCTCGGGCAGCTCGGGCACCGTCCTAGCCGAGCGCGCGCGCGAGGCGGGCGAACGCTTCGAGATCGAGCGTCTCGGCGCGCGCCGTCGGCGCGATGCCGGCGCGCTCGAGAACCGCAGTCGCCGTCGTGCCGCGCGCGGCCGCGAGCGTGGCGAGCGCGTTGCGCAGCATCTTCCGGCGCTGACCGAACGCCGCACGCACGACGTCGCGAAACACGCCGGCGTCGCCCACGTCGACGCGCGGCGCGGCCGACCAGTGGACGTCGACGACCGCCGAGTCGACGTCCGGCCGGGGGAGGAAGCTGCGCCGCGAGACGCCGAACGCGATGCGCACCTCCGCGTACGTCTGCAGCAGCACGGAGGTCACCCCGTAGTCCGCGCCGCCCGGCCGCGCCACGAGACGGGTCGCCATCTCGCGCTGGAGCATCACGACGGCGCGCGGGAAGCGCGCGCGCAGGTCGAGGAGCCGGAAGAGGATCGGTGAGGCGATGTTGTACGGCAGGTTCGCGACGACCGTGACGCGCTCGTCGCGCACGACGTCGTCGAGCGGCAGCGCGAGGACGTCCCCCGTGACGACGCGCACGCGCGGGTTGTCGGCGTAGCGCTGCGCGAGCCGGTCGGCGAGCCCGGGATCGATCTCGATCAGGTAGAGGCGTCCGGCGCGTGCGACGAGCTCGTCGGTGAGCGCGCCGAGGCCGGGGCCGATCTCGAGCGCGATCGTGCGCGGGCCGATCTCCGCCGTCTCGACGATCCGGCGCGCGACCGCCGGGTCGCAGAGGAAGTTCTGCCCCCAGCGCCGGCGCGGGGCGAGCCCGGCCGCGGCGAGCGCTTCGCGCGCCTCTCGCCGCGCGCCCACCGGATCACCCCTCCCAGCGCGCGCCGAAGGGGAGATCGGCGTCCGCCTCGACGCCGAGGCCGTCGTCCCCGCCCGCGGCGAGCCGCGGCGCGCCCGCGAGCGCGATCATCGCGGCGTTGTCGGTGCAGAAGCGCATGCTCGGGAAGATCACGGTGACGCCGTGCTCGGCGCCGGCCTCCGTCATGCGCGCGCGGAGCCGCCGGTTGGCGGCGACGCCGCCCGAGACTACGAGGCGCTCGACGCCGGTGTGGACGAGCGCGTCGACCGTCGTGTCGACCAGCATGTCGACGAGCGCCTCCTGCAGGCTCGCCGCGACGTCGGGCAGTCCATCGGGTCCGACGGGATGCTCGGCGACGTACTGGCGGAGCGCGGTCTTGAAGCCACTGAAGCTGAAGTCGAAGCGCCCGCGCTTCAGCGTCGCGCGCGGAAAGCGGATGGCGGACGGATCGCCGCCGGCGCCGAGGCGGTCGATCACCGGGCCGCCCGGGTAGCCGAGGCCGAGGAGCTTCGCCGCCTTGTCGAACGCCTCGCCGACGGCGTCGTCGCGTGTCCGGCCAAGGCATGCGTAGTCGCCGGCGGCGCGGGCGAGGTAGAGCCCCGAGTGGCCACCGGACACGATCAGCGCGAGGAATGGAAACGGTACCGGTTCCGTCGGCGGCCGGTCGAGGTTGGCCGCGAGGAGATGACCCTCGAGGTGGTTCACGCCGACGAGCCGCAGGCGCCGGCGCTGCGCGATCCCCTTCGCGACCGTCAGCCCGACGAGCAGCGAGCCGACCAGCCCCGGGCCGCGCGTGACCGCGATCCCGTCCACCGCGGCAAGGTCGATCTGGGCGCGCGCGAGCGCCGCGTCGATGACGGGCAGGACGTTGCGCACGTGATGGCGCGACGCGAGCTCGGGGACGACGCCGCCGTAGGGGCCGTGCACCGCGTCCTGCGACGACACGACCGAGGCGACGAGCGCGCCGTCGCGCAGGATCGCCGCCGCCGAGTCGTCGCAGGAGCTCTCGATGCCGAGGACGATCACCTACCCGGCCGACGGCTTCACCGCGAGGAAGATCGTGTTGTCGCCGCGCCGGACGAGGAAGAGGACGCTCTTCCCCTTGCCGACCGCCTTCACGGCCTTGCGGTACGCGTCCGCATCCTTCACCGGCTGACGGTTCACCTCGAGGATGACGTCGCCGCGCCGGAGCCCGGCATCGGCCGCCGAGCCGCCTGGATCGACCTGGGTGACGACGACGCCCTTCAGCCCGCGATCGATGCCGAGGTTCTCGGCGATCTCCGGCGTGAGCGTCTGTACCGTCATGCCGAGGTCCTCGGCGGTACCGGTAGCCGCCTGCGCGGTCTCCTCCTCCTTCAGCTCCTGCACCTTGACCGTGAAGGTTTCCGTGTCCTTGCCGCGGAGGACCTTCACCTTGACGGACTTCCCGACCGGTGTCCGCGCGACGAGGAGCGGCAGCTCGGCGGAGTCCGTGACCGGCTTGCCGTCGTACTCGACGATGACGTCGCCCTGCTTGATGCCGGCGGCCTCGGCGGGTCCGTCCTTCACGACGTCGGCGACGAGCGCGCCCTTCGCCTCCGAGAGGCCGAGCGACTCGGCGATGTCCGGCGTGACCTTCTGGATCATCACGCCGAGCCAGCCGCGCGTGACGTGCCCCTTCTCCTTGAGCTGCGGGATGATCTCCTTCGCGAGGTCGATCGGGATGGCGAAGCCGATGCCGATGTTGCCGCCGCCGCGGCTGAAGATGGCGGTGTTGATGCCGACGACCTCGCCGCGCGTGTTGAGCAGCGGCCCGCCGGAGTTGCCCGGGTTGATGGCCGCGTCGGTCTGGATGAAGTTGTCGTACGGCCCCTGGTTGATGTGCCGCCCCATCGCGCTGACGATCCCGGCGGTCACGGTGTTCTCGAGCCCGAAGGGGTTGCCGATCGCAACCACCCACTGCCCGACCTTGAGATCGCCGGAGCTGCCGAGCGCGACCGGCGTCAGGTCGGTCGCACCGTGGATCTCGATCAGCGCGATGTCGGTCTTCTGATCGCGGCCGACGACCTTCGCCTTGAACTCCTTGCCGGTCGGCAGCTTCACGACGATCTCGTCCGCGTTCTCGACGACGTGATTGTTGGTCAGAATGTAGCCGGACGGATCGATCACGAAGCCGGACCCGAGGCTCTTCGCCTTGTAGGGGCGCCCGCCGTGCGGCGGGCCGAAGAAACGCTCGAATGGCCCGAAGAAGTCGTGGAAGGGATCGTCCTCACCGCCCTGCCCGCCCGGGCCGCCGGGGCCGCCGGGGCCGCCGAGACCGGACCCCGTCTTCACTTCCTGGGTGGTGGAGATGTTCACGACCGAGGGCGCGACGTGCTCCGCGAGACCGGCGAAGTCGGGGAGCGCGACGACCGGTGCCGGAGACGGATTGGACGTGGCGGCCGGCTTGTCGGGGCCGCCGAAGATGTTGATCGCCTCGCTGTGCGGGAAGAGATCGAAGCGTACGCTCGCCGCCATCCCGACCAGGAACCCGATCAGGCCGACGGCAAGGAGCGCCAGGCGATTGGACCGCGAACTCATTTCCCCTCCTTCGTCACCCGGCGGGCGAGCTCGACGTAGCGCATGCGCAGGTCGTAGAGCATCGAGTCGAGCAACGCTTCCTCGTCCGGCTCCAGGTTGCTGCGAGTCTTGTCGCGCAGGAGCGCCAGGATGTCGATGACGTGCTTCGCCGCCGCGAGGTCACGCTGTGGCGTGTTCGAGACGGGATCGGGAATCTCGCCGAGGTGGAGCAGCGCCTGCGTGCTGAGTCCGAGGACGAAGGTGGAGAACGTGACGGGCTCGTCCACGCGCGGGGCTTCGGCCGCGGGCGGGGGAGACGTGGGGCTCGGCTGGCCGGCCTCGTCGGTGACGTCGGCGCGGGCCTCGCCGCTCTCCGAGAAGCGGCGCCGATCCTTCACCTGGAAACTCCGGCGCTCCTCCTTGTCGTTCTCCATGGTCGCTCCTCAGGTGCGGCCGTCCCGGCCCGCTGGCCGCTGCGCGTCGCGTCCGCTCCTCGTGGGTTCCCGCGGGTGGGGCAGAGCGCTCAGTAGGCCATTCCGCGGAGCCGTCGGATGCGCTCCTCGATCGGCGGATGCGTGCTGAAGAGATTCGCGAGCCAGTTGCCGCGCAGCGGGTTCACGATCCAGAGGTGCGCCGTCGCGGGCCCGGCCGGGAGCGGGATCCGACCGGAAACGGTCTCGATCTTCTCGAGCGCGGACGCGAGCGAACCCGGGGCGTGCGAGAGGCGCGCGCCGCTGGCGTCCGCCTCGTACTCACGCGCGCGTGAGATCGCGAGCTGGATCAGCGTCGCCGCGAGCGGGGCGACGACGATCATGAGGAGCAGCTCGAGGCCGCCGCCGCCCTCCTCGCGCTCGTCGCGCCGCATGCCGCCGAAGATCGCCGCCCACTGCGCCATGCGCGCGATCATCATCACGACGCCGGCGAGCGTCGCGGCGATGGCGCTGATGAGCGTGTCGCGGTTCTTCACGTGCGAGAGCTCGTGCGCGAGCACGCCACGCAGCTCGTCGAGCGTGAGGAGGCGCATGATGCCCTCCGTGACCGCGACCGCGGCGTGCTCCGGGCTGCGCCCGGTCGCGAACGCGTTAGGTGACTCGCTCGGGATGAGGTAGACGCGCGGCATCGGCATGTGCGCGCCGGTCGCGAGCTCGCGCACGACGCGGAAGAGGTCGGGCGCTTGCTCCTCGGACAGCGCGCGGGCGCCGTACGCGGCGAGCACGATGCGGTCCGAGAACCAGTAGCTCCCGAAGTTCATCATCGCCGCGAAGACGAGCGCGAACACGAGCCCCTGCGTGCCGCCGAGCACCTGACCGATCCACATCAGAAGCCCGGTGAGCACGCCGAGCAGCAGGGTGGTCTTGATGGCGTTGGACATGCGCTTACACGTCCTTCGACGCGGGGGACGGGCGTTTATTTGACGCAGCCGTCAGGGACGCGAGGATGGATGATATGCGGGGACGCTAGTATCGGGGTCCCGCCTTGTCAAGGCGAACCGACGCCGGCACGCGGCGATCACGCGGGCGGCAGGCAGCGCGGTCAACGGGATGCCGTCGGGGCCGCCCCCGCGCGCCCGAATGGGCACGAGGTTCCGACCGAGCGGACACCACCGGCGCGGGTCGGTCGGACCATAGATGACGACGCCGCTCGCGCCGACCGCGCCGGCGAGATGGCTCACACCGCTGTCGTGGCCGAGGTAGAGCGCGGCGCGGGACAGCACCGCGGCGACGTCGGGAAGCGCCCACTCGCGCACGTCGGGGACGCCGAGCGCCGGCGGCTCGCCTGTCTCGGCCGGGCCCGCGATCGGCACGACCGTTCCGCCACCGGAGCGCCACCAGTGCGCGACCTGCACGAACCCGGCGACGTCCCACCGCTTCGTGCGCGCCCCCGCGCCCGGGTGGAGCGCGAGGACGGGCCCCGTCGCCGCGGCGAGGAGCCCGTCCGCCGCCGGCGAAATCGGCGGCACGAGACGCGCACCGGCAACGAGCGCGGGCCGCGCCATCGGTACGCGGAGCGCGCGCGCGTACGCGACCGCCGCATGCACCGACCCGCCGCCGCGCTCGGTACGGAAGAAGCGCGCGCCGCGCGCGAGCCGCGCGAGCCGCGTGCGCATCTCGGCATCGTCAGCCCCGAGCCAGCTGTAGACGCGAGGCCGATCCGCGAGCCACGACGGCGTCCGGTCGCCGGAGAAGAGACCGGCCGTCTCTGCGCCGTCGATGGAGGCGACCGTGTCCGCGACCCCGGCGAGCCCGACGAGCGCGGCGAGCGACGGCTGCACGACGAACGTCGCGCGCGCATCGGCGTGACGCGCGCGCAGCGCACGCAGCGCGGGCAGCGCGAGGAGAAAGTCCCCGAGCGCCCCCGGGAAGATCACGACGATCGATTCAATTGACTCCTCCGCCACCCCACCATTAGAAACCGGCATGGCGCTGCCCTCGCAAGTCGTGCGCTCGGCGCTCGACCTGATCGGCGCGACGCCCGTCGTCCGGCTGACGCGGCTGCCCCAGCTCCAAGGCGTGTCCGGGGAGGTGTGGGCGAAGC
>Ga0070731_10003096_pt1 | contig 15190 bp, 11 predicted proteins | sample Coa_R1_2_FD_66448 | JGI IMG/M metagenome (GOLD analysis project Ga0070731, IMG submission 66448) | Surface soil microbial communities from Centralia Pennsylvania, which are recovering from an underground coalmine fire - Coalmine... | ecosystem: Environmental > Terrestrial > Soil > Unclassified ...
ACGTCGGTGAAGCTGGTGCCGTTGACCGGGTCGCCGCCGATGCCGATGCAGGTGGACTGGCCCAAGCCCACGGCCGAGGTTTGCGCCACGGCCTCGTAGGTGAGGGTCCCCGAGCGCGAGACGATGCCGATCCTGCCGCGGCGGTGGATATGGCCCGGCATGATGCCGATCTTGCACTCGTCGGGCGTGATGATGCCGGGGCAGTTGGGGCCGATGAGCCTGGCCCCCGTCCCCGTGAGGCCGCGCTTGACGCGCACCATGTCGAGGACCGGGATGCCCTCGGTGATGCAGACGATGAGCCCGATCCCGGCCTCGGCGGCTTCGAGGATGGCGTCCGCGGCGAAGGGCGGCGGCACGTAGATGACGCTGGCCTCGGCCTCGGTCGCGGCCACGGCTTCCGCCACCGTGTCGAAGACCGGCAGGTCGAGATGCCGCGTGCCGCCCTTGCCCGGGGTGACGCCGCCGACCATGCGGGTGCCGTAGGCCAGCGCCTGCTCGGAATGGAAGGTGCCCTGCGCCCCGGTGAAGCCCTGGCAGAGGACGCGGGTCCGGGCGTTGACGAGCACGGCCATCAGACGGCCTCCCTGACCGCGGTCACGACCTTCTCGGCCGCATCCGCCAGGTTGTCGCCCGAGACGATCGGCAGGCCGGACTCGGCCAGGATCTTCTTGCCGAGCTCGACGTTGGTGCCCTCCAGCCGGACCACCAGCGGCACCTGCAGGCTGACCTCGCGGGCGGCGGCCACCACCCCCTCGGCGATCACGTCGCAGCGCATGATGCCGCCGAAGATGTTGACCAGGATGCCCTCGACATGGGGATCGCTGAGGATCAGCTTGAAGGCCGTCGTCACCCGCTCGCGCGTGGCGCCGCCGCCGACATCGAGGAAATTCGCCGGCGCCCCGCCATAGAGCTTGATGATGTCCATGGTCGCCATGGCCAGCCCCGCGCCGTTCACCATGCAGCCGATATTGCCGTCGAGCCTGATGTAGTTGAGGCCGTGCCGCCCGGCCTCGAGCTCGGCCGGGTCCTCCTCGCTCTCATCCCTCAGCTCCTCGACCGCCTGGTGGCGGAAGAGCGCGTTGTCGTCGAAGTTCATCTTGGCATCGAGCGCCACCACCTCGCCCGCGGCGGTCACCACCAGCGGGTTGATCTCGATGATCGACGCATCGAGCTTCTGGAAGGCATCGGCCAGCGCGGTCACGAACTTCACCGCGGCCGCCACCTGCTTGCCCTCGAGCCCCAGCCCGTAGGCGATGCGCCGGGCATGGAACCCCTGCAGCCCGGTCGCCGGATCGATCGCCACGCGGATGATCTTCTCAGGGCTCCGCGCCGCCACCTCCTCGATCTCCATGCCGCCCTCGGTCGACGCCATCAGCGTCACCCGGCCGGTCGCGCGATCGACCAGCATGCCGAGATAGAGCTCGCGCGCGATCTCGCAGCCCTCCTCGATATAGACCCGCTTGACCTCCTTGCCGGAAGGCCCCGTCTGATGCGTGACCAAGGTCGAGCCGATCAAGGACGCGGCCAGGCTCCTGACCTCGCCCAACGAGCGGGCCAGCTTCACGCCACCCGCCTTGCCGCGGCCGCCGGCATGAATCTGCGCCTTCACAACCCAAACCGGACCGCCCAAATCACCGGCAACCCGCGACGCCTCGTCCGCCGTGTAGGCAACCCCACCACGCGGAACCGATACCCCATACTCCCGCAACAGCGCCTTCGCCTGATACTCATGGATGTTCATGGGCCGGATGTCCTTCCGCTCACGCCTGCTGGGACTTCACGACGTCGATCAGCGTCTTGACCGAGCTCACGGATTTCTCGAACCCGGCCCGCTCGGCCGCGTCGAGCTCGATCTCGACGATGCGCTCGACGCCCTTCGCCCCGATCACCACCGGCACGCCGACATAGACACCATTCACCCCGTACTGGCCGGTCAAATAGGCGGCACACGGCAGGACCCGCTTCTTATCCCGCAAATATGACTCGGCCATGGCGATGGCGGAGGAGGCCGGCGCGTAGAAGGCCGAGCCGGTCTTCAGCAGCCCGACGATCTCGCCGCCGCCGTTGCGCGTGCGCTTGACGATGGCGTCCAGCTTCTCCTGCGTCGTCCAGCCCATCTTGACGAGGTCCGGGACGGAGATGCCGGCAACCGTCGAGTAACGCAGCAGCGGCACCATGTCGTCGCCATGGCCGCCGAGCACGAAGGCGGTGACGTCCTCCACCGACACGCCGAACTCCTCGGCGAGGAAGTAGCGGAACCGCGCGCTGTCGAGCACGCCGGCCATGCCGACGACACGCTCGTGCGGCAGGCCGCAGGCCTCGCGCATCACCCAGACCATCACGTCCAACGGATTGGTGATGACGATGACGAAGGCGTCGGGCGCGTGCTGCATGATGTTCTCGCCGACCTGGCGGACCACCTTCGTATTGATGCCGATCAGGTCGTCGCGGCTCATGCCGGGCTTCCGCGGCACGCCCGCCGTGACGATGATCACGTCGGCCCCGGCGATCGCGCTGTAGTCGTTGGAGCCCGAGAAGGCCGCGTCGAAGCCTTCGACGGGCGAGGCCTCGGCAAGGTCGAGCGACTTGCCCTGCGGAACGCCTTCGACGATGTCGACGAGGACGACGTCGCCGAGCTCCTTCAGCCCGGCGAGGAGGGCGAGCGTGCCGCCGATCTGGCCGGCGCCGACCAAGGCTATCTTGCTGCGTGCCATGTCTGTTCGGAGTCCTTCGCTGCTTTGGGACGGGGCGGGCGGCGGTACCGCAGCATCGCCTGGGGATCAGTTGTCCGCAGCATCGCGCGTGCGCCGCGGTTTATCGCGAATTTCCGGCAGCGGCAAGGCGCGCCGGCGGTGACGGCGGCACGCGCCGAGCGGACAGGTATTCGAGGGACTGCATCTCGATGAGCCGCGAGGCCGTGCGCTCGAACTCGAGGGCGCCGTCGCCCTCGACGTAGAGCTTCTCGGGCGGAGCGGCGGCCGAGATGATCACATGAACCCTGGCCTCGTAGAGCGTGTCGATGAGCGTGTTGAACCGCCGCGCCTGGTCGCGGTTATCGGCGTTCAGCACCGGCACCTCGGCGATGATGATGTTCTCGTAAGCCTCGGCGATGGCCAGGTAATCGCCCGCGCCCAAAGGCTGCGCGCAGAGATCCGCGAAGTGGAAGAATGCGGTGCCGTGGGCCTGCCGCGGCACGCGCAGGGGGCGCTTATGCACCTCTATCGTCATCGCCGTCGCCCGCTCGCCGTCGGTCAGCTCGGCGAAGGTCTGCTCCAGGGCGATGGCGGCTTTGAGGTCGGCGGGCGTGTGGTAGACCTTGCGCCCGATCAGCCGCGACAGGCGATAGTCGCGGCCGTTGTCGAGCTCCAGCACGTCGAGCTCCTCCTTGAACAGCGCGATGAAAGGCAGGAACCGGTCGCGCTGCAGGCCGTCGCGATAGAGATCGTCGGGTGCCCGGTTGGAGGTCGCCACGACGATCACGCCGGCATGGAACATCGCCTCGAAGAGGCGGCCGAGGATCATGGCATCCGCGATGTCGGTGACGACGAACTCGTCGAAGCAGAGGAGCCAGGCCGACACCGCGATCTCATGGGCGACGGCAACCAGGGGATCGCTCGTATCGGTGTCGCGCAGGCGATGGAGCCGATCCTGCACCTCCTGCATGAAGGCATGGAAATGCACCCGCCGCTTCCGCTTCACCGAGGAGGCGGCGAAGAACACATCCATCAGCATCGACTTGCCGCGGCCGACGCCGCCGAAGAGATAGAGCCCCTTCGGCCGTGCGGGCGGCGGCGGCGGCGTGACCGCGAGGAGCTTGGCGAACCAGCCGGCCGAGGACGGTGCCGGCGGAAGCGGCCGATAGTTGAGCAACGCCCGGTGCAACGATTGCAGCTTCTGGATCCCCAGCTCCTGCGCCGGGTCCGGCTTCAGCTCGCCGGCCGCCCGCTTGGCGCGGAACACCGCCAGCGGCCCGGGGAAGGTATCCAAGGTCGCGGGGCGGTCGTCGTCTTCGTTATGGGAGTCGAAGGCCAGCAAGAGGACTCACGAAGGAACGGGATCAGACGTTTGATGTAGCCGGAACGTCTATCTGGCGCCATCCTCGCTGCGCTGCAACAGCCGCTTGCCGTCGCCAGTCCGAGGGGTGCCCCGCGCCCTCCGCATGCGACGCCCGCGCGACTTCCCGCGGAAACGGATTGGGACTATAGGCTGCGGCACGAACCGCAGGACTCGTATTTTCCACCGATGCTCGATCTCACCGCCTTCGAGGCCACGCCGCTCGTCGCCGAGCCCTATCCCCATCTGATCGTTCCGGGCTTCCTCACGGCCGCCGCGCGCGAGTCCGTGCAGCGCGACTATCCCGAGATCGATCGCCCCGGGAGCTTCCCCGCGAGCGAGCTTCGCTGCGGCCCGGCCTTCGAAGCGCTGTTGGCCGAGCTTGAAGGTCCGGCGCTGCGCGAGGCGATGGCTCGGAAGTTCGACATCGATCTCGCCGGACGGCCGACCATGATCACCGTGCGCGGCCGCGCCCAGGCCAAGGACGGCCGCATCCATACCGACAGCAAGACCAAGGTCATCACGGTGCTGCTCTATATGAACGGCGCCTGGGAAGCGCCGGGCGGGCGGCTGCGCCTGCTGCGCAACGGCGAGTCGCTCGATGACATGGTGGCCGAGGTGCCGCCCGACGAAGGCACGCTCGTCGCGTTCCTTGTCACGCCCCACTCCTGGCACGGCCACGGGCAATTTGTCGGGCCGCGCCGGGTCATCCAGCTCAATTGGGTCGCGGACGACGACGTCGTCCGGCACGAGCAGGCGCGTCACCGTTTCTCCGCCCGGATCAAGAACCTTTTGCGTCTTGCCAGGGCATAAGCCCTGTTTAGCCTCTCCCCGATGCGCGGCGGCAGGAAGACAACCATAGCACCAGCTGGACCGACATTCGCCGATTCGGGGGATGCGAGTAGCCTAATTTGCCACTCCGGGAAGCATCCCGAACACCCCCTCCTTCAGCTTGTCCGTAAGATCGGCAAGTCTGCGCTGTTCCTGCCGTAATTCCGTGACGCGATCGAGCAAAGACACGACACGAACAAGATCGTCGCAATCGGTCGGGATATGGATCGTCATAGCAAGAAACAGCTTTTCGTTGAACCTGTTGCGGCTAGTCTTTGTCGAACCCGTTGATTGAGCATCCACAATCTGGAGGCATTGCGGGCTGTTCAGGCAATGCACCACATACCGGGCTACCAAATCCGGTTCGGTCACGTCGTGCTTCGTTGTGAATGTAGGAAACTCGTTGCTGACGAAGCATCCCGCATGCTCCGGCGGGATGACCGCGAACGAGCCGCGAAACGCGAATAAGCGGTTGTAGATAATCCAGCCAGCGGACACCCGCTTCAGTGTCTTTGCTTTAATGTTGCTCCCGAGATTTTCCTCCCGAACGAATGTCCCGGCTCCCCACCAGCGGACCCCGAGCTGCTTATAGGTCTGGTCGGGCAGCACTTTTTCCTTTGTTTCGATCTCCTCCAAAATGTCGCTGAGCCTAACCGGCTCCGTGTTCAGGTCCCCAAGCACACCATCCATGCTCGCAATGGCCGCATAGGTGTCTGTAACCTTCTGCTGGATCGTCTCGACCTCCACCCGGACACCTCCAACATCGACCACGATACCGCTGCCGCCGCTCGCGTAGAACTCAGCATCGAAGCGATCGGATAGCTCACAGGTCCATGAATTCGAATGCTGCCCTGCTGGCCCCCCTCTCAAATAAGCGCGGTAGTCGAGAAGTATATCGGGCAGCACATTGCCGGGGATGGGATCGCCATTTGGCGCATACCCTGTGTTGCTGCAAATCGCAAAGAACACTGGCTGCTGTTGGTTGTTCGGCTTCTCTTTACGTTGCACGAATAGCACGCTGGTTTTGGCACGAGCGCCATATCCCTCGAAGGTTTCGCGGTTTAAGGAGACTACCCCTCGAATCCATCCATTTTGCTTCAAGTAATCTCGCACATATCGGGTGGAGATATTGTTGAGTACGCCGTCGATCACCACGATGGCTATCCACCCACCCGGCTTCACCAACTTGATCGCACGCTCCAAAGCTAGGATCACGCGAACTTGGGAGTTGCGGCCAGCGCCAAGTTCATAGCGATTAAGTAGCGTCTTTTCTGTCTCCGTCGAACCGAACGGAGGATTCGTGATACAAATCGCGAACTGCCCTTCCCCGATTCTGCCTGGAATATCAGTAAGTCCGTCGTGCTTGAACACGCCGGAACTGCCATCGCCGTGCACGGTCATATTCATCTTGCAGGCTTGTGAGGTGCGCTCTTTCCAATCGGTGCCGTTCAGGCAACGATCAGATAGTTCTGCGCGCCACCGTACCTTTTCCTCATCCGAGAACTCTTGTAATCGGATTTTCTCGCTCACCAGTTCGAAGGCGTAGATCAGAAATCCGCCCGTACCGCAGAAAGGGTCGATTATCCGATCACCTATCTTCGGATCAACCGCCTCTACCATGAATTCAACCACGTTTCGTGGCGTAAAAAATTCGCCCAATCCTCCGGTGAACGTATCACTGAGGAAGTATTCGTATGCCTCTCCCTTTACGTCGAAGGCAGTTAGGCCGAGATCATAGCTTTCGAACAGCTTAACAATCGACCTGACAGTTCGATCTTGAAGATTTATTTCGTCATCCGGCGCCATCAAATCTCGATATGGCGGAGCTTTCTTGGCGTCAGCGAATATTTGTTTTACAACATTAACATTCAATTTCGCGGCTTCATCGAACACGCTCAGCCTAAAGCGATTATCCTTCGGTCGCTCTTTCTCCTCATACAGCTTGCAGAACATGACTTTCGATAGCTCGTCGAAGGCTTCAGTCGGATCGGAACCGTCGTTGTTCCGAATCTCGTTATGGCACGCCTTCAAGATCCCTTTGAAGGTGGTGACATCATCAATGATAAAAAGCTCGTGCTTTGCCTCACGCCGTAGCGCCTCTAATGCTTCCGGGCTGAGAACAAATTTGAAAAGGTCTTGGTCAAGCTCGGCACGCTTCGGCAAATCGGCGAGGCGGCTCTTGTCAAGAGTATGGAAAACGTGAACCTGGGAGCCGTTTGTAATGAGTGTTAGCGGCGCTATTTGCGGCAGTAGCCGAGCATAGGAGATCGCCTGCTCCTTGACACTGCGGCTCAGCGCTTCATTCTCGGGCTTCGTTTCACAAATCAATATTGGTGCATGTTTGGCGGGCGACGCGTAGACCAGGACGTCCGCGAAGATAGTCTTCTTTTTTCGACCCTCATGGACCTCGATGGCTATGCCAAAATCCATCGAGTCCCGACCGTAGCCGCGATCCTCCAGATACGGCACGAGGAACTTGATCTTCACGTCCTCTTCAGACATGGCGCGTTATCCGAGATTTACAGACCGCGACGCACAACGCGCCACGTTCATCGTGCAGAGGCTCGCGACTCGGCGCGCTTGCGCGCGCTCTAAAGACTGGTCGTTTATTCTGCATAACTTTCTTTCTAAACGATAAATAAACCCTATCTCATTCTTCATTTCCGCGAGGCGTTGGGTCTCGATTCCAACCGAGAACCGCTGCCGAGGCAGACGTGCGACTACATCAAACACGGCTACCTGGAAGGCGAGCGCGAGAGCGTTTTTCGTTACACAGGTAGGGGTAACAAGGTCGTCGCGGCTGAGCCGGCGCCCAGAAACGTCAGCGCCTCGCCGACAGAGGGTCAAGTACCGCAGCACGTGGATGCGTAGCGGAAAGGTTGAATACACTGGACCTACACTCCGAAGAGCCCGGGCAGGGTCCAATCTAGCTGGGACCCGCGGGTTGGAAAGTACCACCTCCGCCATGACAGCCCCCTCTATCAAGGCCATGTTCGACCTCCGCCCGCTCCCATCCACAACGGGCTACCAGAAAGCAGGACCGATCGGCGTCGCGGCGCGAGCGACCGTCAGATCGCAGCCCTAGGAGAGCTTAGACCGTCGTGGCACAACCGCATTAGTCATTATATCAACGTCGGAGAGGTGGCGGGAACCCCAATCGTACCCCGCTTGGGGGCTGGCCTTGTGCACAGATCTTGATGGCTTGGTTCCTGCGTAGCGCAGTTTGCACCACGGGCGGTTCACGATGCTTGATGAGAGGCCGGTAAGGTCGCGTCCCGGCTGATCGTGTAGCACCGGTAATGGGAGGGCGACCGATTTTCAGGGGCGATGGTCAAATTGGGCCAACGCCGGCGGGCTTGATCTTTGCCGAGGATGACCTTAATCGGCAGCGTGTTGTCGCGAGATTGCCGGAACAGCGGCGCGCCGGCGCGGCGGGGCGAGGGCGCGCGGGCGGCAGTTTCGCACATTCTCATTGATGAGCAGCCGAGCCTCGGCAGCGGCGCGCAATCGGGCGATGGGAGGGAGCCAGGCTCCTCCCCGCATTCGGAGAGCAGATGGCGAAGGAAGATCTGATCGAATTCGACGGCATCGTGGTCGAGCTTTTGCCCGACGCACGTTATCGGGTCCGCCTCGACAACGGCCACGAGGCGTTGGCCTACACCGCCGGGCGCATGAAGAAGCACCGCATCCGGGTGCTCGCCGGCGACCGCGTCACCATCGAGATGACGCCCTACGACCTGACCAAGGGCCGCATCAAGTTCCGGCACAAGGACGAACGGGCTCCGACCACGCCGGCCGGCCGACCCAACTTCCAGCGTCGCTGAGCGGGGCGGCGTGACGCCGCTGCGGGAGCGGATGCGGCGGCGGGCAGCTGCCGTCGTGATGTGTTGTGTGCTTGCCGCTTGCGGCGGCTCTCGATCCTCCATGCTTGACCCGCCGATGCCCGATCTGCCGGCGGCGCCTGCCGCGCTGGGAGCGCTCGACCCCGCGGCGTTGTCCGCGCCGCGCTGGAACGCGTTGCTGGCGGCCGGCGACGTCACCCTCCATGTCGACGACAACGCCGTCGCCGAGTTGGACCAGCGGTTCCAGGCCAGCGGCGTCAGCTTCGAGCGCATCCATCTCCTGAGCGCCGACAAGTCGGTCTTCATGGCGGGCTTCCAGCAGATGGATCGCCACGGTCATGGCGGCCGCGGTGGCGGTGGAGACACCGATGAACGGGTGGGTGTGGAGGACGAACGCCCGCCGATGCGCCGCCTGCCCGGCGGGATCGAGCCGTCGCGGCCGGCGCTGGTGCTGCGCGAGGCGATGGCACTCGACGGCCGCCGCGGCAGCGCCTGCTTCGCCTATCTCGGCAGCACGGGAGACGGCCGTTCGCTGGATCTGCTCGGGGACAGCATCACGCCCGACCAGCTCGACCGGGCGCTCGCCGCCTCCTGCAATGCCGCGCCGACGGTGGTCGTGGTGTCGGGATGCGGCACCGGCGCCTTCGCCCAACCGCCGATGACCCGCTCCAACCGGTTGATCCTGACGGCCTCGACCGATGATCGGCACGGTTTCGGCTGCGGCCCCAACATGGCGCTGACCACTTTCGATGAATGCTTCATCGGCGCACTCGACGGCGCCGCGACCTGGGCCGAGGCTTTCGACCGGACAAAATCCTGCGTGGCACGCCGCGAGGGTCTCGTGAACCAAGCGACTGTGGCGCCGGCCAGCTACATCGGCGCCCTCGTCGCGTCGCTGCCGGCGCCCTGGGCCGGTTCGGCGAGCAAAGGCACGATCCAGTTCCGCCAGGGGATCGGCAAGTTCACGCTGGACGGCGCGCCCTACTACTCGACTCTCAAGGCGAAGACGCGCCCCGATTTCGAGGCTTACGCCCGCGCCGCGGCGCCCAAGGCGATGGCGCTGACCCTGAGCGGCACCGTCGCCTGGGCCTCGGCCGCGGCCGGCGAGACACCGGACGATGTCGACCGGCTGGCGCTCCAGCGCTGCGAATACCGCTCGGGCGGCGCCTGCATCCTTTACGCGCGCAACGAGAATCTCGCTGCTGCCGGCCCCAGCAGCCAGGCTTCCATTCACCCGGCCATTCTCGTGCGGTCGGGCTCCGTCGACCCGGGGATGGTCCCTTTCATCCGGGCAGACCAGCGTTCCCGGATCGCCGCCTATCTCCGCCAGCCGGATCCGAAGGCGCTGGCGCTCGGGCCCGACACGGAAGCGATCGGCACCGGCGCGACCGCCACCGCAGCGCTCGCCGAATGCAACCGTAACGGGGGCAGCTGCGTTCTCTATGCAGAGAACGATCGGGTCGTCCTGGCGGTACCCTAGTCGGATGATACGATGGCTGGCTCCCATAGGGCTGCTGCTGCTCGCGTCCTGCGTGCAGCCGCCCCACGAGACCGATGCCGCGGGGCAGCGGCCGCCGTTCCATGCCAATCATTTACAGGCCGTCGTTGCGACAGGAGATGAGACAACCGGCACATTTGCCGATGCCGTGGCCTATCTCCGCGACGAACTTGGTGTCGCCGGCATCACCGCGCCGCCGGATCCTCGCCGACTTGGCGATCTGGTTGCCGACATCGCCGCCTTGCGGCCGCCGCCCGATGGCGGATGCCTCGTCTTCCTCACCTCGCATGGCGTGGCCGACGGCTCCGTCGCTGTCGGCGACGCATCGCTCGATCCGCAGGCCCTGGACCACGCGCTCGCTGCCGGCTGCGGGAGCAGCCCGACGGTGGTGCTGATCTCGGCCTGCCGCTCCGGCCGGTTCGCCGATCCGCCGGTGGCGAGGCCCAACAGGGTCATCCTGACGGCGTCGCGGGTGGACCGCGATTCCTTCGACTGCGGCGCCGGGGCGGTCTTCACATTCTTCGACGAGTGCCTGCTCTCCGCCCTTCCCGCCGCGGCAGACTGGGAGGCGGTCTACGAGCGTGCGCGCGGCTGCATCGCCGTGCGCGAGCGCCATGTCGGCGTCCTACCGTCCGAGCCGCGCGCTGCCTTCGGCGATGAGGTGAAGCACCTGCCCACGCCCTGGGCCCTTCCGGAGGCCGACGCACGCGCGGTCGTCTTCAACCCCGGTCCCAACCGCTTCGCGGTAAATCACCCGCCCTTCTACGGCGCCGAGCGCGGCCCGCTCGCGACCCAGCTGCGCTCCTACGCACGGGCACGGGCGCCGAAGGCCATGGCGATCCTGCCCGACGGTCTCATCGTGTGGATGGATAGGAATCAGGCCGGTACCAGCGAGCCCGACGAGATCGCCCGGCTGGTGCTCGAGCGCTGCGAACTGATCGCCGGCGGTGCCTGCGTGCTCTATGCCCGCGACGACCGGGTGACGAGCCTGCTGCCCTCGGGTCTGGCACCCTTCCACCCGCCGATGCTGGTCCGGACCGGCCATTTCGATCCCGGCGCCCTGCCTTTCGTGGCGCCCGACCGGCGAGACCTCGCCGAGGCCTATGCCGGATGGCAGGCGCCCAAAGCGTTGGCGCTCAGCCCGGCCCGCGGCGTCATCGGCATCGGATTCGGCGCTTCGCTGCATGCGGCACGCGACGAAGCGCTCGCGCATTGCGGGGCGGACGCCTCGGATTGCCTCATCTATGCCGAAGGCGACGACGTCGTGTTCGGCTGGGGCGGATGACGGACTTGCGGCGGCCGGCAGGCACGCTATACCGCAGGCTTCACGCCATGCTGCGCGCCCAACGAGAGGATGATCGATGCGCCTGTTCCTGACCGCGTGTTCGCTTGCGCTGCTGCTGACCGGGTGCGGCGGTTCGGACACCCCGGACAAGCCTTCCATCGCGCTCGAATTCCCGGCCGATCAGGCCGAGCAGAGCCAAGCCGCGGCCGATGCCCAGTGCAAGCCTTTCAACAAGTCGGCCAAGTTCCGCGGCATCGAGAAACGCGGCGAGCACGACGTCGCGGTGTTCGACTGCCTCTAACCGCCGTCTATCGCCCTTCGGCCATCAGCTTCCGATAAGCGGGGAGCGTCAGGAACGCCTCGAACGTCTCCGCCTCGACGAGGTCGAGGAACATCGCCGCCGCGTCGTCGTGGCGCGTCGCCGCCCAGTCGGCATCGTCATGGGCGGCACGCACCCGGGACAGCTCTTCCTCGAAGAGGGCGCGAATCAGGCTCGAATCCACGACGCGGCCATCCTCCAGCGTCGCCCCATGCCGGCGCCACTGCCAGATCTGGGCGCGGCTGATCTCCGCCGTCGCGGCATCCTCCATCAGGTCGAACAATGGCACGCAGCCGACCCCGCGCAGCCAGGCTTCGAGATAGCCGATGCCGACCGCGATGTTCTGACGAAGCCCTGCTTCGGTCTTGGTGCCGGCGGGAACGGCGATGAGCGCGGCCGCGTCGGCGTGCACGTCCTGCCGCTTGCGGGCGATCTGGTTCGCCTCCGGCATGGCCCGATCGAAGACCTCCTTCGCGAGGCCGACCATACCGGGATGCGCGACCCACGTTCCGTCATGCCCGTCCCCTGCCTCGCGCTCCTTGTCGGCGCGGACCTTGGCCATCGCCGCCTCGTTGAGGGCGGCATCGCGCTTGATCGGGATCTGCGCCGCCATCCCGCCCATCGCGTGGACGCCGCGGCGGTGGCAGGTGGCGATCACCAGCAGGCTGTAGGCCCGCAGGAACGGCGCCGTCATCGTCACCTGGGCGCGGTCCGGCAGCACGGCCCAGGCATGGTTCGCGAACTTCTTGATGTAGCTGAAGATATAATCCCAGCGCCCGCAATTGAGCCCGGCGGAATGCTGGCGCAGCTCCCACAGGATCTCGTCCATCTCGAAGCTGGCGAGGATGGTCTCGATCAGCACCGTCGCCTTGATCGATCCGGCCGGGATGCCGAGCGCCGCCTGCGCCGCCAAGAACACGTCGTTCCAGAGCCGCGCCTCGAGGTGCGATTCGATCTTCGGAAGGTAGAAGTAGGGGCCGCTACCCCTGGCCAGCAGCGCCTTGGCATTGTGGAAGAAATAGAGGCCGAAATCGAAGAGCGAGCCGCTCGCCTCCTCGCCGTCGACCAGCAGGTGCGCCTCCGGCAAATGCCAGCCGCGCGGCCGGACGAACAGCACTGCCGTCTTGTCGGCGAGGCGGTAATCCTTGCCCGTCGCCGGATCGCTGAAGGTTATCGTGCCGGCGACGGCGTCGCGCAGATTAGCTTGGCCCTCGATCAGGTTCTCCCAGGTCGGCGTGCTCGAATCCTCGAAATCCGCCATGAACACGCTGGCGCCGGAATTGAGCGCGTTGATGATCATCTTGCGGTCGACCGGCCCAGTGATCTCGACCCGGCGATCCAGGAGGTCCGCGGGCAGTGGCGCCACCGTCCAGTCGCCGGCACGGACCGAGGCGGTATCTTTCAGAAAGTCCGGCGTCTCGTCGGCGTCGAGCCGGGCCTGGACCGCGCGGCGGCGCGCCATCAGCTCCCGCCGGCGGGCGCCGAACCGCCGCTCCAGATCGACGACGAAACGCAGTGCATCCGGTGTCAGGACCGACTCGCTCGCAGGTGTGGGCGCCGCCAGAAGGCGCACGCCGGGCAAGGGGCTGGTCTCGGTCATCTCGGCCTCACACTTCATTGTTCGGCATCACCATCGGCTCGCGTTCCGCCGCAGCGAGCCATTGCTGCAGCGACGGCAGCGCCCAGACGGCATCGGCATAGGCCTGGCTCGCCGGATCCAGCGCGATCCCGTAGGTGCGGAAGCGCGACACGACCGGCGCATAGGCGGCGTCGGCCAAGGTGAACGAACCGAAGAGCAGCCCGCCCTGCCCGTTCCCGAACCGGGCGCGCAGGTCCCGCCAGATCTGTGTGATGCGGTCGATATCCGCCTGAACCTCCGCGGTCAGCACGCGGTCGGGGCGGTGTGCCCGCATGTTCATCGGCAGATGCTGGCGCAACGGCACGAAGCCCGAATGCATCTCGGCGATGACCGCGCGGGCGACGGCGCGCGCCTCGCGGGCGGTCGGCAGGAGCCCCGGAGAGAGCTCCGCCAGGTATTCGCCGATCGCCAGACTGTCCCAGATCGTCAGCGGCCCGTGCCGCAGCACAGGCACCTTGCCGGCCGGCGAATGCGCGAGGATGGCGTCGGCCGTGCCGGGCTCGCGCAGCGGCAACACGACCTCGTCAAAGGCGAAGCCGGACTCCTTGAGCGGCAGCCAGGCGCGCAGCGACCAGCTCGAATAGTTCTTGTTGCCGATACAGATCGTGAATTCGGCCATGAGCCTACCCGTTCTCTGCTGCGCCGCACTGTGGGCCGGCGCGGATCCGGCCGCAAACGCGCGCTCCTCATCCCGCCTGCGCGGCAGGGGCATGGCGCGACGCGCTTCACAATCGGTCCGGCTGGAGAGCATGGTTTGCCAACGATCCCGACATGAGGACTGCCCCGTGACGGCCCTGACCGATGACACCGAAGGCGCGATCCCGATCGCCGCCGTGACCGCCGATGGCTTCTCTGCCTGGGCGGAGACGCTGCCCGCGGCGCAGCGGCGCTGGCTTGAGTCCACCAAATACGAGGCAAAGCCGGGACGGACGGCGCTCGTTCCCGACGAGACCGGCCGCCTCGCCCTGATCGTGCACGGCGTCGATCGCGCCGAACCGGTCTGGGCGCTGGCGGCGCTGCCGGCCGATCTGCCGCCGGGCCTTTATCGCCTCGGCTTCGATCCCGAAAAGCTCTTCGGCCCGCATGGCGCCTCGCAGCTTGCCCTGGGCTGGGCGCTCGGCGCCTACCGCTACGACCGTTACCGCAGGTCCGAACGCGCGCCCGCATCGCTGGCGTGGCCGGCGACGGCAGATCGCAAGACCGTGACGGCCCTGGCTGACGGGATCGCCCTCGCCCGCGACCTGATCAACACGCCGACCGAAGAGATGGGCCCGCAGCATCTGGCCGAGGCCGCCACCGCCCTCGCCGGCCGGCACGAGGCCGAGATCGACGTGACCGTGGGCGATGCGTTGCTCGAGCGGAACTATCCGATGATCCACGCCGTCGGGCGCGCCAGCAGCCGCGCGCCGCGCCTCATCGACCTGCGCTGGGGCGATCCGGCGGCACCCCGCCTGACGCTGGTCGGCAAGGGCGTCTGCTTCGATTCCGGCGGTCTCGACCTCAAGCCGGCCAGCGCCATGAAGCTGATGAAGAAGGACATGGGCGGAAGTGCGACCGTGCTCGGTCTCGCCCATGCGATCATGGCGAGCGGGCTCAAGCTGCGCCTGCGCGTGCTGGTGCCAGCCGTCGAGAACGCCGTTTCCGGAAGCGCCTTCCGGCCGCTCGACGTGTTCCGGACGCGCAAGGGCCTGACCGTCGAGATCGGCAATACCGACGCGGAGGG
>Ga0070731_10003097_pt1 | contig 15188 bp, 9 predicted proteins | sample Coa_R1_2_FD_66448 | JGI IMG/M metagenome (GOLD analysis project Ga0070731, IMG submission 66448) | Surface soil microbial communities from Centralia Pennsylvania, which are recovering from an underground coalmine fire - Coalmine... | ecosystem: Environmental > Terrestrial > Soil > Unclassified ...
TACTTTGACTACGCGAAGGAACGAAAAAGCCTGTCGAAGGGGGAATCGAGCTACACGCCGGCGACTTCGCTTGTGGTTTGCCTGCACGGGGCCTTGAACTACATCAAGGAGTTGGGGCGGGAGAACCTCATAGCCAACGCCGCGCTATTGGCCGAGGCGACGCGCGAAGCAGCCATTGCTCTGGGCCTGACGAACTTTGCGGTGAGTTCGCCCGCGAACGCCGTGACCGCCATCAACGCCCCGGCGGGGATCGAATCGACCAAGGTGGTCAAGGAGATGCGCGCGCGGTTCGGCGCCATTCTTACCGATGGGCAGGGCTCGATGAAGGGGCAGATGTTCCGCATCGCGCATCTCGGGTATTACGATTTTCTCGACCTGATCGCCGTGCTCGGCGGCCTTGAAATCGCGTTGCAGAAAGTTGGGCACAAAGTCGAGCTTGGCAGCGGCGTTCGCGCCGCGCAGAACGTGTATCTGCGGCATTCGTCTTAAACAATTCTCGCATTGGTTTTCTCTGTGTTCTCCGATTTCTCTGCGCCCTCTCTGTTAAGTCTTCGACTTTGAGGCGATCAAAGGCTTAACAGAGAGGACGCAGAGAAATGCGAGGGCACGGAGAATTTTGAGAGCACAATGAAAATTCTGATTGCGGATAGCGTCGACGAAAGCGTGGTGGGAATTCTGAAGGCGGATCCTTCCTGGACCGTCGTGAATCTTCCAAAAACAAAAGGGAAAGTTGAAGAGGAGATTCGCGACGCGGATGCGTTGCTGGTTCGCAGCGCGACGAAGGTGACTGCTGAGCTTCTGGGCGCGGCGAAAAATCTGCGCGTCATCGGGCGCGCCGGCGTGGGCGTGGACAATGTGGATCTCGACGCCGCCACGCGCAAGGGCGTGCTCGTCATGAACACACCCGGCGGAAACGCCATCAGCGTGGCCGAACACACCATGACCATGCTGCTCGCCATGGCCCACCCCGTGGCGCAGGCCGACGCTTCCATGAAGGCCGGCAAGTGGGACAAGAAAAAATTTACGGGCAGCGAGTTGCGCGACAAGACTCTTGGCCTGATTGGCCTCGGCACGATCGGCACGGAAGTCGCGCGCCTCGCGCAAGCGCACAAAATGAAGGTCGTCGCCTTCGATCCGTATGTTTCCACCGTACTGGCCACTGAGCAGAATATTCGTCTCGTCCCGCTTGAAGAATTATTCAAGACCAGCGATTTCATCAGTCTGCATTCTTCTCTCACGCCGGAGACGCGGCACTTGATCAACGCCAAATCGATCGCGCTGACCAAGAAGGGCGTGCGCATCGCGAATTGCGCGCGCGGCGAATTGGTGGACGAAGCGGCGTTGCTCGCCGCGCTCGAAAGCGGGCAGGTGGCCGGAGCGGGGCTGGACGTCTTTGAGGCCGAACCGCCCGCCGATCCGCGCCTTGTGCAGCATCCCAAAGTGATCGCGACGCCGCACATCGCGGGCTCGACCGAAGAGGCGCAGAAAGTTGTCGGCACGCGCATCGCCGAACAGCTTCGGGATTACTTGATGAGCGGCGCCGTAAAGAACGCCGTCAACATGCCGGCGATTTCTCCCGAAGAGTTCAAGAAGCTGGGCCCCTATTTGCAGCTTGGAGAAAAGCTGGGAGGATTCGTCGCGCAACTGACGGAGAAGCCTTTTTCGGAGGTTTCGATCAGCTACGATGGCGGCCTCGCCGATCTGAACACGCACCTCGTGAAAAACGCGGTCCTGAAGGGCGTCCTGGGGCAGATTCTAGCCGATCAAATTAATCTGATTAACGCCGGGAATTTTGCGAAGGCGCGCGGAATCGAAGTGGTCGAAGTGCGCAGCGCGCGCCGCGCCAAATACACGAATTCGCTGGGCGTGGCGCTGCGCATCGACGGCGAAACCGTTTCCGTCCTCGGCATGATCGGCCTGAACGACGCGCTGCGCATTCTCGGCGTGAACAATATCGACATCGACGCGCCGCTGACTGGCTTCCTCCTCCTCTTCCGCAACGAGGACGTCCCCGGCGTCATCGGCCGCGTCGGCACGCTCCTCGGAAAACACAAGATCAACATCGCCAACTTCGCTCTGGGGCGCGTGCAGAATTCCGACGAAGCCATCGGCATCGTCAACGTGGACCAAAAAGTTCCTCCCGAAGTCCTCGGCGAACTTCGCGCGATCACGGCCGTGCGCCAGGCGCGGGTTGTCGAAATTCATTAAACGGAATTGGGTGCAGGGACGCTACATTTACGAACCGCACCCTTACAAGTAGTGCAAGAGTGAGGCACCCGGGTTGGTCGCTTGACTTCACCAAATCGTTTTGATCTGCCGGAAATTCCGGATCATCCTGTTTTTTGTGACGAGAGCGATTCCTTCGGACAACGCGGTCGCTCCGATCAACCGGTCACTTGGATTGCTTGGATACGTCGCAGGGAGCTGATTTGCCAGGATCGCAATTCTTGGCGTAATCGGGCGGATGGAAGTTCGTGAAGTCAACTCCTCGACAAAGTCATCTACAGGTCCCCTAAGATTGAGGCGGGCATGAGTCGCCAGCCAGGCTAATTCCCAAATCGTCATCGCGGAAATGGCGAGCCCTCCGCTTTGGACAGAGTTTCGGATCGCCTCAGCCGCTGCCTGCGACAATTTCGATGGATCCCTCGCCAGCCAAACCAATGCGTGAGTATCGAGGAGAATCATCGGACTCCGGCCGCGAACCGGCAATGGTCGACTGGTAGGCCGAGGAATCGAACTGCTTTGCGGATGCGGATCATTTCTTATTCTTCTTGGTCTTGAAGACCTTCCAGTCCTTCAACGGGACTACCGGTGACTCGATATCGCCGATGATGTCGAATTTATCGGTCATGAATCCGAAGATATCGTCGTTCTCCGGCTTTATGGGAATGACCTTCACGACGGGTTTTCCGCGCTTGGTAACAATGACCGGCTCGCCTGTGGCTTGCACGTCATCCATTACCGCCAGGCAACGCGCTTTGAAAGCGCTCGCTCGCATTTGTTTCATGGTGTCTTCCCCGGGACTATGGTCATATTAATATCACCATATTGAGAGCGCTAGGCCTTGAAAGCACTTTGTAGCACAGGCACTCTTTCCTGCGCGGTTTTCTCAACTTGAACGGCGGCGAAAACCGCACAGGCAAGAGTGCCTGTGCTACCCTTTTCTTTCGGAGCGAGGAATCACGCGATGACAGCCGAAGAACAGCGACTGGAGGAATCGCGCCAGCGGACCAAGCACTGGAAGCGCTGGGGGCCGTACCTTGCCGAGAGGCAGTGGGGGACGGTTCGCGAGGATTACAGTCCGGGCGGGACGGCGTGGGAATATTTACCTCACGACATGGCGCGGTCACGCGCCTATCGCTGGGGGGAGGACGGGATCGGCGGGATCAGCGATCGCCACCAGCGTATGTGTTTTGCGCTGGCGCTCTGGAATGGGCGCGATCACATCCTCAAGGAACGCTTGTTCGGGCTGACGGGCAATGAAGGCAATCACGGCGAGGACGTGAAAGAGTATTACTTTTATCTCGATTCGACGCCGACGCACTCTTACATGAAGTTCCTGTACAAGTATCCCCAGGCTGCCTTCCCGTATGACCAGCTCGTTGCGGAAAATCGCAAGAGAGGAAAAAGCGAACCGGAATTCGAGCTGATGGATACCGGCGTCTTCAATGAAAACCGATATTTCGACGTGTTCATGGAATATGCCAAGGCCGCGCCGGAAGACATTCTGATCAAAATCACAGCCTGGAATCGCGGGCCGGAAGAAGAGCAGCTGGATCTTTTGCCGACGCTGTGGTTTCGAAATATCTGGTCTTTCGGGGAGAAGCATGGGCATCCCAAACTGTGGCGCGTTCCGGATTTCATGGACGCCGTCGTGGTTTCGGCGCAGGAGAGTCGCTACGGAGGCCGGTGGCTCTTGGCCGAAGGCGTGCCGGAGATGCTTTTTACCGAAAATGAAACCAATCTCAAGCGAGTTTTCAATTTACCTGCTGGATCCCCTTACGCGAAAGATAGCTTCCATGAGTACGTAATTGGAGGCCTCAAAGAGGCCGTCAATCCCGCGCAGAAGGGGACGAAATACGCCGCTCGCTATAATTTTCGGATCGCGGCCGGCGCATCGGTGACGGTTCGACTGAGATTGACGAACGAGGAACCCAAAGACGGCGCTGCAAAACCATTCGACGACTCTTTCGAAAAAATGTTCGACCTGCGCCGCGGCGAAGCGGACGAATTTTACGCGCGCCGGTTTCCCCAGGAGCGTTCGGAAGACGCGCGCAGAATTATGCGCCAGGCGCTTGCGGGCATGCTGTGGTCCAAGCAGTGCTATCACTACGACGTGCGCACCTGGCTGGAGGGAGATCCCGGGCAGCCGTCTCCGCCGCCGGAACGCAAGAAGGGGCGCAACCGCGACTGGGCGCACCTCTACAACGCGGACGTGATTTCAATGCCCGACAAGTGGGAGTATCCGTGGTATGCGGCGTGGGACCTCGCATTTCACACCGTGGCGCTGTCGCTCGTCGATCCGGACTTTGCCAAGGAGCAGATCATTCTCCTCCTGCGTGAATGGTACATGCATCCGAACGGGCAATTGCCCGCGTACGAATGGGCCTTTGGCGATGTAAATCCTCCGGTGCATGCATGGGCGGCGTGGCGCGTGTACAAAATTGAGAAGCGCATCCGCGGACGCGCTGACCGCAGTTTCCTCACGCGCGTGTTCCACAAACTGTTGCTCAATTTCACATGGTGGGTGAATCGCAAGGACCCCGAAGGAATGAACGTGTTTCAAGGCGGCTTCCTGGGACTCGACAACATCGGGGTGTTTGACCGGTCGCAACCGCTGCCCACCGGCGGCCACCTCGAGCAGTCGGACGGCACGAGCTGGATGGGGATGTATTGCCTGAACATGCTGGCGATTTCGCTCGAGCTTGCGCGCGAGGATCCGGCTTACGAGGACGTAGCGAGCAAATTTTTCGAGCACTTCGTTTACATTGCGGACGCGATCAACTCTCACAGGTCCGATGCCCTGGCGCTGTGGGACGAAGAGGATGGGTTCTTCTACGACGCGGTTAGCCTTCCGAACGGCGACCAGCATTATTTGAAAGTTCGCTCGACGGTAGGGCTCATCCCGCTCTTTGCAGTGGAAACGCTTGAACCGGAACTGATCGCGCGACTGCCCGGATTTCAACGGCGGATGAAATGGTTCCTCGACAACATGCCGAGCTTTGCCTCTCGCGTGGACTGCAGCCAGTCTTCGCCGAACGGCGCGCGCCGGCTGCTTTCGCTCGTGGACCGCAAGCAACTCGTGCGGATCGTCGGCTACATGGTGAACAAAGACGAATTCTATTCCCCGTACGGTATCCGGGCGTTGTCCAAATACCACGCCGCGCACCCTTATATTCTCTCTGTGAACGGCAATGAATACCGCGTGGATTACGAACCGGGAGAATCGCGGAGCGGCCTATTCGGGGGAAACTCGAACTGGCGCGGGCCGGTGTGGTTTCCCACGAATTTTCTCATGATCGAATCCCTTCAGAAATTTCATCACTATTACGGCGACGACTTTCGCGTGGAGTTTCCTTCCGGCTCGGGCAAGCAAATGTCGCTCTGGGACATCAGCGCGGAGCTCTCCCGATCCTTGACCCACATTTTTTTGCGCGACGAAAAGGGCCGCCGTCCGGTGTTCGGCGCCGATGAAAAATTTCAGAACGACCCTTTATGGCGCGATTACATCTTGTTCTATGAATATTTTCACGGAGACACGGGAGAGGGGTTGGGCGCGAGCCATCAGACGGGATGGACGGGGCTGGTGTCCAAGCTTCTCGAGCAGACCGGGGAGTAGAAGTTTTTGTAGCGCCCACCTGAAGGTGGGCGCTACATGGTCCGCGTCATATGTACCAGGCGGGCGCCGGGATTGCATCCAAAATGCGGGCGGGAGACACGATGAACTTCCACGGCAAAATTGTTCTCATAACGGGCGGCACCGGCGGGCTGGGCCGCGAAGTGACCATGGCGTTTCTCGAAGCGGGCGCGACGGTGGTGGTGACCTACATAGCCGAAGAAGAGCTCGCCGCCCTCGTTTCCGGTGCCTCTGGGACTGGAGCGACGCCGCCAACCGGCGTGAAGCTGGATGTCACGGACGAACAGGCGGTTGGAAAATTTGTCGCGGAGATGGCAGTCCGGCACGACCGCCTGGATATTCTTGTGAACACGGTTGGAGGATACGCCGGCGGAACGAGTGTCTGGGAGACAGACCTTCACACGTACGAGAAGATGCTCAACCTCAATTTGAAATCGGGATTCGTGCTCGCCCGCGCCGTTGTTCCGCAAATGATAAAGCAAAATCGGGGATGGATCGTGAACATCGCGTCCAAGGCGGCTTTCGATCACGCGGCGGGAGGAGGGCTGTATGCCGCGTCGAAAGCGGGCGCGCTGGCCCTCTTCGATTCGCTGGCCGCGGACGTGAAGCCGTACAACATCAACGTCAATTCCGTTCTGCCCAGCATCATCGACACGGCGGCGAATCGCAAAGCGATGGCGGGGGCCGATTTTTCCAAATGGCCGAAGCCGCAGGAAATCGCGCAGGTCATTTTGTATTTGTGTTCGGAAGAAGCACGCGTAATCCACGGCGCGGCGATCCCGGTTTACGGGAAGACTTAATGAGTAGGGGCATTGCAAAAGCTAAATTTGACCTTACAATTTCCGTATGATTGACCTACATCGTTTCTTCTTGTTTTTCATAGCGGCGCTGGTTCTCGCCGCCACTCCCGGTCCAGGAATTCTCTATGTTCTCGCCCGGACGCTTGCAGGTGGCCGCAGCGAAGGGATTTTGTCGTCGCTGGGGACATTTGCGGGCGGGATGTTTCATGTGATTGCCGCGGCACTCGGCATCTCTGCCATCCTTGCGGCGTCGGCGGTTGCATTCCACACGGTCAAGTACGCGGGAGCCGCTTATCTCGTCTGGCTTGGCATTCGCATGATCCAAACCCGCAACGCCGAAATGCCTGCAGGAACTTTGGCCCCTTCTCGCGGGGCTTTCGCTCAGGGAATCGTCACGGAAGTTCTCAATCCCAAGACGGCTCTATTCTTCTTATCATTCATCCCGCAATTCATCTCGACTCGGCTCGGCCATGTATTTTTGCAGTTTTTGATTCTTGGCATGGTCTCCGTTGCACTGAACACGACTGCGGACTTGCTCGTCGTTTCCCTCGCGGTTCCGCTCGGAGGCAAGCTCAAGGAAAATGCCGTATTTCGTCGTCGCCAAAGAATGGCTTCCGGCTGCGGCCTGATCGGGCTGGGCGCCTACGTCGCTCTCGCCAAAACAAGATGAAGATTTTGGGCGGGTGCCCCATCCTTGCGGGTTTTGCAAGGGTGGGGATTTTTTGCTTCACCGTCTCCAGACTCCCGGTCTCGTTGAATTTAGACCCCCAATCTTTGAACTGCACAAAGCGTGGGGCACCCGGCAGAAAAGCATGCAGGCTGAAGCCCGTCCTACTCAGTTCTTCGGTTGTTCGACGAGTTCGACCAACACTTTTTGACTGCTCGACGCAGTGATGAGGAAAAAATTCACGCGGGTGCCGTTCGCTCCTGCGCGCGTTGCGGGATAGATGGGCTCAACCTTGAATCGCGTGCGAAGAATTTCCGTCGCGCGGTCCACGTTCGTCACGTCGATCTCGATCTGCTGAATTCCTTCGCCAAATTTTTCGAGGTAACGCGCGATTGCGCCGTTTCCACCCGGCGATTTTGTGGTGAGGATATCCAGATGCACAATCGGCAAGCGGTCCTCTGCAAATTCAAGCTCGAATTCCATCACATCTTGGTCGGAAGGCGCATCGGCTAGTGGGGGGGAGTCGTTGGCCATGCGAATTTTTCTGAAGGTTTCCGGTTGGACCGCTATCCCGATGGTGAGTTTTGGCCAGGCCAGTTTTTCCCCATTCGATTGCACAGTCTCATCCTGGACGATGAGCGGCCGGAAGTCCTGATCCTTGCTCCAGTCGTCGAGCCAATTCAACGTGCGTGTTTTTCCATAACTGAAAAGGTCCTGCGCTACCTGGACGCGCTGGGTGCGATCCTGGTCTGCGAGGCCTTGGATGTACTCTGCAGTTGGCGCAGGAACTGATCTGAGCCGGCCTTTCTTGTTAGATAGTTCCACCGCAGGCGGCTGCGGTTTTGCTCGGATGATCGAAATGAGGATGGCGAGGACGATGATTGCCCCGACAATTGCGAGCGAGAGGCCGGTGGAAATATGTACCCACGGATTGGCGAGCATCTTTGCGCCGATGAACATCACGGTAATTGCGAGGCCTTCATCGAGGAATTGAAAGTATTGCAGGATTCCAGCGAGGAGAAAATAGAGAGCGCGCAGGCCCAGGATTGCGCAGACGTTGGAACTGTAGACGATAAAGGGATCGCGCGTCACGCCGAACACGGCGGCGATCGAGTCCACAGCCAGGGCCAGATCCGTCGTTTCGAGTACGATGACCACTAAAAAGAAAGGCGTGAAGAGCCACCGCCCGCCTTGCCGAACGAATAATTCCTGCGTGGTTTCCGTCTGCGACATGGGCAGATGCTTTTGCGCCCAGCGCACCAGCGGATTTTTCTCGGGATGCACGGCGTGGTCGGCTCCGAACAACTTGAATCCCGAATACAGCAGGAATGCCCCAAGGAGATAGAGGACCCAATCGAACCTCTCGATCAGCGCGGCTCCCGCGCCGACCATCGCCCCGCGCAGGACGAGCGCGCCCACGATGCCCCAGAACAAAAGGCGGTGCTGGTACTTGGGTTCGACGCGAAAATACTGGAAGACCAGCAAGAAGACGAAAACGTTGTCCAGGCTGAGGGACTTTTCGACGATGTAGCCAGTGAAAAACTCGAGGCCGGGCCCGGGGCCATGCGAAACGAAAATCCACGCGCCAAAACCTACCGAAAGCGCGATCCAGGCCGCGCTCTCAATTGCCGCTTCGCCGAGTGAGATGACGTGCGCACGCCGGTGAAACAGTCCCAGATCGAGGAGGAGCAAGAGCGCGACGCCCGCATTGAAGGCGATCCACAGCGGCCAGGTGCCCATCTAGGCCGCGCTCTTGTTCAAGAAAATCACCGCGGAGAGAATCCTCAGTTATTGGAATTTTGCGCCGTGGTATTGGGTCTTGCGGCGTTGAGGTTGGAGAGTTCAATGCTTGCGGTTTCGCCCTGCCGGACCGTCAAGGGGAAGTCCCAATGCAGGTGAACGTCGCCGGAAATCGCCTCCGCGCCAAACATTCCAATCCAATATTTCCCGGGAGCGACGCCCGAGAAGGCTCCGTGTCCCTCAAGATCTGTATTCGTTCGCGCGACAACGTAGCGTTCCTCGGCCAGCCGGAATGTACGGGCCTCCAGCATCTGGCTCTGTTTTCCTTCGAGTGCCGCCCATCTCGGGTAGGGGTTCAGATCAACGAGCTCGAGGTCCATCCCCGCCACGCGATCCGGGGCGCCGCCGATGAATTTAAGGAGGGCTGCTTTGTATTCTTCCTTCTGATCATCGTATTTTTCCGGATTGGCCTTGCGGTCCTTTTCCTTGAATTTCGGTTCGGGGAAGCCCGCGCCCCGGTAGGCTTCGTTGTGCGCCATGTAGGCCTTGAAAAACTCCGGGATGTCCACGATGTCGGCGGGAGTGAGACTCTTGGTGAATTGCGCGCCGGACAACCGGACGGATTGATGTTTCTGCATCCACGTTTTCAACTCGGGCGAAACGTCGAGTGCGTCAATGAACTTGTCGAGATCGGGGGCGGGCGCGGTCTGCAAGGCCTCTTTGCGAATGTCCTCGATGCTTTTGCGCAGAAGATAGAACCTCAATTGCCGGACAGGTTCGGGCTGGCCCCCCGTGGGCGCGACGACCGCCACGAATTCGACGCGACCCGTGGACTGAGCCGCGAGATGCACGGGGAGCGCAATCATCAGCGATCCGATGAATAGAGCCACAGCGCGTAGGGAAGATTCAGTCTTCATTATGCTCATGGCGAAGTGTACCGCGCCGCGAACCCGTTGGAAACGATTCCGCATGGATGTGTTTCCCACAGGTACGAGGCGAGCATTCGAGGAATTTCGATCCAACCCGATTCCCCTCGGGGCCGGTTTGCGTGGCGCCGGCGTCCCACCGGCGCCACAGATCACCGGCTTCCTTCCTTTTTTCTTGCGGGTTTAATAACCGGTAGGCGCGTGAATCTCAAATCCTGAGCGCGCTTCAGTTTCGTGATGTAGATGATTTGGCCCGTGTGATAGCTGAAATGCTCCGTGACGTGCAAGACCGCTTCCAGTCCCGTGACGTAATAGCCCTGAATATTGAATTTGTGCGAAAGCGTGTCGTCGGAAAGTTTAGCAATCACCCGCGACGCGTCCCGGACGGTCCGACGCAGCCGGGTGACGAGCGCTTGCCTGGGAATGGGCCCCTGTTCCGCAAATTCACTGTCACGATTCCGCTTGTCCTCCGCGCCGCCCAGGCCCGAAATGATCCACTGGCGCACGTTTCCGCACAGGTGGAGGGCGAGATTGCCCGCGCTGTTTGACGCTGGATTGGGCCGCCACCAGATCTCCTCTTCCGAAAGCTGTTGGAGGCATTCCACGATGCGGTGCAGATTTTCTTTGGCCAGCAATTGCTGCGAGCCGGCAAGAAACAAGCTAGCGGTTTGGGTTTTTCTTGGCTTCACGGGAGGAACCTCGCGGTTAGATCGTAATCAAAGCGCGAGGAAACGGCAATTGCCTTGAAATGACGAGGGTGGAGATGCGCAAGGATATAAATATGTGAAGAAGTCTCATGAAGGGCCAGCGATCCAGATCGGCGCCTTTTTATAGCGCCCGACTTCAGGCGGGCATTTTGGAATCGCGCAGATGCCCGCCTGAACGCGGGCGCCACATGATCTAAAACCGACTTCTCACACGGACTCTGAAGCCGCGACCCACAAAGACGAATTATGAGAAAGGCCTTAGAGCAAACGGAAGGTAACTTCGATGGGGACGATCACGGGTACCGGCTTGCCGCCCGGTCCGTTCGCGGGTTTGAAGCGCCATTGCTTCACTGCTTCCACCGCTTTTTCTTCCAGGCCAAGTCCCGGGCCCTTCACGACTTGGATTTCAGTGGCGCGGCCATCGGGAGTGATCACCGCCTGAAGGACCACCGTGCCCTGATATTTTGCTTTGCGCGCTTCTTCGGAATATTTCGGGTCCGGGCAATAGACGCACGAAGGATAGCCGACGCCGCCCGTACCTGGATGATAGGCTCCGCCGCCCGTGCCGCCGCCCGAGCCGGGGCCCAGACCGCCGCCTTCACCGCTGCCAATGCCGGTACCCGTGCCACTTCCTATGCCGCTTCCTCCGCCAGGACCTCCCGAATCGTTCAACATTTTGGCCAGCGGATCGCCGAAGTTATCCATGTTCGGGCTGGGAATTTTCAAGTCTGGGGGGCCCAATAACGTTGCCTGAAATGTCGAGTCAGGTTTCGTGTGCACCATCGGTGGGGCTATTTGGTTAAAACTGAACTTCGGCGCCCTGCCCTTCGTTGCCGGCAGAGGATTGCGCTCGCCGCCTCCCCCACCGCCTCCGGCCTTGTCCTTCCCTTGCGGCAGCTTCGCCGAATAGTCGGAAATATCAATCGGGGTTACGAGAGTGCTGGCCTTCGGATTTCCGGTTGCCTTGGTGACCACTGAATAGAGCAGCGGCGAGAAGATCAGCACCGTGATGCCAATATGCACCGCGAGAGCAATGGCCTGGGCGGGTCCGAAGGCTTCATCCTTGGACCAGATATCCTTGACCTTTACCGGCTGGCTCGTCACCTTGAGCGGCGGCAGCTTAGGCGGAGAAATGAGATCGCGAAGATTCTGCCACATCACTTTGTAAGGCGATTGCCATTGCACCGTCATACGGGAAGAGACGGCTTTGGGCGTTGGCTTGAACCACTCTTTTAAATTCTCTGTGACGCTGTCCCCGTATTCCGCGACAGTGAAGACGTCACCACGCACATTCTTGGCGATCTTCACCGGGCGTTCCATGAGGAAGTCCCTCAGGTTGGAAACAAAGCCGCGCGACAGGGGTTTCTGCGAGCCGCCGAGGCGCGGCGCGGTTTTCCCCTCGGGCAGAACCACCTTGGGAGCCGGTGTGCTTGGCTCACTCCACTTTGGCGCAATTGTACTCAACGCTATTTCTACCTCGCGCTACTGAAAAATGTCTCTTGCTGTACGATTCCCCCACGACGCGAATGGATGCCCAGCGGGCAGGCGGGCTGACACACTGCCAAATCCATTGTAACATTGGTAGGTTACCATGAGGAAGACGGTTTCCAGACTAGTCCGTCCAGGCGCGGCGGTACAGGAAAAAACTGTCCCAGGCAGCGCGGCAACAATTCAGTAGTGGATCGCCTAGATTCGAAACATGCCCTCGCCGTCCCGGCAAGCACGGTTCACCGTGAACGGGACCAAGAGGCCTCTACAAAACCATGCCGCGATGATGCGGGTTGCCTTTGTAGCGGCCGCCCGCTTTTTGGGCGGGCAGCTCTTTGTTTTCTTCACCCCAGGGTGAAGGTGTTCAGCGTAAAAGGAAAGTCCGCATCCGAATCTAACTTATGCCCAAAAATGTCGACTTGAAAAGCACATTGAACCTGCCGCGCACGGCCTTTCCGATGAAGGCCAGCTTGCCGCAGAACGAGCCAAAGCAGCTTGCGGAGTGGGAAGAGAAGAAGCTCTACCATCGCATCCAGCAGGCGCGCGCGGGCGCGCCCTCCTATGTCTTGCATGACGGGCCACCTTACCCGACCGGCACGATCCACCTCGGTACCGGTCTGAATAAAATTTTGAAAGACATGGTCGTCAAGTCGAAGACGATGGCGGGCTTTCGCGCGCCGTATGTACCCGGATGGGATTGCCACGGACTGCCGATCGAAACGCAGGTGGAAAAGGAACTTGGAGGAAAAAAGGGAAGCGTCCCGCCCGGCGAATTCCGGCGCATGTGCCGCGAATTCGCTTCACGCTACGTGGATCAGCACCGGCGGGATTTCAAACGCCTCGGCGTGTTTGGTCAGTGGGAAGATCCGTACTTGACGATGAGCCCGCAGTACGAAGCCACGATCGCGGATGCGTTCGTTACATTTCTGGAAAAAGGCTACGTGTATCGCGGGCTGAAGCCGGTGTACTGGTGCATCGTCGATTCGACGGCGCTGGCCGAAGCGGAAGTCGAATATGAAGACCACACCAGCCCGTCGATCTGGGTGAAATTTGCGGTCGAGCCGGGCGCCGCTGCGGAAAAGCTCGGCCCGGGCGTCAGCGCTGTGATCTGGACGACCACTCCCTGGACGCTGCCGCACAATCGCGCGCTGGCGTTTCATCCTGACTACGATTACGTGGTGGCTGAAACAAGCGCCGGTGCGCTCTTGCTCGCGGCGGATTTGGTCGGCCCGGCGCTCGACGCCTTGAAGCTGGAAGCAGGGAGCGTGCGCGGGCCGTGGAAGGGCAAAGATCTGGCGGAGTTGAAATTCAAGCATCCTTTCCTGGATTTGATTGTCCCTGCGGTGCTGGCCGATTACGTGACGCTCGATCAGGGTACCGGCATCGTGCACACGGCTCCGGGACACGGCGTTGAGGACTTTCAGACCGGCCAGAAATATGGCATCGAGGCGTACGCTCCTATCGATGGGCAAGGGCGTTACCTGGAAGGCCTGCCGGAATACAAAGGCAAGACGGTATTCGAGGCGAATCCTATCGTTGTGTCGCTGCTGCGTGATCGCGGCGCGCTGCTTGGGGAACAAAAACTTTCGCACAGCTATCCGCATTGCTGGCGCTGCCACAATCCGGTGATTTTCCGCGCCACCGAACAATGGTTCATCGACTTGGACGGCGCAGGGAGTGGCGCGGGGCCGATCCGGGCGCGCGCGCTTGCGGAAATTTCCAAAGTGAAATGGACGCCGGAGTGGGGCGCCGAGCGCATCCATTCGATGATCGCGGAACGGCCGGACTGGTGCGTTTCGCGGCAGCGTTTCTGGGGCGTGCCGCTCGTGATCCTGTATTGCGACAAGTGTGGCAAGCAGTTTGAAGACTACGCTGCCCTGCACGCGCTCGTCCGGAAGTGGTTCACGGTTGAGGGCGCCGACGCGTGGTTCACGCATCCGGTGGAAGAACTTCTGCCCCCGGGTACGAGTTGTTCCTGCGGAGCTTCCAGTTGGCGCAGGGAAACGGACATCCTCGATGTGTGGTTCGATTCGGGCTCATCGCATCTGGCAGTTCTCGATCGCCTCGATGCCGCCGGGCAAAAACTTCCCTGGCCTGCGGACATGTATCTCGAAGGACCGGACCAGTATCGCGGGTGGTTCCACAGTTCGCTGCTTGTCGGCGTCGCGGTGCGCGATGGCGCGCCCTACCGGCATGTGCTGACGCACGGCTGGACGCTCGATGCCAAAGGCCAGCCGATGTCGAAATCGCTCGGCAACACCGTGCTGCCCACTGAAGTGTGCGAGAAGTGGGGCGCGGATTTGCTGCGCCTGTGGGTCGCGTCGCAGGACTACACCGCGGACGTACGCATGTCCGACAACGTGATGACGCAGCTTTCCGACGCGTACCGCAAGCTGCGCAACACCTTCCGCTTCGCCCTCGGAAACCTCGCTGATTTCGATCCCGCGCGCGATACCGTGCCGGACGCCGAGATGGAAGAGTTCGACCGCTGGATGCTCTCGCGCACGGCGGAACTCGTCGCGCAATGCCGCAAATGGTATGAGGGATTTGAATTCCATCGCGTTTTTCATGCTCTGCACGATTTTGCCGTGGTGGACCTCAGCGCTTTTTATTTCGATGTTTTGAAAGACCGCCTCTACACGTTCGCGGCACGCAACCGCTCGCGCCGCTCGGCACAAACCGCTGTCTACCGGATAGCCAAAGCGTTGCTGAGCCTCACGACGCCGATCATGGTTTTCACGGCCGAGGAAATCTGGAGGTATTTTCCGCACGTGGCGGGAGATCTCGAGAGCGCGCATCTTGCTTTGTTTCCCAAGCCTGAAGATTTCGGATCTCCGCTCGACGCCGCCGAGGCAGCAAACTGGGAAAAGCTCCTGGCGGTGCGAACGGAAGTGCTCCGCGCTCTCGAATCCGCGCGCAACGCAAAAACGATTTCAGGCGCGCTGGAAGCCAAAGTAGTCTTGAGCGCTGTGCAGGATTTGGCTCCGATGCTCGAACAATATA
>Ga0070731_10003098_pt1 | contig 15186 bp, 9 predicted proteins | sample Coa_R1_2_FD_66448 | JGI IMG/M metagenome (GOLD analysis project Ga0070731, IMG submission 66448) | Surface soil microbial communities from Centralia Pennsylvania, which are recovering from an underground coalmine fire - Coalmine... | ecosystem: Environmental > Terrestrial > Soil > Unclassified ...
GGCATCCTTCCAGTGCCAGACATCGACATTGGCCTGGGGCTCGGTCGAGGGCGGCCGCTCGGTCTCCTGTTCCTTCAGTCCGAGCAGCAGCCGGCCACCGTCCTTGCTCCAGCGCAGCGCCGTGAACTCGCTGATCACATAGCCCGCCGGAAACGACGCCGCCTTCGCCGGATCGACGACGGTGGATTGCATCGCCGGTGTGCCCACGCCGCGCCATGCCAGCACCACGTTGTCTTTCTGAACTTTGCCGCGCGCCTTGTCGCCGCGCAGCACGGCCAGATTGGCGCCCTGCGTACCCCAGGCGAGCTGGTCGTAGTCGGCGGCCGCAGCGTCGAGCATCTTCTGATCGCCGCTGTCGAGCGTCATCACGTAGACGCCGTTGCCGAGTCGCGACTGTCCGCGCACGGTGTACGCCATGAGCTTTTGAGAATCATCGAAGACATAGGCCGCGACGTTGCCGACAAATCGCTGGACGCCGGTCGCCAGCTGTCGCATGACCAGATCGGTCGCTGGACCGTTTTCGGTGGCCGCCGCAGGCGGCGCGGCTGCAGCACCGCGTCCGCCTCGGCCTCCCGGCGCGCCATCGGCGGAAGCCGCGGCGCCGGCCGCCGCCTGCGGCCGCATCAGGACCCATTCGCCCTCAGGCGAGAACTGAAAGCTGGCGACGGCCGGGAACGTCGTCTTCGCGCCTGAATTCAGATCGAGAATTTCGAACGTCCGTTGCGGAGCCTGCGCGTCGGCGTTGGCGTTTTGCGGCGCGCCCTGTCCGCCGCCGCCACCGCCTCGTCCGGCGCCGCCTCGCCCGGCGCGGCCGCCCGATACCGGGGCGATGAAGTACGCCGCCCAGCGCGCGTTCTCTGAAAATGACGCGCCCGTGCCCCGCGGAATTTCGTACACGGTTGATGTGTCGAGCGACTTGATGAAGAGCGTGCCGTCGCCTTCGTTGGGCGTCACCGTGTAGAGCATCCATTTGCCATCGGTCGAGATGGACGCGCCGGCGATCCGTTTGAAGCGCGGATAGTCGTCGAGCGTGATCGCCCGCAGTCCGCTCTCAGCGGTCGTTGACGGCGCTCGGTTTGCCTGTGCAGCCGGCGTTTGCGCGCCTCGCACCGACGTCACAAAGGGCGCGCTGAACGCCGCCACGCAGCTCACAACCAGCAACCAGCGATCGACTCGTCGCACGTCATTCATGGGTGGGCTCCAATTTTGGCGCAGGATAGCACGGCCGGCCCAGGCCGACGGCGCGACATCTTGGATGCCACGCGAACCGATTGTCCTTTGGCGATTCGTCGTTCATCAAATTTCCACATCGGTCATCGATGCGACGGTCTCTTACGGCTTGACCTTCACCGTCTCAATCACCGGCGGATTGACGGGCCGGCTCATTTCGCCGTCGATGTTTCGCGTGGTCGGCAACGCCGCAATCGCGTCGACGACGTCCATGCCGCCGACAACCTTCGCGAAGATCACGTAGTTTGGCTGCAGATCGTAGTCCTGCTGCATGATGAAAAACTGGCTGCCGTTCGTGTTCGCTCCGCTGTTCGCCATCGCAATGAGCCCTCGCCGATAGCCGCCGCGGTACAGCACGGATTGCGGATCGATCTCATCGGCGAACGAGCCGCCCCAGGCGCTTTCGCCGCCGCTGCCGTCGCCCTTCGGATCGCCGCCCTGAATCATGAAGCCCTTCACGATCCGGTGAAATGTGAGGCCGTCGTAATAGCCGTGCTCAGCGAGCAGCCGAAAGTTCTCGACGGCTTTCGGCGCTGCATCGGGCAGAAACTCGATCTCGATCGGCCCCTTGTCCGTCTGAATCGTGGCGTGCAGGCCGCTAGAGCTCTTCGCGCCGGCCGGAACCTTCGGATTGCCAGGCTCCGATGAGCAGGCCGCGAGCGACGCGACAGCGATCAGGACGACGATTGCGCGGAGCACCGAATAATTGTGCATAAGACCAGATTCTCAGCCCAAATCGCCGAGCGCGCGAACCGGATCGAGCGACGCCGCGCGCCGAGCCGGGCCAACGGTCGCGGCCACCGAGGCCCCGACGACGCCGATCGCGACAGCGGCATAGGTAATCGGATCGGCTGGTGAAATCTGAAACAGCCACGCGGTCAATGCCCGAGTGGCGAGGCACGCAAGCGGAAGGCCCATTGCCAGACCGGCGAGCGCGACACGCGCGCTCGAAGCGAGGACGCTGCGAAACACAATCGCAGGACTCGCGCCCAGCGCCAGCCGGACGCCGATTTCGCGCGTGCGTTCCCGAACTGACGCCCAGAACGAGGCGTAGACGCCAACGAGCGCGAGCCCGAGACCCGCGGCGGCGATGACGCCGACGGCCCCGGCCAGAAACCGCTCCCGTCCCGCATCGTCCGACACCATGTCGGCGACGGTACCGAGATCGATGACCGGCGCGTCAGGCAGCGCGCGGCGGGTGGCGTCCTGGATGACTCGAGCCGCGGACATTGGCGCAGTGCGCGTGCGCACGATGAAATGCGCCATCGATGAAGCCGCGCTTTGGGCAGTCGGCAGATAGAACGCGAGAGTGCCGCGGGTGCGATCGGCGTCGATGGAAGTGACATCCGCGGCGATGCCGACGACCGTCCGCTCTCTGGCCCCACGCGGCGCAAACCGGCGGCCAAGCGCGCTCGCGCCCGGCCACAGACGCTCGGCCAGCGATCGGCTGACCACGGCGACCGACTCACTGCCCTCCGCATCGCGGGCGTCGAACGCACGTCCTGTGAGAATGCGAATGCCCAGCGTCTGAAAGAACCCGTCGTCGACGGCGTCGTATGAGACGAAGCCCGCCACAGCCGGCGCGGCGGCGCCATCGACGACGAGATCGCTCGAGGCACGTCGATCGAGCGCGGGCGGAATGCCGTCGGCGATGCTCACCGACTCGACGGCCGGCAGGTCTTCGAGCGCGTTGCGTAGCCGCTCGCGCGCGCGCCGCACCGCCGCCTCATCGGGGTATTTCCAGTGCGGAAGATCGATCACGAGCTGAAGGATGCGGTCCGTCGGAAAGCCCGGGTCGACGTCCACCAGTCGGAGCAGGCTGTTGAACAACAATGCCGCGCACACGACGATCGGCACCGTGACGGCGATGCCCGTCGCCGACAGCACCTGACGAGCGCGCCCGTGCGATCGGAGGCTCCGGTTCTGCGCACGCAGAATCGCCTGCAGATCGAGACGCCGCGTGCGTGCGAACGATGCCCAAGATGCGAGCACGCCGACGACGGCTGTCGCGCCAATCGAGGCGCTGAGCGCCCGGACGTCGAGTGCAATCGGCCGCAGCGTCTGGAACGCAAGCAAATACGGCACTGCACGCACGACGCCGGCGATGGCCGACAAGGCCAGGGGCACCGCGACCAGCCCGGCCGCAGCGGTTGCGACCCAACTTTCGACGAGCACCGCGCGCGCCAACTGCCCCACGGTCGCGCCGAGCGACGCCCGGACGGCGAACTCGTCCTGGCGCCCAATGGCTGCCGCGACATGCAAGCCGCCGGCGTTCACCATGGCGATGACAAATAGGAGGAGGGCGGCGCCGACGAGCGTCCCGACGCCGGTGAGCGTCGCGCTCGACACGGACGGGAAGGGCGTGACGTGCGCGTCGCCGGGCCAGGAGGCCGTGGCGACTGGGGTGAGCGCAGCAGCCGAGATGCCGGGCTTGAGGACGCCGAGCGCCCTCGTGCCCGGCACCGGCGTTTCCACCAGCGGGCGCCACAACATGACGCGCCCGACTGGAAAATCGAATCCGTCCGGCATGATGCCGACGACAGTTTGGCTGACGCCGTCGACGCGCAGCGTCCACGAGTCGCTCTCCGGCGTGCGGGCCCGCAGCTTGGCGCCGAGCGCCGCGCTGACGATCACGACCTGGCTTTGCGGAGTGAACTCGCTGGCCGCGAACGCGCGTCCGCGCACGGGGATCTGTCCGAGAGCCTCGATGAGTCCCTGCGACACTTCGCCGATGGTCACCGCCTCAGCGCCGCCACCGGCGTCGATCGTCGCCGCGTCGAGCGCGAACGGATAGACGCCGTCGAGCACGGCGCGGACGCTCGGCGACTCGCGGACGTCAGCGGGCGCGGCGCGCGCGGAGATGCGGACGAAACGGCCGGCGTCGCGGAACGGCAGCGGATGCCAGATCACGGCGTCGGCGACGCTCAGCGCGACGGTGGGCGCGGCGATGCCGCACGCCAGCGTCGCGACGAGCAGCAGCCAACCGCCCTTGTGGGCAATCGCCAGGCGCAGAGCGCGTCTCAGATCCGACGACATCGCGCGAGTATACCCGCGCGAAGGCGCGCTCCAAACGAACTGGCGCCAAGCAACGTCTCAACAGTTGGCCACCGCCAGTCCGTTCCTCGATTCTCAGTTGTAAGTTGTTAGTTCCAAGTTGATCAGCGTCAGTACCTGTAGTGTTCCGGCTTGTACGGTCCCTCGACCTTCACGCCGATGTATTTCGCCTGTTCCGGCGTCAGCTTCGTCAGCTTCACGCCGAGCTTGTCGAGGTGCAGGCGCGCGACTTCCTCGTCGAGCGCTTTCGGCAGCATCACGACGCGCTTGCCGATCTTCTCCGCGCTCTCGTGCAGTTCGATCTGCGCGAGCACCTGATTGGTGAACGACGCCGACATCACGAACGACGGATGGCCCGTCGCGCAGCCCAGATTCAGCAACCGGCCCTCAGCGAGCACCAGCACGCTATGTCCGTCCGGGAACTGCCACTCGTCGTACTGCGGCTTGATGTTGATGTGCTTGATCCCCGGCAGTTTCTTCAATCCGGCCATGTCGATCTCGTTGTCGAAGTGACCGATGTTGCCGACGATCGCCTTGTCCTTCATCTTCGCCATGTTTGCGACGCTGATGATGTTGAAGTTGCCGGTCGCCGTGATGAAGATGTCCGCCTTGTGCAGCACGTCGTCAATCGTGACGACCTCGTAGCCTTCCATCGCCGCCTGCAGCGCGCAAATCGGGTCGATCTCGGTGATGACGACACGGCAGCCCTGGCCGCGCAGCGCCTGCGCGCAGCCCTTGCCGACCTCGCCGAAGCCGAACACGACGGCCAGTTTGCCGCCGAGCATGACGTCAGTCGCGCGCGCCAGTCCATCCGGCAGCGAGTGCCGGCAGCCGTAGATGTTGTCGAACTTGCTCTTGGTGACCGAGTCGTTGACGTTGATCGCCGGGAACAGCAGCGTGCCCGCGTTCATCATCTCGTACAGACGATGCACGCCCGTCGTCGTCTCTTCCGAAACGCCCCGGATGCCCTTCGCGACCTTCGTCCACGCGCCAGGACGCGCCTTGAGCTCCTTGCGCGCGGTCTCGAGAATCACGCCCCACTCTTCGGGATCGCTCGCCTCGTTGAACGCCGGCACCTTGGCCGCCTTCTCGAACTCGTAGGCTTTGTGCACGAACAGCGTCGCGTCGCCGCCGTCGTCCACGATCAGCGTCGGGCCCGAGCCGTCGGGCCACAGCAGCGCTTCGGTCGTGCACCACCAGTAGTCGTCGAGCGTCTCGCCCTTCCACGCGAAGACCGGGATGCCCTTGGGATGCGCCACCGTGCCGCCCGTTTCAGGACGTCCGACGACGACGGCGGCGGCGGCGTGATCCTGAGTCGAAAAGATATTGCACGAGACCCAGCGCACGTCGGCGCCGAGATCCGCGAGCGTCTCGATGAGCACCGCCGTCTGAATCGTCATGTGCAGCGAGCCCATGACACGCGCGCCCGCGAGGGGTTTCTTGCCGTGATAGCGCTTGCGCAGCGCCATCAGACCCGGCATCTCGTCTTCAGCGAGACGGATTTCCTTGCGGCCCCACTCGGCCAGACCGAGATCGGCGACTTTGTACGGCAGACGGCCGGCGTTACGGGCAAGTTGAAACGCGTGTTCGGCGACGGTGGCGGTGGACATGGACGGCTCCTTGAAAGAAAACTTAGAACTTAGAACTGCGAACTCAGAACGGTTGTGGCGCCTTCGGCGCATCGGTTTCTTGAAAGGTTGATGACGAGGATCATGTTCATCCGTTCGAAGTTCCAAGTTCTACGTTCGAGGTTGACATGTGCCTGTCACAGCCACGAGCGCGGGGCCTGTCGCGTCGGCGCTCGTCGGCAGAGGATGAATCCTGACATTTGAAAATCCCGCCTGGCTCATCAGGCGCCGCAGATGTTCGTCGGAAAATCCGAGCCAGACGTGTCCCATCTGCTGGCGGTATTCCTCGTGCTCGTGCGGCGCCATGTCGACGATGAGCAGGCGACCGCCGGGGTTGAGCACGCGGGCGGCTTCGGCCAGCGCGTCGAGCGGCGACGGCACGTGGTGCAGCACGAGAATCATCGTCGCCGCATCGAGGGAGGCATCGCCGATGGGCAGCGACTCGAGCGAGCCACGTCGCATCTCGACGTTGGATGCCTCGCGAAGGCGCTCGGACGCGGCGGCCAGCATTTCGTCCGACGCATCGACGCCAATCACTCGTGAGACGTGCGGCGCCAGTTGCGCCATCGTCGCGCCAGTGCCGCAGCCGAGATCGCCCACGACCCAGTGATCCGGCAGCAGCCCGACGAAGGCCTGCCAGGAAAACTCGCGCCCGAACAGATCCGCGCGAAGCTGATCCCACTGTCCCGCCGCGCTCGCAAAGAAGTGCTCGGACGTCTCGCGCCGATTCGCCAGGACGCGCGTCAGCCGTCGCAGATCCTGTGTGGTGGACGGGCGATCCTTGATTTGATCGCGCGTCAGGTTCCAAATCTGGGAGTGCGGGACGGCGCCCAGAGCCAGCGAATAGTAATGACTCGTGCCGTCGCGGCGCGAGGCGACAAGTCCCGCGTCGCCCAACGTCTTCAACTGACGGCTGACCGTGGACTGCGGCAGTTGAACGACGGCGCAGAGCTCCGAAACCGTCAGTTCCTGGCGCTCGAGGACGATCAACATCCGGCAGCGCGTGGCGTCGGCCAATGCCGACAGTGAATCAAGGAGCGCCAGATCGGAGACAGGCATGTATCCGTAAATCCGGATAGTAGGATATTAACAAGCCATTTTGAAGTCAAGCCCTGCGACACAGAACCAAGAACAATATTGATCGTAACTACAATATGAGATAATGTAGTTTCATCATGATGGCGAGCGAAACCTACCCAACCGTTGGCATCCGTCAGCTCAAAGCCCGTTTGAGCGGCTATCTCAAGCGCGTTGAGCGCGGCGAGCGCGTGACGGTCACTGACCGGGGGCGAGCCGTCGCGCTTCTGACGCCGATCGACCCGTCCGGCGCCAGCGAGTGGATTCACGCTCTCGTCGCCAAGGGCGGCGCCTGCTGGGGCGGAGGCAAGCCGGCCGGTTTGAGACGGCGCATCGATTCTCGCGGAAAGCCGGCGTCCGAGATGGTGATCGAAGATCGGCGCTGATCGATGACGCTCTACCTCGACACCAGCCATCTGGTGAAGCTGTATGTCGATGAAGAGGGATCCGGCGAACTGCAGGCGCGGGTCGGATCAGCCCAAGTCGTCGCGACGTCATCTTTCGCGTACGCCGAGACGCGGGCGACGTTTGCCCGCCGCCGCTCGGAGGCATTGATGACCGCCGCCGAATGCACCGCGGCGATTCGGCAGTTTGATGCCGACTGGCCTCGCCTGCTCGTCATTCAATTCGATGCCGACCTGACCATCGCCGCCGGACGGCTGGCCGATCGTCACGGCATTCGCGGCGCCGATGCCGTGCATCTCGCGTCGTTCGAACGGCTGCTCTCGACAGCCGGCGACGACGACGTGGAATTTTCTGGAGCAGACGAACGGCTCAATCGCGCGGCGAAGAATCTGGGCTGATCCGCCAATCGCGGAGATCGACCCGGAGGTCTTCACGAGTCAGCCGACCTCCGGGGTCGATCTCGGACCAGGGCGAACTTACCGCACCGACTTCTTCACATCCTCGAGAATCTTCTTGGCGAGCGGCGGACTGACGCCGCAGCTCGGATCGTCGACGCGGCACCGGCCGACGAGCAGTCCGCAGCCGCATGTGCAGCGTTCGCTGTTCAACCGACGAAGCGCCTCTTCGCGCTGCGTCGGCGTCAACTCCGAGAGCTTCAACTCCGGCACGTCATCGACCGGCGGTGCATTTTCGGAGAGGATCTGCCCTTCGTCCTTCGTGACGACGACCTTCGCGGTGGTGGGCAGCCCGGCGAGGTACCGCACTTCGTGCTCGACGACCGCCGGATCCAGCATGCCCCGATGGCGCTGAACGATTTGGCCCGACGGATTGACGACGAATGTGCTCGGCACCGACGTAATGCCGCCGAAAGCATTCTGCACCTCGGCCGGCGCGACGCCGACGATGTAGTTGATGCCGGCGGCCTTGGCGAACGCCTGCACGTCCTTCTCAGTCGTCGGACCGGGATCGTCGACCGACAGGCCGAGAATCACGAGGCGATCCGCGTACTGTTTCTGCAGCGCGATTAGGGCCGGAATCTCTTCGCGGCAGGGACCGCACCAGGTCGCCCAGAAATTGATCAGCACCACTTTGCCGCGTCCCGAGTCCTGCGACAGCGGCGTGCCGGCGAGATCGGTGAAGTGAAACGCCGGAACGGCGATCGGCTTGTCCGACACCTGAATCGTGACGCCGGTGCCGGTCGTGAGCTGAACATCCGCCGGCGCCGCCTCGCCATGTTTGGCGACGACCGCCGCGACAACGCCGACGGCGCCGAGCGCAAGAGCGATCAGCGTCGCGGACTGGCCTCGCGTCATGGCTCAAGACTATCAAACACGGCCGGGCGGCCCTGGAGCTCGATCGCGGTCAGACCGAAGCGGCCGGTCAGTGGCCGCCGCCCGCGCCCGGCGCGATCAATCGCTCGGGATGCATGACGAGATTTTCGATGAAGAACTCCATCATGCGCTGGTTGTTGACGCCGGTGTGCGGCTGATCGGGTCCCACTTGCACTTCGAAGCTCTTCCCGTTGCGCTGCAGCGCCTGAATCAACTGCATCGAGTGGTTCTGATGGACGTTGTTGTCCGCGGTGCCGTAATACAGCAACAGGCGTCCGCGAAGTTGAGCGGCGTAGGTCACCGAGTTGCCGGCGTCATAGCCCGCTTTGTCTTCCTGCGGAATCCACATGTAGCGCTCGGTGTAGATCGAATCGTAGTTGCGCCAATCGCTCGTCGGGGACGACGCTGACGCCGCTGAAAAAATCTCCGGATGCCTGAGGATCTGCATCGACGACGTGTAGCCGCCATAGGACGTGCCGCTGATGCCGACGCGCGTCTTGTCGAAGTACGGACGGGTCCAGAGCGCCTGCACCCCTCGCGCCATGTCGTCCATCTCAGCGACGCCGAGGTGCATGTAGAGCGCATCGGCCGCGCGTTTGCCGGTGCCGGGCACGCCGCGATAGCTCACGAGCACCGACAAGAATCCATATTCGGTCGTCGCGTTCGGCCCGACGAAGTTTTCGGCGGGAATGCTGCTCTGCAACACGGGTCCGCCGTAGACCGACACGAGCGTGGGATATTTCTTCGACTGATCGAAGTTCGACGGAAAACTGATCTGCCCGTACAGCGTCGTCTTGTCGTCAGCGGCCAGGTACGAGAACTGCTCGGCTTTCTTGAATCCAACCTGCTCGTACTTGGTCATGTCGCTTTTCGAAAGCTGCGCCAGCACTTTCCCGGTGGCGGCGTCGACGAACTGCGTGGCCGCCGGCTGGTCGTGCGTCTGATAGACGTCGATGAAATATTTGTTGTCGGCGGAAATGGCGCAGCTCGGAAACGCCGCCACCTCGCCGGCCCCGGCGGCCGCCCCCCGCGCGGCGCCACCACGCCGGCCTCCGGCCGCGCCAGGCAAATCGCAAGCGCCGAATCCGCCGTGCGTGAGTGTCGGATCCGTGAGCCGCAGGTCGTTCTTCCCGTTCAGCCCGACGCGGTGCAGTTGCAGCTTCAAATAGTTGTCGCCGTCACGCGCCGTGTAGAACATCACGCCGTTCGCCTCATCCAATTTGACGATCGTGCCGGCCTCGGCCGACGACAGGGTCGTGATGGGATTGATCAGCTTGCCGCTGAGGTCGTACAGGTAGAAATTCTTCCAGCCGTTACGCTCGGACTCCCAGATGAATCGCTTGCCGTCCTTCAGCCACTTCGGCACGAACGACGGATTGAAACGCGGATCGACGCCCGCGTTGAGCCATCCGGTCAGCCACTCCTCGTGCACGACGACGCGGCATTTGCCGGTTGAGGGACCGCAGGCGACGAGCTCGACGATCTGCTGCCGGCGATTGGCGCGCTCGAGCAGCAGCTCGCCGCTGTCGGTCGTCCACTGGGCGCCGTACACGTAGTGTCCGACGACGGTGTTGTCGAACGGCTTGCCGTCACGCGCATCGATGGTCGTGGTTTTCTGTGTCGCGAGATCGTAAACGAGCACGTCGGCAACCGGATTGGCCGCGCCGGCCTTGGGAAACGCCTCGATGTCGACCGTGTCTTGAATCTGCGTCTGGTTCATCTGGACGTAGAAATCCTTGACCTGACTCTCGTCGAAGCGATAGAAGCCGACTTTCGTGCTGTTCGGCGCCCACCAAATCGCCGTCGTCTGTCCGAGCTCTTCGCCGTACACCCAGCTTCCGGTGCCGTACTTGATCCGCTTCGCTTCGCTGCCGTCGGTCGTCACTTGCCGTTCGCCGGTGCCGTCGATATCGGCGACCCAGAGATTGCGCGCGCGATAAAACGCCTTGAATTTTCCATCCGGCGATTCGATGCAGTAGGCCTGCCGTCCCCGCGCGGTTTGCGTTTGGATGGGCGGGCAGCCCGCCATGGGCGCGACCGCCATCTCGGATTGTTCCTGCTCCATGCCGCCGCTGCGTCCCGCGCCACCGGCCGGCGGCAATTGGCCTCCGCCGGCACGGCCGCCGCCGCGAGCGCCCGATCCGCGTCCGCCGCCATTGGCCGCAGGCGAAGCGGCGTCCGACTCGTTCGCCTTCATCGAGGAGACGTCGAATCGGTAGGTCTTGCCGGCCGCCGTGTAGCTGACGGTCTGGCCGTCGGCGGCCCACTGAATATTCTGCGCCGCGCCGGACAGGACGGCGCCCGCGATGAGCGGCTGCATCTGAGTGAATTGGTCGTAGCCCGGCATGCCGCGAAGGCGATCCTGCGCGGACAGAGTCACCGCGACGGCCGAGGCCGACAGAGCGACTGACAAGATGCGAAGGGAATTGTTCATAGGAATGGACGGCATGGCGACATCGCCGCGACACTCGCGGCGCCGTCAAGTGTAACGCAGTGACCACCGTGAGGCACCCGCTGATGCCCGTCGCCTGATGCTTGATGACTGAATGCGTTATTCGCCCCTGAGGGCGGTCACTGGATCCACTCGTGTGGCGCGGCGCGCGGGCACATAACTCGCGAGGACTGCGACGACGAGCAGCAACGCCGCGATCGCGCTGAAGCTCAACGGATCGAATGGACTCACGTGAAAGAGCAGGCTTTGCGCGGCGTACGTCGCGGCCGGCGCGAGCATCAGGCCGAGAACGACACCAATGCCCGTCAGCCAGAATCCGTAGCCGATGACGAGTCTCAGCACTTGATTATGGCCGGCGCCCAGCGCGACGCGGACGCCAATCTCCTGCGTCCGCTGGGAAACCGAATACGACAACACGCCGTACACGCCGACCGCGGCCAGCAACAGTCCAATGACGCCAATCGTGGCGAAGATCCAACCGTAGAGGCCGTACTGCCAGAACACGAGGCGACGCACGTTCTCCATCGAGTTAATCGCGAAGATCGGCAGATTGGGATCGGCGGCCCGAATCTGTTCGCGCACAGCCGCCGTAATCGACGCGGGATCGCCCTCGATTTTGATCGTCAGGCCGTTGTTCAGCGCCTCTTGATATGGATACGGCACGAACGCCGTCGATCTCGGGCTGTCGTTGCCCGGATTGACGCCGAACAGTTTCAGATCCGGCGTCAGACCAATCACGGTGTACCACTCGCCGAGGCCGGCCATCCGAAATCGGCTGCCGACGGCCTGACCGTCGGGCCAGAACGTCTTGGCCATCGCCCGGTTGATGATCGCGACCGGGTTGCGCGCGTACGCCTCGGTGTCGGAGAAGTCGCGGCCCGCGATCAGCGGCACGCCCATCGTTCGCAGTACGTGCGGCGTGACGCCGATGAAGGAGATGAATCGCTGCTGACCATCGGGCGCCGGCCGGCCTTCGATTTCGACGGCGCCGCCTCCGCCGCCGCCGCTGAGCGGTACAAGATTCGAGCCGAATGCGGAGACGACGCCCGGCAGCGCTTCGACCCGGCGCACGACGTCCTCGACTCGATGCGTCTTGGCGTCGGCCGGCTCGTACGGCGCACCCGGCAGGAAGAACCGCATCGTCATGAGCGGGCGCGTATCGAAGCCGAAGTTGTAGCTGTCGAGATTGAGAAACGTCCGCACGAACAGCAACGCCCCGACCAGCGCCACGAGCGCGAGCGCCACCTGCGCGACCACGAGCGAGCTGCGCAACAGCGACTTGCTGGCGCTGTTGCCGCGCGTGCCCTCTTTCAAATTCTCGTGCAGGTTGCCGCGCGAGACCTGCAGCGCCGGAAATAATCCGAACAGCAATGCGGTGGCCGCGGCGATCACCAGCGTGTAGCTGAGCGAGCGCCAGTCGATGTGCCACTGGATGTAGGCCGGCACCTGATCGGTGGGGATCGCGGACGCGATCATCCGCGTGCCCGCTACGGCGATGAGAATACCGAGCGGCACGCTGACGAAGCTGAGGGCGACACTCTCCGTCAGCAACTGACGGATGATGCGTCCCCGGCCGGCGCCGAGGGCGGTTCGGACCGCGATCTCGCGGCGGCGCGCCGACGCGCGCGACAGCTGCAGATTCGCAACGTTCGAGCACGCGATGAACAACACGAGCGTGACGCCCGCCATCATCAGCGAAATCACGAGCGGGACATCGGGCGGCAGAAAGGCCTCTCGCAGCGTGCGGACGCGCACGGTCCAGTCTTTGTTCGTCGACGGATAGGTGGCCGCCAACCGCGACGCGATCCCCGCGAGGTCCTGGGTCGCTTGCTCTGTCGTGACGCGTGGCTTCAGACGTCCGAACGCAAACAGACCGCGCACGTCGCGCGCGTCGTTCGCGTCGAGCGGACCGAGCGGAATCCACAGCTGCTGAGTTTCGGGGAACTCAAAGCCCTGCGGCATCACGCCGGCGACGACGCTCGGCACCGCGTTGACCAGAATCGTTCGGCCCACGATCGAGGGGTTGGCTTGATAGCGGTGGGTCCACAGGTCGTACCCGAGAATGACGACCCCGGCCGCGCCCGGCCGATCGTCAGCGGCTGTGAAGCCGTGTCCTTGAATCGGCGCGATGCCGAGCAGCGGGAAGAGATCCCAGCTCACGCCGGCGCCGCTGTAGCGCTCGGGTTCTCCGCTGCCGTCGGAGATGGTCAAACTGCGGTTTTGAACGGCGGCGATCGACGTGAATGAGGTGGTGGCCTCGTTCCAATCGCGCATGTCGAGCCACGACAAGCCGGACTCGTTGTCGTTCTTCACCTGCCGCTCGCCGAGCACGATGAGGCGATCCGGGTCCGCGTACGGATACGGTGCGAGCAGCACGCCGTCGACGATGCTGAAGATGGTCGTGTTCAGGCCGATGCCGAGGCCGAGACACAGGATCGCGACCGTCGCGAAGCCCTTCGCGTGCCACAGACCGCGTAGCGCGTATCGAATGTCCTGCAGGAGCATGGCAGATTGGACGAGGCAGCGGTGTGGACAGTTGCAGCGAAACGACCTCGGAGGTCATTTCCTCGTGACTTATAGCGAAACGACCTCCGAGGTCTTCACACTGCCGCCCGCGCCGACCTCGACCCACTTGCGAATCGCGGTGGCGAGCACGACGACGACGCAGACCATCATGAAAACCGTGAGTCCGCTGTCGAGCACGCCTGTGAAGCGAAGGGCCGGGTCGGGGCCCACGGCCTTCGGCCAGAAATTCGTCGTCACGTTCTCCCAGCCGGCCGTCAACGTCGTCACGGTAAGAAACGCCAGCGGCGTCAGCGTGACCCAGACGTAGCGCGCGCGCCCAAGATTGATGAGGACCGTCGTCGCGACCGATAGCGCGACGGCCGCGAGCAACTGGTTCGCGACACCGAACATCGGCCAAATCGTGCTGATGCTGCCGGTCCAGATGAAATACGCCCACGCCAGCACGACGAGCACGGTCGTCACAATCGAGCCGGGCAGCCAGGTGGGCCGCGCCAGTGGTTTGTACACGCGTCCGAGAAACTCACCGAGCAGAAACCGCGCCACGCGGGTGCCGGCGTCGATCACGGTGAGGATGAACAGCGCCTCGAACATGATCGCGAAGTGGTACCAGTAATCCATCAGGCCGCGCATGCCGGGCAGCTTGCTGAAGATCTGCGCCATGCCGAGCGCCAGCGACACGGCGCCGCCCGTGCGGCCGGCGACGTGCTCACCGACGGCGGCCTCGAGGCCCGGCAGCGCGACGGTGTGCTGATCGAGCGTCGCGTAAATCGCCGGCGGCGTGTTGATCGCGAAGTAATCGCCGGGGTGCAGCGAGCAGGCGGCGATCAGCGCGACGACGCCGACCAGGCCTTCCGTGAGCATCGCGCCATAGCCAATCGGGCGAATGTCGCGTTCACGATCGATCATCTTCGGCGTCGTGCCGGAGCCGATCAGCGAGTGGAAGCCGGAGATCGCGCCGCACGCGATCGTGATGAACGCGAACGGAAACAGCGGACCCGGCACAATCGGCCCGCCGCCGGAGATGTAGGACGTGAACGCCGGCATCTGCAGTGTCGGATTCACCAGGATCACGCCGACGATCAGCAGCAGGATGACGCCGATCTTCATGAACGCGCTGAGATAGTCGCGCGGCGTGAGCAGCAGCCAGACGGGGAGCACGGACGCGAGCGACGCATAGATCGCGAGCGCGATCACCAGTTGATGCCGGCTGAGCGTGAGCGCGCTCGCCCAGCTCGAGGTCGCGATGCCGCGTCCGAGCACGACGGCCAGCACGAGGCCAATGACGCCGATGACGGTCGCTTCCCAGATGCGTCCGGGCCGCAGGCCGTACATGTACCAGCTCATGAAGAACGCGAGAGGAATCGTCGCCGCAATCGTGAACACGCCCCACGGACTCTCCGCGAGCGCGTTGACGAACGGCAGGCCCACGCCCGCCATGGCGATGATGACGACGAACAGAATCACGACGGCGGCCGTGAACCCC
>Ga0070731_10003099_pt1 | contig 15181 bp, 10 predicted proteins | sample Coa_R1_2_FD_66448 | JGI IMG/M metagenome (GOLD analysis project Ga0070731, IMG submission 66448) | Surface soil microbial communities from Centralia Pennsylvania, which are recovering from an underground coalmine fire - Coalmine... | ecosystem: Environmental > Terrestrial > Soil > Unclassified ...
GGCCATAACGATGGGTGCTGGGTTCTCGTCAGTTGGGAAAATGCCTTCTCGGTCTTTAAATTTCAGTAGTTCCCAAACCTCGGTTGCGCAAACCTCATCGACGCATGGCGATTTATCCTTTTATGGCGGGATCTCTGTCAGGCAACCTTTGACCAGACGAATCCTGATCTCCGCCGGATTACAATATCATTATCTTTCTGCCAAAACAAGTACCGGGAAAAGTATTGACAGCATCGTATTTGTGCCGTCATCCACCGGATTTAACCAGAACACCCTCCTTCCGGCGGTGACGCCACATAATGCGTATTTTATATACGGAACAACGAATCAATTTATAAACCGGTATCATTTTATTGAATTGCCGATATTGATGGACTTCAAATTAACTCAAAGTCGGCTGCCTATTTGTTTGCTGGGTGGTATTGCGGCAAGCTACCTTGTTTCCGCCGATGCGCTTCAGTTTGATCCTGGTTCAGGGCTGTATTATAAAGACAACTCCGTATTTAACAGGATTCAGGTGAACTTGTCGACCGGATTGACCATCGGGGTTGCCATGCACAAGAAAACTGTTGAGGTTGGCCCGGAAATTCAATACGGGACAACAAGCTTGATACGAAAATCATTGGAAAGACCGCAACATGAGTTCTATGGAGGAATTCGGATTTCGCTTTTACAACAGTAAAGCAAGCCCCAGCTGGTCCTGTGGAACAATCAAATTGTTTGAGTATGAATTTCGCCATCCCACACAAGGATCTGTTGCATGACCGAATATATTTATAAGCGCCAAACCATCACCGATTTATTGCCGGGATGCACGATTGATGAACATTTCCAGCACATGTGAAAATATTGTTTAAATGACCTAGATATGCTGATCATTATGGGAGCTTCCAAGTTTCAGGTCGTTTTTATTTTCGGGATTAGTGATTATTGAATCCGGATCGTGGCTTTCAGCGTTTATGGCAAAACGAACGTTTCTTTTGATCCCGCTCAACTTTGCTCTGGCCAGTGCGGATTTGCCGAAATTTTTGCGAAATGAATCTTCGGTCATTTCTGCCCAATCTGTCGCGGTCAATTCGAAGAGACCTGGCAGTGGGTTCAAGCCTGCTTCACCTGAAGCCTTCGAAAACCTGTTCCATGGACAAACATCCTGGCATATATCGCAACCAAAAATCCAGCCATCAAATTTTCCCTTCATAGCCTGGGGAATAATTTGATCCTTTAGCTCGATGGTCAAATACGAAATGCAACGACCTCCATCAATGACCTTTCCATCCATAATGGCTTCTGTTGGGCAGGCATCAACACACCGTGTACATGTCCCACAATAATCTGCTGCATAGGGATCGTCATATTCCAGTTCAAGATCAGTGATCAACGTGGCGATAAACAGAAATGATCCGGATTTTCGGTTGATCAGATTGCCGTTTTTACCTATCCATCCCAATCCGCTTCGCTGTGCCCAGGCTCTTTCCAAAACAGGCGCGCTATCGACAAATCCGCGGCCATGGATTTGCCCTATATTTGATTGTATCCGGGTTAAAAACTCTTTCAACTTGCCTTTAATAATATCATGGTAATCTTTACCATAAGCGTACTTGGAAATCTTGGGTATCCCTGACGGCGGGTCGTTGACTGGATAATAATTAAGCAACATCGTGATCACTGATTTCGCACCAGGTACCAATCTTGTCGGGTCTACACGCATTTCAAAATGCTTTTCCATATAGTTCATGGATGCATGAAAACCCTTACTAAGCCAGTTCTCAAGTTTCCGCGCTTCGTCGGGCAGTGCTTCGGCCCTGGCGATTCCACAATACTCGAATCCAAGTGAATTGGAATACGTTTTTACAAGATTTGTTACTTGATTAATGTTCAAATCAGTGAATTAATTGTTTATAATATTATTTGTTAATAAATTTTTTTATTAATATTGGATACCGATTTTTAAATTAAACCTCTAACCACCTATGCATCACCGAAACCAATCCTGGGCATTTCTTTGTGCCTTTATTTTTTCTTCCACTTTTTCGTTGGCCCAAGACAAATCACCGGTAAAGTTCGGAAAAATTACTCCAGCAGATTTCGATCTTTCAAGGTATTCTTACGATTCATCAGCTACCGCAGTAGTAGTCGCGGATATCGGGAACTCTAGATTCGAAGGCAATACCAAAGGATGGTTTTCCCTGGTTTTTAAACGGTCCCGACGAGTGAAGGTTTTGAGCAAGAAAGGCTTTGACGCAGGCACAGTTATGATTCCACTGTATTCGGACGGAACAAGCGAGGAAAAGCTCGACAATCTAAAAGCTGTGACATATAACCTGGAGAACGGGAATGTGACCGAAGCCAAGCTGGATGAAAAATCAATTTTCACTGACAAATTCAACAAGAATATAATTGTCAAGAAATTTTCGATGCCCAATCTGAAGGAGGGTTCCATAATTGAATACAGTTATGTTCTGCACTCCGACTTTCTTTTTAACCTGCAGCCATGGACTTTCCAGGGGGAATACCCGTGCCTTTGGAGTGAATACGAGGTTACCATTCCCGAATTTTTTAGTTATGTTTTTTTGGGCCAGGGATTTCAGCCCTATCTTGTCAATTCCAGCAATACCTCTTATGTCAGCTACACTGTCCGCAGCCCGGGAGGGGCGTTTTCGGATGATGTTTCGACTATAACCGGCTCAGCGGTTACGCGCAGGTGGGTAATGAAAGATATACCCGCTATAAAAGAAGAGAGCTTTACAACCACGACAGACAATTACGTTTCAAAAGTTGAATTTCAGCTTTCCCAATACCGATTTCCCAACTATTCTGAGGATATTATGCAAAATTGGCCTAAGGCAAGTGAACACCTGATGAAAGACGAGTATTTTGGAGCCGACATCGCCTCCAATAACGGTTGGCTGGATAATGACTTGAATAACGTCATCAAAGGAGCAACCAGCAAGTTGGAAAAAGCAACAAAAATCTATGAATGGGTCCACAATACCTTTACGTGTTCGGGGAGCAATTCGCGTAAAATGGATAATACCCTCAAAATCGTATTCAAGAACAAAGGTGGTAACGAAGCTGCGATCAACCTTTTGCTGACTGCGATGCTAAATCACGAAGAAATCCATGCGGATCCGGTGCTCCTAAGTACGCGTAAAAATGGTTATACCCATGAAATTTATCCTTTACTTGATCGGTTTAACTATGTGATATGTAGCGTGAATATCGACAGCAAGACCTATTATTTGGATGCTAGCCAGCCGAAACTGCCTTTCGGCACCATTGGCGAGGAATGTTATAACGGTCATGCCCGGATCATCAGCAAGGAGAATCCAGTCCCTGTTTATTTTTTTGCAGATTCGCTAAAGGAAAGGAAAATCACCACGATACTCATCGTCAACGACGAAAAGGGAGGCAGCTTATTAGGTAGCTTTACCTCGCAACTTGGCAACGTCGAATCCTACGAATTGCGTGAAAAAATATCCAAAAAAACAGAACAGGAATATTTCAAGGATATTAAACCATACACTTCTGATTTTGTGATCACAAATTCCGGAATCGACTCTTTGAATCAGCTGGATGTCCCCGCAACTGTTCACTATGACTTTAACTATAAATTACCGGTGGATGACGAAATTATTTATTTAAATCCAATGTTGACCGAGGGATATAAGGAAAATCCATTTAAATCAACCGATCGAAAATACCCTGTTGAAATGCCATATACCATGGATGAAACATACGTTTTTAATATGGAAATTCCGAATGGTTACGCAGTTGAAGAATTGCCCAAATCGGCAAGAGTCTCGCTGAATGGGACGGAAGGTTCTTTCGAGTACCTGATTCAAAAAGATGAATCCAATATTCAAATGCGTACAAGACTCAAACTGAACAAGGCAACATTTGAACCTGGTGATTATAGTACACTTCGCGACTTCTTTGCATTCATCGTGCAGAAGCAAGCGGAACAGATTGTGCTTAAGAAAAAGAAATAATTTTATGAAAAAGCATTCATTTTTCTTCTTAATGATAATACCGGCATTTGGCTTGGGACAGTCTTTCAGCGTATCCGGAATTCCGGACACGCTGACGAAAGGTGCTAATGCTGTAGTGCGGATTCACGAGGTAATTTTTGAAATAAAGTCGCCAGGAAAAGCTGTCGAACATGAGCACTTTGCATATACAATCTTGAATGAAGACGCAGACTTCCTCGCTAAATACGATTCCTATTATGGCTCATTTATCTCCATAAACTACGCCTACGGAACCTTATACGATGCGATGGGAAAGCAGGTTAAGAAAATTAAGCTCCGGGATATGGGCGACTTTAGCGTGAACGATGGTTTTAGCCTGATGAATAGTGAGCGAGTAAAACGTTATGACTTTTATAACAGGATATATCCTTATACGGTGGACTATGAAGAAGAAGATGAAATCAACGGATTGATGGATATCGGTGAATGGATGCCGCGGTCGATGTATAACGCGTCAGTTGTTAGCTCTCGTTTTGTCGTAATCGCACCGAGGGATTATAAAGTAAGGTACAAACCGGTGAATTGTTCGATAGAACCAATCGTTACAGAAGAAAAAGATAAACGAATTTATACGTGGGAAGCAAAAAACCTACCAGCACAGAAGAAAGAACCCATGGCGCCGCCGTTGGAAGAAACAATGCCTTATGTTATTATAGCTCCTTCAGATTTTGAGGTACAAGGTTATAAGGGAAATATGAATTCTTGGGAAAATTATGGCAGGTTTATGTACCAGCTCGTACACGGAAGGGACTTACTGCCGGACAATACCAGGAAAAAAGTGCACGAAATAACCGATACAATCTCCGACAGGCGACGAAAGGTCCTGGCTCTCTACCGGTTTTTGCAAGCGACGACGCATTACGTGGGCATTCAACTGGGTATCGGCGGTTGGCAACCTTTTGACGCAACTTACGTCGCTACCAAAAACTATGGCGATTGTAAGGCGCTTTCCAACTATATGATTGCCCTGTTAAAGGAGGCGGGCATAAACGGAAAATATGTTGAAATACGTGCGGGCAAGGACGAATTGAAAATGGTCGAAGATTTTCCCAGCTTTCAGTCTAATCACGTTACCTGTGCGGTGCCCATGGATAAGGACACCATCTGGCTTGAGTGTACCGACCAAGCCAAAGCGGCAGGATATGCCGGCAGTTTTACCGGGAACAGAAAGGGCGTCGTCATTGACGAAACGGGCGGACACATAGTGAAGACCCCCGTTTATACGGCGAAAGATAACCTGCAATGCAGGCATATCACTGGCAGAGTGAGCGACGACGGGAATCTTGATTTTATGGTGAAATCCACCTATCACGCCGAAAAACAGGACGAGCTTTCTCTGTCTATCAACGAGCTTTCGCGCGATAAAGTGATGGAACGTCTGAAAACGGAGCTCAATCTACCCACCTACGATGTGACCAAGTTTAATTATCAGGAAGAAAAAGATGGTATACCAATCATAGATGAAACTTTGGAAATAAATGCCCCGCGCTATGCACAGGTGAGCGGCAAAAGGCTTTTTATTTCCCCCAATATCATGACCAGGTCAACGCAGCACCTTAATCTCGATAGCGGACGCAAAGCGGATATTGAACTTCATGACGATTACACTGAAAAGGATACCGTGGATTTGGTAGTTCCTTCGGGTTACCAACCCGAAGCGATTCCTGCCGAAGCCAGCCTCGATACAAAGTTTGGAAAGTATTTCGCCTCCTATAAAGTTTCACCGGAAAAAATCGAATTCATACGTTTTCGAGAGCAGCATGCGGGTCGTTTCAGTGCCTCGGCATACGGCGATATGTCAAGCTATTTTGAAAAGATATACAGGGCCGACCGAGGTAAAATAGTGCTGGTAAGAAAAGAATGACTAATCTAAGCGTCACACGGGAGTGCATGGCGGATCCATGTCAGCCTTGAGTCGCTTCCAGGTGAAGCCTGTGAAAAAAACGATGTACAGCGGGGGCTAGAATAAATCCGATATTGGTTATGAATACCACTCCGCTGAACAATGCATACACTGACGAAAACCATTTTCCACCAACAGTCTTGATATCGACTACCGGTCCCATACCGCTTAGAATCATTGAGGCGTTGTGCAAGGAGTCCAACCAGGGTACATCTGAAGTATAATGGTAGCCCACGATTCCTATCATTAAACTGATCAAGATAATAACCACGCCGACGACCAGATTTCGGGCCATTCGTCTGTAAAAAATTGTTAGGCTCGCCAATGGTTGGCGCTTATTTTCGTACATTTTTTTTGATTTGCTCAGTGAAAATACCAAGTTCAACGGTCATAAAGAATAAAATCGCGGGGGCGTAATAGATTTATTAATTTGCCACCGTCAATTGGCATGTCGTGAATTATTTTATTGGAATTGATATAGGTTCTTCTTCGATTAAAGTGGCTCTTCTCGAAGGAGAAACTGGAAATATCGTAGGTTTCGCATATTCCCCCGAATCAGAGATGGAGATTCTTTGCAAGGCTCCCGGTTTTGCGGAACAAGATCCGGAAATGTGGTGGGAAGAACTAATCCATGCACTTTCGAAATTGCATGAATTGACCAAGTTTAATCGTAATGAGATTGCGGCGATCGGAATCTCCTACCAAATGCATGGCCTTGTTTGCCTCGACAAGGACTTGCGCACCATTAGGCCTTCCATAATTTGGTGCGACAGCCGGGCAGTGGAGGTGGGTGAACGAGCTTTTGATGAATTGGGTCACCAACATTGTCTTGAGCAATATTTGAATTCTCCCGGGAATTTCACGATCTCAAAATTAAAATGGGTGCAGCTGAATGAGCCTGAAGTATATGACCGTATTTATAAGATAATGTTGCCGGGCGACTTCATTGCCCTTAAAATGACAGGCGAATCAAACACAACTTTGTCCGGACTTTCTGAAGGTATTTTTTGGAATTATAAAAACGGAGCTGTAGCCGATGAATTGTTTACTTATTTTGGGCTTGATTCTGGTCTGCTACCGCGACTAACATCCACCTTTGGTTTCCAGGGTGGCCTGACCACGGTGGCGGCAAAACGGCTGGGACTCCAGGAGGGTACACCTGTTTCTTATCGAGCGGGAGATCAGCCTAATAATGCATTTTCCCTAAATGTGCTCAACCCCGGTGAGGTTGCCGCAAATGCAGGAACGTCAGGCGTGGTGTACGGAATTACGGACAAGATTCAATACGACTGGGAATCAAGGATAAATCCATTTATCCACGTAAACAATTCGGATTCGAAAAGGCGATTGGGGATGTTGCTATGCGTAAATGGAACGGGCATTTTGAACAGTTGGCTTAGAAAGACTATATTTCATAATACCCCATATGCTGAGATGAACGCGGAAGCTTCGAAGGTACCCATTGGTGCTGACGGGTTACTGGTATATCCATTTGGCAACGGATCCGAGAGATTGCTTGGCAATAAAACGCCCGGCGCTAGCTTTAAGAATCTTCAATTCAACCTGCATGGACGTGGTCATTTGGCAAGAGGCGCGCAGGAGGGAATCGTTTTTGCGCTCAACTATGGGATTGAAATCATGAAGGATCTGGATATACCTGTTCATACAATAAGAGCAGGTAAAGCAAATATGTTTTTAAGTGAAGTTTTTTCGTTTTCCCTTTCAAATGCATCCGGATGCGTCATCGAGTTATTTAATACAGACGGAGCATCGGGTGCGGCAAGGGGCGCTGCATTGGGTTCAGGATTCTATGCAACATTCGACGAATGCTTTAAAGGCATGCAACCGGCCACGCGCGTCGAGCCAGATAAAGCAACCTCAGATCGAATCGGCGAAATATACCACAAATGGAAAATGGGACTACAATCTCAAACTAAATGAACTACCTCGCAGCAGTTGCGGGGAATTAAGACATTTTAGATTAAATCATAGTTTATGCCCGTTATCACAGGAAACAGAGAGTATTTCAAAGGAATTGGAAGGATTGAATTCGAAGGCCAGGATTCAGATAACCCACTTGCTTTTAAGTGGTATGACGAAAAAAGAATACTGGGAGGAAAAACCCTGAAAGAATGCCTGCGTCTCGCCGTTTGCTACTGGCATACATTCGGCAATACTGGCAGTGACCCGTTTGGTCCAGGTTCGAAGAATTTTCCCTGGAATGACTCACACGACGCAATTCAAAGGGCGAAGGACAAAATGGATGCGGCGTTTGAGTTTTTTACAAAACTTGGTGTTCCTTATTATTGTTTTCATGACATTGACTTGATTGATGAAGGAAATTCCTTGTCAGAATATGAAAATAGATTGCAAACAATGGTCGACTTTGCGAAGCAAAAGCAAAGCGCCAGTGGCGTTCGCCTGCTTTGGGGCACCGCCAATGTCTTTTCGAATCCAAGATACATGAACGGCGCATCTACTAATCCGGATTTCTCGGTGGTCGCATATGCCGGTACTCAAATTAAAAACGCCCTTGATGCGACAATAGCTCTGAAAGGCGAAAATTATGTTTTCTGGGGGGGTAGGGAAGGTTACATGACGCTGCTGAATACAAATATGAAGAGGGAGCTTGATCACCTTGCGAGATTTCTTACGATGTCAAGGGATTATGCGCGTAAAAATGGGTTTAAAGGAACTTTTTTCATCGAACCCAAGCCTTGTGAGCCTACAAAGCATCAATATGATTACGATGCGGCAACGGTGATTGGGTTTCTTCGTCAATATGGTCTTGACAATGATTTCAAATTAAATATTGAAGTTAATCACGCAACCCTTGCGGGACATACATTTCAACATGAGTTACAGGTAGCAGCCGACGCAGCCATGCTGGGAAGCATTGATGCAAACCGAGGCGACTACCAAAACGGCTGGGACACTGACCAGTTTCCAAACAATCTGAATGAACTTGTGGAATCAGCTTTGATAATTATCACTACCGGTGGATTCGCTGGCGGCGGAGTAAACTTTGATGCAAAAACAAGACGGAATTCTACAGATCTTGAAGACATCTTCCTGGCACATATCGGTGGGATCGATGCGTTCGCACGCGCATTTATCATCGCCGATCAAGTCCTCCAAAAATCGAGCTTTAATACATTTCGAAAGAACCGTTATGCTTCGTTTGATAATGGAAAGGGAAAAGAGTTTGAGGATGGCAAACTTTCCCTTGAGGATTTGCGTGGCATTGCCATTAGTCACGGCGAGCCAGCTCAAATAAGCGGGAAGCAGGAGTGGCTTGAAAATTTGATCAACCAATATATTTAGTTTCTTGCCTCGACAATTGTATTGATCCGTTCGTTTTAAACTTCTTTCATCAATTCGGTTATTTTTGCAGACAAAATTACTATGAATCAATTTGCTCTCGGAATCGACAGCCTGGGAATCTCCGATGTGATTGAAATTGCTGCCGGCACAAAAAAAGCATTTCTATCAGACATTGCTGCAAGCAGAATAAATACCAGTAAGGCATTTGTCAATAAGATCGTCGCGAGCCACACAACGGTTTATGGAATTAACACCGGTTTCGGGATATTGGCAAATACGAAAATTTCAGAAGAAGATGCACTCGCGCTTCAACAGAGAATACTTCAAAGCCACAGCGTGGGTGTAGGCGAACCGATTTTGCCCGAATTGGCAAAAATGATGATGATTACCAAAGCGCATGCCTTAGCCCAAGGCTACTCGGGTGTGCAGATTCAAACGATCAATCGAATTTTATGGCATATTGAGGAAAATGTCGTTCCGGTCGTGCCCGAAAAAGGATCGGTGGGAGCGTCTGGCGATCTTGCACCGTTGGCGCACCTTTTTTTACCGCTGATTGGCCTTGGCGAAGTATTCTTCAAGGGGAAAAAGGTAAAATCCCAGACTGTACTTTCCTCATTTGGCCTTGGGCCTCTGCAATTAGGACCCAAAGAAGGTCTGGCGTTGATCAATGGTACGCAATTTATTCTTGCATTTGCTGTAAAAGCAGTTCAGCGTATGTATTATTGCCTTGAAGCGGCGGACGTTATAGGAGCAATGAGCCTGGAAGCGCTGACAGGCACCAAGGCGCCCTTCGACACGCGTTTGCATGACCTGAGGCCCTTTAGAGGAAACCTCCTGGTTGCTCAACGGCTTCGAAGATTGCTAAATAACAGCGCCATCATGACGAGCCATGTCGATTGCGGGCGGGTACAGGACCCATATTCCCTACGGTGCATGCCCCAGGTTCATGGCGCAAGCAGGAACGCGTGGTTGCATTTGAAAGAATTAACTGAGATTGAGTTGGGTTCGGTTACCGACAATCCCATTATTTTTGGCGATCAGGACACCGTAAGTGGCGGCAATTTTCATGGCCAGCCTCTGGCCCTCCCCCTGGATTACGCATGTTTTGCGGCAGCCGAATTGGGCAATATTTCGGACCGGCGTTGCTATTTGCTGCTCGAAGGGAAATGGGGACTGCCCCTGCTTCTGATGAAAAACGTCGGGTTAAACAGCGGTTTTATGATTCCGCAGTATACGACAGCGGCACTGGTCACAGAAAATAAGACTTTGTGTTTCCCGCCAAGTGTCGACAGCATTCCGACATCTTTGGGGCAAGAAGACCATGTGAGTATGGGAAGTATAAGCGGTAGAAAACTTAACCGTGTTTTAGATAACCTCGAATATATTCTGGCTATTGAGTTACTTACTGCCTGCCAGGCGATTGAATTCCGAAGGCCCTTAAAGAGTAGCGCAATTTTGGAATTCGCCCATGACTATGTTCGACAATTCGTGACCTTTGCCGAAGAAGACAGAGTATTTGCCGACGACATAAATCGAATAAGCGAAATTATAAGTGATTTTACATTTGTAAAAAAACTGAACATTTTTGCGCGTTCGATAAATGTGGATCTCAATCAGGACTTTCCCGAGTTCGGGGTATAAGGCCTAAATTGTTTACAACACTTAAAAGGGCTTTGAACCATTTAAATACTAGAATTTCTCATTTATGCAAGTCACCAGACACTATGATGCAGCAAAGTATAAAACACCAAAAGGCAAATCCATGCAATGTAAGGGTTGGGTTCAGGAGGCAGCGCTTCGAATGCTTTTAAACAACCTTAACCCCGAAGTCGCAGAAAATCCTGATGAATTGATAGTATATGGCGGCCGAGGGAAGGCAGCGAGGAATTTTGAATGCCTTGATGATATTATTTCATCCTTGAAAATTCTGGAAAATGATGAATCTCTGCTTGTACAGAGTGGAAAGGCGGTCGGAATTTTAAAAACCCATCCAGACGCACCACGGATTTTAATTTCAAATTCGCAGTTAGTACCGAAATGGGCCACATGGGAACATTTTGACCAGCTCGAAAAAAAAGGCCTAATGATGTACGGGCAGATGACCGCGGGCAGCTGGATCTATATTGGTTCGCAGGGAATTGTTCAAGGGACTTATGAGACCTACGCAGCCATCGCAGGCAGACACTTTGGCGGGTCGCTCAAAGGGACGCTAAACGTAACGGCTGGCCTTGGCGGAATGGGAGGTGCTCAACCGCTCGCCATCACCATGAATGAGGGCGTTGCACTCGTTGCTGAAGTAGAAGAGTGGCGAATCGACAAACGGATCCAAACGAAGTATCTCGATGAAAAATTTTATGATATTGATCAGGCCATTGACCGTGCCTTGGAATGGAAGGCAAAAGGCATCGCAAAAAGTATCGGTGTGGAATGCAACGCCGTTTATTTGCTTCAAAAGTTATTGGAAAGAAATATTATACCTGATACCCTCACAGATCAAACCTCTGCCCACGATCCGCTGATTGGATACTGGCCTCATGAGATCTCTTATCAGCAGGCAAAAGTTCTTCGCGAACAGAACCCGGCAGAATATCTTGAATTTTCCTATCGTTCTATGTTCAGACACGTTCAGCTTATGGTAAGACTAATGGACAAGGGATCAGTGACGTTTGACTACGGCAATAACATCAGGGCAAGAGCCCAGGAGCAGGAAGATAAAATGAAAAAAGACGGCATTGCTCGAGATTACGACCTCGCCCAGTTTCCCAGAGGTCGGTGTTTTGATTTTCCAGGATTTGTCCCCGCATATATCAGGCCTCTTTTTTGCGAAGGGAAAGGACCTTTTCGCTGGGCCGCGTTAAGTGGAGATCCCGAAGATATCGCTACTACGGATCAATTGATCGCGGAGCTATTCCCACAAAATAAATCGCTTTTACGATGGCTAAGCCTGGCCAGGGAAAAAATTGTATTTCAAGGCCTTCCTGCAAGGATATGCTGGCTTGGACAGGGTGAGCGAGCCAAGGCAGGTCTTGCCTTTAATGAATTTGTCAGGACGGGGAAATTGAAAGCGCCAATCGTAATTGGCAGGGACCATCTTGATACGGGGAGCGTCGCGAGTCCTAACCGCGAGACGGAAGGCATGCTTGATGGGAGCGACGCGATTGCAGACTGGCCATTGCTAAATGCCCTCGTTAATACGGCTGGGGGGGCCAGCTGGGTCAGCCTGCATCATGGAGGCGGGGTAGGAATGGGCTACAGCATTCATGCGGGAATGGTTATAGTCGCAGACGGCACACGCGAAGCAGATAAGAGGCTTGCAAGGGTCTTGCGCAATGATCCGGGGATTGGCATCATTCGGCATGCGGATGCAGGATATGAAGTGGCAAAGCAAAATGCCAGAATCCATGATTTGGACCTTGCTGGCAGGCTGAATAAATTCCGTCAATAAACCAGCCGCACCGTCGTTTAACGATGGCTTAGCGTTTCATATGTACGATACAATTGGTAAGTTTTCTTTTCGGCCTGCTCATTACTTTCCGGTTGCCTTGTTGGTATCTGATGCACTCAAATTGAATTTACCTCCCGGCACGCCAACCATCGGTCAAAAAATTTCCACCTATTGCTGGTATTCAGCTTGATTTTCAGGCGCGAGATTCGGAATCAAATTTGAATCTGGGCATGGGTAAACCAAAATAGTAAACGATGTCATTAAAGATCAAAAGAATTTATGACGATCCGGGGAAAGAGGATGGTTACAGGATGCTTGTAGACAGGTTGTGGCCCCGCGGAATAAAAAAAACGGAAGCCCACCTTGATGAGTGGAATAAGGAAATCGCCCCTTCATCCAACTTGAGAAAAAAATTCCACGCGAAGGGGATGACTTTCGGCGAATTCTCCAAGGATTACAGGCGAGAATTGGCTAACCAGGAAGAAAACCTTGATCGTATAAGGTCATTGGCAAAAAGGAATCAGGTAACGCTCCTGTACGGTTCAAAGGACGATGAAAATAATCATGCAATGGTATTGCAGAAAATTCTTGCACCCGCTAAAAAGTGATCTCAAAGTCTGACAACTAAAGTTGAAATTGTCCCAATTTCTTAGAACGGGAGATCTGTGTCAAATACAAAACGCCCACGCTTGGGTAAAGGTTTCCTGGGAATCATGTCATCAGCCATCGCACTATTGTAAACAAATGCGGCGATGATTGTCGCAGCCTGTTGAAGGTCATCAACTGAAAGATGGTCGTAATTGTCCATGTTACTGTGATGAGTCCTGGTCTCGTATTCAAGAGGGTCCTGGATGAACTGAAAAGCAGGGATTCCCACGGCATCAAAAGATAGATGATCCGTTGCACCTGTATTGCTAGATGTTACGCCTGTAGCACCCATGGATGCAAATGGCATAAGCCATCGGGAAAAAAGTCCCCTGACCTTTTCATTGTTTTGCAAATAGATGCCTCTTATTTTTCCAGATCCGTTGTCCAAATTGTAATATACTGAAACTAATTTTTGTTCTGGTTTAAGATTCATATCTTTTGGATCGCCGAAATGGTTTTTTACATAGGCGAATGACCCGAGCAAACCCTGTTCCTCGCCTCCCCAAAGAGCTATTCGAATGGTGCGCCGAAGTTTCAGATGTAAAGCTGCGAGGATTCGTACGGCTTCCATTGTCGCAATGCATCCGGCACCGTTATCCGTAGCGCCCGTGCCGCTGTGCCAGGAATCGAGATGGCCGCCAAGCATAACTAGCTGACTTTTTAGAGTTGGATCAGATCCTGGAATCTCACCTATCACATTAAAGCCTATAAGACTATCGCTGTAAATTTGATTTCTAATATTGATTTCAAGGCGAACTTCCCTCTTGTCTTCAATTAATCGTTGCATCCTCAAATAGTCCTCGCTTGAGACGACCAATTCTGGTAGTGGCAACGGATAATTTTTTGCGAAAGCGGGAGTTCCCGCCACAAACAATGTTCCATCTCTTCCTTGAAAGCCGCGCGTGAGAAGCGCAACCGCGCCTTTACTCTGCAGATATAATGACGTTTTGTATTCATTCATTAAAATTGGCAAATAATATTCAATCATTTGGCGTGAAAAAATATAAGCGTCAGGTAAATTGTTCAAAATTGAATCGGCATAACGAGTGGAATAGGGTTCAAAAGCGCTCGGCAGGTTTGTATTCGATTCTTTAACCATGACTATTTTGCCCTGCAAATCGCCAGCCTTGTCGATGGTGGAAGAATCCAGCTTGTCAATAATTACGACATCTGCGGAAATTAATCCCTGCGTGCCATTGGTCCAGGCGACGGGATACGCGATCAAAGGTTGATAATACGGCAATTTCATGGCTAAATAAGCCATCTCGGTACTCCAGCCCCTTCCAAATTCACCCCAAGGTTCAGGCCCGGAATTTTGCAAACCCCATTCTTTGAACTTTTGAGTGACCCAATTTACCGCACTTCGATACCCAGGTGAATTTGTCAGCCGAGGACCGCACACGTCGGTGAGAATGTGCGCAATCTCCGAAACTTGTGAATTATTTTTCTCTTCGCTCTTTATTTTTTGAATGGCTTCATCGACAGGTTGTCCCGGACTTGAAATTGACGCAATCAAAACGAACCCGAGAATAATTCTTTTCATGATGTTTGGTTATCACTCTCAAATTACCCAAAAGAAATAAATACTTGAAATCTATAATTTACAACTAGCCGCGAAATCTAAAGCCGTTTTTATTACTTTAGTATATTAATCGAAAAATTTATCGTTGCAATCAAAAAATTCAAAATGAGAAATCGTCACATCGTTGTACATCCGGTCCGTCTGTTTGCCCTATTGATTTTTGCGCTGCTGACAAAAGAACTTTGTGCACAGGAGGGTTCTCCCTTAGAAGGGCGCTGGGACATGACACTGCATCCGGGCGGCAGCGCAGA
>Ga0070731_10003100_pt1 | contig 15178 bp, 15 predicted proteins | sample Coa_R1_2_FD_66448 | JGI IMG/M metagenome (GOLD analysis project Ga0070731, IMG submission 66448) | Surface soil microbial communities from Centralia Pennsylvania, which are recovering from an underground coalmine fire - Coalmine... | ecosystem: Environmental > Terrestrial > Soil > Unclassified ...
GTGGAAGAGGACGTTTGGGCCGCGTGGGGAAAGCATCGAGATTGAGAATCGGGAGTATTCGTTGGGGGAGTTGGCGGTCGAGGGGTTGAGGTTGGAGGAGGCTCGGGAGTTGTTTTTTGGGGATGAGGAACGGCGGATTTATGAGAGTTCGGGGCGGATGGATTTGTTTGATCGGGTGAAGGGGAATCCGGTGTTGTGGATGCGGCGCTGGCGCAGATGATACTGGCGGGGGGGCGAGTCGCGGTCGGGGCGGGACGGGCCGTGCGGAAGGATTTGGAGATTAGGGGCGAGAGGATCGGGCGGATCGGGACCCGCTTCCTGGCGGTCGCGGCTCGCGGCGAAGGGTATCGGACGGGGCGGGAGTTGAATGTTTCGGGGTGTTTGGTTTTGCCGGGCCTGATCAATGCACATGATCACCTGGCGTTCAATTTGTTTCCGTTGCTGGGGTCGCCGCCGTACCGGAATGCTACGGAGTGGGCGCGGGATATTTATCGGCCGGAGGAGTCGCCGGTGCTTGAACATCGTGCAGTGCCCAGGGAGGTTCGGCTCGCTTGGGGCGGGTTGAAGAATTTGATTAGCGGCGTTACCAGGGTCGGACATCATGATGTGGATAGGTTCGGCCGGGAGTTTCCGGTGAAGGTTGCGCGCGCGGGGTGGGCGCATTCGTTAGCGTTTACTTCAGATGTGAGGGCGAGGCGGAAGAGGACGCCGAAGGGTTGTCCGTTTGTGATGCACCTGGGCGAAGGGACCGATCGGGAGAGCGCGGCGGAGGTTTTTAAGGCTGACGAGATGGGCGTGCTCGATGTGATCGTGCATGCAGTGGGGCTCGATGCGTCGGGATGGAGACTGCTGAAGAAGAGGGGGGCTTCGGTGATCGCGTGTCCGGTATCGAATTTGTTTACGCTGGGGCGGACCTTAAGGAAGGGCGTGTTTTCGCGCGGCGTGCCGATTGCATTGGGGACGGATTCGGCATTGACCGCTCCGGGAGATATTTTGGATGCGCTCCGCGCGGCGCGGAGTGTTTGGGGATTGAGCGCGGCGCAACTCTATCGGATGGTGACGTCCGAGGCGGCAAGAGTTTTGCGATTAACGAAGGGTCAGGGCGAAATTCGGGAGGGGGGCGTTGCGGATTTGATCGTCGTTCGGGATATCGGGTTGTCGCCGGCGGAGACGGTCTTGGGATTGACGCGTGTCGAGATGGTGATTGTCGGTGGGCGGATCCGGATGGTTTCGGAGAGATTTAAGAAATTTGCAGGGGATGGGTTTCAGAGGGTCTCGATTCAGGGGCGCGGCAGAGTCTGGGTGGATGCAGATGTCGCGAGACTTTATGAAGAGGCGGTGACACGGCTGGGCACGGGGTTCAGGCTGGCGGGGAGATGGGTTCGCATTAAGTGGAATAAGTAGATGAGACACGCGAACTGAACAATGGCCGTCGATAAAGCGATTCCGGCTACGCCCATGGTTCGGGTGAGAATCAGGTCTAGCGCCAGATTGAGTACGGCGTAGAGTGCGGCTACGCGGAGGAGGAGATGATTGGCTTTGAGCGACGAAACCAGGCGTAGAGAGAGCGCCATGACCATCGCGATGGGAATCTGGATCAACGAGAAGCGCTGGATGGTGGTCACGACGGAAGTCGCGGAATCAGTAAATTCGCCGCGCTGGAAGAAGAGGCGGACGATGGGTTCGGAAAAGAAGATGAGAACGGCCACGACCGGGACGGATACGGCAAGAATCACGATGGCGTAGCTGCGGAGGCTGTGGCGAATGTTAGTCCAGTCGGCAGTGACGGTGAGCTTGGAGAAATGGGGCAGGATCGCGGTGGCGACGGCAGTGGGGCCGATGGCGATGAGGACGGTACTGAGTCGCGTGCCGTAGCTGAGGGCGGCGACGCTGCCGGACATCAGCATCCCGGCGATGGCCTGATCGATGAGAGGAGCGCCGCCGAGGAGCAGGATTCCGGCGACGACCGGGGTGTATTGCGTAACCACTTGATGGAGCGCAGCGCTACGGCCTTGCCAGATTGGCAGAATAGGGAATCCGCGAGCGAGCATGCTGATGCTGAGGAGAATGGCTTCGAGTGTGCCTCCGGCCAACGTTCCCGCGGCTAGGGAATAGACACCCCATGTCCGGCCGAACGCGAGCAGGAAGATGAGCGCAGCGATGGGAGTGACCGCGGGGATCATAGCGGGGACGGCGAAACGGCCTTCGACGTTGAGCATGGCTCGCCAGGTCATCCCGAAGGCGCTCACGGGGACGATAGGGAGCATGATCCAGAAGAGAGATTGGGTGAGAGCGAGCTTTTGCGAATCGAAGCTGGAGGCCAAGAGGCGGAAGATCAGCGGCGCGGAGATGCCGGTGAGAAGCGCTGCGAAGAAGAGGACCGCGGCGGAGGCTCCCAGCACCGTTTGATACAGGCGAATGGAGGAGGCACGGCCATCGCGTTCGCGGATTTCTATGAAGGTCGGGACCAGGGCGGATTGGAGGGAGCCGGCCAGGGTGTCACAGACGAAGGAGGGGAGGAGGAAGGCGATCAGATACGCGTCAAGGCCGTCGGACATGCCAAAGGCTCGGGCGGTGAAGACTACTTTGACGCCGCCGACTAGTTTTACCAGGGCCGTGTAGGAGCCGACGGTCAACATCTGGCGGAGGACACGCAGGGAGACGCATCCTTGGGGCGAGGACATGCTTAGTTTCAGGCTAGCAGACGGGGCGCTAGAAAAAGCCTTTTTGGCCGCGAGTGGACGCGAATAAGAATTCTTAAATGAGAGTCGCGATTGTTCATTATTGGTTGCTCGGGATGCGAGGGGGGGAGCGGGTCCTCGAGGGGTTGTGCAGAGTCGCGCCTCAGGCGGATTTGTTTACGTTGTTTTATGAACCAGGGAGGGTTTCGGAGGGGATTCGGGGGAGACGAGTTACGGCGTCGTGGTTGAATCCGATGCGGAGATTTTATCGGTCGTTGTTGCCAGTGATGCCGATGGCGTTGGAATCGTTTGATTTGCGCGGGTACGATCTGGTGATTTCCAGCGAGTCGGGGCCGGCTAAAGGAGTGATCACTTGCGCTGGGACGAGGCATGTTTGTTATTGCCATACGCCGATGCGGTATCTGTGGGACCTTTATCCGGAATACTTGCATGAGTGGACAAGGTCGCGAGTGAAGAGGGCGGTGATGGGGCCGGTGGCGAATTACTTGAGGCTGTGGGATTATGCGTCGGCCGCTCGGGTAGATGAATTTGTGGCGAATAGCGAGAACGTCAAGAGGCGCGTTTGGAAAACGTATCGAAGGGAAGCAGAGGTGGTTTACCCGCCGGTTGCCGTGGACGGGTTTCGATGTGAGAGGGCTGAGGATTATTACTTGATTGTTAGTGAACTGGTGCCGTATAAGCGAGTGGATCTGGCGGTCCGGACGTTTTCAAAGAGTGGACGGAGGTTGAAGATCGCCGGCGATGGGCCGGAGTTCAAGCGGCTGCGGAAAAGGGCTGCCAGGAATATCGAGTTTTGTGGCCGGGTTACGGACGAGGAATTGCGAGGGCTGTATGCGCGGTGCAGGGCGTTTGTGATGGCGGGGGAAGAAGATTTTGGAATCACGGCTGTCGAGGCGATCGCCAGTGGGAGGGCGGTGATAGCTTTGGGACGTGGGGGGGTGCTCGAGATCGTGCCGGAAGAGGGGCGGTTCTTGTTCGACTCGGCGGATGAGGAGGCGATGGAGGGGGCGATCCGGAGGTTCGAAGCGGCGGAGAACAACCTGCCAGTGGAACGGATACGAGGGGCGGCGAAGAAGTTTTCGGAAGAGGAATTCGACCGGAAAATGCGGTTGGTATTGTATAGGGAGTGAGCGAAACGCAGGCATCCGAATCTATTCGCGAGCGGCTGGAGCAGGTGGAGGAGCGCATCGAGACGGCGGCTCGACGAGCGGGGCGGGCGCGGTCGGAAATCACGCTGGTCGCGGTGACGAAGAAATTCGACGCTGCGGTGATGCGAGAAGCTTACGATGTAGGGCTGCGGAAGTTCGGTGAGAACTATGTGCAGGAGTTCGAGGGGAAATATCCGGCGCTGAAGGATTTGAAAGACGCGGAGTTTCATTTGATCGGGCATCTACAGTCGAATAAGGCTAAGGTCGCGGGGGAGTTGTTTCAGGTCATTCAGACGGTCGATTCGGAGAAGTTGGCGAAGCGACTGGATCAGGTGGGGCCGGTAATCGAAGTCATGATCGAAGTGAAGTTGTCGGAGGAGGAGACAAAGGCGGGGGCGTCGCCGGAGTCGCTCGCCGGGTTGATTGACGGGATTCGCAGATGTGGGAATTTGCGGCTTACGGGGTTGATGACGATGCCGCCATGGAATCTGGATCCGGAAGTCACGCGACCGTATTTTCGACGCCTGGCGGCGCTGGCGCGGGAGTATGGGCTGGCGAAGTTATCGATGGGGATGTCGCACGATCTGGAGGCGGCGATTGAAGAAGGGACGACGCACGTCCGGGTGGGGACGGCTTTGTTCGGGGCGCGGAAAAAGGGTTAGGATCGACGCGTTCGACTTGCGCGCGCGGGCATCGACGGCGAGTTGAGCGTACGAGCGGGGCGGCGTTAGCTGTGAGGATAGTGTGCCGCTTATCGCGAAGTTCAGTCTGATTGCCGGATTCGGCTTTGATACGGATTGTTGAAGATTCGCGAGCTTGGCGAGTGTCTGCCCCTCTACTCAGAATGAAACGTGGACGGAAGCGTCCAAACGAATTCCTGGATAGAGTTCCGGCTATTCTAACTGGGCTTGCGTCGAGAACTGTGTTCCCTGAATGGAAAATGTGACGCTCAGATTCGAATTGGCCTTGGGTACCGTTGATTGCAGAGAGGTGAGCGTCGACACGGCGGACTTGGTGCCGGAGATCGGCGCGCTGAATACGGCGAGGTCCGGCTGGACCGTAAAGCTTCGGGACGCCCTTACGGTGATCGAGTTGGAATCGAGCTGCGCGAAGGCTAGTCCGGCGGAGATGACAAATAAATGAACGGGGATTTTTCGGGACATCCCGCGAGTATACGGGAATTATTTGTAAAAATCAGCCTTTGGCGAAATACAGGGATGCGGCGCGTTCCATTTCGGCTTTGGTCATGATCGGGCCGCGGCCTTCGTACATGCCAATGGAGAGCAGAATATTGCAGATGTCGGCCGGATAGCAGGCGCGCAGTTCAGTGCGGCCTTCGCGCAAGCAGAGCTTGCGGAGATACTCGGCGCTGTCGGGCTCGGCTTGGATGCTCCGGGATTGTACGACACGGGTGAAGATCTGGTCGAAGCACTGGGCATTCACGGCTTCCACGTAAATCTTGTTGTGAATACGCCGCAGGAATGCTTCGTCGGCGAGATCCGACGGTTCGAGGTTGGTCGAAAATACGACCATCGTTTCGAAAGGAATCTGGAATTTGACGCCGTAGCGAAGCGTCAGGTAGTCGACGCGGCGGTCCAGGGGGACGATCCAGCGGTTTAATAGATCGCGCGGGGACATGAGCTGGCGGCCAAAGTCGTCGATGATCAGGATGCCGTTGTTCGCCTTCATCTGAAGCGGCGCGGCGTAGATTCCCGAGGCTTCGTCCAGACGCAATTCGAGCATGCTGGGGATCAGCTCGCCGCCGACGATGATGCAGGGGCGCTTGCACAGGACCCAGCGTTGATCGATGTCGGTTTCGTCGTTGTCGATCGGCTGATGGACCACCGGATCGTACAAACTGATGATCTGGTTGTCGACTTCGACGGCGTAAGGGATGAGCACGGCGTCCTTATATACGCGCAGCATGCGTTCCGCGAGACTGGTTTTGCCGTTTCCGGTGGGGCCGTAGACGAAGATCGAATTTTGCGAAATGATGGCGGGGCCGAGCTGATCGAGCATGCGATCGGTGACGATCAGGTCTGAGAACGCACCGCGAAGGCTGGATCGGTCAACGTGGACCTTGGCGGCTTGGACTTTGGTCGCCGAGCTGTATTCTTTGAGCGAGACGGGACAGGCGCCGGCGTACTGGGAGACCTGGAACCGTTCGCCCGCCAGTTGCTTGCCACCCGCCGAAAGGGTGAACTTGTAATCGTTTCCGGCCATCCCTTTGATCTCGACCAGTTGCTGGGAGCGCATGTGCTTGAACGCCAGGTCGATGATGGGTACCGAAACACGGAGGGAGCGGCTGAGGCCCTGAAGACTCGAATATCCTTCGATCAACATGCGCCGGAGAACAAGGTCGAGGATGAGAGACTCGGAAATCCCCAATTCGGCGAAGTTCTGTGGAATCGCCGGGTTAAAGGCGGATCGGACGGGTGCAAGCGTAACCATGTCTTAAGCGCGCTCTCCTGTGAGGCTCTATCGGCGGAAACGGCTGGCGAGTTTACGGGTTGCACGCTTGGACGGCGGCTGGCGTCTATCTCTTTGGTGAGGTTTATCTATAAGTTAGCCGCGTTCGTCGGGATCGCGGCCATGTGCGCCGGCTCGGATTTTGCCGAAAACCTCTATAAGGCGGGCCAGAAGGCCGAACGCGCAGGAGATACGCTCCACGCTTACCTCCTGTATGCCCGGGCGGCGGCGCTCGATCCGGCCAACATTAATTATGCGGAGCGCAGGTTCGCGTTGCAGGCGATGGCAGCGTCTTCAACGCGGCACGAAGTAGCCGCGGAGCCCGCCGATTCAGAGGACACGGATGTTATTCCCCGGGCCAGCGCGTCCGATGTTCTGGAGGCGCGCGTGGCACTGCCTCCGCCGCGGCTGGTCGCATCGATCGAGAAGAAAACCTTCGACCTGAAGGGCGATGCACGGACAGTTTTTGAGAAGGTCGGCGATGCCTACGGGATTCAGGTGGTCTTCGAGTCCGATTATCAGGCGACTCCGGCGTTTACGTTCCGGATGACGGATGTGGGCTTTGAGGAAACCTTCCGGGCGCTGGAAACAGTGACGAATTCGTTTGTGGTGCCGGTGAACGCGAGGCTGGCCCTGGTGGTTCGGGATACGGCGCAGAAACGGGCGGATCGGGCTCCGGCGATGACGGCGGCGATGTTAATTCCCGATCGTTTGACGGCGCAGGAAGCGCAGGAGATTATCACGGCGGTGCAGCAGACGCTGGACATTCGCCGGGTCAGCGTCGATCCCACGCGGCATCTGGTGATCATGCGCGATCAGGCGACGAAGATCGCGGCCGCGCAGATGATGTTCGCGTCGCTCTCGAGGCCCCGGCCGCAGATTGCGCTGGATATCGAGTTCCTGGAAGTGGACAAGACGTCTTCGCTGGGATACGGGATGACGCTGCCGAATCAATTGTCGATCGTGAACTTCGGCAATTTCATGAATAATGTGCCATCGATCCAGAGCGCCTTTTCGACTTTTATCAAGATTGGCGGCGGCTCGACGCTGTTCGGGCTGGGGATTACGAACGCGTCGGCGTTCGCGACGCTGGCGCGGTCGTCGGCAGTGAATCTGCTGAATGCGCAAGTGGTCTCTGCGGATGGGCAAGCAGCGACGCTGCATGTGGGCAACCGGTATCCGATCGTGACGAACGGATATTACGGGAATGCCACGGGAACCGGGACGGTATATACGCCACCTCCGACGATCAACTATGAGGACCTCGGGCTCGTGTTTAAAGTGACGCCCTCGGTGCATGATGAGGGCGAGGTCACGCTAGACATCGATACCGAGTTCAAGGTACTGGGCGCGTCGAGCAGTATCTCGGGAATCCCGATCATTTCGAGCCGTAAATATACGGGGAAGGTTCGACTGAAGGAAGGCGAATGGGCGGTGCTGGCGGGACTGACGGAGACGCTCGATTCGGATGTGCGGACGGGGATTCCAGGACTCATGCAGATTCCCTGGATCGGGCGGCTGTTCAGTCAGAACAACATCGAGCACGATACGACCGAAGTTCTGCTGGTGTTGAAACCGCACCTGACCAATCTTCCGCCGTGGGAGACGGTCTCAAAGCCGATTTGGATCGGGACCGAGACACGTCCGGTTACGCTGTTCTGAGAACCTCCCAATAACGAGCGGCAGCGATTTGAACGGCGTGCTCGGCCGCGATGTGGCGGGCGGCCCGGCGGCCGATTTCCGCGGCTGCTTCGCGATCCTGCGCTAACCAGACGATGGCGTCCGCGAGCGATTCCTCTTCCGCGACTCCAATATCGATACGCAGACACGTGGTTTCGGGAAGGCGCGAAATTTCTTCTCCTTCGGTGAAAATGACGGGTTTGCCTATGCCCATTAACCGGATCGCGATGCCGGAGCTTTCTCCAGCCGTGGGAAATCGGAGATTCACACAAAGGTCAGTGGCGGAGGCGTAGCGCCAGAAATCGGGCTCGGCCAGATAGCGGGTGCGTAGGATTCTGGGGTCCTGGAGAATCGGAGTCAGGGAGCGCTCAAGATCGGAGGAAGAGAATTCCCCGGCGATCAGGAGGCGGGCGTCGGCTCCGCGAGCCCATGCCCGGCGCATCGCGCGCAGCAGGACCGGCAGGCGCTTCGATTCGCGGAGGTGTCCGAAAACGGAGACCAGAAAGGTGCGCGGACCGAGACCGAGGCGCTCGCGGAATCGAAGGACTTCGGCGAGGTGGGGCAGGTCGGGCGAGACGAAGAGATGCGGGATCTCGAACACCTTAGCCTCCGGCGCGTGGCGACGGATGGCGCTGGCTGCGGCTGGGTTGTGGACGATCACGGCTCGCGATTGAGATGCGATGCGCTTCAGCATCGGGTATTCGAAATAGCGGGCGCCGGCGGCGGAGCGGGCGCGACTTTTCCAGAGATCGTGGGCGAGAGGACGCATCCATTCCCCGTAGTTGTGGACGAATTCGCGGCAGTACTCGGTCTCAGTGAGTGTGCCGAGCAGGAAATGTTGGAGGACGGCATCATGCAGGACGATCACTCCGGGTTGAGTAAGCGCTTTGTTGTAGATGTCGCGATGGAGATGATTATTTCCGATGTGGTAAAGGGCGACGGCGGAGCGGGTAGGATTGGCATCCACGGAGCCGGATTTGCGCATCTCGGTGAGCAGCGCGGCGGCGTAATCGGCAACGCCGGTGGGAGAAGGTGGGAGCGGGGCGAAGAAACCTACAGAACGGCGCTGAGTTCTTTCCACTGCTTACCTTGCGATTCCGCGACGGCGGGGTAAACCACGTGTCCCTGATAGGTGTTGACGCCTTCGCAGATCGCCTTACTGTGGCGGCAAGCGCCCTGCAGGCCGCGATTCGCGAGTTCCAGGAGATACGGAAAGGTGGCGTTGTTCAGCGCAAACGTCGATGTGTGCGGGACGGCGGCGGGCATGTTCGAGACGCAGTAGTGCAGAACGCCGTCGACGAAATAAATGGGATCGGTGTGCGTGGTCGCGTGGGAGGTTTCAAAACAACCGCCCTGGTCGATGGCCACGTCGACCATTACGCTGCCTTTTTTCATCGAAGAAAGCATGTCGCGGCGGACTAATCGTGGAGCGGACGCACCGGGGATCAGGACGGCTCCGATGACCAGATCGGCGTGACGGAGAGATTCGCGGATGGTGTAGTCGTTCGAGGCAAGGGTGACGATCTGGCTCGAATAGATATCGTCGAGCTCGCGCAGCCGGTTCAGGTTGCGATCGATGATGATGACGTGGGCGCCCAGTCCGACAGCCATTTTCGCGGAGTTGTGACCGACCACGCCGCCGCCTAGAATAACGACCGTCGCGGGGGCGACACCAGGAACGCCGCCGAGCAGGATGCCTCGTCCCCCCATGGGGGCTTCCAGATATTGCGCCCCGACCTGAACGGCCATGCGGCCGGCGACTTCGCTCATCGGAGTCAGCAGCGGGAGCGAGTTGTCGGGCTCGCGGATGGTTTCATAAGCTACGCCGTTGACGCGGGATTCAAGAAGTTTGTCCGTGAGCTCGGGCAGCGGGGCAAGGTGCAGATAGGTGAACAGAGTCAGGCCGGGTCGTAGAAATTGGTATTCAGAGGGCTGCGGCTCTTTGACCTTTACGACCAATTCGCTCTTGTTCCAGACTTCTGCGGCGGTGGAGACGATGGTTGCGCCGGCGTCTTTATATTCCTGATCGGGGAGGGAGCTTTCCAGTCCGGCTCCGGCTTGGGCGAGGACTTGGTGGCCGGCTTCGACCAGGGCCTTGGCGCCGCTGGGAAGCAGGCCGACGCGAGCTTCCTGATCTTTGACCTCTTTGGGGACGCCAACAATCATTGGTTCGCCGTTTTCTCAGTGGCTGGTTCGGGCGTATTGCGCTTGGGGCCTAGGCCTAGGGCGATCAGCGAGAGAGAACCAATCTTGCCGTCCTCGACGAGGCTTTGGTCATGCTGGAAGCGCTTGAGGGAATCGATGGACTCAGGACCCCAGGTGCCGTCGGGGTCGCCACGGAAGTAGCCGCGGTCGGCCAGGGCCTGCTGGATTTCTTTGTATCGATCGGCAGTGGGTTGTTGCTGGGCCCAGCGCCGGGGGACGGCTACCGGCTTCTTCCCGGATTTTCCCGTGGATTTGGCGGTTGTTTTGGAGGTTCGGTGGGCGACGGGTTTTGTAGTGGATTTCGCGGTCGAAGTCGACTTGGCAGTTGGAGCGGACGCCTTGGATGTGGTCGATGTAGTGGATTTGGTCCGGGTCTTCGCGGTGGACTTCGATTTGGCAGCGGATTTGGTCGCGGGCGCGTCCTGCGCTTGCAGGCTTATCGCCGCTACCAGTAAGGTAACAATGAAGAAACGCAAACGTTCAGTCTAGACTAGCGGTCGGCAGAGTGCAACTTGCCGGGGTGCGTGCGGGGAATTCCGTTAAGTTCCATCCCGGGTCGAACTTGCCGAAGGTGATGAAAAACGGTTGGGGGACCCCGCTCGCTGGCGCTCGCGGCTCTGTGTCGGTTTTGCGTCATCAATCGCCGACACGGAACCGCGCACGAAGTAAGCGGGTTCACGGTGTTTTCAATGTTCCTTTACTTCGGGGACCCGCTCGCTGGCGCTCGCGGCTCTGTGTTGGTTTTGCATTATCAATCGCCGACACGGAACCGCGCACGAAGTAAGCGGGTTCACTGTTGTTTTCAATGTTCCTTTACTTCGGGGACCCGCTCGCTGGCGCTCGCGGTTCTGTGTCAGTCTTGCGTTATCAATCGCCGACACGGAACCGCGCACGAAGTAAGCGGGTTCACGGTCGATTTCACGGAGGCACGCACGAGTGAACGAGTCGGCGGGGGGATTGTGCAGAATCGCGTGTTGCCAATGCGACAATGAGGGTGTGGTGGTTTACGGGTTTTACTACGGTGGCTCCCTGCTGGCGGCGGGTGCGCTGATCGCGTACCTGGCGGGGTGGTACTATGCCGTGCCGTTTGTCATCCTGGCGGCGTTTTGTTTGTACTTCTTTCGCGATCCGGACCGGGAGTCGCCATCGGGGCCGGTCGCGGTGGCTCCGGCGGATGGAAAGGTGGTCGCGGTGAAGCCGGATTCGGCCGGGGCGAACCGGATCAGCATTTTCCTCAATATTTTTGACGTGCATGTGAATCGTACGCCGATCGCAGGCAAGATCATGTGCGTGAAGTATCAGAAGGGGCAGTTCCTGGTCGCGAGCAAAGAAGAAGCCAGCCACTCGAATGAACAGAACACGATCACAGTGGAATCGAACGGGGTCCGGGTGGTGTTCAAGCAAATCGCTGGGCTGATCGCGCGGCGGATCATTTGCTACAAAAAGCCTGGCGATTTGGTCGAAGCCGGCGAGCGGGTCGGGCTGATCAAGTTCGGATCGCGCGTCGATGTATTTCTGGGGCCCGAGTGGAACGTCACGGTAAAGGTGGGCGAACGGGTTTCGGCGGGATCGAGTGTGATCGCACGCCGTTCGGAGCCAAGGAGGACGGGCAATGAATCTGCGTGACCGTTTGATTGATCCGCGTTCTCCGGACAAACAGCCCCGGAGAGCCGCTTACGCGCTGCCGACGCTATTCACGGCGGCCAACGTTTTTCTCGGGTTTTACGCGCTGCTCGAAGTATTTCAGGGCGCGATTCAGATGGCGACGGATGTCGGATCGGCCAGTCTGCATTTCAAGTTTGCGGCGATGGCCATCGGGGCCGCGGTGTTCTTCGACGGGCTGGACGGTCGCATTGCGCGGATGACGAATACGGTCAGCGATTTCGGAAGAGAGATGGATTCGCTCGCCGATGTGATTACGTTCGGCATCGCTCCAGCGGCGCTGGCGTTCGCGTGGGGCGTTTTTTTTGTTCCGAGCATCGATTTCTTTACGCTGGAGCAGTTGCGGCGGACGGGATATTTTCTGGCCTTCGTATTTCTGCTTTGCGGGGCGGCCCGGCTCGCCCGGTTCAATATTCAAAAAAATCCGGTCCCGAAGAATCCGGGGCGGCCGGACCGGAAATATTTCGTGGGACTGCCGATTCCGGCGGCGGCCGGGGCGCTGGCGAGCATCGTGTATGCCGCCGAGGGCGTTCCGCTGAACTGGTGGATGCTTTCCGCGGCATGGCTGACGCTGGTAGGGCTGCTGGCGTTTCTGATGGTCAGCACGTGGCGGTATCCCAGCTTTAAGGATCTGAGCCTGCTGCGGCCGCGGTCGCCGGTGGTGTTCGTACTGGTAGGGAGCTTGATTTATTTGATCTGGAATTTTTCGCAGCCGGTGCTGTTGGGCTTGTCGGTGTGTTACGTGGGCAGTGGAATTTTAATTCGTGCGGGTGGAATCGTCCGGCGCAGAATACGGCCGGCGCCGCCGCGGGAACCGGAGCATCAGGTTGGCTGAAGAACATTTGACGGATCGACCGCTGGTTGCGGTGGTGGGCGGAGATTCGCTGCTGGCGCGCGAAGTTCGGGAACTGCTGGGAGAATCGAAACCGGCTCCGCGTGTGGAGCTGATTTCGGCCACAGCGGACGGGTCCACCACCTTGGGCGCGGAGGATGAGGAGCCGGTGGTGATGGCGCCGCTTGCCCCGGAGAGTTTGGAGGGCGCGCGCGTCGCGTTCCTGGCAGGATCGGCGGCATCGAGCCGCAGAACGCTGAAAGTGAATCCGGAGAATGGTCCGGTGTTGATCGATCTGACGGCTGCCTTGGAAGAGCAGCCGCAGGCCCGGCTGCGGGCTCCGCTGGCCGAACCTCACGGGGTTTCGGCGGCGGCGAAAATTCAGGTGATTGCGCATCCGGCGGCGATCGCAATTGCCATGGTCGCGGCCCGGCTGGGGGAACTGGCCACGGTCCGGCGGATGATTGTGCATGTGTTCGAACCGGCGAGCGAGCTCGGCCAGAAAGGGCTCGACGAGTTGCAGCAGCAGACCGTTGGAGTGCTTTCCTTTCAGAAATTGCAGACCGATGTTTTCGATGCGCAGCTTGCGTTCAACATGCTGGCTCGGTATGGAGAAGAGGCGCTGGAGCCCCTAGAGTTGGTCGAGCAGAGGATCGAGAGACATCTTGCGTCGCTGCTGGCGGCTTACCCGGCGGTACCCATGCCGTCGCTGCGGTTGATCCAGGCGCCGGTATTTCATGGGCTTAGTTTTTCCGTGTGGGTGGAGTTTGAAGAGAATCCTGGGGCGGGGGCGATTGGGCACGCGCTGGAGCACGGGGGGATGGATGTGCGGCGGGACGATCCACCGAACAACGTCGGCGCGGCGGGACAGAATGGCGTGAGCGTCGGGGCGATTTTCGCAGATCCCAATCACGCTCGGGCGTGCTGGTTATGGATGGTGGCCGATAATCTGCGGCTGGCGGCGGAGAATGCGCTGGCGGTGGCGAAGGAGTCGCTTTGAGGGGCTTGGTGGTTGCCGCATTGGCGTTGGTGACGAGCTCCTGCGGGTATCACGTTGCGGGACATTCGGATCTTTTGCCGAAGACCCTGGAAACAATTTGTATTCCGGCGTTTTCGAATGCGACCACGCGGTATAAACTGACCGACCGGATGCCGGAAGCGCTCGCGAAAGAAATTATTTCGCGGACGCGCTATCACGTTGTTTCCGATCCGAATCAGGCGGACGCCGTGCTGCGCGGATCGATCATGAATTACATTTCTTACGCGACGGTCGCGGATCCGACCACGGGTCGTGCCACGGCCGTGGATCTGCGAGTGTATTTGCAGGTGAGCCTGGTGGAGCGGAAGACGTCGAAGGTTCTGTTTTCGCGGCCGGGCATGGAAGTACGCGAGCGGTATGAGATCAGCGTGGATCCCCGTGCGTATTTCGATGAGAGCGATGCGGCGCTGGAGCGGGCGAGTAAACAGGTGGCGGCACAGATCGTGACGGCGATTCTCAGTAATTTTTAGAGTGGGCGATGGTGGAGCGTGGGGGATCCCCTTACTGGCGTGCGCGGTTCGGTGGTCGAGAGTGGATGCCGGGGTGTGGAGTGACGGTCCTGGTGGGGTTGGAGGCTCTCGCGGTGAACTGGTGGGATAGATGACACCTGAGGTGTTTTTGGAGCGGTTGAAGAGCGGGGTTGCGGCAGCTTATTTGTTTTTGGGGGCGGAGGCGTATCAACGGGAACGGTGCCGCCGGGCTTTGATCGATGCGGTGCTGCCGGCGGAGGATCGGGAGAGTGGGTTTGCGCGGCACGATCTGGATCAGACTACGCTCGCAGCGGCGCTGGATGATGCGCGGTCGATGTCGTTATTTGCGTCGCAGAGGGTGATCTGGCTGGGGAGTGCGGAGGCGGCGCTGCCTCGCGGGAAAACGTCGGAAGACGATGAGGGCGACGCGGGCGTACTGGCGGCTTATTTGAATTCGCCAACGCCGGGGACTGTGGTCGTGATCGAGGCGAGCCGGTACGATTTCGATGGCGAGGATAAATCGAAATTGGAACGAGTTCAGAAATTTTATTCCGCCGTGCCGGCGCAGGTGGAGTTCAAGGCGTTTTCGCCGGATGCGGCTCGCGCGCTGACGCAGCGGATGGCTAAGGACGCGGGGCTGCAGTTGGGGCTCGCGGAGCTGGCGCTTCTGATCGAGGCTACGGCGGGGGACGTGGCGAGGATTTCTGTCGAGATCGAGAAGCTGCGGCTGTTTGTGGACGGGCGCAAAGTGACGCCGGAGGACATTGCCACGCTGGTTCCGGATGCGCGGGCGTCGACGATTTTCTCTTTAGTGGCAGCGCTGGGGAAGGGCGATCGGACGCGGGCGCTGGAGATCCTGGATACGCTGACGCGGGAGGGCGAATACATGCCGCTCGCGCTGACGTTATTGGCGACGCAGTTCCGGATGGCACTGGTGGCTCGGGAGGCGAATTTACGGAATGCTTCGCAAA
>Ga0070731_10003103_pt1 | contig 15174 bp, 11 predicted proteins | sample Coa_R1_2_FD_66448 | JGI IMG/M metagenome (GOLD analysis project Ga0070731, IMG submission 66448) | Surface soil microbial communities from Centralia Pennsylvania, which are recovering from an underground coalmine fire - Coalmine... | ecosystem: Environmental > Terrestrial > Soil > Unclassified ...
GAACCAAGCCGACTGCATTCTCTTTGAACTCCCGGTCGTAACGACGACCGCATCTCTTTTCTGTCATGGACTGCATTTTCTCCTTTCACAGCCCAATCCGCAAAATCAAAGAAAGGTCTCGCTCGTCGCCACGACCAAGCCCTCAACAAATCGCTCGAGGTAGTCGATTAGCTTCTCCTTGTAGGCGATGAATGCCTCCAACTCGATCCCTTGCAGGTCGATCTGGCGCTGGAGACTGCGCATGAAAGTCTGAGCGCGGGAGGTAAGGCTCTCGAATCGAACCCGGAGAAGATCGAGCACTTGAAAGACTTTTCCTGCGTCGAGAGGCGCCGTTGCAGCCAATGCTTCAAGTTCACCCAGATGCGTCTGAATATCTTCCAACGCGCGGCTTTGCAGTTCGCCCGGTTGCACCAGAGTTTCGTAGAACAACGCGAGCCCACGTTCCGCGGCTTCTCCTTCGCTCGAGAGCTGGTAAAGGTAACGCGGACGGTAAAACTCTTCGACCGTTGCCACTTCACTGGAATCTCGATGCGCTTCAAGATTGCCCCAGTCGCAAAGCTGCGATAGGGAGGAGTCCACTTCATCCAACGGGATGTCCACCGTCGCGTCCTGGAAGCGAAGACTGTCCCGCACATCGGCCGGACGTAGGTGCAATGCGAATTCTGCCTTTGCTTCCATGAATGCGCGCAAAATCGCGCGATACAGTGCGCACTTATCAGCTGTGAGATGCGCAAAGACACGAAGCAAACTGCTTGAACTCGCACCAAAATCGGCCATCGGTTCCGAGAGTGCCAGAGCGTGAGGATAGATTCAAGGTAGAGTCTTTCGCGGCACGACCGCACGCGAAGCACAACCAGCCAAAATCACGATTTCAGAAAGAGTTCCCAATCTCGAACGCGATGTGCGTTGCGGATGAGAATCGTGGCCGGCAATTCGCGTGGCACGGCTGGCTGCCGGCGCAGGCGCAGACCGGCTTCTTCCGGCAATCTGTCGGCTTTGCGAGAGTTGATCTCCTTGTGCGCGAGCACGCAGTTCTCCCATGCCGTCTTGCCGCCGCGTGAGCGGGGCACCACGTGGTCGATATTACCTTCGTGCGCGGCGAGCTTGCGGCCGGTGTATTGACAGGTGCCGCCGTCGCGCGCCCAGACGTTCTTTGCAGAGAATTTCGGACGGCGTTTCGGCACCTTGGCGTAGTTCGCCAGGACGATGACGGTGGGCACTCGGACGGCGCCATGGACCGTCCGCACGAGATTGTCTTCCTCGCGGACGGGCAGGATGAGCCAGTCCGCCCATTTTACCGGGCGCAGATCCCCGGTGTCCTGGATGTCCAGCGCGGTCGCCACGTCGGCAGCCATCATGCAAAACGCCTGGGCCGGCGTCTTGACGTGAATGGCCTGCCAGTTGCGGTTCAGCACCAGCACGGTGGTTTTGTTCAATACGTCACTCATCTGTCAGTCCTCCGCACGTTCGCCGCTCGGACACATTTTCACCAGGCGCGGGTCAAATCGGCCAAGCACTTCGACGAGGTCGGTTTGGGCGGCCATAACCTGTTCGATATCCTTGTAAACACCGGGAACTTCATCAAGGCCGGCTGAGAGCAGAGTCACGCCACGCTCGGCAAGAAGCTTCTTCACCGCGCTCCACGTAAACGACTGCAGGGCTTTGGTGCGGCTCATAACCCGGCCGGCGCCGTGGGAAGCGCTGTGCAGCGATTCGGGCTCGCCTCTGCCGCGAACGACAAAGCCGGGCGATGCCATCGAACCAGGGATGATCCCAAACACGCCAGTACCGGCGGGCGTTGCGCCCTTGCGGTGGACGATAAGCTCACGATCCACGCCCGCGATTACGTGGCGCTCCTTCCACGCGAAGTTGTGGTGGTTCTCGATGTCAAGGATCACGTGCACACCGAGCTTGCGGGCGATGTGGCGGTGAATAAGCGCATGGTTCGCCGCCGCGTAAAGCCCCATCAAGTTCATCGCAGCCCAATACTCCTGGCCTGCGGCGTCATCGAGCGAAAGCCACGCGAGGTGCTTCAGTTCCTTCGGCAGATCGGCATTACGGTCCATCGCGATGCGGCTGTAGTGCTGGCAAACTTGCGCACCGGTTCCGCGTGAGCCGCTGTGTGAAAGCAGCGCGACATATGAGCCCGGTTCGAGACCAAGCACCGGCTCCGTCACGGTGAACGTGCCGAATTCCACAAAGTGATTGCCTGAACCGCTCGTGCCAAGCTGCGCCCACGCCTTGTCGCGAAGACGCTGTGTGATCGGCGAGACATTCCAGTCTTCATCCATGACCTCGTGTTCCCGGCGATGCTTGAAGCTCGCGCCAACGCCGAAGCGGGTCTCACTTTCGATGATATTGGCAAGACGATCCCTCTGTCCGGCGATCGTGTTTGCCTTGCGGTCAAAGACGGTCATCTTCATGCGGCAGGCAATGTCCACGCCGACAGCGTACGGGATCACGGCGTTCTCGGTGGCGAGCACGCCACCGATGGGAAGTCCGTAGCCGACGTGGGCATCCGGCATGAGTGCACCCGCCACCGAGACGGGCAGAGCGCACGCATTGGCCATTTGCTTCACAGCGTCAGGCTCCAGGCCGGATCCCCACTGGCGCCATGGCGCGAGATGCTCGCGCTGCTTGAACGCTGGCTCGTAAAGCGCTCGGGCAAATGCCTCGCGCTGCAGGTTGCCGAGAAACGCCGCCGGATTCGCCACGATTGCCGCGACCTCGCCTTCGAGGCGCGAGGAATCGCCGCCCTGGCCGATGTAATTCACGATGAATTCCATGCCGTGCTTCAGCGGAGCGCCTTGCGGAACTCCCAGTCGGATGAGGTCTTTGGTGTTCATGGTCGCTGTTCCTAAAAGTTGCACACTTCTGGCGCGGAGCAGCGGTGTTCGTTCTTTCTGTCGTGTCGAGGCTGTGGAATCCCCTTTTCTAAATGAAGAAGCCCGTCCGGCGTCTACCGGACGGGCCTTTGTGTCTTGCTTGTTTGTTAGAGTTCGACGGCCTCGATCTCCTTGAGGAGCGCCGACTTGTCCGAATCCAGAAACTTCAGAGTATCCATGGTTTTGTCGGAGAAGCCGGCGAGGCAGTAGATGTTGCGCTCCGGGAACTGCAGGGTGCCGTAGCCCTGGAGATCGAACGAGAAGATGTTCGGATCGCATCCATACTTCTTCTTGTAAGCCTCGAAGGTCTTCACCGGTGCGTGGGTTCCCATCCAACCCTGCATATCCGAGAGGATAATGATCCTCTCGTAAGCCTGGTTGGCCGTCTGAAAGACCGCGTGGAAGTTGGTTCCTGCAGCCTTGCTGTTGCCCGCCAGCCACTTCGCGATGGTCAGTGTGCTGTCACGTTTGTTGACGCTCACGTATTTCGCGTCGTCGCTGAATAGCAGCACGTCAGCGTCGTTGGCCTTCGCCAGCGTCGCGGTGAAGAGCGAGCCGATTTTGATCGGCCGGCCCTGCATCGAGCCGGAGCCATCGAGCGCGATGAGCGTGCGGCCCTCGAACCGCGGCACGTTCTGCAGCGAAATGTCCACCGCGTCGCTGAGCGCGGCGAGCACGTCGCTGGCGCGGGGCAGGTTTGCTTCCTGCAGCGCGTCGAGTGCCGTGACGAAGCGGAACGGGAGCACGAGGGATTTGCGGATCAACTTTTCGTCGATCAACATCGCGATCGCGTCGCCAGCAACGTCTGGTGCGAGCTTGAGTATATTACGCAGGTTCCGAAGCAGGGCGAAGTAGCCAAGCTTGCGAGTCTTGATCAGCTTTTCCCATGCGTCCCTTTTTAGCTCTGCGAGTTCATCCTCCGACTCGGCCGCCATGCCTGCCTGTGTGAGCTTGGTCTCCCACGTTTCCGCAGGCGCAAGTGTGCCATCGACCAGCTTCTTCAGCGCCTCGGTGTGTTTCGGGTGAACGAGGTTCACGACGTCCACGAGCGAGATTTCTGCGCCACTTTTGCGATACTTTGCGAGCTGATACTCGTCGAAGCGCGAGAGTGCCGCGCCGAGACCCTTCTTCAGGGCGTTAGGAATAGGCTTGGAATAGACTGCGAGGTAATACGCCAGGATTTCCAGCGCATCGTCCGGGCGGTGGACGACCTTGTCGTAAAACGAGGCGGTCCACGGCTGGCCTTTGACCGCGTGCGCGAGTTCGCCGGCTGCAAGGTGCGTGACCGAGCGCATGCCCGCCTCGGTGCGTGCATAGATCGCCGCTTTAGCGACGAACTTCTTGTCGGCGATCTGCGCGATCAACTGCTTTAGCCGCGCAGCCGTCACGTCGGCAGCGCGGTAATACTCGCCCTGTAGCGTGGCCGTGAGCATGAGCGACGCCAACTCGAGCTTGGCGGACTCGGTGAAGGCTTCGCCGCCTGCCAGGTTGAGCGCATTCGCTCCTGCGTTCTTTTTCTTCAGATTGAATTTCATGGGATTCTCCTTGGTTGCTTGAGGAGCAAAACGGCCTGGGTTACGGCTGGATAGCCGACTGGCGGGGGTTTGCCCCGTTCCAGTTCCGAAGTAGCCCGAACCTCACTGCCTCAAGCGTCTTGGTGTTTTATATCGGAATTGATTCGAGGAGTAAATCAAGTCGGGTTTAACCGATCTTTCGACCGGCTGTTGGGGTCGAACCAACCATGCCGAAGTAACCCGATTCTCACTGCCTCGAAAAGGTTTTTGAGGAGAAAACCGACCGGAGGAACGGGAGCCACAGCGTCGCCGCCGCGGTTCCCTAGTGCTCTACCGCTGAGCTACTGAGACATAAATGTCTCAGGTTGGATTCGAACCAACGACCTCTCGTTTATCAGACGAAGTAACTCCAATCTCACTGCCTCAAAAAACCTGACTGCAAAGTTTCCCGGGACCTCGCGGCCCCGGTGCGGAGAAAAGCGATCAGAGGCGAGCCGGCCTCTGCTAAACCACGGAACCAGGCGACACAATTTGCTCCCTCGGGCGCCCAGTCCTGCTCCGGGCGAATCCGCCTCTTGTGCCAGGGCCTACGACCCTGCCCGCGTTGCGAGTATCCGGTGAGGATTCGCGTCCTCTCTCGTGTCGTGCGAAGTAACTCTAATCTCACTGCCGCAATGGGTATGAGGAGTAACATGGCCGGAGCGTTTTTCTCGCTTACAGCGAAGTATCTCCAACTTCCTCAAATGAATTCCCCGGAGCAAGCTGACGGGAGATTTCTGATTTCGGAATCGCTGCGAAACCTCGCTGGGGGATCGAACCCGCGGCAGCCCGCTTTCTAGGGTGCTCTACCCAGATGAGAAGTAAATCCTGTCTCACTGCCGCGGAAAATGGTCGCCCGTGGAGGTTACGCTCCCCCGACTCCTGGGTGTAGGCCAGGCGCGTTGCTATTACACCAACGGGCAAAATGGCTCCCGAGCGTGGTTCCGCCCCACGGTCTCCTGATTCAAAGTCAGGCATCCTACTGCTGGACGACTCGGGAATGGTGGGCCGCCGGGGTAACGCTCCCCGTTCAACGGATTAAAAGGCCGTTGCTTCACTTTAAAGCTTGCAGCCCATGAAAGAGTGCTCGCGGCAGGATTCGCACCCGCACTGGCGGCGTTCTCGACGCCGTGCCTCTGCTGTTGGGCTACGCGAGCATGAAAAAATGGCACCCGTGGCCGGACTTGCACCGGCTAGGACTCGCTTGAAAGGCGAGGCGCTCGGCTCTTTGCATTCACGGGCAAAAAGGAAGTCCTCCCGCCAGGACTCGCACCTGGACTGCGCCCCAAATCCGGGGCTCAACGGGTATAAGCCGTTCGTGCTGCTTTACACTACGGGAGGAAAGTGGCGGAACGCGGAGGGCATGCTCCCCAACCCGCAAGAATGCGGATCGATTTCTTTAGCACAGAATCCCGGCTCGCTGGTCCGGTTCGCGTTCCATTAAAATGCCCGTGGCAGGATTTGCACCTGCACTGGTCCGCTTTTGAGGCGGATGTCTCTGCTGTTGGACTACACGGGCGAAAGCTTCTGCTCCCGATCGGGTTTGCACCGACACTGGGCCGGGTTTAAGCCGGTTGCCTCTGCTTTTGGGCTACGGGAGCGAAAGAGGTCCCCGCGGCAGGACTTGCACCTGCACTTTATCCGCTCTAAACGGAGTGCCTCTGCTTTGGGCTACGCGGGGGGAAAATGGCACTCCCGACAAGAATCTCGCCTGCAACCTCCGCGTTCGAAGCGCGGCGCTCTATACATTGAGCTACGGGAGCGTTGAAGTGGTGCGCCGGGACGGTTCCGCCCCGTCTGCCTCCTCAGTGTCGGTGAGGCGATCTGCTATTGATCTACCGGCGCAAAGGTGCCGCACCCCGGATTTGCACCGGGACTGTTCACGCTCTGGACGTGATGCCTCTGCTGGTTGGGCTAGTGCGGCTTTTGAAGGAAAGTGGCTGCCCCGCATCGATTCGCACGATGACGACCTGGTTCAGAGCCAGGCAGGCTACTGTTACCTCACGGGGCAAAAACTGGAGCCAGCGGCCGGTAACGCTCCGGCATCCTCCGCTTTACAAGAGCGGCGAGATTACTTGTCCATCCACGCTGGCAGAAAATGGCGGAAGCCGGAGGGCATGCTCCTCATCCCACGAGAGTGGAACGATCTGTTTTCGAAACAGTCCCGGCGCGCTTGTCCGGTTCGGCTTCCTTCTGGAAAGTCGTGGGTCGCCACGGTGCTGCCCCGTGCTCTGCGGATTAAGAGTCCGCTGCATCGCTGCAATGCTTGCGACCCGAAAGCGGAAGTCAGTGGGCATGCTCCACAACCTTGTAAAAGGTCCGTCCGGCTTCCAACCGGCGGCGGCTCGCTCGTCCGCTTTGACTTCCATGGTCGCTCCGGCTGGACTCGCACCAGCACCTGACGGCTTATGAAACCGACGCACTGCTGTTTTATGCTACGGAGCGGAATCGAAAAATGATCCGCCAACCGGACTTGCACCGGTCTCTGGTCGTTACCAACGACGTGCGTCGACCGCCGGCTCGTCGGCTTTGCCTTGTGCGCGATTGGTTGAAGTGGGGAGGCCGACGGGTGCTGCCCCCGCTCAGCGATCTTCACAGGATCGAATGCTCAACTGTTACATCACGGCCTCCATAAAAACGGATCCTCCGGCCGGCGCTGCCCCGGCATAATCTCCTTTACGAGAGGAGTGCATTGCTGACTTCTGCCACGGAGGAATTGGAAAGTGGCGCTCCCGCGAGGACTTGCACCTCGAACCTCCGCCTTCGCAGAGCGGCGTGCACGGTCTCTTACACCTCGGGAGCGGAAAATGTCCCCGGCAGGACTCGCGCCTGCGTCTCGAGCTTCGGAGGCTCGCATTCTTTCTGCTGAACTACGGGGACAATAAAATGGTGCGCCATGCCGGTGCCGCCCCGGCGCCGTCTGCTTGGAAGGCAGGGGTGCTCCCTGTTACACTAATGGCGCAAGAAAGTGGTGGCTGCTGCCGGTATCGCGCCGGCCTCTCCTCCTCTTCAGGGAGGCGCTAATCTTTCTCAGCTACACAGCCGTTGGTCCCTCCACGAGGTAACGCTCCCCGGTCTCCCGGTTATCGGCCGGGTGCTCTGCTTTTGAGCTATGGAGGGAATCAAGTTGGCGCCCGCACCCGGGAATGCTCCGAGGTCTTCTGGCTGAGAACCAGACGTGCTGCTTTTACACCATGCGGGCCTTGTCCCCGGCGAGAGTCGCACTCGCATCTGTCCGTTAGGAAAGGACTGCTCTGATTCTGTTGAGCTACGGGGATTTTGGTAAAAAGACGCGGAGCACCGGGGATTTGCACCCCGGACGCCTTTGAAAAGGACGTGACTGTTTTCAGGACAGTTTCCTCGACTAAACCGGACGTGCTCCTTTGAAAGTGGCTCCCCGACGTGGACTCGCACCACGACGATCCGCTTAACAGGCGGACATGCTACTTTCACATCATCGGGGAATAGGGCGCTCCCGGCAGGAATCGCACCTGCGTGGTTCCGTTTAGAAGACGGATGCCTCGATCTGCTCGGCCACGGGAGCGCAAATTGGTCGGGCGCCCCGGTTACGCTCCGGGTATCTCGCCGTCCCAAGCGGCGCGGATTACTATCTTCCTCGTGCCCGTGTAGAAGCGGCCTGTGCGGGCATTGCTCCCGCGACCTTCCGCTCGACAGGCGGCTGCTCTTCGTTGCTGAGCTAACAGGCCATGAAATGGTGGGTTGTGTCGGTAACGCTCCGACCGCCCGCAGGGGGGGCAGCCGCTTTACAGGCGGCTCGCGATCTTTACGCGGCTAACAACCCGGATGAATGGTTGCGGGACGTGGAGTTGCACCAGGATAAGAGAGCTTATGAGACTCCCCTGGTTCTCAACCTCCCCGCGTTTTGAAATGGTGGACCGCCGGGGCTATGCTCCCCGCACTGCCGGGTGCAAACCGGCTGATTTCCTGACTAATCTAGCGGCCCGATAAAGTGGCACGGCGTCTCGGTGCTGCCCCGAGCCCGCGGAGTTTTGGAGACTCTGCTGCGCAAGCTGGCGCCCGCCGTATTGGAAACGAAAATGGTGCGGCCAGCCGGACTTGCACCGGCATCCCCTGATTGGCACTCAGGAATCCTTGCTCTTGAACGATGACCGCGAAAGAAGTGGCGCGAGGTCACTCACCTGAGTTGCCTGCGCCACTTACGACAGAAAAGAACGAACACCGCTGCCCCCAGCACTTTGCTAGTCAAAGTGCTAGGCGCACCCGCAGGATTTCACTGGCGGATGTTTCGGTGTTTACAGGCACACCTCCCACAAAGCCTTTGGTATTGGAAAATTTGGGCGTGGGACTTGTTCGCTCTGAACAAGAGAAGAGAGTTAGGCGGTCGGCTATTGACACACCGCACCAGAGACCGTAACCGTATAATCGGTTACAATGCAACTGGGCTCCAATACTCTTGTTGTTAAGTGACCAAATCCACCTCGATGCCGGTTCGCGCCGGCATCGGGGCTTTCTTTTCGCCACGGTTCTCAAATTGTCTTATGTCTAGGTGGTTTTCTCCTTTATTAAATTTGGGCAATAAAAAACCCTGCTGCGTTTGAGGCGAGCAGGGTTTCGGAAAATCTGAATTTGAAATGGTTCCCTTACTTGCTCGCCTCCTGGCCCGGTTTTTCGGGATTATAGCTACGGAGGATGGACCCTCCGGTGCACACAATACCCGTCCAGGCCAGCGACATCGCTGTCTGGCAATCGAATTGTGATAACGGGTGTATGTGCAGTCTCATTGAATGTGAATGAACTTACCACTGCCCTTTGTTACGCGTCAATGACTTTTTTGAAAAATTTCGCTCAAGTCACAGACCTATGTCTCAGCATCGCTCGGCACTCGCGTTCCTCCTGCAACACTTCGCGGATCGTTGACTTCGCTGGTCTCCAATCGCAGAAACGTCCATGCGACAACAGCCTTCGCCCAAAGTTCCCGTGCGTGCACGGCCAAACGGCGTTCGAACAAATGCACGATCTCAGCGCCTTCCATCGTTGTTCGACGGGGATCGTAAGCGCGGTTGAACACGATGCGGTGAGTATGCCGTAGTGGGAGGGAACGGCCGCACGGCGCAAGATGCAGGGTGGCGAGCCACCGGCATCCGACGGAATGATCGCCCGGGGTTTGAAACAGTGGGAATGGGAATTCAACCGGAAATAGCAGCAAGCTCCAGACTAGCCAATTCCCTTCGCGAATTGCCAGCAAATTTGCCAGCAACCAGCAGTGAAAGGGCTGGTTTGAATAGTGACGGAGTTGGCCCGAATTTTCTTGCTTTACCTACATAGATGAGGTGCAACTGATTTTTGGGCCGTTTTGTTGTTTAGCTTGCTGAGTGGATTTGGGCTTCGAACTGGCTCGGGGTTTTGTATCCGATGGCCGAGTGTTTACGGTGGGTGTTGTAGTAGGCTTCGATGTATTGGAAGATTTCGGTTCGGGCATCGCCGGCGTCGTCGAAGCGTCCGTCTTGAAGCATTTCCAGTTTGAGAGTTCCGATGAAGGATTCCGTCCAGGCGTTGTCGTAAGGGTTGGCCCGGGCGGACATGCTCTGGCGCACGCCAGCCTGCGCCAGAGCGTTGCGAAATGGGATGCTCCCATATTGGCTTCCGCGGTCACTGTGGAAGATGACACCGTTGGCGAGGCGGGTTTTGAGGGCTTGGAGGAGGGCGTCGAGAACCAGTTCTGAGCGCATGTGGTCGGCGAGACTCCAGCCGATCACGCGGCGTGAACAGAGATCGATGATGACGGCGAGATAGAGCCATCCGGCGCTGGTCGGGATGAAGGTTATGTCGCCAGCCCATACGCGATCCGGAGCGTTGGGAAAGGGCATGCCGGAGATCAGATTCGGGGAGGGTTTGTCGGCTCTGCCGTCGCTGGTTTTCGGGACGAAGGTTTTGGGCTGGATGGCGTGCAGACCTCTCTGGGCCATGATTCGCCGGATTCTGGCGGGAGCGCAAATCACGCCCCGGTCGGAGAGTTCCTGGGAGAGACGTCGGTACCCATAACGCCTGCGGTGACGCCTGAAGACCGCTTCAATCAGATCGCCAAGCCTGGCGTCAGCCGTTTGGGTCGCGGTGGGTCTGGAGGCGTGATAGAAGCTGCTGCGGGCCTCCCCCAGCACCAGGCAGACCTTGCGGATACTGCCGCCGGTTTTGTGAGCGACGACCTGGATCATCGCCCGGCAAAGGACTGGGGTTTGGTGCCGAGGATGACGGCAGCCTTTTTTAAAATGTCGTTCTCCAGTTTGAGGTTGGCGTTTTCGCGCCGCAACCTGAGCAGCTCGTCCGCTACGGGTTGCTCGCCTACGGCTGCGCCCCCTCCGCTCCCGAGCCGCTCAGGTTGCCCACCCTTGCGCATCCACCGATAGAGGACATTCGTGCCGATCTCGAGCTCTTCGGCCACCTCCGATACTGGTTTTCCCATCCCCACAAGTTCGACGGCCTGCGCTTTGAATTCTGCTGTATATCGCTTTCTGATCACAGGTTCCATTATTCGCTTATTCCCTTATTTTGTGGCCCAGAAATCTCGCGCACCTCAACGCCGCTCCGTCTGAAGGTGGAGGTGAACACCCGCGAGCATTTCGTCGAGCATAGCTTTCAGCGCGTGCCGTTTGCCGTTGCGTCACGATGGTTTGAAGGGGTTTGCGACATCACGACCTACGATCTCGACGAACTTCTGGGGACAAAGCTCCGCGCGCTCTATCAGCGGCGAAAGGGACGCGATCTGTTCGACATATCAACGGCCTTGATCAAAGGCGGCGTCGATTCTGTGCGCATTGTTGCGGCCTTCTCCCGCTACATGAATGAAGGCGGCCACCGCATTACGCGCGCCGTGTTCGAGGAAAACCTGGCAGCGAAGCTGCAAGACAAACGCTTTCTGTCCGACGTTCCACCGCTTCTCGCCAGCGGTCAGCGTTGGGATGCTGTGCCGGCAGCGGCAGGGGTCATGGAGGCGCTCTGCCCCCAGCTTCCCGGGGAGCCTTGGAAGAAGCCGTGAGAGCCTGCATCTGACCGAACCGGAGCCCGGAGGATCTGACCCATGGCACCAATCACACCAAGGTTGCTCCCTGCCGCGCCTCCCCCGCCATTGTCGGCAGATGCCTGCCGCCGACCACCAACAACGCCGCGTGCATCAAGCCGTCCTCAAGGCCTCAATAATGGGCTCAAGCTTTAGCCCGTTCTTGTAAGTGATCGTCGGGAACGGCAGATCCCCAAATTGTGCGGCGGTCGATTCACGCAGAAGAAGCAGAATGCGCCGGTCCTGAAATCGTTCCAGCGTGAGGCGTTTCTCGGCGAGGTATTTCTGTGTCCAGTAGCCCACGATCTCTGCAATGACAGTCTCTCCGCTTTCGTGGCGAAAGACGAAATCCGGGAAGAAAATATGCTGGCCTTGAACTAGTGGCTCGCTCTCGCGTTCTAGCTTCCAGCCTTGGCGTGGTGTCGCCCCCCATTTCTCGGCGAACTTGCGCTCAACGTCCGAATCGAATTCCTCTGGCGGCGGCACCGGAGCGTGAAGCCCATCGCGAGCAGAGAGCACGAGTTTGAACATACCGACGCGACCACGTTGAACGTCCGCTTCCATCTTCCAACCGTCGCAGGAAAGCAGACCGGGAAGAAATTTCGCCATGCAGGTGCCGTAACGGCGCGTCTGTTCGAGCACAGATGCTGGGCCGTCCAAAACGATCAGGAAAGAGCCGTCCTCCTTCCGGCGGATCGTGTGCATGAGTTCAGCTAGTTTGGCGAAACGCAGAATCGACTTCAGGTGAGTCGTGGCGTGGATACGCATCTGGGTTGCGTCGAATAGTACAACTTGGAATTGCGCGACATTGTAGCAAGCAAGCAAAGCGCGAGCGTCCGGAAATGCGGTTGTGTCGAACGCCTTCATACGATTGAAGCTTAACACGTCATCGAACAACTGTTCCTCGATCTCTCGCCAGGGACGTTGATGCGACTCGGCGATCTCTGTTTTGACCTTTTGCTCGGCGTGATCGAACAGTCCTTCCTTCTGACTGCTGAGGGGGTGTTTGCTGCCTGCAGCAAGGAATAATTCGCTCCGCAATTTCGCGCAGTTCCGGTCGCTGTCCCGCTCGTAGGTGGCTTTGTCGTCCAGCAATTTGCAGAACGATTCGACGCGGCGTGGATGGTAGAACGGGTCATCGAAGAAAATCAGCTCGATGTTCCGATGAATGTCCCTTCGGCGTAGGCCGACGGCTTCGCGATAGATCCGGAGCATCTCTTCGGCATACCCGATATAATGCCCGTGAGCGCCGGACATGAGGCGATCCGGCTCAATCTTGAGGACACGAAACTTAAGCTCGGCGATGGCGTGTTCCCGCGTAAGCATCGGTTTTTCGGCGTCGCCGGGAGCGCAGCACCTCGGCGGTTTCTGAGCAGACAACTTCGTAAAGTACGGCCTTTCGGCCCTGTGATGGCCGAAGAATGCGCCCCAAGCGTTGCGTAGCTTGGCGTTGCGAAGACTGTCCGCCGAGGACTACGGCCACCTTCGCGGCTGGCAAATCGACTCCTTCGTCGATAACGCGATTGACGACGATTGCCGGGTAATCACCAGCTTCAAAGCGTCGGAGGATCTCTGCGCGCTCATCCTTTCCACAATGGGAGAGCAACGGCGGAATCAGAAAGCGAAGCGACACGTCGCTTGCGGGCGAGTTCCAGGGCGGTGGTGAAGTAAAGGCGATGGCCGAGTTCGGCGGTGATGACGCAAGACGAAATTACATGCGCCAGCTTTGCCCTTGTGCTCGCGCTCCAGCCCGAGGAATACGCCGATTCGCCGCCGCCAGCGCCAACCGCAGCCAAGTAGGCAGATAGGCCCAGTCAAGTGAGAGGATGGGAGCGTCCGGTTGCGACATGGGTTAGATGAGAATGCACTTAACGCGCTTTCGGCCACGCGGCTACGAGGGATTTCAGCTTCTCTTTGCAGATTTCCGAATCGCCTTGGTTTTAGGTCTTCCTCGTCCAGAGCTTGACGCCCGTCCCGCCTCGCATCACGTTCGATGGCGTGAAAAGTCCGATTTTCGTTTCAAGCCCCTTGGCGTTCTCCGGCCTCGGTCACGCACAAACACCGACTCCGGCTTTTTCACCACAGCCAAGCGTGGAAACAATCTTTGCCAAATACGGCGCGCGCCGGTGCATCTCCGCGCCGAATCCCGCGGAAACCATTGGGGGGAACTTATGCCCCCAAATATAGGATGGCCTGATATTGCCCTGCGACTGGCGTTGACGCTCGTGGCAGGGATTTTGATCGGGCTTAACCGTGGTGAACATGGGTCGCCGGCGGGTCTGCGAACAATTCTTTTGGTATGTTTCGCGGCGTCCGTGGCGATGATTCAGGCAAATCTTCTCCTCGCGACATCCGGAAGGACGTCCGATTCTTTTATTATGATGGATCTCATGCGTCTACCGCTGGGAATTTTGTCAGGCATGGGATTCATCGGGGCCGCGGCGATTATTCATCGAAGCAATTTTGTAATGGGAGTCACTACCGCCGCAACGCTCTGGTTTGTCACGGTCATGGGGCTTTGCCTTGGCGGCGGGCAGCTTGCGCTTGGTGTGGTTACGCTTGGCTTGGGTATATTCGTTCTATCCGGCTTAAAATGGTTTGAGAAGAAGTGGTCGCAAGAACGCCATGCTTCTTTGATTCTTGTTGCCGGATCTGGCGGTCCCACGGACGAGGAAGTTACGGCGATTTTGCGGGAAAGCGGGTTCAATATAACTTCATTCGCCGTGACCCTTACAGACGGCCTGAAATGTCGAGAACTCAATTGTGATGTTAGGTGGCGTGGATACATTACCGATGTCAGCCCCCCGGCCTTTTTAACGAAGCTTGCACAACATGCGGGAGTTCAAAAGCTGAGTTGGAAACCTTAAACACCTGCGCACACACCCGGCTGAAAGCAAATACTCCGGCGTTCGCGTCTTCTGTGCGGGAATTCAACAGGACGCGGCTCAGGGCAGAAGTGCATGATACGCTCTGGAGTTCGAGGCGAGGGGCGGCGAGAATGGTGGTGTGAAGTTCTCCCGATTTAGTGGACAGGGAGGGCGCAGTCTGGGAAAGGAAAACCCGACATGTCCAAACCTCATGGCAATTACACGACAGAGTACCGCCAGGAAGCGGTCGATCTGCTGCTGAGCAGCGGTCGTCCGCTGAAGGTGGTGGCCGCCGATCTCGGCATCAGCGCCAACTCGCTTCGCAGTTGGCGCAATAGGGCGCTCGGCAACGGGCGCGTAATGCGCGTAACGCAAGTCGCTTCGACGCAGTCCAAGGACTGGAGTGCAGCGCCTGTTGCCGATGTGGCGGCCGATCTGCGCCGTCTCCACAAGGAAAACGAGTATCTGCGCCGGAAGCGCGAGATCTTAAAAAAAGCCATGAACATACTCTCGGAGGACCCGCAGTGCGGTATGCGATGATGGACAGCTTGCGGGACACATTTGCCTTAACTGAACTCTGCGAATCGCTGGATGTCTGCCGATCCGGCTACCTGGCCCGCTGCCACAGAGCGGCCAATTTGAAACCCACCGCGCCGCCTCCCTCGCCATCTTCGATTACTTGGAGTGCTTCTACAACCGTCGCCGACTTCACACCTCCCTGGGAAATACGCCGCCGCTTTCTTTCCTTAATCGCTTCTTCCAAAACCTCAACCCATCGCTAAACTAACAAATCCGGCTGCGCCTTAGCTGTCCACTTTTTCGGGGGAGTACCA
>Ga0070731_10003105_pt1 | contig 15168 bp, 15 predicted proteins | sample Coa_R1_2_FD_66448 | JGI IMG/M metagenome (GOLD analysis project Ga0070731, IMG submission 66448) | Surface soil microbial communities from Centralia Pennsylvania, which are recovering from an underground coalmine fire - Coalmine... | ecosystem: Environmental > Terrestrial > Soil > Unclassified ...
GTGGAGCGATTATCCGGCACGGATTTCGTCATCCTGCAACGATCAACCTCCGCCGGCCATACCGCCGTCACTGCCTCCAGCGACACCGGAGCGCCGGAAATCTTCGCACTCCAATCGGGAAAGCTGCGCCGGCTCACTTCTCACAACGACAGCTTCCTCTCCGGAATTCAGCTCGGCGCCGTCGAGGATATCTCCTTCCAGAGCAAGGACGGCACGGAAATTCACGGCATGATGGTGAAGCCGCCAAACTTTGACCCTTCGCGCAAGTATCCAACTCTTCTCTGGATTCATGGCGGTCCCAATGGGCAGGATAGTCACGCGCTCCTCTTCAACACTTATCCCCTTCAATTTGAGCGCCAGCTTTTTGCCGCGCACGGCTACGTTGTTCTCGCCATCAACTATCGCGGCAGCAGTGGCCGCGGGGCGGAGTTTACCCGCAGCATCTTCGCAGATTGGGGCAATAAAGAAGTCGCTGATCTGCTCGCCGCAATGGATTTTGTCGTGGCCCGCGGAATTGCCGACCCCAAGCGACTCGCCGTCGGCGGTTGGAGCTACGGCGGCATACTGACCGATTGCCTCATTGCCTCCGACTCACGCTTTACAGCCGCAATCAGCGGCGCGGGAATCGGAAACGAACTCTCGATGTATGGCAGCGATCAGTATATTGTTCAATACGATAACGAGGTCGGACCACCCTGGAAGTCACTGGACACGTGGATCCGGGTTTCCTATCCCTTTTTCCACGCAGATCGCATTCACACACCCACACTATTTATGGGTGGCCAAGCCGATTTCAACGTGCCCATAGCTGGCAGCGAACAGATGTATCAAGCGCTGCGAACCTTGAACGTCCCCACCGAACTCGTAATCTATCCTGGACAACACCATCTGTTCACGCGCCCCAGCTACATTCACGATCGCATGCAACGCTACTTCCGCTGGTTAGACCTCTACGTGCAGCCCGCAAAATAAACAGTTCACTCCCGCCGCTGATCTTACGAAGAGAACGCGATCGAAGGCGTGGATTGGCTGCTCGGGCAGCGTTTTTCGCGAAGGAACTCCTGAGGGGATCTGGCGGTGCACGGAGTCTGCTGCGAACTTCTCTCCGCGAACTTTCCCTGCTAACAGGGAAAAATACAGGGAACTCGCACGATTTCGGAGCTCAAAATCGCACTCTGCAGCAGCTAACATGCTGACTCCACTGGATTAGCTCGCGCAAAGTGCTCAAATCGGAACAGGGAACGATCAGGGAAGTAACAGGGAGCGAACAGCGAATTTTAATCTCGTATCAGGGAATTCCGGAAATTCAGTTTGTGTTTTTTGATTCGTATGCCGAGGAGAGCAGGATCAGTCGCTGTTCAACCCAATTCATCGGGAACTTCGTCCGCAGCTTCTCAAGAGTGAGATGCTCGGGCTGCCGACCATGCAGAACGACCTCGACAATATCTGGCGCCAGGAAGGCGAGGCCGAGAATGCGGCGCACGTAGCTTTCGTCCAGGCCAGTTTGTTTCGCGATGGAGCGCGGACCGGAGACTTCGCCGGCGATCAGTTGCTCGCGCCAGTCGTTAGCTCTGGCGATGGCTTTCACCAGTGCAGGATTTTGATGCGAGGGCATAGTCTCAGCGGAATTCGGAGGGACGACGAGCCGGACCTCACGGCCGACGCGGCGAAGTCTTGCCGCAAACTCCAGACAAATCAGATCCCCCGCTGCAGGCTCGTCAGTCTTCAGAGGTAGAGTAGATGAGCCGGCTATGTAACCTTTGAGAAGGACTCGACGCAAGAATGGCTTGTTAATGAGCACCTCCACCTTGTCCTGATGGGCGATGACACGGTAGATGACAGATTTCACCAGGCTGAAAACTTCGTGCCGCGTTCCATCTCGTAAGAGACGCGACATGTCCGGTGTCGAGGCGAGGAGTTGCTGTGTCAGCTCGGCATCATCTTCCGCCAGCCCCAGCCCATCCATTACGTCCTGCTTAGAACTCAAGAAGCCGGCAAATCTTGATAAGACCCGCGCTTCGATGTCGTATGCCGGCAGCCGGAAACTCGATCCCGTCGTACGACTCTTTCCGGGCGCAGTCTGGCAGGCGTAATAGCGGTATCGTCTGCCATTCTTGACCGTATGAGAAGCGGTGAGTCGATTTCCCTGGAAATCCTGGACCAGACCGGTGAGCAGGCTGACTGACTCTGTTTTCAGGCCGTTCCGTCGACCCTGATTGTCACTCCGCAGTTGAGCCTGAACTCGATCCCAGAGCTGGCGAGGAACGATCGGATCATGTTCGCCCGGATAACATTGTCCCTTGTGCGAAATCTCTCCCAAATAGATTCGGTTGTTCAAAATCTTGTAGAGGCCGCCCCGAGCAAACGGTTTCCCCCCTGACCTAACACCTCCACTGCTCGTCCTGACCTTGCTTGTGATCCCTTCTTCATCGAGCTTGCTCTTCAGCTTGGAGACGCATCCGAGTTCGAGATAGCGACTGAAGATGCTGAGGACCAGTTCCGCCTCGGTGGGATTGACTATGAGCTTCTGGTCTCGGACATCGTAGCCGAGAGGAACGTTGCCACCCATCCACATACCTTTGCGTTTGGAAGCCGCGACCTTATCCCGGATACGCTCGCCAGTGACCTCCCGCTCAAATTGTGCGAAGGAGAGAAGGATATTCAGAGTGAGCCGTCCCATTGAGGTTGTGGTATTGAACTGCTGGGTGACGGATACGAACGAAACTCCCCGTGCGTCGAAGGCTTCGACGATTTTGGCGAAATCCGCCAGGCTGCGAGTGAGGCGATCGACCTTGTAGACGACGATGACATCGATTTTATTGGCAGCAACGTCTGCGAGCAATTGCTTCAGGGCAGGCCGCTCCATGTTCCCGCCTGAGTACCCGCCGTCATCGTAGTGGGTGGGAATCACACGCCAGCCCTCGTGACGTTGACTGACGATAAACGCTTCGGAAGCTTCACGCTGGGCATCGAGGGAATTAAAGGACTGTTCCAAGCCTTCTTCGGAAGACTTCCTGGTATAGATGGCGCAGCGCATAAGCGGTTTCGATTGAGAATTCATACTGGCTCCGTAGGATCAGCTGTTGGTTTTTGTTTCAGCCCGAAGAATAGTGGCCCCGACCATCGGGTGCCGGTGATTAGGCGTGCGATTTCAGAAAGGCTCTTGTAACGGGAGCCGTTGTACTCGTAACCTCGTCCGTCGACGTGGACGACGTGGGTTTTGCCCTGCCACTGGCGCACGAACTGTGTGCCAGCCTTGATACTGGTCCGAGCGAAAGATCCGGAGTTAGGATTCGCTGTAAGCGCTTCAGCTGATTCGAAAAGCCTGCGTCTCGCATCTGATTTGAGGGAGCGAAATTCGAGCTCCTGCAACCGATACCCTAAGAGGGGAATTAGTAGGTCCCTTCTGAGAGCTTCCGGTGGTTGTTTTTGAAAGAGTTCCTGCCAAAGATTGTGCAAGTCGGTTTTGCTGAGTTTAGGAAGTAAAGCTAGACGAGCTGCAGAGTCGCGCATAATCCCCTCAGTTGACCCCTCCAACATTGCCGCTCTGTCGGCCCGAATAATCAAGTCCAAAAGGGGAGTACAAAGCCCAAATTCTGGGCATATTCCGGAGGTCAAGATGATCACAGAAAGCATTCGCGAGAAGTCCAGAAAGAAGACCGAACTAATTCGAGATCCTGTGATTTCTGCGGCATTCTTTCATGTTCTTGAAAAGAAACCGCAAGCTAAGAAAATTTTGGATGAGCTGAGATCCGCGAGTGCAGAGATCGAGCATTTGCGCGAATGGGCACTTTATTCTTTTCATAGTCTCGGAGCTGACGAGGCTGAGGAGAAGGAAAAACGATCACGGATGATAGTGGGTGCCCTCAAAAAGGCAATTGTGGGCTACAGGAGCGCCAAGGAATGTTATGCGATCTACGCTGAGGAACCCCACTATAACTGGCCCGAGGCGATAACAGCCTCTGAACAGTTCAAACAGCTCGTCGAGATGAATGAGCATCTGTCTCGACAAGCGGAGTCGTTCTTGAAGAGAGCAGAAAATACAGCTGCGTACAATACGAAGCGGCTGGGCGTCGCGTGGAATTGCGCTTATTTGTATTTGCTGAAGCTTTATATTGCGAAATTGACCTGTTGGGACGACCCACACATTCTCGAAGCAATCACGTATCTCATCACCGCCGCTCATGAGTCGGTGCGCCAACGGGTTCCGGCCAACGTGCGCGTGCTCCTTCGAAAGGCAATCCGCAAGTTCGAGAACGATCCACGAAATGCCACGATCCTGGAACGCCTACGGAAAGTGGCTTCCGATTCCCGTATCCTTTACAAGATGTTCCCAATCGCGGGCGACACATCGGGTGCATAGCGGGAAACGAAGTCGGCCTCGGGGCCGCTTTTCGATTCCGGAAAATTCCACAAAGATTCAGGGCACACTCCACTTCACAGGAGGAGTGCCGTGGAACAAAAAGCTCCAGCATCACACTTAGGTCCTCGCAGGTTGGCGATCGTGTATCGACCGGTCCTCGATCTGAGGCCGAATTCCCAAAACCCTCGGGTTCACACCGACAAACAAATCCGACAAATCGCGCAAAGTATTGAATCCTTTGGCTTCAATGTTCCACTTCTATTGGACCGGAATCTGCAGGTCATAGCCGGTCATGGTCGACTGGAGGCGGCCAAGCTGCGGGGCATCAAAGAAGTTCCAACGATCCAACTGGAACATCTCACCGAGGCACAAGCGAAAGCCTTCGGCATCGCCGATAACCGCTTGACCGAGAATTCAGTTTGGAACGAGGAACTCCTGGCTCAAGAGCTGAAATCCTTGTCCGAAGTCGAGTTGGATTTCAGCCTTGAAGCGACGGGGTTTGAAATTGGAGAGATCGATGCTTACATCGAAGGTCTCTCTCCGGCCAGTCAGGATCAAACTGATCCGGCAGATGAAATCCCAACCCCGAACGACGGAGTGCCGGTCACGAAATCTGGCGACTTGTGGTTACTCAATCGGCACCGCGTCCTCTGTGGAAACGCCCTGAACGAATCCAGTTTTCGTTCGCTGATGCAAAACCGGAAGGCGACGATGGTCTTTGTCGACCCGCCATACAACGTGCCGATCGATAGAAATGTTTGTGGTCTCGGCAAGGTACGGCATCGCGAATTTGTCATGGCTACCGGCGAGATGAGTAAGGGAGAATTTACTGATTTTCTTGCTCAGGCTTTTCATCTCCTTGCGCAGCACAGCGTCCCAGGCTCGATTCACTATGCCTGCAGCGACTGGCGGCACATTCAGGAGCCACTCGAAGCAGCGCACCAGGTCTATTCAGAATTGAAGAACGTCTGCGCTTGGGTAAAAGACAATGCCGGAATGGGAACGTTCTATCGCTCGCAACACGAATTGATCTTCGTTTTCAAATCGGGTGAGGCGTCTCACCGCAACAACTTCCAACTCGGCCAATTTGGTCGCTATCGCACCAACGTTTGGAACTACCCAGGGGTGAATTCATTCTCGCGAAACACCGAGGAAGGGAATTTGCTCGCACTTCATCCGACGGTGAAGCCAGTGGCGCTCGTGGCTGACGCGATTATGGATGTTTCGGCGCGCGGCGATATCGTCCTGGACTCTTTTCTGGGAAGTGGTACGACGCTCATCGCCGCAGAGAGAACGGGCCGTACCTGCTACGGCATCGAGATCGATCCACTGTACGTCGACGTCATTGTTCGGCGCTGGCAAAAGTTTACTGGTTTGTACGCCACCCATGCGGCTTCAGGTCGCAGCTTCAGTGACCTGGAAAAGGAGGCTATCGATGCAGCCTAATGATGAAGAGACTCAGAAAGAAAACTCCGATGTTTCGACTGGGAGCGAGCCGAAGTCGATCCCTCCTCGGGAGCGCGTGGGCTTCTGTCAGCCTCCTACCTCGACTCGGTTCAAGAAGGGAGTTTCGGGTAATCCGCAAGGGCGGCCCAAAGGGAGCTTGAACGTTGCAAGCGTATTCACGAAAGCGCTACGGGAAAAAGTTGTCATCAACGAACATGGGAAGCGGAAAACTGTCACGAAGCTGGAAGCGGCTCTCAAGCAATTGGTGAACAAGGCCGCTTCCGGAGACCGTCACGCCTGTCAGCAACTGCTTGATCTGGCACGCGATGCCGAAGCCAAACAGAACGCCGTTACTCCGCAAGACTCGGCACTCAATCAACTCGACCAGGAAGTTCTCGATGGAATTCTCAAGCGTTTTGCTGTCGGTGAAGAAATTGCCAAGGAGGCAAACCAATGACGATCAGTCCTTACGAATACCAGGCCCTCTGCCGTCATGATTTTTACACCTTCATGCACCGTGGGTTCCGAGAGCTGAATTCACAGACGAAGTTCCTTCATAACTGGCATAACGAATTGATCGCAGGCAAGCTTGAGGCCTGCCGCAATGGCCGGATTAAACGCCTTATTATTAATGTGCCACCCCGGTCCTTGAAGTCGCATGCCGCTGCCGTATGTTTTCCCGCCTTCCTTCTCGGCCATAATCCTGGTGCCCAGATCATTTGCGCCAGCTACGGGCAGGATCTCGCGAATAAACATGCCCTCGACTGCCGCACCCTAATGAACAGCATCTGGTACAACAACCTCTTTCCGACTCGACTCGGTCCGCACAAACAGTCGGTTCAGGAATTCGTAACGACTCAAAATGGATTTCGGCTGGCCACTTCGGTCGGTGGCGTCCTGACTGGAAGGGGTGCTGATTTCATAATCATCGACGATCCGCTCAAGCCCGATGAGGCCTTGTCAGAAACCCAGAGAAAAAGCGTAAATGAATGGTTCGACCATACCCTGTACAGTCGGCTTAATAACAAGCAAACCGGCTGCATCATTATTATCATGCAGCGCCTGCATCAGGACGACCTTGTCGGCCATGTTTTGGAGCACGAATCCTGGGAGCATGTCCGACTGCCTGCGATTGCCGAGGAAGACGAAACCCACATTGTCGAGTCCTGGTGTCGGACACGCACCGTACAAAGAAAGGCCGGAGAAGCGCTTCACCCGGAACTTGAACCCCTGGAGACCCTCGAACACCTGCGCCGCACAGTGGGCGAATACAACTTTGCCGGTCAGTACCAGCAACGGCCGTCCCCGCTGGGCGGCGGAATGGTCAAAGCCAAGTGGTTCCGCACCTACACCCCGGCTGAGCTGCCGCCGAAGTTCGAGTCGATCGTTCAGAGCTGGGACACGGCGAACAAGAGCAGTGAGCTCAGTGACTATAGCGTGTGCACGACCTGGGGCAGAACGAAGTACCGGTTTTATTTGCTGGATGTTCTTCGCCTCAAACTCGACTACCCTCAGTTGAGGCGCGCAGTTATCAGTCAGTACCGCAAATACAACCCCACCAACATTCTCATCGAAGACAGAGCGTCCGGCACACAACTGATCCAAGAACTGATTGATAACGGGGTCTATGGCGTGACGGAGTATGAGCCGCAAATGGACAAGATCATGCGCATGCATTCGGTCACCAGCACGATCGAAAATGGCTTCGTCTATCTGCCAAAAGAGGCCTCTTGGCTTGACCAGTACGTACACGAACTCACCACGTTTCCTAACAGCAAGCACGACGATCAGGTTGACTCGACGTCGCAGGTCCTGGATTGGGCCAAGCAGAGCGTCGTCAGATTGGGGCTGTACGAGTATTACCGGCGGGAGGCGATTAAACAAGGACTGATCCCTCGTCAGACAAGGGCGGATCAGGACGAGATGAACCTCTATGAGAAAAGCCGGAGGATTTGCAAGAAGTGCAACAATGCCAGCCCTGCACAAGTGCGTCGGAAGTATCACTGCAATCAATGCGGGAACGAATGGCCCACGATTCAGGGGTTGATCGATGAGGGTGGCGCCGGTCACTGCACTTCGCCCAATAACGCGACACTTTTTTACGATGAGTATCACGGATTGTGCGTCGATCCGGTGACGGCAGAAACCTTTGCTCCGGGAGAAGAAGCGCAGGATTCTTGCTAATTTGATCGCGCAGCCCTTCGTGTTTCGGGCAGCAACTGCGATTGGGATATTAAATTTTGTTTTCTGCGAGACCCGAAACATGCTATCGGGAGCGCGCCCGGTTCAAGGTGGTCGTCCGGAGCCACAGGGGATTCATGAAGGTCTGCAGTTGCTTTCTCTGATCGGACGTCAGGTGTTCGTATCGATCGCGCACCTTTGCGGCTTCGCCGGCGTGGCGCTTAGAGAGTATTGATGATTCTTAGTTATCCAGACTGGCTCGGCATGCCGAGTGGCTTGGTCGAGGGGGTCCCGGCACACAGTTGGCTCATTGAACTCATTGTGCGGTCGCCAAAATTGACACATATCGCTTGCCAACAGCCAGGCGGCATCCAGCGAGAATGCTTAACAGCAGGCCCCGACGAAACGCACCGTGTAGGCTGAGGGCCGGGGCGGCCTCAGTCGACCTACGCCGGCCTTTTCAGGGTGCACCCGGTGAAATCCAAGCATGCATGATCTACATAGAGCGACCCTCGTTGAGTGTGCCCGCGCAGCAAGCGTCGCACATTTTCAGCCGTCGCATGCAGTCGGGGGCTCGCGGAAAGTGTCCTGCCACTGTTGATACTAGGCAGAAGTAAAGTCGGTTTTCTTCTGGCACGTGTACTTCGCGCTCATCCATAGATATTCACCAGCTTCCAGATGGCCTTAACGTGACGCTGCACAACACTGGGGTGCCATCTTCTGGCCCGCGAGCGGGTCGGTAAATCAAGAGTTTGGAAAAACACGAGCGGAATGCGATCGGCAGTGTAGGCGAATTCGTCGAAACTGAGAGACGAGCGCCTCATTTTCCCTCACCTAAATGACTTAGTCAACCACTGGACCGGTCGTGTGCTACATCCATGCAGTGGAAAGCATCACCACTGCTGCAATGGTTAGCCAAAAGGCGAGAGGACCGCTGTCTAAACTATCGCGATCGAAAACGCATCCGAGCGTCACGAATAAAGCTAGACGGATCACGCGGGAAATTTACTAGAGCCTAACTTTAGTTCCAATGGCCCGAGTGTGCCAGCCAGAAAATGGAAGCCGCCCCGGCGCACGGGCCGCCTACACCCCCTCAACTTGTCACAAATTATACAGGTATGTTCGGTATCAGACGGTCCCAAAGCCGCGCCCAGAGCTAGGATTGACGCAATTGGGGATTAACTCACTGCGAGCGATTTTCCGGACGGGAAGAACGCTCGCAGTGCTGCTTTTGCGCACGGGATTTCTCGCTACTGCAATCTGTTCCAGATTTTACCAATCAATCCGCTGATTTACCGTACAACATGGAGTGTGGGTGCTGTCTTGAATAACGGGGCATGGGCGGTTTGTTGCTTTGCATTCCCCCCGACTTGACTTTTACTGGGGTGCTTACTGTTCCCTGCAATTGTCCTTAACGCGCAGCCAGCGCATTTTCCCATCTTGAGTCAGTTGCAAGAAATCAATCGGACCGCCTACCGTCATAACGGGTTCCAAGCCATCGCGTAGGCAATGGCGAAATCCATGCGCTTGACTAGTTCGTCGGAGCTAGGGTCGCCACTTTCAGATGCCGCTGCAATTGCAGAGCCGACATTCCTTTTTTCGCGTCCACCATCAGCTCAATCGCCATGTACCACTTGTCCAGCGAGAGATACGAGCTGTTAAAGATCGTGCCAGTGGTGGCGGAGAATTGCTGCCTGCAGGTAAGCTCTGAGCACTGGTATAGCTGTGCGCGGTTGTTGTCCGTTTTCTTCGTAACTTTGCGAGTGATGCGGGAAATGTCTTTTGAGCCGCAAGTCAGGCAGCGTACGCCATCCGGCCAACGGGAACCTTCAATGTAGGCTTAGTCCCCCATTGTGTTCTTAATCGCAGCAATGCGTCTTGTGGTCTCTACAACCGCATCGTCAATGACCCGTAGAACCGAATCGGGAAGGAATAACGTTCCGGTGCGTAGCTTCTTAAGAGCTTCGACCGTCTGCTCCATTTCCCTGATTTTGGCGTTGATTGTCTGCCAATCTTCGGAACTCATTGCCATGTGGTAAATATACGCTTGACAGGCTTCACCACAGAAGGAAAGAGCTGTTTCGTGTCCCATCAAAAGCGCGAGAAACCCATCGGCAAACTGAAGAGGAAACATGAGGAGATACGGAAATCGATGGGGGTGGTCATCAGGCAATTGTTCCGAAGAAAATCGTGCAATTGTTGTATGGCGTCTTCGTCGGCTAATTCCTAGAGTTGGAAAATGAAGCGAAGGAACGCAGAATCGGAGTTGACGCGGCTCCTCGAACAGCAATGTCAACTTAAAAAAAGAAGTGTTTGGCGGACTCTTGGAGGAAAGACGATTTTGACGAGACTGGTATAAGGCGAACACCGGGACCGGCTTTACTGTCCTTGAGATCAGGCAAAAGCGAGATGGGAAATGCAGCAAACCGTGCTGATGCGAAGCATTGAGAGACTCGTCGTGGCGGGCGAGACGGCTGGGATGAGCGTGGAAGTTATGATTCACCTGTTAAAGGCAGGTATGAGTGTGAAACTCTACTTGACCTCATCGGGGAGAAACTTCGCGCCACCGAGGAAAATTCTGCTTCTCCCTGCCGTTCGGAGTGTTTCTGATTGCTGGTTTGAGAGTTCGGAGAGTTCCTTCGCTAAACCTGCGGCCCGTTCCTCATTAAGTTGATCCATCCCGACCCTTTGAGTATGGGAGTAATGTACCAAGGAATTATGGGATTGCTCTGTGACGCAGCTCACACGAGGTTATTTTGGGTGCGTTTCGATGGGCGTGATTGTGCATGGTTACCAGCCTGGAGCAGATCGAGGCTGCATTTCAGGGCCTTCTCGATCGCTGCGTGAGTGGGATCGCGAGTGCGGAAGCAGAAATGCGGGAACCTTAGCTGCAACCTAGGCGAAGCTCTGGAAAGTTTATATTTGTCTCGGAAGCATGAATATGGAGGCTATATTGAGCTCGCTGACAATCACAGCCCAAGTTCCAGATTCTCCATTTGTGGTGCAAAGGCAAGACACAAAAGGACGCAAACTTGTTTTCACTTTATACGCTCTGATTCTTTTTTGCTGCTCGATTCACCTGTATCGTAATCCGAGCTATAGCATGGACTCCGTCCAATACATGGGTAATGCACTGCTTATGGAGGAGCGGGATCCAGCGGAAATCCATCGACGAGTGTATGACGGACTCAGAAGAGACGTACCGAACGCGGCACTGAAGGGCCTTCTTGGCCATAACGCGGGGGCGCCTGAAGACCAGAGCGAGTCGCGACAAGAACGTGCAGCGAGTTCTGAACGGTTCGCGGAATTTTTCCCGCTGTTCGCAATTCGTCCACTCTACAATCAGACCTTATGGGTAGTAAGTAAGACCGGGATCGGGCTTGTTCAGGCAGGAGTTGCGATTTCCGCTGGTTCGTATTTTTTGATGGGAATTCTGCTTTTCCTCTGGACCCGCAAATACTGTGACATGTGCCTTACTCTGGCGATGTCACTCTTGCTGATGATAAGCAGCCCGCTAATGGATTTGGGAAGAGAGACTACGTCCGATGCGCTAGCTACATTTGTCGCATTTGCATCTTTATACTTAATTTTTGAAACAAAGTGGCTTGCCGCTGGCGTGACCTTGCTGCTGGCCTCAATCTATTTTCGAACCGACTTCGTGGTCCTAGCAGGGCCGGTAATCTTCGCCTTGTGGCTAGAAGGACGGCTTGACCTCTGGAAGGCTGGAGCGTTGTCATTTGTTGCCGTCGCGTCAGTGATGTGCATCAACCACTTCGCGGGAGACTACGGAATCCGAATGCTCTATTATCGGAACTTTATTGGCGTACCCATTACGCCGGGCGAGATGACGATTCAGTTTTCGTTTCGGAACTATCTGGCAGCGTTTCGCTCGGGCGTCACCCTCATGGCTAATAGCTTCTTCGTTCCGTTCCTACTTTTGGGGACGATTGGATTGGCTTCAAGACAGACGAGAGTCTTATTTTGCCTGGCTCTAACTTATATCGCACTACATTTTCTAATACTGCCCAATTGGCAAGAGCGATGGGTCGGACTGTTCTATCTCTCGATGGGAGTGTGTGCAGCGGCCGCGACTGGCGCGGTTCGCAACCAGCGGTGCGATATGGTGTGACCTAAGCGCAGCGTTTCAGAGTCGGTGCATGAGTTGCGTAAATGCCATTCATCTCAGAGGCAGGCACTTTCGAAAATGCTCTCCTCCGGCCCAAAATGCCGGAATTGGATTCCGTGCGAGGAGTTGCGATCCTGACCGTATTGTTTTATCACGGCTTCGCGACGCGCCAAAATATCGAGGCGTTCTCCGGGTTTCCAAAGTTTTTCATACGTTTCGTCTCCCCCGGCTGGGCAGGAGTCAATCTTTTCTTTGCCCTCTCGGGATTTCTCATTACGGGGATTCTGCTCGATAGCAGGCATTGCCAGCAGTTCTACTACCGTTTCTATCAGCGCCGTGCGCTCCGTATTTTGCCCGCTTATTATGGCCTTCTCCTCCTCCTGGCTCTGTTCGGCCACTTTGGCATCCAAGATGAAAGTGTCTCTTGGCGCTTCCTGGCATTGAGCGCTGCCTACTTGGCCAATGTCACCGTTCTCTTTGGCGTTCCGATTCAGTTCGGCGTTCTCTGGTCCCTGGCGGTCGAGGAACATTTCTACCTCATCTGGCCTTTAATCGTCAGAAACGTAAAGCGGCGAGGCGTCGGCATTTTCGCGGTCATTATTGCCTTCACGGCTACCGTGGCCCGGCTTATTACTTGGGGGTTAGGATACGAATATCTGGCGCATTACACGTGGCTCGTCGCAGACGGTCTGGCCTTGGGCTCTCTCCTAGCCGTCCTCCTGCGCGGCCCACTCGGCACCCGAAGGGGCTTGAAGTCAATTTTACTGGTGGCCGTTCTGTTAAGCGCGCTGCTGATAATGCCTGATTTTTTGCTTCGCCGTCCGCTCGCGGGAGGTTCGCTGCACATAACCGCCTTGAATCTCCTGTGTACGGCTGCGGTTGGCGGAGCGTTGTTGCTTGGCACTAGCGCCCGCAGTTCTCTGACTCAGCAACGAATGCTTATTTTCTTTGGTGAAATTAGCTACGGGCTTTATCTACTCCATATGTTGATTTTCAATATTTTCGATAATCTCCAGCGCGAGTTCTTCCCTCACCTCCCGTCGTTCAAGAGCCACTTCAGTGTTATGGTTCTTCGATTCTCGATCTGTGGCAGTTTTGCGATCGGCGCAGCCTTCTTGTCGCGCCGCTACTTCGAGGAGCCCTTCCTACGCCTCAGAGATCGGCGTTCATCGACGCTGCGTCGACATGCCCGCGAAGCGACGGCTGCGTAGCAAGAATCTCCGACAGTTGGATGAGCAGGTTTTCAATGCTCTGGATGAGGACTTTCGCGGGGAAAAGTTTCCGCTCATGGACAGCTTCGTCGTTTTCCGGTGCGGCAAGAAAGTGTATGAGCGCACCTATGGAGGGCGTCTTGCTTCTTACCTTTGGTAACTTTCGCTTTTGCTGCCTCGCTCTCAAACTGGACTTGTCTATGTTTCCGATTCGGTGAATTGGCCTTGAATAACGAAGCGCACAAACGGCTCGGCATAATACCGGAACGACAAGTCGAAGCACGCGAGTGGTGGTTATGGGGATTTGCCGTTATTATCACCTTGGTGTTGACAGCAGGCATTGTGTCGTTGACCGTTCCCGCCAATCACCATTTACAAAACGCCGAGTGGCTTGACCTCAAGGAGTGGGTACGGGGGCTGGCTGGTCTTGTGCTTCTGTTTGACATCTACACGGTTTACCAGCAACTGCAGCTTCAGAGAATCCGCCGCGAACTCAATCAGCGCAATCAACTTTTTGAGGTCATCACCGAGAACGCCGCCGACATGATTGCGGTCGTCGATTGCAACGGGAATCGAATCTATAACAGCCCGGCCTACCAAAAGGTTCTCGGGTACTCGCCGGAGGAATTGAAATTATCTTCTTCGCTGGAGCAAATTCACCCTGAGGACCAGCAGCGCGTGATCGGGGCCGCGGAGAAAGCAAGAATGACCGGGCAGGGGGATCGCCTCGAATACAGAATGCGTCACAAGGATGGGTCGTGGCGGGTACTGGAATCAGTCGCTACGGCGATTCAAGATGAAACCGGTCGCACCGAAAGACTGGTGGTTGTCAATCGGGATATCACGGAGCGCAAGCGTGCAGAACAGGCGCTCGCGCACAATGCTTCACATGATGCCCTCACCAACCTGCCGAATCGAACTTTGTTTGTGGACCGGGTTCGACACGCGCTTGCGTTGTCCCAGAGACATTCAAACTATAAATTTGCAGTTTTATTCATTGATCTAGATGAATTCAAAGTTTTTAACGACAGCCTTGGGCATGCTGCCGGCGACGCTCTTTTGATACAAATTGCCCGGCGCTTGACTGCTTCCATTCGCGAGGTCGATATGATTTCGCGTCCGATCCGGAAGGAAGACGCAAACACCTTTGTAAGTTTAGCCAGACTCGGCGGCGATGAATTCACCATACTCCTGGAAGAAATCGGGGACTGTGGCGATGCCATTCGAGTAGCTGAGCGCCTACAGGAGCGATTGAGCATCCCGTTTGTGGTCGAAGGACAAAAAGTGGTGACAACCGCGAGCATGGGGATCGCCTTCTGCGCACCTTCGTACACGAATCCAGAAGAATTGGTGCGCGATGCCGAAATAGCGATGTACCGAGCCAAGCAGGAGGGGAAAGCGCGCGCCCAGGTTTTTGATGCCGCCATGCACATCGTTGCGGTGAAGAGATTGTGCCTCGAAGCTGACCTTCGCCGAGGCCTCGAATTGGGCGAATTCCGAGTACACTATCAACCGATTATCTCGCTCCAGAGCGGAAAGATCGCCGGATTCGAGGCGCTCAGCAGATGGCAACGTCCTGAGGGTTTGCTGTCACCGGCCCATTTCATCGAGATTGCCGAAGCGATTGGAATCATTCTGCCACTAAACCGATTGTTACTGCGCGAAGCGTGCCTCCAGCTTTGTAAATGGCAGTCCGAGTTTCCTTGCGATCCCCCGCTGACGATGAGCGTCAACGTCACACCGAAGGAGTTTGCCCAGCCGGACTTGGCGGCACAGATCGCGACGATCCTAAGCGAAGTTGGAGTCCTAACTTCCAGCATAAATCTGGAAATAACGGAAAC
>Ga0070731_10003108_pt1 | contig 15150 bp, 10 predicted proteins | sample Coa_R1_2_FD_66448 | JGI IMG/M metagenome (GOLD analysis project Ga0070731, IMG submission 66448) | Surface soil microbial communities from Centralia Pennsylvania, which are recovering from an underground coalmine fire - Coalmine... | ecosystem: Environmental > Terrestrial > Soil > Unclassified ...
GTGAGCGCGCGTCGTCTTTGCGCGCCCGCCTCGGCGCGGCCGGCATTCGAATCACGGCCGGCCAATCGCAAATCGTGCCGGTGCTGATCGGCGATAACGAGTCCGCTCGCGCGGTCGCCGAGTCGCTGCAGGCGCGCGGATTCGATGCTCGCGCGATTCGTCCGCCCAGCGTCGCGCCCGGTACCGCGCGGCTCAGGTTGTCGGTGAACTGCGGACTTTCAGAAGACATTCTCGACCAATTCGTGAGCGCGCTGTCCACCGCGCTCGAGGAAGCGCAGCCGTGCTCCGCGGTCTCTTCGTAACCGGCACCGGTACCGGAGTCGGCAAAACCGTCGTCTCCGCGTCGCTGTTTCACCGCTACAGGCGCGAGCTGCGTCTGCGGTATTGGAAGCCGATTCAGACCGGCATCGAAAGCGACGACGATACGGCCGAGGTGGGCCGGCTGGGCGAGTGTGGTGAAACGGAGCTGCGGCTGGCCGGCGTGCGTCTCGAGAATCCCGTGTCGCCGCATCTGGCGGCGCGACGCGCGGGCGTGGACATCGATATCGAGGCGCTCACCGAAGATCTGACGGGCGAGTCCGAAGAGTCGCGATGGATCGTCGAGGGCGCCGGCGGCGTGCTCGTGCCGGTGAGCGAGACGGATCTCATGGTCGATTTGATGATCTTGCTGGCGATCCCGGTCATCGTGGCGGCGCGCTCGACGCTCGGCACGATCAATCACACGCTGCTGACGCTCGAAGCCCTGCGCGCGCGTGGGCTGCGTCCGGCCGGTGTGATCCTCGTCGGGCCACCTGATGCCGACAACCGCGAGGCCATCGAGCGCCACGGCCATGTCGGCGTGCTCGGCGAAATGCCGCTCTTCGATCCCCTGACGCCGCGCACGCTCAAGGCGTGGGCTTCCACTCATCTGGATCCCGACGGATATCTCAAGAGCGTCATCCGATGACCGACGCGCGGTCGCTTGCGGCGCGCGACGATGCGCGCCTCTGGCATCCGTACACGCAGATGCTGACGCGGCCGGCGCCGCTGGCGATCGTGCGCGGCGAGGGCGTCTATCTCTACACGGAGGATGGACGCAGAATTCTCGACGGCATCTCGTCGTGGTGGGTCAACATCCACGGACATTCGCATCCGCGTCTGAACGATGCGCTCGCGCGTCAGGCCGGTGAGCTCGAGCACGTCATCTTCGCTGGGTGCACGCATCGTCCCGCGATTGAACTGGCGGAGCGCCTGGTGGCCGTGCTACCAAAGGGCCTCGAACGCGTGTTCTATTCGGACAACGGATCGACCGCCGTCGAAGTCGCGGCGAAGATGGCGATGCAATATTGGGCGAATCGCGGACGGCCCGAACGGCGCCGATTTGTCGCGCTCCATCACGCGTATCACGGCGACACGGTCGGATCGATGTCGGTCAGCGAGTCGTCGATCTTCACGGACGCGTTCCGGCCGATGCTGTTCGACGTCGAGCGCGTCCACGCGCCCTATTGCTACCGCTGTCCGCTGCATCTCGAGCGGGCGACGTGCGGGATCGCGTGTCTGTCAGACCTCGACGAGCGGCTCGCCGCGCACGCGGATGACATCGCCGGCGTCATCGTCGAGCCGATGCTGCAGGGCGCGGGCGGCATGATCATGTGGCCCGCCGAGTTTCTCGGCGGCGTTCGACGTCTCTGCGATCGTCACGGCGTGCTGATGATCGCCGATGAGGTGCTGACCGGATTCGGCCGCACCGGCCGCCTCTTCGCGTGCGAGCACGCGGGCGTGACGCCGGACATCGTCTGTCTGTCGAAGGCGCTCACGGCGGGGTACATGCCGCTCGCCGCAACCGTCGCGACCGGAGCGGTCTATGAGGCGTTTCTGAGCGAAGACCGGACGCGGACGTTCTTTCACGGTCATTCGTTCACGGCCAATCCGCTGGCCTGCGCTGTCGCAATCGCCAGTCTGGATCTGGTCCAAGAACTCAACGTCGTCGAGCGGGTCAAGCGCCTCGAGGCGCAGATGCGCGACGGCCTGTCTGGTCTGACGGATGTGCCGATGGTCGGAGACGTGCGGGTGCTCGGCGGCGTCGCCGCGATCGAACTCGTGAGCGATCGAGCCACGCGCGCGACAGGCGGATATCTCGACGGCGTCGGTCCGCGGCTGTCGGCTGCGTTTCTCGAGCGCGGTCTGCTGCTGCGGCCGCTCGGCAACGTTCTGTATTTCATGCCGCCGTATGTCATCACGGACGACGAGGTCGATTGGGTGATGGGTGAGATCGCGTCGGTCCTGGAGCGGCTGCACGAGTAAACTACTGGCCGTAGGAGCATGGCAATGAACGCATGGCGACGCCGGTTCGGAGTGATCGTGGTCTGCGCAGCCGCATTGGCCGCCGCATCGTTTGGCGCGAGCCGTCTCGGCGCGCAATCGCCGGCCGGTATGAATCCCGGCGTCTTCGGCGGCGTATTGTTCCGGCCGCTCACTGTCTTCAGCCGCGGCGGGCGCGTGACGGCGGTCGCGGGCGTTGTGGCGAATACCCAGATCTATTACATGGGCAGCGCAGGCGGGGTCTTCAAGACAACCGACGCCGGCGTGACATGGATTCCGGTGACCGACGGCCAGATCAACGTCGGATCGATTGGCGCGATCGCCGTGTCTGAATCGAATCCCGACACGGTCTACGTTGGCACGGGCACGGCCGATCCGCGCGGCAATGTCTCGAACGGCGACGGCATGTACAAGTCGACCGACGGCGGCAAGACGTGGCGGCACATCGGTCTCGAGAAGGCGGGTCTCATCGGCCGCATCATGATTCATCCCGAGAATCCGAATCTCGTCTACGTCGCCGTCGTCGGCAATTGCTTTGGTCCGAACAAAGAGCGCGGCGTGTATCGCAGCAAGGACGGCGGCCAGACGTGGGAACAGATCTATGCGGTCAGCGACAAGACCGGCGCCATCGACATCACGATGGACGTGAAATCGCCGGGCACGCTGATTGCCGCGATGTGGACCGTGCTGCGGCAGCCATGGACGGTGGACTCCGGCAGCATGGTGGACGGCATGGTGCGCACCACCGACGGCGGCGATCACTGGACGAAACTCACCAGCGGACTGCCGTCGAACGTCATGGTCGGCAAGATCGGCGTGTCGATCTCGCGCGCGGATCCGAAGCGCGTGTACGCCCTCATCGAAGCCGCCGGCGATCAGGGCGGCGTCTATCGCTCCGAGGACGGGGGACTGACCTGGTCGCGCGCGTATGCGCACCGCGAGCTGCTGCAGCGCGCGTTCTACTACACGCACATCTTCGCGGATCCCGTGAACGTCGATACCGTCTACGCGACCAACACCAGCGCGTTTCGCTCGACCGACGGCGGCAAGACGTGGACGACGATGCGCGCGCAGCACGGGGACAACCACGATTGGTGGATCAATCCGCTCAACAACAAAGCGATGATCGAGTCGAACGACGGCGGCGCCAACATCTCGCTTGACGCCGGTCAGACGTGGTCGACCGAGAACAACCAGCCGACGCAGGAGATCTATCGCATCGCCGTCGACACGCGCTGGCCGTTCTGGGTGTACGGCGCGCAGCAGGACAACTCCAGCGTCGCCTTGCCAAGCACGAACGTCGGTCAGCCCGATCTGAACGCCGGGCCGGGCGAGGCGGGATATCTCGCCGTCGATCCGCGCAACTACAACGTGATCTATGCGGGGAACTACGGCGGCACGCTCGTACGGGCCGATCGCACCATTGGCATCAACGAGAGCGTCCGCGTTTACGCAGACGAAGAAACCGGACAGCGCGCCGCTGACATGAAGTACCGCTTTCAGTGGAACGCGCCGATCAAACTCTCGCCGCACAACCCCGACATCGTCTACACGACGTCGCAGTACGTGCATCGCTCGAAAGATGGCGGACAGAACTGGGAGCGCATCAGTCCGGATCTGACGCGCAACGACAAGACCAAGCAGGACTATGCCGGCGCCAAGGGCATCACCCGCGACGACACGGGCGTCGAGGTGTACGACACGATCTTCCAGTTCGAAGAGTCGCCCGTGACGGCCGGAGTGTTGTGGGCCGGCACGGATGACGGCTTGCTGCACATCTCGCGCGACAACGGCAAGACCTGGGAGAAAATCACGCCGACAGGATTGCCCGAGTGGAGCACGATCAACACGATCGACTTGTCGCCGAAGAATGCCGGCCGCGCGATTGTGACCGCGTACCGGTTCATGCTCGCCGACTTCACGCCGTACGTGTACGAGACCAGCGACTACGGCAAGACGTGGAAGCGGATCGCCGACGGCACCAACGGAATCCCCGCCGGACATGCGACGCGCGTCGTGCGCGAAGATCCGGACATGCCGGGGCTGCTCGTCGCCGGTACGGAGTACGGCATGTATCTGTCGTATGACGACGGCGCGCACTGGCAGTCGTTCCAGATGAACATGCCGCGCGTGCCCATCATGGATCTCAAGTTCTATCGCCACAATCTCATCGTCGCGACCGAGGGGCGCGGATTCTGGATCCTCGACGAAGTGCCGGTAATCGAAGGGCTGAAGGCGATGCAGGGCAGCGAGGCCGCCGTGCTCTTCAAGCCCGCGGAAGGCTACCGAACCGGCGGGGGCCGCGGCGGTTTCGGCGGCGGCGCTCCGGCCGTTCCACTGCCGACGTTCTATTACTGGTTCAAGGACGAGCCGACCGCCGCCGTCTCGCTTGAAATACGCGATTCCGCGGGAGCGGTGGTGTACGCGTCCACGGGACAGCCGGGCGCGGGAGCGTCGCCCGTGGGCGCTGCCGACATCGCAGGCGCCGCTCCTCCTGCGGGCGGAGCCGGCGCCGGCGGCCAGGGCGGCGGCCGCGGCGGTCGCGGCGGCGGTGGATTCGGCGGTCCGATCCCGATCACTGCGCACAAGGGACTGAACTCCGCGACGTGGACTCCCGGCAACTATCCGAGTCCGTACACCTCGCCAGCGGGCATCATCATGTGGGGCGGCGGCCGCAGCGGGCCGGTTCAGGGCCCGCGTATGGAACCTGGTATGTACACCGTGAAGCTGACGATGGGCGCATGGTCGCAATCGCAGACGTTCCATCTGGCCGGCGATCCCCGCTATCAGCCGCCGATGACCGACGCCGATGGCGCGGCGCTGCTGAAGATGGCGAACGATGTCGGCGCCTGGACGAAGGCGCTCTACGACAACCTCGCGAAGATTCGCGATGCCAAACAGCAAGCCGCCGAGATCGCGAAGAGCACGCCCGCGACGGCCGCGGCTGCCAAGACGCTCACTGACAAGCTTCTGGCGGTCGAAGGCGACATGACACAGCTGCAGGGCGAAGCCGGACAGGACTCGCTTAACTTCCCCGGGCGTTTCGACAACCAGCTCGTGGCGCTCTACAGCAACATTCAGGGGACCGAACGCAAAGCGGGATCGTCGATCAACGAGCGCTACGCCGATCTCAAGCCCCAGTACGAACAGCTGGCGGCGAGATGGACGGCCGTCTTGTCAGCCGACATCGCCGCGTTCAACACCGCGTCCACGAAAGCCGGAGGAGCCGCGATCACGATCAAGTGAGGGGACGGGTCTCGGTCGCGAAGCAGACCCGTCCCCGATCCGCGTGCGCCGGTCTCGCCCGCGAAGCAGACCCGTCCCCGATCTGCGTGCACCGGTTTCGCTTGCGAAGCAGACCCGTCGCCGTTCTGTTTCGTCCAGTCTATCGACTGGCATGGGCGCCAGTCCGGCCGGTATACTGGCGCGTGCTTGTCGCGCGGCGATTGGTCGTCAGCGGGCGGGTGCAAGGTGTCGGGTTTCGCGCGTTTGTCGAAGCGGCTGCGCGCGGCGCCGATCTGCAGGGATGGGTCAGGAATTTGCCGGATGGCCGGGTCGAGATGCTCGTCGAGGGCGAGCCCGGCGCGGTCGATCGCTTCGAGGCGACGATTCGCCAGGGGCCGCCGCTCGCGCGCGTGTCGTCAGTTGATGTCGAGGCCAAGCCGGCTGGTCATCTGTCCGGATTCTCGATTCGGTAGCTGCTCACCATCGGTTTCACACTCATGAACAAATCAGACGTCGAAGTTCTCAAGAAGCAGATCCGTCATGTGCCCGACTTTCCCAAGCCGGGCATTCTCTTTTACGACGTGACGACGCTGCTCAAGCGCGCGGACGGTTTCCAGATGGCGCTCGACGCCATGGCCGAGCCGCATCGCAGCGCCGGCATTCAACTCGTCGTCGGCATCGAGAGCCGCGGATTCATTTTCGGCGCGGCGTTGGCGGATCGGTTCAAAGCCGGATTCGCGCCAGTGCGCAAGTTGGGCAAGCTGCCCTCGACGCGGCGCAAGGCCAGCTACTCGCTCGAGTACGGCGCCGACGCCCTCGAGATTCACGAGGACGCCGTCGAGAAGGGGCAGCGCGTCCTGATCGTCGATGACCTGTTGGCCACGGGTGGGACGGCCGCGGCGACCGTGAGTCTCGTCAAAGGACTCGGCGGCCACGTCGTCGGCGTCCAGTTCTTGATCGAGCTGCTCGGCCTCGACGGTCGGTCCAAACTCAAGGGCGAGAAGGTCAGTTCAGTGCTGTCATACTGATCGGCGACACCTTGCAACTGACAACTTCGCTCTGAGTTGGTGATCGTCGGCTGTAAGTTGCCCGTGTTTTCGTCGCCGGCGCGCCCGTAGCTCAGCTGGATAGAGCACCGCCCTCCTAAGGCGGGGGTCGGCCGTTCAAATCGGCCCGGGCGCACCATGATTTTCTCGCTGCGCAGTCTTCTGCGGCGCAGGTTCCATTAGTCTGCCGTTTGGGCGCTTCGCTCCGAGGAGCGCCTCCCATCCTCTGCGTATTGCCGCAGACTCAACATGGCCCTACCTTTGCAAAATGCCCGCGAACCGCTGCGTTGAGCTCGGTTCCCGAGGTTGGGCTGCAGGGGGAGAGGATCGAAAGGACCATATGACGAACAGAACTGTGACGAGGAGCTTCGCAATGTGGCAGGGTATCGCTGGAGCAGTTGCGGCGATGGCTCTGACGGTGGCGGCGCCTACTGCGGCTCGAGCTTCAAGCATCGTGGTCAATGGCGGCTTTGAGACCGGAGATTTTACGGGCTGGTCTGGCACGGGCAATACGACGTTCGACGGTGTCCAATGTCCCGGACCTAATCCGTCAGTCGAGTCCGGCAACTGCTCGGCGTTTTTCGGGCCGGTCGGCTCGGCCGGTGGAATTCAGCAGACCCTGGCGACCACCCCGGGCGGCGTCTACGAGATTGACTTCGGGTTCTTGCCCGACGGCGGAAATCCGAGTTCGTTCTCGGCCTCGTTCGGCGGAGTGACGCTGTTGAGTCAGGTCAACCCGGCCGGTTCGTCGACCTACATCAATTACGAGTTCTTCGCGACCGCGACGAGTGCCTCGTCAGTTTTGGCCTTCTCGTTCCGGGACGATCCAGGATTCATGTTCCTGGACAACGTCAGCGTGACGTCGCCTGAACCGAGCTCGATGCTCCTGCTCGGCAGCGGACTGGCCGGATTGGTTGGAGTCATTCGTCGGCGGACGGCTCGCCGGTAAGACATCGTCTGATCTTCGAGCACGGGCGGCCGCTGGCGGCGCCCGTGCTCGCGTCTGTACGTCCTCGCGCGAATTCAGTCCTTCAAATCGCCTCGACCGCCACCCGTGGGCCGCGCGCGTCTGGCTGCTAACGGCCCGGTCTTGTCACGTCTCTCGTCGGTTCGCAAAGCTCCTTCGGCACCGACCAAACGTGAGCGCAGGCTGGACAGCGATAGTAATCCGCGATTGCACTGCTGCCTGACGAGTCAGGCAGCCAGCGTCCAGCGGCGCCGCACTTGGGGCAGGGGCAGGTTTGATCCATAGGCCTTTTCTCCAGGCGTGCTCCGATGCGCCGTGCGGCACATCATATTCTGCGGAACCAGTCGCCGTCACGCTCGCCGCGCGACGGTCAGGCCGCTACCGATTCTGGATCCCAGAAAGCCGCTACACTGGATGCACCACGCCGCGCGCAATCCGCGGCACCTGTCGTTGCGACAAAATGAAGGCTTCTGTCATCGCATCTGTGGCTGTCGGACTCGGCGTGCTGCTGCCCGTCGGCGGCCGGACCGCGCTCGGTCAGCAGCAGCCCGTGCCCATCGTGCGCCTGTTCGTCCACACCGAGGCGTCGGGCGACGCCGACGATCTTGGCGAGCGGCGCGACTCCGTGCGTGACTTGAAGGACGAGCTCTCCAACAAGAAGAAAGCCGTGACCACCGTGAGCACTGAGGACGGAGCGGACGCCGTCGTGGAGGTGTTGCAGCGGATCGTCACGATCCCGAGAGTGGTGATTGGAGGCGTCACCAGCGTCAACCGTCCTCCCGGCACGCCGGCGCCTGGACCCGTCAAAGCCGTTCACCTCAAGGTCGAGCTCCGGTATCGAAAGGAAATGCAGCCGTTCACGAACAAGAACTCCCCGGCCGAGTCGTCTGACGGCTGGAGGTCTGCCGCCGGCGATATCGCGAAGCAAATCGACAAGTGGGTCGGTGAACACCGCGCCGAGATCCTCGCGGGCAAAGGCGGATTGGCGAATTCTGAGGGCCTGCACTAAGATCGGTGTTTCGCGATTGTCAGTGAGGCACGAGTGAAAGCGCAGCAACGGCATCAGCTCAAACAGAACGAATTCGTCGCGACCGTGCAGACGGTCTCGACCTGGCTGTCGGAAAACCGCGGCCCGGTCGTGCGCATTGGCGGCGCCATTTTGGTCGTCATTGCGATCGCCGGCGGATACTGGCTCTGGCGGAAGCACACCAACGACCAGGCCGGCAGCTGGCTCGGCATCGCGATGGCCATCTACGAGGCGCCCGTCGTGCCGCCGCCAAGCGTCGCCGGCGCGAAGCAGCCGCCCAATACCTATCCGACCGAGCGGGCTCGTTCTGAGGCGGCCCTGGCTGCGTTCCAGGAAGTCGAGAATCGGTATCCGTCATCGTCGGCCGCGCTGGCCGCGCGATCCGAGAGCGGGTCCATCCTGTTGACGCTCGGACGCTTCGACGAAGCGGAAAAAACGTATCAGGGCATCGTGAGCGACGCTCCGAATTCGCTGTATGCGCCGGCCGCACGGATGGGCATCGCCGAAGCCGAATCCGGCCAGAAGCAGTTCGACAAAGCCATCTCGATGCTGACCGATCTCGCGGCACAGCGCGACGGCGCCCTGCCGGTCGATGGCGTGCTGATGGAGTTGGCGCGCACCTGTCTCAAGGCGGGGAAGACCCAGGACGCGAAAGCCGCATTCAAGCGCGTCGTCGACGAATTTCAACAGTCGCCGTACACGACCGAAGCGCAGCAGCAACTCACGAAGCTCGGATAGCGTCTCTAGAACTCATCTCATCAACCCGTCGCGCCACGGGACGCAGCGGCGGCCGAATGCCGGCGGGTTGATGAGATGAGTTCTAGCCTCAGCGCGTCCGCGTCAGCCCGAATTTATACGTCAACAGTTTGTAGACCAGCCTCGCCGCAGTGAAATTCGGCGAGATCAATCCGGGAATCGGGCACAACTCCACGACGTCGCAGGCCACGACGGTGCGCCGCTCGAACGTGCGCCGCAGCAGCGCGGTCAGTTCGCGCCAGCTCAAGCCGCCCGGTTCGGGCGTGCCGACCGCCGGCATCGCCGCGGGATCGATGCCGTCCAGATCGATCGTCACGTACACGGTCTCGGACAGCGCCTCGACGACGCGAGTCATCCACTCGGGATCGTCGCGCATGGTGCCGTCGTAAAAGATCGTCGTGCGCAGTCCCGGCAGCGCCTCGACTTCCTCGGCCGAAATGTTGCGAATCGCCACCTGAACGATCGGCGCGTGTTCGAGCGTGCGGCGCATGGCACAGGCATGGCTGTGGCGCTGCGATTGATAGCCGTCGCGCAAGTCGGCGTGCGCGTCGATCTGCAGGACGCTCAACCCGCGATGCCGCGCCGCCGCGGCGGCAACGAGCGGGGACGTGATCGAGTGCTCGCCGCCCAGCGTCACGAGAAACTTGCCGGTGTCGATTACTTCGGCGGCGACGCGCTGCAGGCTGTGGATCGCGGTGTCCATCGTGCCCGAGGCCAGATCCATCTCGGGCAGCGTGAAGATGCCGCGCTCGTGGACGTCGACGCCGAGCTCCTCGTCCCACAGCTCGACCTGTGCCGATGCGTTGAGGATCTCGCGCGGACCGTTGCGCGTGCCCGGCATGTACGACGTCGTGCGATCGAGCGGGGCGGGCAGCACGATCGCCGCGGAGCGTTCGAAGGTCGGCATCTCCGGCAGAGCGCCGCCGAACTGCAGCGGCTGCGTCGAATCGTAAGACGGCGCGCGCATTACTGCTCCTGATAGCGGTTGTCTGGAAGCGCCTGTCCGTTGACGACGAGCAGCCGCCCCGAGGGATCGAATTCGGGGCGCTTCCGTTTGGCGGCGGTGTCTTTCACCGAGGTCTCGAGCGCTGTGATCAACAGCGGCAGCGCCACCGTCACGTCGGACTGCACGGTGACTTTCTCGGATTCGATCGAGAGCTTGCCCCAGCTTTGCGCCTCCTCGAGACTCGATCCGCTGGCGCCGCCGAAGTGCGGCACGTCGGTGACGATCTGAATCGCGAACTTGTGTCCGCCGACCCGGTCGTCATAAAACTCGGCCTGGACGCTGGCTTGATTGATGAAGTTCTTCGGCGTGCCGCCGCCGAGCACAATCGTCGCGGTCGACGGCCGCCGGATCACGATGTTGGCCGACTCGATGATGTCGCCGATCACGTCGATGTGGCCGGCCGTCTGATCTTTGTGGCGCGCCTGCGACAGGCCCATCCCGATGGACGAGTCCGCGATCGCGGGACAGAAAATCGGCACGTTCGCGCGATACGCCGCCGTCAGGATTCCATGGTTCCCGGTTTCCTTCCAGAGGTGCTCGCCGAGCTTGTAGAGAAACTCGCGCGTCGTGTACGGACGCCGCTCGAGTTTGAGAACGAACGCGGCAATCCACTCGTCGTTCTTGCAGAATTCGTCCTCGCTCGCGTACGTGTCGTAGACCCGATCGATGCGCTCGACCGCCAGCGCCGCGTCGTCGATGTGGGGGGATCCGATGAAGTGCCGGCGTCCGCGGGTCTCGTGCAGATCGTGATAGAGGTTCGCGCCGGTCGACACGAGGCAGTCGATGTAGCGATGCTCGATGAGATGCGCGAGGATCAAGCGCATACCGCCGGCCGACAGCGCACCGGCCGATCCGAGAAAAATCGTCGCGTCGCTCTGCAGCATTTTTTCCCAGATGCGGCGCGCCGTCGCGAGATTGCGGCCCTGAAACGACACGCGTTCCATGCGCGCGAGCACGTCGTCGGCGGTCGATCCGGCGGTGATGACGAAGGGATCGACGGGCTTTCGAAGAAAGCGCGAGCGGCGTCGGCTCATGGCGCCGTCATTCTAGCATTGCCGTCTCACCGCGCTCGTGACACGCGCGCCAGAAACGAGAAGTCCGCGGTCGGCGAGAGTTGAATGCCGGTGAGATTCGCGGCCGCGACGGCCACGTTGGTCTTGTCCCACAGGCTGATGTACGGCGCGTCGGCGGCAATCACTCGCTCGGCCGCTTGATACAGCCGCGCGCGCTCGGCGTCGGTGGCCGCGACCGTCGCGGCGTCGATGAGCCGATCGACCTCCGCGTTGTGATAGAAGCCGCGGTTGAATCCGCCCGGCGGCGTTTGTGACGAATGAAATGCCCGCCTCAACATGTCCGGATCGGTCACGCCGACCCACTGCAGCGTGTACATCTGGACGTTGCCGGCGAGCACGTCGGCCATCAGCGTGCTGAACTCGTACGAGCGCACGTCGACGCCGATGCCGACGTCGGCGAGGTTCTGCTGGATCACGGTCGCTTGCAAGCGATAGGCCTCTTGCGTCGATGTCTTGAGACTCAGGTGAAGTCGAGCCCTGGCGCCGCGGGCGTCCCGTTCACCGTAGCCGGCCTCGTCCAGCAGCGCGCGCGCCTTGGCGGGATCGTGCGTGAATCGAAACGCGTCCGGCGCGAAGGCCCACGACATGGGCGGCAGAATGCCGGCCGCCGGCTGAGCCAGCCCGCGGCGCAGGTATTTGATGATCGCATCGGTGTCGATCGCATACCCGATCGCCTGTCGCACCCGGACGTCAGCGAGCACCGGATCTCGGAGGTTGAATCCAAGATAGGCGAAGTCCGTTCCGGGCGCGGTGATCACGTGTAGCCACGGTTCTCGCCGCAGGCCCTCGACGACATCGGGCGACAGATCGTTGATCACCATGTCGATGCTGCCGTTGCGCAGTTCGAGTCCGCGCATGGTCTCGTCGGGGACGACGCGGAAGGTCAGTCCCGCGTTGGCCGGCGCGCCGCCGAACGCGCGGGAAAACGGCGCGAGCGTGACGTGATCGTCGGGTACGAACTCCGCCAGACGATAGGGGCCGCTTCCAATCGGCGACCGGGCCGCTTCGGCGCCGGTGCCGTCGGGCACGAGACTCATCACGAGATTGATCGGGAACGACGCCGACGGTTGTTTCAGGTGAAACGCGACCGTGTACCGATCGAGAACGTCGATTCGCTCGAGCGGCCGATAGGCGCCTTTGCGCCCGGAGACAAACGACGGATCCAGGAATCGATTGAACGTGTACGCCACGTCGGCGGACGTCATCTCTTTGCCGTTGTGAAACAACACGCCTGGAGGAATGGTCGCGACGTAGGTGAGCGGATCGCGCCGCTCGAACGCAGTGGCCAGGTCGGGCACGACGCGAAGCGAGTCGTCGATCTTCAGCAGCGATCGGAAGAGCAGCTGCTGGATCTTCTGCGACGGCTCGTCGAGCGCGACGCCGGGATCGAGCGTGGCGGGAGAGTTGGCGATCGCGATCGTCAGAGTCGTCGAGTGAGAGAGCCGATCGCGGTCGCAGCGAGCCGACACGAGCGCGGCCAGCAGCAGGCAGACGCGAACGCCGGCGTCAGCCCGCATCCGCGTCGCGCTTGAGTTCAGCCAGCAGATTGAGGGCCTCGAGCGGCGACAGCCGGTCGATGTCGAGCGCGCGGATTTTTTCGACCAGGGGAGAGACGTCGGGAAGGGCCTGAAACAGTCCGAGCTGGGCTTGTGGCGTGGCCGGCGCGCCGTTGAGACTGGGACGGCCGCCGCGCAGCAGCTCGTCCTGCTCGAGCGACTTCAGGATTTCGGTCGCCCGGCGCACGACCGACGGCGGCAGGCCGGCGAGTCGCGCGACCTGAATGCCATAGCTGCGATCGGATCGGCCCGGCACAATCTTGTGCAGGAACACGACGTCGTCTTTGAACTCGCGCACCGCGACGTGCAGATTCACGACGCCCGGCAATGCGTCGGGCAGATCGGTCAGCTCGTGATAATGGGTGGCGAAGATCGTCTTGGGTCGCGCGCGCGGATTCGATGCGAGATGCTCGGCGACGGCCCAGGCGAGGCTGAGGCCGTCGAACGTCGCGGTGCCGCGGCCGATTTCGTCGAGAATGACCAGACTGCGCGACGTGGCGGCGTGCAGGATCGTCGCGGTCTCCTGCATTTCGACCATGAACGTCGATTGGCCCCGCGCGATGTTGTCGGACGCGCCGACGCGCGCGAAGATGCGATCGACGATCGACAGCTTCGCGCTCTTGGCGGGGACGAACGATCCGGCTTGTGCCAGCACTGCGAGCAGCGCCGTCTGGCGCAAATACGTCGACTTGCCGCCCATGTTGGGCCCGGTGAGGATCACGAGCTGCCGATCGGCGTCGCCGAGCGCGACGTCATTGGGGACGAAGGCGCCGGCGACGTGCCGCTCGACGACGGGATGTCGCGCATCAGTGGCCGTGAATTCGCCGCCGTCGTGTACCCGCGGTTTCGTGAAGTTGCCGTGCGCGGCCGTCTCGGCCAATCCGGACAGCACGTCGAGCGCGGCGACCGCGCGCGCCGTGTCGAGAATGCGCGGCGCCTCGGCCGCCACACGCGCACGCAGCGACTCGAAGAGATCCAGCTCGCGGACGAGAATGCGCTCGTCGGCGCCGAGCACCTTGTCTTCGTACTCTTTCAGCGCCGGCGTGATGTAACGCTCGCCGCCGGCAATCGTCTGCTTGCGCAGATAGTCAGACGGCACACTCGCCACATTCGTGCGCGAGACTTCGATGTAGTAGCCGAAGACGCGGTTGTAGCGAATCTTCAGCGAGCCGATGCCGGTGCGCGTGCGCTCGGCCTCCTCCATCGCGCCGATGGCGGTCTTGCCGCCGCGGCTGATGGCGCGCAGGGAATCGAGCTCGGCGTCGACGCCGTCGCGCATGACGCCGCCGTCGCGCGCCACGGCGGGCGGTTCCTCGACGACCGCCGACGCAATCGCGTCGTGAACGTCGGTCAGCGGATCGATCTCGGCGCACACACTGCGCACGAGCGGCGCGCGCAGATCGTCGATCGTCGCGGCGATGCGCGGAAGCAGCGCGAGCGACTGTTTGAGCGACACGAGTTCCCGCGGTCCAGCTGTCGACATCGAAATGCGCGAGACCAGCCGCTCGAGATCGTGCATGCCTTTCAGCGACTCGCGCAGCTTGCCGCGCTCGATCGCGCGAAAGGCGAAGTCCTCGACGGCATCGAGGCGATCCTGCACGCGCTCGAGCGCGACCAGCGGCCGCACGAGCCACGATCGCAGCAGCCGGCCACCCATCGAGGTCATCGATCGGTCGATCGTGTCGAGTAGCGATCCCGTCCGGCCGCCTTCCGCGCCCTCGACGACGTTCAGGTGCCGCAGGGTGACGGGATCGATCGTCAGCGCGCCCGACGTCTCATGCAGCCGAATGTCGCGCACGTGCGCCAGCTCGCCGCGCTGCGTCGTGCGCAAGTACGCGACGATGGCGCCGGCCGCCGAGACCGCAGCCTTGGCGTGGTCAAGACCGTAGCCGGCCAGCGAGGCCGCGTGCAGTTGCTCGATCAGCGCGTCATGGGCGCGGCCGGGTTCGAAGGTCCAGCCGTCGACGACGGTCACGCGGCTAGGCGTCGATCCCGCGGCGCCCGCGTCGGCGACGATAATTTCCTTCGGCCGCAGCAGCGACAGTTCCGAGTCGAGGGCGTCGCGCGCTCCTGCGCCGGAGAATTCCGCCGCGGCAAACTCGCCGGTCGACACGTCGACGAATGCCAGTCCGTACCGCGGCGCCGCCTCGTCTCCGGCGACGGCGATGGCGGCGAGAAACGCGGGCTCGCGGG
>Ga0070731_10003109_pt1 | contig 15148 bp, 15 predicted proteins | sample Coa_R1_2_FD_66448 | JGI IMG/M metagenome (GOLD analysis project Ga0070731, IMG submission 66448) | Surface soil microbial communities from Centralia Pennsylvania, which are recovering from an underground coalmine fire - Coalmine... | ecosystem: Environmental > Terrestrial > Soil > Unclassified ...
CGAGATCCGAGACGTTCCACCGCCTCGCGGCCGGGGCCGGGGAGATCGGAGTGACGGCGGCCGGGGGCAGCAGCTCCGGCTCGGGTGGCGGCGTAGGCGCCGGAACGTGCTCGGGCTCCGGCGACGGCACGGGCACGAGCGCCGGCTCTGGGCTCGGCTCGGGCGCCGCAGGCTCGGATGCCGTCGGGTCGTGTGCCTCGCGCTTCCCCTCGCGCCAGATCGCCGCCTCGACCGCGAGCACGATGAGGTACGCGATCCCGCCCGCGCCGGTGATCACCGGCCAGCCGAGGCCCACCTCGAGGGCGACGATGGGCACGGCCACGAGGAACGCCGCCTCGACGACGGTCCGGGGCCCGAAGAGCGGCCTCATATCCGGAAGGTTAGGACGGCGGTTCGGACGGCTCGGAGCCGCAGGGCTCCGGCTCGTCCCCGGCCGCCGGCTTTCTCTATGCCCCGGCTGGATCGACGATCGACGCGATCCCGAGCTCCCGAAGGACGGAGTCGGGCATCGGCGTCGGCGCCCCGGTCAGCGGGTCCGATCCGCTCGCCACCTTCGGGAATGCGATCACCTGCCGGATGTCGGGCTCGCCTGCGAGGAGCGCGACGAATCGGTCGATGCCCATCGCGAATCCGCCATGCGGCGGCGCACCCATGCGGAGCGCGTCGAGGAGGAAGCCGAACTTCTCCTGCTGCTCCGCCTCGCCCAATCCCATGACGCGGAAGACCGCCTGCTGCACCTCCGCGTCGTGGATGCGGATCGAGCCCGAGCCGAGCTCCCACCCGTTCCAGATGAGGTCGTAGTGCTGACCGAGGACGCCGGCCGGATCGCTCGCGATGCGGGCCTCGCCGCCGGAGACGGGCGCGGTGAAAGGATGATGGACGAAGGTCCAGCCTTCGCTCTCCTCGTGCTGCTCGAAAAGGGGGAAGTCGAGCGTCCAAGCGAACGCGTTCCGCGACGCGTCGGCGAGCTCGAGCTCGCGGCCGAGATGCGTACGCAGGCCGCCGAGGACCCGCGTGACCGTCGCCTCGTCGGCCGCGGCGAAGAGCAGCGTCGTCCCCGGCTGCACGTCGAACGCGGCGAGCTCCTGGTCGGAGAGGAACTTCGCGATCGGCGACCTGATCTCGCCGCCGTCGTTGACGAGGTAGGCGAGGCCCTTCGCGCCCCATTCCTTGGCGATCTCCTCCAGCCGCCCGAGCTCTGCGCGCGAGAACGGGCGCGGAGCAGCGAGATAGCGGACGACGGGCGCGTTCGCGAAGACGCCGAACTGCGAGCCGCGCGTCGCCTCGGTCGCGTCCTCGATCTCCAGCCCGAAGCGAAGGTCGGGCTTGTCCGACCCGTAGCGGCGCATGACGTCGGCGAACTGCAGCCGCGGGAACGGCCGCGAGGGCGGTTCCCGTCCGACCGCCTCGAAGCTCGCGACGACGCAGCGCTCGAGCACGTCGAGCACGTCCTCGCGCTCGACGAAGGCCATCTCGAGGTCGAGCTGCCGGAACTCGAACTGGCGGTCGGCACGAAGATCCTCGTCGCGCCAGCAGGTGGCGATCTGGTAGTAGCGGTCGAGCCCGCCGACCATGCACAGCTGCTTGAACAGCTGCGGCGACTGCGCGAGGGCATAGAACTTCCCCGGCTGCAGCCGGACGGGGACGAGGAAGTCGCGCGCACCCTCGGGCGTCCCTTTCGTCATGCTCGGCGTCCAGATGTCGAGGAAGCCGAGGTCCTCCATCGTGCGGCGGATGGCCGCGATCGCGACGTGTGAGATGCGCAGGTTCCGCTGCATGCGCCCCGTGCGCATGTCGAGCCAGCGGTACTTGATGCGCAACGCCTCGTCGACGCCTTCCTCGTCGAGCTGGAACGGCAGCGGCGTCGAGCGCGAGACGATGCGCAGCGAGTCGACCTGGATCTCGACCTCGCCCGTCGCGATGTTCGGGTTCACCGCCTCCGGGGCGCGCTTCACGACCTCGCCTTCCGCCTGCAGGACGAACTCGTTCCGGACGTCGTGCGCGGCCGGGTCGTGCTCCGGCCGGACGACGAGCTGGACGATGCCCGTGTGGTCGCGCAGGTCGATGAAGACGAGGCCGCCGTGGTCGCGGCGCGCGTTCGCCCAGCCGGCGAGGGTGACCCGGCGGCCCACGGCGGACGCGCCGAGCTCGCCACACATCGCGTCCCTCCAGCTCACAAGAGCTCCTTCAGGTGGTCGACGTCCCTGAGGGTGACGTCGAGCTCGTGCGGCCGCCGTAGCGTCCACCCGTCGGCGCCGATGACGACGGTCGCGCGCGCATGCTTCTGGCCGTACGTCGTCTGGCCCTTGAGCGAGCGTCCGGCGTGGTCGCTGTCGGCGGAGAAGCCGGCCCTGCGCAGCTCGTACACGGGCGCCACCGCCGATTGCCCCGGCTGCGTCGCGACGAACACGTCGAGCAGCGGCTGCACGGCTTCGATTCCCTCCAGCTCGAGCGAGAGGACAAGCCGCTCGATGCCCGCGCCGAAGCCGATGCCCGGCGTCGGAGGGCCGCCGATCTCCTCGACGAGATAGTCGTAGCGGCCGCCGCCGCAGATCGTCGACGCCTGCGCGCTCTCGTCCGGGCCGATGAACTCGAACGTCGTGCGCGTGTAGTAGTCGAGCCCCCGGACCAGGGTCGGCACGACCGTGTACGGGACGCCGTACTCGTCCAGGTATGCGCGAACGCGCGCGAAGTGCTCGAGGCACTCCTCGCAGAGCGAGTCGCCGATCTTCGGCGCGTCCTCGAGGGCCGCGCGCACCCGCTCGTCCTTCACGTCGAAGACCCGGAGCGGGCTCGTGGCACGCTTCTGCTTCGCGTCCTCGTCGAGGACGTCCGCGTGCGCGTCCAGCCACTCGTTGAGACGCTCGACGTACGCGGGCCGGCACTTGCGGTCCCCGATCGAGTTCAGCTGCAGCTCGAAGTCCTTGACGCCGAGCGTACGCAGCAGCGTGTCGTAGTACTGGAGGACCTCCGCGTCGACCGACGGCTCCGCGGAGCCGATGCACTCGAGTGAAAGCTGCCAGTGCTCGCGATACCGGCCTCGCTGCGGCGCCGCATAGCGGTACATGGGCGCGATCGTGTACAGCTTCACGGGCTGCGGTTCGCGGTGCATCCCGTGCGCGACGTACGCGCGGCAGATCGGCGCCGTGCCCTCGGGGCGCAGCGTCAGCGACCGACCGCTGCGGTCCTCGAATGTGTACATCTCCTTCTGCACGATGTCGGAGCCGACCCCGGACGTGCGCCGGAAGAGCTCCGTGTCCTCGAACACGGGCGTCTGGATGCGCCGGTAGCCGTACAGGCCGCACAGGCGCTCCATCGCCCCCGTCACCTTCTGCCAGAGCGGCTGGTCGGACGGGAGGACGTCGTGCGTGCCGCGCGGCGCCCCGATGCGTGCCATCAGGTGCGGAGCTCCGCGAGGTAAGGATTGCGCGCGAGCTCGGCTCCGAGGGTCGTGCGCGGCCCGTGACCGGGGTAGACGATCGTGTCGGGCGGATATCGCTCGAGCAGGGTGCGGACGGACGCGAGCAGCGTGTCCCAGTCGCCGCCCGGCAGATCGACGCGGCCGACGGAGCCGGCGAAGAGCAGGTCCCCGCTGAAGAGGGCGCCATCGGCATGGAAGGCGACGTGTCCGGACGAGTGGCCCGGGACGTCGACCACCTCGAAGCTCAACCCGGCGACCGCGACGGAGTCGCCGCCGGTGACGACGTGCGCCGGGTCGTGCGGCGGGACCCGCATCCCGCCGCGCGTGACGCCTGCACGCATGGCCTCGACCTCCCCCGCCGGCGCCCACACCTCGGCGCCTGTCGCCTCGGCCAGGTCGGCGACGGCGCCGATGTGGTCCACGTCCGTGTGCGTGACGAGGATCCCGGCACAACGGGCACCCGTGCCGGCCAGCTCGAGCCGAAGCTGCGACGGGTCCGCGCCTGGATCGACGACGGCCGCCTCGGCGGCGCCGCGCTCGGCGCGCACGACGTAGCAGTTCGCCTGGTACGGACCGAGCGGAAACGTGTCCACGGCGGGAGGCACCGGGCGAGTGTAACGAGGCGCGTGTTCGGGCAGGCCGCGCTCGTGCAGCATTGGGACCTCAACGACGTCGATGCTCACGCGCCTGCTGTGCTCCACTCGCGCGACGGCGAAGGACGCGTCGTCCTCATCGCGCTCCGAGCCGGCGACGAGCTCGGCGAGCACGAGGTCCGGGAGGCCGCTCTTGTTCTCGTCGTCGAGGGCAAGGCGCGGATCGAGTCGGGCAGCGACTTCATCGACGCCGGGCCCGGCGGGCTCTTCCGCTTCGATCCGCACGAGCGGCACACGGTGACCGCCCTCGGCGGCGCACGGCTGCTGCTCGTGCTCGCGCCGTGGCCCGGCGAGGGCCACTACGCCGAGGACGATACGGTCAGGGCTTCCGCGTAGGCGCCTGCTGGCGAGCCTGCCAGCGTTGGTAGGCGAAGCGGTCGAGCACGTAGGTGAACGGGATGAAGAGCGCCGTGTAGATGACCGCGGCGAGCAGTGCCCCGAGGTAGTTGTGGTTCTTGTTCAGCATCGAGAAGAGCGCGAACACAACGGCGCCGAGGATGAGCGCGCGGCGGCCGGCACGCTGCCACGAGGGCGGCTGCGGTACTCGGCGCGACGACCTCGTCGAGCCTTGCGTCTGCTTTCTCGCGGCGGCCGCCGGCTTCGAGCCGTTGCGGCTCTTCGGCTCCTCCGGCGGAGCCTCGACCTCGTGCCCCTCGGAGTCGACGTAGACGAACTCGTACTCGTGCCGCTTCGACTTCGCCTCGCGGCGCTTCTGCTTCCTCGTCGGCATTGCGAGACCTAGCGTAGCTCGCCACCCACGATGACCTCGTCGACGATCTCGCCACCGAGGTGGTAGGCGAGGTAGCGCCAGTCGGGTACGTCGAGCAGGACGACGTCGGCGCGGTACCCGGGCACGAGGCGCCCGATGCGGGCCGCACGGCCGAGCACGTGCGCCGAGTTCACGGTGCACGCCGACAGCGCCTCCGCCGGCGAGAGATGGAGCTGCGTCGCGGCGAGCGAGCAGCAGAGCGGCAGGCTGTCGCAGAACGCGCTGCCGGGATTGAAATCGGTCGCGAGCACCACCGCTGCACCGGCGTCGACGAGCGCGCGGGCCGGCGGCATCGGCCGGTCGAGGAAGAGCGCGCTCGCCGGAAGCACGACTGCGGCGACGTCACTTGCGGCGAGCGCGCGCACGCCGTCCTCGCCGGTCGCCTCCAGGTGATCGACCGAGCGGGCGCCGAGCTCGATCGCGAGCGGCACCGCGCCCTGTTCCGTGAACTGGTCCCCGTGCAGGCGCAGCGCGAGACCTGCGTCCCGGCACGCCTCCAGGTAGCGGCGCGCCTGCGCGGCGTCGAATGCACCGCGCTCGACGAAGACGTCGGCGGCATCGGCGATGCGCGCAGCCTCCGGCAGCACCTCGGCGAGCGCGAAATCGAGGTACTCGTCCGCGTCCTCGTGCTCCGGCGGCACGGCGTGCGCACCGAGCCACGTCGGGATCCCGCCCGCGTCGCGGACCGCGCGGAGCGACGCAAGCTCGGTGTCTCGGTCGAGCCCGTACCCCGATTTCGACTCGAACGTCGTCGTGCCGTGGCGGAGCATCCAGCCGCGATGGCGCTCGACCGCCGCTCGGATGCCGCGCTCGCCGGCGGCGCGCGTCGCGCGAACGGTCGAGAGGATCCCTCCCCCGCGCGCGTGCAGCTCCTCGTACGTCGCGCCGCCCGCGCGCAGCGAGAACTCGTCGACGCGGTCGCCTCCGAAGGCCGCGTGCGTGTGGCAGTCGACGAGGCCCGGTATCGCGCAGCGCCCGCGGCCGTCGAGCTCGACGACGTCGCCGCCGAGCGAACCGAGCTCGCGCATGCGCCCGATCGCGGCGACGGTGTCACCGTCGCAGAGGACGTATGCATCCTCGATCACGTCGACCTCGCGCAGGCGGTCACCGCGTAGCGGCGCGTCGCGGCCAGTCGGCGTCGCGACCTGCGCGAGGTCTCGGATCAGGAGCACATGGGGATCCTAGGATCCTCCCGAGGTCGCGATCGGAGCCGACCGCGTCACCGTCACGGTGGTCGTCGGCGGGGTGACCGCGGTCGTCTTCGCACTCGATGCCGTGGCCGCGGTAGACGTCTTCTTCGCGGCCGCCCGTATGACCTTCGTCTTCGTTACGACGACGGTCTTCGTTACGGCTCCCTTCGTGGCGGCGAGACCGGCGAAGAGACCGGTGGCGACGAGCGACGCTCCCGCGATCGCCCCCGTCCAATTGCGGATGCGGGCCAGGTTGAGGTCGCGACGCGTCGGCGTCATGGCGACTTCTCCAGTGACAGAGCGAGGCGCGGGCACATCTTCACCGCACGCCGCGCAGCAGGTTCGAGGCGACGGACGAGCGGCTCGCGAGCGACGATCGGGTACCCCCATTCGTCGAGCTCCACGAGCTCGGGAAGGAGCTCGGCGCAGTGTCCGTATCCGTCGCAGAGGATGGGGTTCAGCCGGAGCTGCATCGTCTCATCTCCAATCGGGGGAGGCTCCCACGGGGAGCAGTGGTGGATGGTTCGCGCCGCGACAGCGGCCACGTCGGTGTCGCTCGATCTCATCGGCGAAGACGTCGACGGCGCTCGCGACGAACCGGGTCGCGCCGGTTGGATGCGCGCAGGCACCGCGTCCGGCGACCTGCGGCGCGAGGCGCCGAAGTCGCCCGACGTCGGTCCGCTCGAGAGCGTCGGCCATCGCCGGCAGGCCGAAGACGCACGGGCCGCACTGGCCGGCGCTCTCGGTAGCCAGGTAGCGGGCCACGCGCGCGGACTCGGAGAGCCCGCAGGCGTCGTGCGGCAGGACGACGATCGTGCGCGCCCCGAGCGCGGCGCCGAGTGGCTTCAGTGCGGCATTGGCGAGCGGCAGATCGATCGCGTCGTTGGCGCGGACCCACGTGCCGAAGTAGCCGCCGACGAGCAGCGCCTGCGGCAAGGCCGTCAGGCCCCCGACGCGCTGCAGGACATCGCGGAAGGGCGTCCCCAGCTCGACCTCGACGACGCCGGGGCGGCGCACGGCGCCGAGGACGGTGACGAGCGCGGTGCCCGGCTCCTCCGGCGTGCCGCGTTCGCGGAACCAGCCGGCGCCGTAGCGCGCGATGAGGCCGACGTTCGCGAGCGTCTCGACGTTCTGGACGAGGATGCCGCGCTCGTAGGGCTTTCTCAGCGTCGGCTTCGCCGGGCCGCCTTCGAGGCTGTGCACGAGTGCGGACTCCTCGCCCGTGACGAACCGATCGGGGACCGTCTCGATGCGGACGTCGATGTGGTCGCTCCGCTTCGCAACTGCGTGCAAGAGCCGCTTCAGCACTCTGCGATCGGCGCGGCCGATCGCAACCACCGCTTCGCTCGCCCCGACGATGGCCGCCGCGATCACCGCGCCGTCGAGGACGAGATGAGGGTTGGCCTCGAGGAGCACCTTGTCCTTTGCGCTCGCCGGTTCGCCTTCGGTGCCGTTCGCGACGACGACACGACCCGGCGCGCGCGCGACGGCGTTCAGCTTCACGGCCGTCGGGAAGCCGGCGCCGCCGCGTCCGGCGAGGCCGCTCGCCTCGATCTCGGCGAGCAGCTCTCGACGCGAGAACCTCGGCATCGGCCCGTGGTCGACCGCCGCGAGCAGGCGGCCGCCCTCGTCCCAGTGGCGTGAGATCGCCACTGCGCTCACGACGACGCTCCGAGATACTTGGGATAGGGACGGCGAAGCGCGACCAGCCGCCAGAAGACGGCAACGACGATGACGGACGCGCACGCGACTGCGGTGTCGAGGAACCACCCCGACGCCTTGTCGGTGCCGATTCCGACTGCGTGGAGGAAAGCGATCGGCCACGAGGCGTACGCGAGCCAGTGGATGCCCTTCCAGACGCGCTGGCCGATGCGGTGGCGAATGAGACTCGTGACGACGATCGCGACGATGAGATCGAGCGAAAGCGCGCCCAGGCCGAGGAACAATCCGTACTTCGCGCTCGGCAGCGGCACGAGCACCTGCGCGAGGCTCACCTTCGCGAAGGAGTCGACGACCGCAGTCGCGACGTGGATCGCGAGGAACACGACGGCGAGCAACGCCACGCTGCGATGCAGGCCCAGGGTGACGAAGCGCGGAAGGCGGCCGGGGCGGAAGCGCATCGTCGTCGCGATGCCGAGGACGACGACGCCGGTGAAGAGGATGAGCGTGACGACGCCGCTGCCGCGCATCAGGTACCAGATCGCGGGGTTGCTCAGGCTGTGCACGCCAGCTCCTCGGATGCCGGCCACCCACCGGTGTACGAGACGCGGCCGTCCGGGCGGACGAGACGGGCCGGGACGCCCCGTGCGATCAGCCAGCGCGGCGCGTCCTCACCGAGGACGAGTGCGGCCGTCGACGCGGTGTTCGCGTCGACGCACGAGTCGGCAGCAACGCTGACGGTGCGCCAAACCTCCGCGGCGGGGAGGCCCGTGCGCGGATCGACGACGTGATGTGCCACTCCCTCGCTCGTGCGCCAACGGCGCACGGTCGTGCTCGAGGTGGCGAGCCCGCCGACGTGGATCGCGACGACCGGGCCATCCGCTTCGGAGGGGTCTGCGCGATGGTCGTCGGTGACGCGGATCGGCCAGCCGCCGGCGGGCGTCGGGCCTGCGACGGCGATGTCGCCGCCGAGATCGACAAGGACGGGGGAGCCGGTCGCACGGTGCGCAGCGGCAGCGGCGCGGTCCGCTGCGAGCGCCTTCGCGGTCGCGCCGAGGTCGATCTCGACGCCGGCGGGCGCGCGTACGCGCCGGCGCTCGTCGTCGATCTCGATCCGCCGCCATCCGGCGGCGGGGACGCACTCGAGCCGCACGGGATCCCGGCGCGACACGACGACCCGGAAGTCGGCGTCCCAGCCGAGCGCGCGCATGGTCGCGCCGACAGTGGGGTCGACCGCGCCGTCCGTCGCCTCCGCCGCCGCGATGCCGACGGCGAGGGCCCGGCGCAGCAGCAGGCTCGCCGGCATCCATTCCCCGCCGGCACGACCGAGCTGCGAGACCTCGGAGTCGATGCGAAAGCGGCTGCAGGCGCGGTCGATCGCCGCGAGCTCGCGCTCGAGGACGTGGATCGCGTCGGCGAGCGCCGCCGGGTCGAGCGTCGTGATCTCGGCCGTCGTACCGAGCGCCGAGAACGTCGCGGTGGCCGGATGCATGTCCACACTCCACCGCTCGGCCATGAGGCGGGCCTGAACGGCAACTGTGAGTGCGCTGTGAGCTACGCCTGCGTCGGCAGCCGCAGGCCGTGCTCGTGCGCTGTCTCGATCGCCTCCGGATAGCCGGCGTCCGCATGTCGGAGGACGCCCGTCCCGGGATCGGTCGTGAGCACCCGCTCGAGCCGTTCGGCCGCGTCCGCGGTCCCGTCGGCGACGACGACCATGCCCGCATGAATGGCATTGCCGATGCCGACGCCTCCGCCGTGGTGGACGCTCACCCACGTCGCGCCCGCTGCGACGTTGACGAGCGCGTTGAGGATCGGCCAGTCCGCGATCGCGTCCGAGCCGTCGCGCATCGACTCGGTCTCGCGGTACGGCGAGGCGACGGAACCGGCATCGAGGTGATCGCGTCCGATCACCACCGGCGCCTGCACCGCGCCGCTCCGCACGAGCTCGTTGATTGCGAGGCCCGCCTTGGCGCGGTCGCCGTAGCCGAGCCAGCAGATGCGCGCCGGCAGGCCCTGGAAGGCCACGCGCCCCGGCGCGAGCTCGAGCCATCGCTGCAGCAGGGCGTCCTCCGGGAACAGCTGCTTCAGCTCCGCGTCGATCGCCGCGATGTCGGCTGGGTCCCCGGACAGCGCCGCCCAGCGAAACGGCCCCGCACCACGGCAGAAGAGCGGGCGGATATAGGCCGGGACGAAGCCCGGGTATGTGAACGCGTCCTCTACCCCACCTTCACGGGCCTCGCCTCGCAGGTTGTTGCCATAGTCGAAAACATACGAGCCGCGCCGGACGTACTCGAGCATCCCTTCGACGTGCTCCACGATCGACGCGCGCGCGAGGCGGAGGTACTCGTCCGGATCGGACGAGCGGAGCGACGCAGCCTCCTCCACCGAGTACCCGCGCGGCACGTAGCCGTTGAGCGGGTCGTGCGCGGCGGTCTGGTCGGTGACGAGGTCGAAGTGCTCCCCCCGCTCCGCGAGCGCGGGAATCACGTCCGCCGCGTTCCCCAGCAGACCGACCGAAAGCGGACGCCTCTCCGCTGCCGCCGAGCGCACGCGCGCGAGTGCATCCTCGAGCGAGTCGGCCGCCTCGTCGAGGTAGCGCGTCTCGAGTCGGCGCTCGATGCGATGCGGGTCGACTTCGACGCAGAGGATCGCGGCGCCCGCCATCGTCGCCGCGAGCGGCTGCGCGCCGCCCATGCCGCCGAGGCCGGCGGTGAGGATCGTGCGTCCGCGCAGGTCGGACGAGCCGAAGTGCTTCTCGCCGGCGGCCGCGAACGTCTGATACGTCCCCTGCAGGATCCCCTGCGTGCCGATGTAGATCCACGAGCCCGCGGTCATCTGCCCGAACATCGTCAGGCCGAGGGCCTCGAGGCGGCGAAACTCGTCCCACGTCGCCCAGCGCGGAACCAGGAGCGAGTTGGCGATGAGGACGCGCGGCGCACCCTCGTGCGTCGTCAGCACGCCCACCGGCTTTCCCGACTGCACGAGAAGCGTCTCGTCGGGGCCGAGATCGAGGAGCGTCGCGACGATCGCGCGCAGCGCCTCGTGGCTTCGGGCGGCCCTGCCCGAGCCGCCGTAGACGATGAGCTCCTCCGGCTTCTCCGCCACCTCGCGGTCGAGGTTGTTCAACAGCATGCGCAACGGCGCCTCGGTCGACCACTGCCGCGCGTTCAGCTCGGTTCCGCGGGGCGCGCGAATCCGAGACAAGTCGCCGCAGAGGTCTTCGACACGGGATGTGGTCGTGCTCATGGGACTGCCTCCTCGAGCGAGCCGTCCCGAATCGACGACGCGACCGCCTCGATGTCGGGTGCGAGCGAGCGGTCGTCACGGAGCCGCGGCGAGAGCTCCCGCACGAACGCGCGCGTCGCGCGCACGCCCGTGCCGGGCTCGAGCGGCGCGAGGAACTCGACCCCCTGCGCGCCCGCGAGCAGCTCGATCGCGAGCGCCCGCTCGCAGTTGGCGAGCACCTGCCATGCCTTCAGACCGGCTGCATTCCCCATCGACACATGGTCCTCCTGCCCGGCGCTCGTGGGAATCGAATCCACCGACGCCGGATGCGCCAGCACCTTGTTCTCGGACACAAGTGAAGCAGCAACGTACTGCGGGATCATGAACCCGCTGTTGAGCCCGCCCTCGCTCGTGAGGAATGCCGGCAGCCCGTCGGAGAGGTTCGGGTTGACGAGTCGCTCGACGCGGCGCTCGGAGATGCTCGCGAGCTCGGCGACCGCCATCGCCAGTGCGTCGAGCGCGAACGCGAGCGGCTGCCCGTGGAAGTTGCCGTTGGAGACGAGTGCGTCGTCGTCGACGAGCACGAGCGGGTTGTCGGTGGCCGCGTTCAGCTCGACCGAGACCGTGTAGTCGACGTAGTCGAGAAGGTCGCGCGACGCCCCGTGCACCTGGGCGGCGCAGCGCAGCGAGTACGCGTCCTGAACCTTGTCGCACCATCGGTGCGACTCGATGATCGCGGAGCCTTCGAGCCGTCGGAGGATGTTCTGCGCCGACTCGCGCTGCCCGCGGAGCGGCCGTAGCGCGTGGATCTCCGGCAGGAACGACGTCCGCGAGCCCTGCAGCGCCTCGAGCGACATCGCGCACGCGAGATCGGCCGCGCCCGCGAGCCGTCGCGCTCGCACGAGCCCGAGTGCGGCGAACGCCGCCATGAACTGCGTCCCGTTGATGAGGGAAAGTCCCTCCTTCGCCGCGAGCGTCACCGGCTCGAGGCCCGCGCGCGTCAACGCCTCGAGCCCGGGCATGCGCTCACCGTCGAGGGACGCCTCGCCTTCCCCGACGAGCGGGAGCGCGAGATGGGCGAGCGGCGCGAGGTCCCCGGAGGCGCCGACGCTCCCTCGGCTCGGCACGACGGGGACGATGCCGCGGTTCAGGCATTCGAGCACGAGCTCGACCGTCTCGATGCGCGCGCCCGAGTTCCCCTTGGCGAGCGTGTTCGCGCGCAGGAGCATCGCCGCCCGCACGACCTCATCCGGATACGGCTCACCGACTCCGCACGCGTGCGAGCGGAGAAGCCGGAGCTGCAGCTCTTCGGTGAGCTCCTCCGGGATCGAACGGGAGACGAACCGGCCGAAGCCCGTATTGACGCCGTACGTGTGCTCGCGCGCGCCGTGTGCCGCGCGCTCGACGACCGCGCGGGCGGCGAGCATCTTGCCGCGCGCGGCGTCGGCGAGAGCAGCCGGCTGCCGCTCGACGGCGACCGCCCAGACGTCGGCGACGGTCAGGTCGTCGCCGGTGAGCGCGACCGAGGGCACATGTGGAATCTACTTTGCGCGGCGCGCCAGCTCGTCCTCGACCTCGGCGAGGTCGACTCCGGCCGCGGCGAGCAGGACGTAGAGATGGAAGACGAGGTCGGCGGCCTCGGCGACGACCCCGTCGCGGTCGCCTCCGACGGCGGCGAGGCCGACCTCCACCCCCTCCTCGCCGACCTTCTGCGCCGCGCGCGCGACGCCGGCGTCCAGAAGCGACACGACGTACGAGCCCTCCGGCCGCTCGAGGTTCCGCTCCGAGATCGTGCGCCAGAGCGCCGGTGAAAAGCACGAGCGTGCGCCTGTGTGGCATGCAGGCCCCGAAGGCCGCACGCGCAGGAGAAGTGCGTCGCCGTCACAGTCGTCGCGTATCTCCTCGACCGCGAGCGTGTTCCCCGAGCTCTCTCCCTTTCGCCAGAGCCGTTGTCGCGAGCGCGACCAGAACCATGCGTCGCCGGTCTCGCGTGTGAGGCGCTCGGCGTCCGCGTCCATCCACGCGAGCATGAGCACGCGGCCGTCGTCCGCGTCCTGCACGATCGCCGCCTTCAGCTCAGGCTGCACGGAGCGCCACCCCCATCGCCCGCAGCTCGTCGCGGAGCGAGACGAGCCGCCTGGGATCCTCGTGCAGGATCGATGCGAGCAGCGCAGCCTGCGACACCTCGAGCGCGTCGGCGACGTGGCGCGCGTTGCCGGCGCCGCCGGACGCGATCACCGGCAGGGACACCGCGTCGCGGAGCGCGGCGAGCTGCTCGAGGTCGTAGCCCTCCTGCGTGCCGTCGCGGTCGATCGAGGTGACGAGAAGCTCGCCGGCGCCACGCTGCTCGCACTCCTTCGCCCACTCGACGGTGTGGCGCGCCGCGTCGCGCGTCGCCGCGTGCGAGCGCACGCGGCCGAGTTCGGTGTCGATCGCGACAACGACCGCCTGGCTACCGAGGGTCCGCGCGAGCTCCTCGATCAGCTGCGGGCGCTCGAGCGCGGCGGAGTTCACGCTGATCTTGTCGGCACCCGCCTCGAGCAGCGCCGTCGCGTCCCCGACCGTGCGGACGCCGCCGCCGAACGTGAACGGGATCGTGACGTGCTCGGCGACGCGCGCCGCGACGCCGACGGCGGCCGCCGTGGAGGTCACCGTCGCGGAGATGTCGAGGAAGACGAGCTCGTCCGCGCCGCCGTCCGAGTACGCGGCGCCGAGCTCGACGGGATCGCCGACGTCGCGCAGCTCACGGAACCGCACGCCCTTGACGACGCGCCCGCCGGCGACGTCGAGGCACGGGATCAGACGCGGGAGAGGCATCGGTCGAGAAACCGGAGCCCGGCGGCCGCGCTCTTCTCGGGATGGAACTGGACGCCGGTGAACGCGCCGTGCTCGACGATGGCCGCATGCCCTTCGCTCGTCGCCACCGTCGCATCGGTCACCGCCTCGTACGAGTGCGCGAACCAGTACGCATCGCCGCCGGGCTCTACGGGCGCCCAGCCGATCCGTGGCACGCGCTCCGCCTCGAGCCGCACCGCCCGGCCGGGGACGATGCCGAGCCCGGCGACTCCGCCGTCCTCCTCGCTCTCGTCGAGCGCGAGCTGCAGGCCGAGGCAGATGCCCAGGATAGGGCGGCTCTGCGCGTGGCGCCGGCGCAGGGTCTCCACGGCGTCGCCGAGACCGTCCATCGCTGAGCGCGCGGACCCGACGCCGGGAAGCACGACGAGATCGGCCGCTTCGAGATCGTTCGTCGGCTCCGCCCCGAGGCGCGCGAAGGCGAGCTCGACCGAGCGCACGTTGCCGGCGCCGTAGCGCGCGACGGCGACGGTGGTCACATCACGCCCTTCGTCGACGGCAGCACGCCGCTTTCGTTCCGGGTCGCGGCGCGGAGCGCACGCCCGGTCGCCTTGAAGGCCGCCTCCGCAGCATGATGCGCGTCGACGCCGCTCGACTCCACGTGGAGAGCGAAGCGTGCGTTGTCGGCCAGGCTGGCGAGGACGTGCGACGCGAGCCCCGGGTCGGGGTCGATCCGGACGGCGGCGTGGCGACGCCCGCCGAGGTCGACCGCCGCGGTCGCGTGCGCGTCGTCCATGACGACGACGGCGTCGCCGTAGCGCGCGATCCCCTTGCGGTCGCCCAGCGCGCGGTCGAGAGCCTCGCCGAGCGCGATCGCGGCGTCCTCGGCGGTGTGATGGTCGCCCGTCTCGAGGTCGCCGCTGCCCTCGAGCACGAGGTCGAAGCCGGCGTGGAAAGCGAGCTGTTCGAGGAAGTGGTCGTACAGGCCCGCACCGGTCCCGACGCGCACGCGGCTGGCGCCGTCGAGCTCGAGCCGAGCTCGCAGCGTCGTCTCCGTCGTCGTCCGCACGTGTCGCGCACGACGTCCGGGTGGGAGCGGCTCGCCTGCGAGTGCGCCGAGAAGGACGTCGTCGTCCTCGCGGTCGCGGACGGAGATGCGGATCGCCGACTCGAACACGCGCACCACGCAGGCAGCCGCGAGGAGGTCTTCCGCGACCCCCTGCGGATCGCCCACGGGCACGTAAACGAAGTTCGCACGCGAGGGCGACGGCTCGTAGCCGAGCGTGCGAAGCTCACGCGCGAGCCGCTCACGCTCCTCGATCACCGGCGCAACGTCGGGCGGCGACGCGAGTGCGGCGAGCGCAAGCGCGACCGACAAGGTCGACACCGGCGCAGGCGATTGCCGCGCATACAGCTCTGCCGCAACGTCGCGCGACGC
>Ga0070731_10003111_pt1 | contig 15146 bp, 9 predicted proteins | sample Coa_R1_2_FD_66448 | JGI IMG/M metagenome (GOLD analysis project Ga0070731, IMG submission 66448) | Surface soil microbial communities from Centralia Pennsylvania, which are recovering from an underground coalmine fire - Coalmine... | ecosystem: Environmental > Terrestrial > Soil > Unclassified ...
AAGTAGTCGGGCGCGGAAGGAGTCAGGCGCCCCAGGCGCGAAACCTAGAAGCCATGACGACAGAGCATGAGGCAAGCCGAACCCTGGTGAAGTCGCCCCCCGAGCTATGGGCCGAATGCAGCGAGGCCGGGTCTCTGGCCCGACACCTGGGCGAATTCGGCGAAATCACCATCACCCGTCTCGATCCGGAGACCACCGTTGCCTGGGAGGGCGAGCATGCGAGCGGCACGGTCCGGATCGAGCCCTCGGGCTGGGGGACGCGGGTAACCCTGACCGCGCGCCCGCGTCCAAATGAGACGGGTTCGGCGGGCGAGGACGACGGCGCGGTGGCGGAGACACCAATCGGCGAGTACCCAGTCGCTGACGAACCACCGACCGAAATGCCGGCCGCCGACGCGACGGAAGAGGAGGAGAGCGATGCGACGCTGGAGAAGGCGGTTGAAGCGCCGGATCTGCCCCTGGCCCCTGACACAGGTCCGCTTCGCATCCGCTGGCGGCGCGTGACCTCCTCGATGCGGAGTTTGTTTCGCCCCCGCCAAGCGGCCACCGACCAGGATGACGACGGAGCGCCCGGCGAGGAGCCGGCCGGTTCGATCCCGCCGCCGGCGGCCACGCTGGGCTCTTCCGAGCCCCTCAGCCCGGCGGCTGAGCCTCCGGCCACGATGGCGGAACCTCGGGAGCGCCCGAGGCCGGCCGCCGAGGCCGGTGCCGCGTCCGTCGACGCCGAGCAGGTCCTGACGGCGGCTCTGGACAGCCTGGGCCAGGCTCACCACCGGCCGTTCTCACGCGCGTAACCGGCCGTTCTCACGCGCGTAGCGTCCTCGCGCGCGTAGGTCTCACGCGCGTAGGAGAGGCGAAGCCATAAACTCGCGCGCTATGCGTGAGAAGGCGCCCGAGACCTACCAGGAGAAGCTCGAGCACCTCGAGGAGCTTCGCTACCAGGCGATTCACGCCGGCTCCGAGCAGGCGGTCGAAAAGCAGCACGAGCGCGGCAAGTACACGGCCCGCGAGCGGGTCGAGAAGCTGCTTGATCCCGGTTCCTTCCAGGAGCTCGACACCTTCGTCCGCCACCGGACACACGACTTCGACATGCAGAAGAACCGGCCCTACGGCGATGCCGTGGTCACCGGCCACGGAACCATCGACGGGCGCCGAGTCTGTGTGTTCAGCCAGGACTTCACGGTGTTCGGCGGCTCGCTGGGCGAGGTGATGGGCGAGAAGATCGTCAAGATCATGGATCTGGCGGCCAGGATCGGCTGCCCCGTGATCGGGATCAATGATTCCGGCGGCGCTCGCATTCAGGAGGGCGTCGTGTCGCTCGGTGCTTACGGCGATGTGTTCGTGCGCAACGTGATGTGCAGCGGCGTGATCCCTCAGATCAGCCTGATCATGGGGCCGTGCGCGGGCGGAGCCGTGTACAGCCCGGCGATGACCGACTTCATCTTCATGGTCAAGGAGACCTCGCACATGTTCATCACGGGTCCCGATGTGATCAAGGCGGTCACCGGTGAGGCGGTCGACTTCGAGTCGCTCGGAGGCGCGATGACCCACAACACGCGCTCCGGGGTCGCCCACTTCGCCTGTGACGACGAGGACCATTGTCTCGAGGACACCCGCTACCTGCTGTCGTTCCTGCCCCAGAACAATCTCGAGACCCCGCCGCGCGTAGCACCGACCGACGATCCGCTCAGGCAGGACGAGGGGCTCGACCGGGTTGTCCCCGACAGCCCCAACAAGCCCTACGACATGCGTGGGGTGATCCGTCTGATCGTCGACGACGGTGAGTTCTTCGAGGTCCACGAGCGCTACGCCACCAACATCGTGTGCGGATTCGCAAGACTCGACGGATACGCCGTCGGCGTGGTCGGTAATCAGCCGAGTCAGCTCGCCGGTGTGCTTGACATCGATTCCTCGGTCAAGGCGGCGCGCTTCGTCCGGACCTGCGATGCCTTCAACATCCCGCTGATCACGTTCTGCGACGTTCCCGGGTTCCTTCCCGGAACCGCCCAGGAGTGGGGTGGGATCATCCGGCACGGCGCCAAGCTCCTTTACGCCTACACGGAGGCGACCGTGCCCAAGATCACCGTGATCACGCGCAAGGCGTACGGCGGCGCCTACGACGTGATGGCGTCAAAGCACATGCTCGCCGACTTCAACTTCGCCTGGCCGACCGCCGAGGTCGCTGTGATGGGACCCGAGGGAGCCGTCAACATCATCTACCGGCGTGATATCGCCGCCTCACCGACGCCCGACGAGCGCCGGACCAAGCTGATCGACGACTACAAGGCGCATTTCGCCAATCCCTATGTAGCGGCCGAACGCGGCTATATCGACGACGTGATCATGCCCCATGAGACCCGCCCCAAGCTGATCACCGCACTGGAGACGCTCCAAAACAAGCGCGTCGCGGGGCCGAGGCGCAAGCACGGCAACATCCCCCTCTAGGCTGGCCGCTGAGGCATCCGCGAGGCATGAACCGCCGTCCCAAGCTCTCGATCGTCGCCCCGAATGCCTCCGCGGAGGAGGCCGCGGCGGTAGTCGCCGCGCTCGAGCGCTTCATGCGTGAAACCGCGCCGGCGCCGGCGCCGCCCCCGCCGTCCCGCAGCCGCTGGCAGCAGGCGGCGATGCACGAGGGAGTCGACCGGCAGCCGCAAGACCCGCTGCCATGGACTTGAGCGGGGAGATTTCACCCGCGGGGGCTCAGAAATAGTCCATATAGATGAGGCGGGGAGGCTCGGAAAGCTGCGCTCGAGGCGAATTTCGTTGACACCGCGACCTGAGTGTGAGACGGTCTCGTTCACGAGATAGCGGCGGTCACGGGGTCCGCCCAACAGGAAGCTCGCGCTTGGCGAGCGGAAGGGGCACGAATATTGACGTCTTGGGGGCGAGGTATCGAGGCAATGCATTGCCCAACCTCACCAGCCTGCGGGTCGGCCGCACAGCCAACCCGCGAAAAGACGCGCTCGTCCGTACGCCCGTGCTCGTCGGCGTCGCTCAGCCCCCATGGCGACGGCCGGCTCGCTGCAACAGGCACAGGTTGAGCGCTACCGGCGCCTGCGGCGGATGCCCCCACCGCCGCGGCGCCGGGACCCCCTCTTCCCGGCGGCCGTGCCTTCGCAGTCATGAAGCAGCCGGCATCCCGGCTGCGGGCTGAGAACCGCAAATGTGCAGCACTCGTAGGTTTCCGGCGAGCCGTGCACATTGACCCGCCCTGACGCCGCAAACGCGCTTCTTTCCGGCGCGCCTGGCGAGCCGTGCACGTTCGCGGTGCGCCCCGACGCCCTTCTCCGTTCGCTGATTCGGCCACGGCCGTCGCCCATCTAACCGCCACGATTCCAGTAGCCACAAGCTAAATAGCTTTATTCGGATTGCCTTTTGGTAGATTGCGACGCTCCGTCCGCGACCAGAAGGATCCCCATGGAACCCGCAGCTGTGCAAAGTGCCCAGGCGCAGCATCATCGCCGCGCACAGGAGCAAAACGGGTCGGGCGAGCGGACCGGCTCGCTCGAGAACCCGGAAGTCCTGCAGAACGTGCCCGGGCACGTGATCCCGATCCTCAGGCGAGAGTTCGATGACTTCGACACCGAGTCGACGCGCTTCTTGAGCGGGGAGCTCGACGGGGAGGAGTTCGTCAGGTTCCGCCTCAAGCAGGGCGTCTACGGGCAGCGCCAGCCAGACGTCCAGATGGTGCGGGTCAAGCTGCCACTGGGCGGGGTAAACCCCGACCAGCTCGATGCCTTCGCGGCTGGGATCGAGAAGTACGTTCCTCTGCGCAAGGGCCACATCACGACCCGCCAGAACATCCAGATGCACCACGTCCCACTGCCCGACGCGGCGAAGCTGATACGTGAGCTCGGCGAAGCCGGCCTCTCGAGCCGTGAGGGCTGCGGCAACACCATGCGCAATGTGACGGGCGATCCTCGCGCCGGATTGCTTCCCGGCGAGGCGTTCGACATCACGCCGTACGCGGGAGCCTACGTGCGCTACTTCGTCCGCCATCCCACGACACAGGCGATGCCGCGCAAGTTCAAGACCGCCTTCGCCTCTACCGCGGCGGACAACGCGATCGCGAAGATCCACGACTTGGCCTTCCTACCGAAGCTTCGCGATGGCGTGCGGGGCGCGGAGGTCCTCGTGGGCGGCGGAACCTCGATCATGCCTCGGCTAGCGCTGACGCTCTACGACTTCGTCGAGCTCGACAACGGCGACTACCTCAAGGTGGCCGAGGCGGTGGTGCGGATCTTCGACCGCACCGACTGGCTGCGTCCAAACCGCGCCCGCGCCCGAATCAAGGTCCTGGTGGACAAGATCGGGATCGATGCCTTCCGGGAGATGGTCGACGAGGAGCTGCGGGGCGAGTGGGTAGCTGAGCGCTATTTCTCGCCGGAACCGATCCTCTTCAGCCACGACGAGGAGGCGAACGCCCCGTCGGTGCCCGAGGCGTACGGCACGCCGAACGGGGACCTGCGGGAGTTCGACCGCTTCGTCGCCTCGAACGTGGAGCCGCAGCGCCAACCCGGTTTCTCGACCGTCGAAGTGCTGGTGAGAAGGGGTGATCTCAGCGTGGAGCAGCTCCGCGGTCTGGCCGAGATCATGCGGAAATTCACGGGCGGCTACGCCCGCACCACGGTGCACCAGAACCTGGTCCTGCGCTGGGTCCGCAACGAGTCCGTCTACGAGGTGTGGCGGGCGCTCTGCGAGCTCGACCTCGGCGCCCCCGGGGCTGAGGAGGTGGCAGACGTGGTCAGCTGCCCGGGCACGGATTCGTGCAAGCTTGGCATCACCAGCTCGATGGGACTCAATCAGGCCATCCACGAGCGTCTGCAGGAGATGCAGATCGAGGACGAGCTGACGCGCCGGATCCACATCAAGATGAGCGGCTGCCCGAACGGCTGCGGCCAGCACCACCTCGCCAGCATTGGCTTCTACGGTGCCTCGATCAAGGTCGGCGAGCACACGATCCCGGCCTATATCCCCCACGTCGGCGGCGCCTACGAAGGCGGCGAGGTCGTCTACGGCCAGCGGCTCAAGGCCCGCCTGCCGGCCAAGCGTGTACCCGAAGCCGTCGAGCGATGGATACGCTTCTACGAGTCCGATCGGGTGCAGGGTGAGGAATTCAACGCTTTCGCCGCGCGCGTCGGCGCCCACGAGTTCGAATCCCAGGTCAAGGACCTCACCCTGCCGATCGAGTTCAACTTGGAGAACATGAGCTACTTCATCGACTGGACCAAGGCCGCGCCCTTCGAGGTCATCCGGGGCGAGGGTGAGTGCGCGGTCTGACCGTGGCCGTCTACACCCCACAGATCGACGAGAACGCCTCGGCCGAGGAGGTTCTCAACTACGCCGTCGAGCGCTTCCACCCGCAGCTGACGATGGCCTGCTCCTTCCAGAAGGAGGAGTCGGTGCTGGTTCACATGATCAGCGAGATGTGCCCCGAGCCCCGAATCTTCACGATCGATACCGGTGTTCTGTTTCCGGAGACGCTCCAGGCCTGGAAGCAGTTCGAGGATCGGTTCGGAGTCCGCGTCGAGGTGTTCGATGCCCGCAGTCCCGACGCGCCGTGGACGCTGGCGCGCTGCTGCAGCGAGGCGAAGGTCGACGCGCTCGAGCGAGCACTCGAGGGAGTCGAGGCATGGATCACCGGGATCCGGCGTGAGCAGGCACCCACGCGGTCCGACGCGGCGAAGCTCGAGCGGGATGAGCGACGCGGGATCTGGAAGGTCAACCCGCTGGCCGATTGGACCGAGAAGGACCTCTGGCGCTACATCTACAAGCACGACCTTCCCTACAACGTGCTGCACGATCAGGGGTACGCCTCGATCGGCTGCGCGCCGTGCACCGAGCCCGGCGGGGGTCGCGAGGGCCGGTGGGCGGGAAGCGACAAGATCGAGTGCGGCATCCACGAGTGAGGAGCGGATGAACTCCCTCCACTACGAGCTCTCCTACCTGGAGGCGCTCGAGGCCGAATCGATTCACATCTTCCGGGAGGTCGCGGCCGAGTTCGAGCGGCCCGTCCTGTTGTTCAGCGGCGGCAAGGACTCCCTGGTCCTGCTCCGGCTGGCCGAGAAGGCGTTTCGCCCCGCCGGCTTCCCGTTTCCGATCATGCACGTCGACACGGGCCACAACTTCCCCGAGGTGATCGATTTCCGTGACCGATTGATCGAGCAGCTCGGCGAGCGCCTGATCGTCGCCTCCGTACAGGACTCGATCGACGCCGGCCGCGTCAAGGAGGAGACCGGTCCGCGAGCTTCACGAAACCGCCTGCAGACCGTCACGCTCCTGGATGCGATTGCCGAGCACGGCTTCGACGCGGCCTTTGGGGGGGCGCGACGGGATGAGGAACGGGCGCGAGCCAAGGAGCGCGTGTTCTCGTTCCGGGACGACTTCGGGCAGTGGGATCCCAAGCGCCAGCGCCCGGAGCCGTGGAACCTCTACAACGCCCGCATTCGCAAGGGTGAGCACGTGCGGGTGTTCCCCCTCTCGAACTGGACCGAGCTCGATGTGTGGCAGTACATCGGCAACGAGGGGCTCGAGGTCCCCTCGATCTACTTCTCTCACACCCGTGAGGTGTTCGAGCGCGACGGGATGCTCTACGCGCTCAACCCCTACATCCAGCTGATCGACGGCGAGGAGCCGTTCGCGGCCTCAGTCCGCTACCGCACCGTGGGTGACATGACGTGCACGGGCGCGGTGCGCTCGCGTGCGGCCACCCTCGAGGAAGTGGTGGGCGAGATCGCGGCAAGTCGGATCACGGAGCGGGGCGAGACGAGGGCCGATGACCGGGTCACCGAAGCGGCGATGGAGGATCGCAAGCGCGAGGGCTACTTCTGATGCCCGGTGCCGCCTCCAACGGGCACGCGAAGCGCTCGCGGCCGAGCGAGCTGCTGCGGATCGCCACCGCCGGATCGGTTGACGACGGCAAGTCGACGCTCATCGGCCGTCTGCTCTACGACTCGAAGCAGATCTTCACCGATCAACTCGAGCACGTCGTCGCCACCTCGGAGCGTCGTGGCGACGGCTATCTGAACCTGGCCCTGTTGACCGATGGGCTTCGCGCCGAGCGCGAGCAGGGAATCACCATCGACGTCGCCTATCGCTACTTCCAGACCCAGCGCCGCAAGTTCATCATCGCCGATACGCCCGGGCACGAGCAGTACACGCGCAACATGGTCACGGGGGCATCGACGGCCGATCTGTCGGTTGTCCTCGTCGACGCGCGCAAGGGCGTGTCCGAGCAAACTCGCCGACACGCCTTTATCGCATCCCTGTTGCGGATTCCCCATCTGGTTGTGTGTGTCAACAAGATGGACCTCGTCGACTATGACGAGGCGGTGTTCGAGCGAATCGTCGATGAGCTCACCGACTGGGCGGCGCGGCTGGACATCTGGGACATAACCTTCATCCCCATCTCGGCCCTCCACGGCGACAACGTCGTCGAGCGCTCGACCAACATGGACTGGTACGGCGGCCCCCCGCTGCTCTACCACCTCGAGCACGTGGTCATCGCCACCGATCGCAATCTGGTCGACGTCCGCTTCCCCGTCCAATGGGTTATCCGGCCGATGGATGACCAGCACCACGATTACCGTGGCTACGCCGGTCAGGTCGCGGCGGGCGTGCTCTGCGCCGGCGACGAGGTGGCTGTCCTGCCGAGCGGCATGAAGACGCGGATCGCCGCGATCGACACCTACGGCAGAGACATCGAGGCCGCGTTCCCCACGATGTCCGTGACCGTGCGCTTGGCCGACGAACTCGACGTCTCACGCGGCGACATGATCGTGAATCCCGATGATCCGCCTGTCCCGGCGCGTGAGATCGAGGCCATGGTGTGTTGGATGGGCTCTGAGCCGATGTCTATCGGCCGACGCTACCTTCTCAAGCACACGAGCCGTACGGTCCGCGCCGTGATCAACGAGCTCGAGTACCGAGTGGACGTGAACACGCTCGAGCACATCGAGACGCCGGAGCTGACGCTGAACGAGATCGGCCGCATTCATCTGCGGTTGAGCGCACCGGTGATGGTCGATCGCTATCGGCGCAATCGCACGATCGGGAGCTTCATCCTGATCGACGAGACGAGCAACGACACGGTCGGCGCCGGAATGGTGGTTCACGCCTCGAGCAGCTGAGGGTAAAGTCCTCCGCCGCCATGTTCACGAAGGTCCTCATCGCCAATCGCGGCGAGATCGCGATCCGGATCATCCGAGCCTGCGAGGAATTGCGGATCGCCACGGTGGCGGTCTATTCCGAGCTCGACCGCGAGGCCCCGCACGTCAAGCGCGCTGACGAGGCGTTTCTGATCGGACCCGGCCCGGCCAGCGAAAGCTATCTCTCGATCGAAAAGCTTCTCGACGTGGTCGAACGTTCCGGGGCGCAGGCCGTCCATCCCGGGTACGGGTTCCTGGCCGAGAACGCCGGCTTCGCCGCCGCGCTCGAGGAGCACGGCGTCACCTTCATCGGCCCGCCGGCATCGGCCATCGAGGCGATGGGGTCAAAGACCCGGGCCCGTGAGCTGATGGCCAAGGCCGGGGTCCCGATCGTGCCCGGCACGACCGAGCCGGTGGCCAGCATCGAAGAGGCACTGCGGGTGATCGAGGAGACGATCGGCTACCCGGTAGCGGTCAAGGCGGCGGGGGGCGGCGGCGGCAAGGGCTTCCGGGTGGCCGAGTCCGAGGACAAGCTCCAGGAAGCTTTCGAGGGCTCATCGCGTGAGGGGGAAAAGTTCTTCTCTGACCCGACCGTGTATCTCGAGCGCTACCTCCCGGATCCGCGCCACGTCGAGGTGCAGGTCCTGGCCGACCAGCACGGCAACGTGATCCACCTCGGGGAGCGCGACTGCTCGATCCAGCGCCGCCATCAGAAGCTGATCGAGGAGGCTCCGGCGCCTGCGGTCGACGACGAGCTGCGAGCGAAGATCGGGAAGATCGCCACCGAGGCCGCTGCCGCCGTCTCCTATACGGGGGCGGGAACCGTCGAGGGCCTTCTCCAGGAGGGGGAGTACTTCTTCCTCGAGATGAACACCCGAGTTCAGGTCGAGCATCCCGTCACGGAGCTCGTGACCGGCATCGACATCGTCAAGGAGGGGATTCGGGTGGCCGCCGGGGAACCGCTCTCCCTCTCCCAGGAGCGGCTCGAATTACGCGGGCACGCGATCGAGTGCCGGATCAATGCCGAGGACGCGAGTAAGAACTTTGCCCCGGCACCGGGGAAGATCGGTGCCTATCGCGAACCCGCCGGCCCGGGTGTGCGGGTTGACTCAGGCGTGGAGGCGGGATCGGAGATCTCGCCCATGTACGACCCGATGGTGGCCAAGCTGATCGTCTGGGACGTCGACCGCGAGTCGGCCACGGCTCGGATGCTCCGGGCCCTCGGCGAGTACGAGATCGAAGGCGTCAAGACGCTGATTCCATTTCACCTGGCGATTCTTCGGACCGACCAGTGGCGAAACGCCGAGACGGCGCGGGATCTCATCGGTGACCGGGAATGGCTGAAGTCGCTGGCCTTCCCCGCGCCTGAGGCGCCGGGCGAGGCCGAGGAGTCTGAGCCGGTCGAGCAGTCCTACACCGTCGAGGTCTCCGGCAAGCGGTTTGACGTCAAGGTGATCGGCCCGCCGTGTGCCGGGCCGGCGGGGCTCAACGGCGCGGGCCCCGCGGCGGCGGCCGCGGCCGGCCGCAAACCGCCTCGGCGCGCGGAGCGCTCAGGTGGCGGAGGCGGCGGCCTGACCGATGCGCTGACGTCGCCAATTCAGGGCACGGTGTTGAAGGTGGCCGTCGAGACCGGGGCCGCGGTCGAGGAAGGAGCGCTGATCGCAGTGATCGAGGCGATGAAGATGGAGAACGAGATCACGGCCCACAAGTCGGGCACCATCTCGGAGTTACCGGTCTCGGTTGGGGGCTCCGTCGCCACCGGCGACACCATTGCCGTGATCAGTACCAACGGGGAGTAGGCGGCTCGGGGACTACCCGTCCTGGATGGTGATCAGGCGCGGGGAGTCGGTGAGCGGGATCTGGAGGGTGGCGGTGCTGGGGGAGTCAACGGTCACGCCGACCGGAACCGTCGCATGGGTGAGTGGATCCGCTGCGCTGACCGTCAGGTGCGCGGTTCGCAGGCCGCCGACGGTCAGGCGGTAGGTCTCGGGAGGGAGGTCATACCTCGTGACGTCGCTCGCCGGCGCGGCAGGGTGGTAGACGGCCGCGAGGTTCCTCGTCATCACGTATGCCGGGACGACGAACTTGCTTGCGCTGACCTGGAACGGGAAGAACGCGACGACGTCGCGGTTGTAGAGCGGCGGGTAGGCCGCGGTTCCGTTTCCGGCGAACTGGGTCCAGTTGTGTCGGTCCGCCACATCGAGCAGGCTGAGCGACCTTCGGTCCGTGATTCGGGCCGGGCCTGCGAAGGCCCGGAGGAAGTTCCTGACGGCGGTCAACGTGGGGCCGCCTCCGGGCGCACTGGGCTCGACCATCGCCCAGCTCCCATTGGTCACGGCGTAGAAATAGAGCGCTGAGGCGCCCTTGTTGATGTAGGCGGCCAGCGTTCGCAGCGTGGCCTTGGCCTGGAGATGCCATCGCGCCGCTGGGCTGAGGTCGCCCGCATGCGTGAGGTCGAGGTTGGTCTCGGTGATCCACAGTTGGGGTGGCGTAGTGGCTCCGGATGCCCTCACCCGAAGGCCGTGAGGCATCCCATTGACGGTGGAGGTGATGGGCGACAGGTCCCGCTCCAGGAACTCGGTCTGGATGCCGCTGAGCACGTACTCAGGGAAGTAGGCCTCGTAGGCGGGGATGAACGAGTCGTGCCAGTTACCCGCCGAGTCCTGCCAGCCCGCGGGGTGGCCCAGGGCGTCGACTGGACGCTGGTTGTTGAACACCTGAGCGGCTGGATATTGGTATGGCGCCTCGTGATAGGGGTGCTTGTCGATCGCCGTCACGCCGGGCGGGAGGCCCACTGCGGAGACGAACGGCGTCTCGTTGGCGAACCCATCGCCGATGCCCACGTCGGGCAGGTCGTGAGCGGGATCGCGAATCCACCGCACGGTCCGTGCCAGCAGTTCGTCCTCGACGTTCCCGGTGCCCTGGAGGGACGGCGGCACGGGGCTGTAGTAGTTCGCGACATTCAGAAAGGCGGAGTCGGACGTGAGCTCGTTCCACACCTCGACGTCGAACGCGTCATTCCCCAGGACCTTGCGGGCCTCACCCGTGACGGCCTGGACGTACTCGAGCCAGCCGCTCAACGTATGCTCGAACGCTGGGCTCGATTGGCCGGTCTGGGTCAACGGCGGCGCGAACGGTCCGTATCGCAGCAGCCGGGCCGGGTAGAACCCGGGGGGGATCGGCGCGGGCAGGGGTTGCGAAAGTTCCACCTGCCCGGTCGGAGAAACCGCCGTGACGATGAACGCCGCAGCGCGTCCGCCGGGGATGTCGAAACCCGAGAGGCCGGGCACCAACACTCGCGCTGTGGCCGGGCCGACCGTCAGCGTCCGAGAACCGGCGGGAGCGGGCGCGGTGACGTGCCCATAAAAGGTGATCGACGGCCCCGGATCGCGGTCGTCGGCGTTGAGGAGGATCAACGGCCGGATGCCCGCCGCTTTGAGCGCCCCGAGGATCGTGTCAATGGCAGCTGGATCGGCGAGCTGCGCCGGGTCCGTGAACGACATCGCGCTCCAGCCGATTTCGACGCGAGCCCGCTTGAAGCCGGTGGCCGCGAGCAGATGGGCCGCGGCCGCCGCATACCGCGGCGGGACATTGAAGTTGATTCCGACCGCATCACGCATCATCGATGCGGGCTGGGTCTCGAGGTAGGCCCGCCACGGCTGAAGCCAGTGCGACCGGAAGCCAAAGCGAAGATCCGTCTGTTGCGCAGGGTCGATCGGGTCCGAGAGCACGTTCCACCCGGGTGGTGCCGCAGCTTCGGGGGTGCTCTGCGTGGGCGGTCCCGTCGCCGATGTCGTGGTCGGAGCCGGGCGTGGGGCCGCCGACAGAACGATGGCCGTGGCGACTCCGAGCGCGATGAGGGTCAAGCCGACGGCCGCCGCGGCCCTCCGCCGAGCGTGGACTGCCCCTCGGCGCTGCGACCTGCCCCTCGACCTCAAACTACCTAGCCGTCTTGGATCGTGATCAGACGCGGATAGTCAGTGAGCGGGATCGTCAGGACCGCTGCGCTCGAGGAGATCGGCGTGGCGCTTATCGGTACCGAAGCGCCGGACAGCGGATCGGTGGCGCTGACCGTGAGGTTGGCGGTGTTGAGCCCTCCGACCGTGATGCGATAGGTCTCCGGCGGCAGGTCGTACCTCGTGACGTCGCTGCTCGGCGCGGTCGGGTTATAGAGCGTGGCCAAACTGCGTGTCATCACGTAGGCCGGGATGACGAACTTGCTGCTGTCGACCTGGAAGGGGAAGAAGGCGACTACGTCGCGGTTGTAAAGCGCGGGGTGAGCGGCGGTGCCGTCGCCGGCGAATTGCGTCCAGTTGCCCTGGTCGGCGATCTGGAGCAAGTTGAGCGAGCGCGGGCTCGTGATCGTGTTGGGTCCGGCGAACGGCGCGAGGAAGCTCTTGACTGCGGTCATGGTCGGTCCGCCGCCGGGGGCGGTCGGGTCGACCATCGCCCACGAACCGTTCGTCACGGCGTAGAAGTAGAAGGCGGAGACGCCCTTGTTGACGAACGCCGCGAGCGAGCGCAGCGTCGCCTTCGCCTGGAGATGCCAGGCATCGGCGCTCGTCAGGCCCATCTGCGCGGCGTGAGTAAGGTCGATGTTCGTCTCGGTGACCCAGACCTGGGGCGGAACGGTGGCTCCCGGCGGCTTGGTATTGCGGCCGTGGGGAACGCCGTTGATCATCGTCGTGATCGGCGAGAGGTCGCGCTCCATGAACTCGGTCTGAAGTCCAGTGAGCGTGTATTCGGGGAAATAGGCCTGGTAGGTCGGGATGAACGGGTCGTGCCACGCCCCAGATGCGTCTTGCGAACCTTCGGGCACGCCGAGCGCGTTCACCGGCTGCTGGTTGTTGAAGACCTGTGCCTGGGGAAAGTCGTAGGGCTGCTCGTGGTAGGGATGCTTGTCGATCGCCGTGACGCCGGGGGGAACGGTCGCGCCGGACGCGAACGGGGTCGTGTTGGCGAACCCATCCCCAAGGCCCACGTCGGGCAGATTGTTGGCTGGGTTGCGGATCCAGGCTGCCGTGCGGGCGAGGAGCTGCAAGGTGACATTTCCAACCCCTTGCAGGGATGGCGGCACCGGGTTGTAATAGTTGGCGACGTTCAGGAACGACGAGTCAAGGCTGTTTTCGTTCCAGACCTCAATGTCGAACTGATCGTTCCCCAATATCTTGCGCGCCTCGCTCGTCACCGCGTTGATGTATTGCAGCCAGCCAGACAGCGTCTGCTCGAAGGCCGGATTCGGCTGACCCGAGGTCGTAAATGGCGGTGCGAACGGGCCGTAGCGCAGCAGCGTGAACATATAGGTCCCAGCAGGCACCGACCGCGGTAGGGGCTGGGACAGCTGAATCTGCCCGGTCGGAGAAATGGCCGTGGCCATGAAGGCGGCGACCGGGTACCCAGGAAGATCCAGGCCCGACAGTCCCGGCACGAGTGACTGGGCCGTGGTTGGATCCACCTGTATGGTCGTGGCTCCAGCCGCGGCCGGCTGCTGGATTTGGCCGCTCAGGTTCTTGAAGGGGCCGGGATCAGTGTCGTCCGCGTCCACGAGGATCAGCGGGCGGAGCCCCGCCGCCTTGAACGCCTGCAGGTAGGTGTCCCACTTGGCGGGATCCTGTAGTTGCGCGGGATTCGCATAGGACATCTGGTCCCACGCGATGTCCAACCTGACGCGCTTGAAGCCGCTCTGAGCGAGCAGCTGGGCGGTCACCGCGGCATTCTGGGGCTGGACGTTGAAGTTGATGCCGACGGCGTTCCTGAGCATCGAGGCCGGTGGCGTGTCGAAGTAGGCTCGCCAGGGCTGGAGCCACTGGGAGCGATCGCCGAACGGCAGATCCGTCTGCTGCGCCGGGTCGATCGGGTCCGAGAGGATGTTCCAGCCAGTCCAGTCGAGACCTCCCGAGCTGCTGGGGGCGGGAGTCGTCGCGCCCCCGGGGGCGGGCGAGGCCGTCGGGGTGGCAGCTGGGGTCGTCGGTTTGGGGTGCTTCTTTGACTTCCGCTTGCAGCGCTGATGCGCTTTCGAAGCGCCGCTCTTCTTCCCGTGCGCCGCTGGCTTGCGCTTATTCCGTGCCGAGTTTGCCGAATGCCGGGCCGGGCAACGAGACCGCGAGGACCGTTTTCCGTGCTTAACGTGCTGGGGCGCGGTGCGAGCCAGAGCCGAATCGCCGATCATCAACGCGCACGCGAACAGAAGCGCAAACGCGCAGAGCCTGCGGAACGGTCCTTGGATGGATATACCCACGATTGAAGGTCGACCCCTACAGCGATGAGAGTCGACGCGCCCTCCAGGAGCACTTTACTTCCTCGGCGGACAATTAGACAGACGGCGGGCTGATAACTAACTTCTTGCCGGCATGGTTGGCGGCAAAGCCCGGGCGATTGCTGCGCCGCCCTCGGCCGGTTGATCCGTATCTCCCGATGATCGAGCGCCTCGTCCCGAGCTTCGTGGCCACCGCCGAGACGCGCCAGGACATCCTCGATATCGAGCTGTTCGCCGAGGAGGAGAGATCGCTGGGGCGCGCGGTCGAGAAGCGCCGTCGTGAGTTCATCACCGGTCGTGCCTGCGCCCGACTCGCCCTCGATCGCCTCGGGCTTCCGGCGACGCCGATTCCGGCGGGTGCGCGAGGGGAGCCGCTGTGGCCCCCGGGAGTCGTAGGCAGCATCACCCACTGCGCCGGCTACCGGGCGTGCGCGGTAGCCCGGGCCGACGAGGCGACGTCGATCGGAATCGACGCAGAGCCGAACGCCGCTCTGCCCGACGGTGTCCTCGAGGAGGTGGCCTTCGGCTCAGAGCTTCAACTCGTCGCTTCCGATCTGCCGATGCGGGTGGACCGGCTTCTCTTCAGTGCCAAGGAGGCGGTGTTCAAAGCCTGGTTTCCTCTGACCGAGCGGTGGCTCGGCTTTGAGGATGCCGAGCTCTCGATAGAGCCGCAAACGAGGACATTCCGGGCCCGGCTGCTGGTTCCCGGGCCGGTGATCGGAGCGGTCGAGCTGACCGAGCTT
>Ga0070731_10003112_pt1 | contig 15145 bp, 10 predicted proteins | sample Coa_R1_2_FD_66448 | JGI IMG/M metagenome (GOLD analysis project Ga0070731, IMG submission 66448) | Surface soil microbial communities from Centralia Pennsylvania, which are recovering from an underground coalmine fire - Coalmine... | ecosystem: Environmental > Terrestrial > Soil > Unclassified ...
CGAAGCGAATCGGGGTCTGGGGCGGGTCGTACGGGGGGTATCTGGTGGCAATGGCGCTATCGCGATCGAGCGATCTGTTCGCCGCCGGTGTGGATATGCACGGCGTGCACGACTGGAGCGCGCGGGGCGGCAGCGTCGCGAATCCGAATCTCGACCCCGAAAAACAGCGCGATCAGATCCGCCTAGCGTTCGAATCATCTCCCATGGCGACCGTCAAAACGTGGCGATCTCCCGTGCTGCTGGTTCACGGGGACGACGATCGCAACGTGGATTTTACCCAGAGCGTGAAAATGGTGGAAGCTTTGCGCGACCAGCACGTGGATTTTGAGGAACTGATTTTCCCCGACGATATCCACGATTTCCTCTTACTGGAGCACTGGGTAAATGCCATGAAAGCGGCGGACGATTTCTTTGCCAGAAAGCTGCGCCAGCCCTAGGCCACACGTCGCTTGGCGCGATTGAGATAACTCGAAAGACCGCGCGATTATCAATTAAATCTCGCGGCGATTAACGCCGCGGTGGTAAATCTCGCGGCGATTAACGCCGCGGTGGTAAACGTCCCGGCGATTAACGCCGCGGTGGACGTCCGCCGCCTCCGCCGCCCTCGCGCGCAGTCATGGGTCGCGCTTCATTCACCACCAGCGTGCGGCCCATTAAATCCTTGCCATGACAGGCATCCACGGCGCGCATAGCAGCAGTGTCGTCGTTAATTTCAACAAACCCAAAACCCCGAGCCTGTCCGGTAAAGCGGTCGCGCATGACAGTCACCGAATCGATTGTCACGCCATTATCGGCAAAGAAGTTCTGTAAATCGGTCTCATTTGCCGCGTATGGGAGGTTCCCCACGAAAAGCTTCTTCACTGATGCACCCCTAACTGTAACTTGGAGGAAGGCAGAGAGACACCGGGCTGGCTAATTGGAAGGATAAGCGGGCGGACCGAGTCAGACTGAGCACTCCAATACCGCAGTAGTATGCCACGGGTCGGATAGCCGAGTCAAAGGAAAAGTGCATCCGCATATTCCCAATGGCAGTGGCGTTAGCCGTCCGATTGTGCTCCGCCCGAACGTCCAGAGCCGCCGGATGGTTACTCAGCTTCCATCAAAAACCGCTTGGCCTCGTCCAGGAACAGCGCCAGCTGGTCATGATGGACCCAATGACCCGCCTTGTCGACTTTCACCAGCCGATGATTCTGAATGGCAGAGGCGCGGCCGTCGATCTCCGGGTCCTGCGCCCAGCTCTCACGGCCCCAGAACAACAGCGTGGGACAAACGATGCGCCCTAACATTTCTTTGGTATCGTCCATGTTCATCCCGTAGGGGGCGAAAATGCGGGCGTAGTTGTCGAACTTCCAGATGATCGACCCGTCGGCGTTCCAGTTGGTGCCGTGGAGCGTCAGATGCTCGGCGACTTCGTCGCTGAGAAACGGATTCGCTTCCTTCATCCGTGCCACGGCTGCCGACAGGTTCGGATAGCTGTGCTGCGTCCGGTGTTCCAGCTTACGGACGGCCTCGATCCAGTCGCGCATTCGCTCGGATGCCGGTTTGTGCACACGATGACTCGGCGGAGGTCCCAACCCCTCAATTGCGACGATTTTCTTGACGTGGCCCGGATAGACTCCGGCGTAAAGCAGTGTCACGATTCCGCCGAGCGAATGGCCGACGATATACACAGGAAATGCGTTGATGATGTCGGCCAGGGCGGATAGATCGAGCACGTGCTCGGCGACGCTGTACAGGGCTCCGGGAGCCCACGCGCTGTTGCCATGGCCGCGCAGATCCAGCGCGTAGACGTGAAAATCGTCGCGCAGGGCCCGCGCCACCCAGTCCCAGCTTCGCGCGTGGTCGAGCCCGCCGTGGACCAGGATCATGGCCGGCTTGCCTTCGGTGCCCCAATCCCAGAACTGTAGCTTCAGCCGATCCGAGTAGAAGAAATGCGAGACGGGTTCCAAGGTTCTATCGTAGCTGTTCGGGATCTCCGGAAATCTCGCATTTGATTCCGGCGATTCGATACGCTTCGAGCAACGCGCCCGCTGCGGGACTGTGCAGTGGGGCTGCCACCCGATTGTGTTCGTTGAGCTCAATAAGCAGGCGAAATCGCGCGAGTAGCGCCCGGCTGCGAAAGACTCCGCCGATGTAAGAAACTCGGGCCGGCTCTTCGGCGGAGAAGAGCTGCTGTCTGACGGCGGAAGCGATGGTCGCGAGGGACTGGGCCGCTCCATTCAAGAGATCGCGCGCGACGCCGTCGCGCGCCTGCGCGACTTCATCGACCACTTTGGCCAGCAGCGCCACCCGGTCGCGAGGATATTCATCCGTGTAAAACCGGTGCAAAGCCTCGTTCGCGTCCGGCGCGCCCGTTGCCGCGAGTAACGCGTCGCGCAATGCCGTTGCGGTTCCCCAACCTTCTTCGAATCGCAGGGCCGCCCGCAGAGCCTGCCGGACCAGATCGAACCCGCCGCCTTCATCGCCGAAGATGAACCCCCAGCCGCCGGCTCGCGCAGTACGGCCTTCGGAATTGCGGCCGAAGGCGAACGATCCCGTTCCCGCGATAACGATGACTCCCGGCGCCCCGCTCGTGGCGCCGACCAGCGCGATCAGGCCGTCATGCGTGATCGAATATTTTTCGGCCCTTACGATTTCGCGTGTCAGCACGTCTTTATCCGCGGGCCCTCCGCTAAATCCGCAGCAGGCGGCTTCAAAATGAACCGGGCCGAGGCTGTCCAACGCCTGACGTACGACGTCGCCGATCACGCGGGTGAATTTTTCACGTCCCGGAGCGCCGCTGACATGATTACAGGGCCCGCCGTGCGCGACTCCGACCACACGGCCGGATTCGTCGCCAACCAGGGCCGTCGTCCCCGACTGGCCGCCGTCAATTCCGAGAAATAACTTCACGGCAGGATCCTGTACAAGGTCGCGCGGGCGGTTTGCCCGCATACTTCCAGGCCCCATGATTCGGGATCGTCCTTAAAATCGTCCGCTCCCATGTCGCCGTCCTGAATCAGGATATAGTTGACTCCCCGCGACCGAACCTCGTAAGTCGCCGCTCTGCGAAGTGACCCGCGCGGCTGCACCGTTCGCTCCTCATATTTGTCGGCGATCGAGGTCCAACTGTCGGAATCCATCACTTGAACCTCAAAGTGCATGGCCCACGGGAAGTCGCGCGACGTTTCCATGCGCACTTCGTCCACTTTCCTTTCCGATCCGAAATCCACGTCAAGATACATGCCGGGCGCCCCGGTCTCCCAACTCCGCCAACGCGTGGCTTCTGAATTGTCGAAGGCCAGTTGCACATCCCAAGGATTCGGCCACGCGCGCAGCCGCCAATCGCGGGAACGCGGCAACTCGACTCCATGATCGAAGAACCGCAGTTCGTGGACGTTCCACTGCTCGAATCCGCGACCGCGGGCTGTCTGGAGGAGGCGTAGACGCCGCACTCCGCGCTCCGGGAAAGAAAACACGAACAGCCGCGTCGGCTGCCAATCCTCAAGCCAGCCGGAGGTCAGAAAGTCGTTGAGCGTATTATTGAGCGCTCCCTGAAAGCCTTCGATCACCTCGCGTGACGTGTAGGACTCGGAGAATCCATTCAACGAAAACACACGTTCTCCCGCCGGAACCTTGCTTTCCACCAGGTGTGAAATCTCGATTTCCGGAAGATACATCCCTAAGTAGGCATCCTCCGGCATGATTCGCAAAGCGGCGCGATAAGGAAAGCGGAGGATGCGCCAGACGTACTGATTCGAATAATCCGTGATCTGCGACGGCCATGACGCGACTGCGTGAAACACTACGACTGCGGCCAGCAGCATCCGAACATTCTCCACAGCCAGCGCCATCGCGAGCGAAAAGAAAGGAAGGGTCGGAATCAGAAAGCGCGTCCCGATGTTGCCGAAATAGGTGGCCAGCAGGATCAGCCCGGGCACCAGCAGACGCCGGCCTGCCTTGTATCGCAGGGCCAGAAGCGAAAGCGGCGCCAGCAGGAAGACCGGTCCGATAATCCCTTGCGTCTGGCCACCGTCGACCGTGACCTCGACGGGCAGCGTCCACAAGTTCGCGACGCCGTAGCGGCGCAGCCATTCGGTCCATTCCTTTTCCTTGATGACGTGGACGTATGGGTTCCTGAAGATATCGTTCGCGAAAGGCGCGATTGGATTGTGGACGTAAATCCAGTTCTTGAGGACCCACGGCGCGATCATGAGCGCAGAGCACGAGGCGAGAATGATCAAGGGGCCCAGCATCGGCGATCGCGATTTCCAGGCTCTCCACGCAACGAAACCAAGCGCATACGGAACCATCACGAAGGCCGTGTACTTCGCCGCGTAAGCGTAGCCGGCGAGCAGGCCTGCGGCGATCAACAATGGAGTGGTCCGTTGCTCGTCCCAAAGCTCCAGGAAATAGAAAACGCCAAATACGATTGCGGCGACGGCTACATCGATATAGGCTGTCGTCCCATCGCGTCCCACGATCGGGCTCAGGTACACGAGCAGCGCTCCGGCGGCTCCAGCCCATGGCTTTCCAATCCTGCGGCCATACGCCAGCATCGCCAGCGGAAGCGACAGCAGGAATGCAAAGTGGACCAACGCCGCCGCCGAATGCCTTCCCAATGCGAACGCGGGTTGATACAACATTTCGATTCCCTGGCTGAGACTCGAATACATATTGGTAGGAATTCGCACGAATCCGTGAGCGCGGAAATAACGGTTCACGATGTCGAGGTGATAGCCGGAGCCGTCAGGACTCATCTCGGGAGCCCAGGCGTTCACGAAATACAGGACCGTGAAGGTGGCGAAGATCACGGCGAATACAATGCGCAGCTCCGTGGGAAGGCCCTCTTGCGGCTCATCGGCGTCCTTTTTCCAATTCCTCGCGCTTAGGACGATGATCGCGCCGAACAGCACCAGCCAAACCGGCTTATAAGCGATTCGCAAGGCCATCACGCAGACGATCAGAAAATGAACGCTCGCGGCGCCGAGCAGAAACGCCAGTGGAAATTTTTCGCCACGCCGGAGTCTGATTCCGAGCTTCGCCAGCGCGAACGCGCCGGCGCCGTAGCAGGCCGCGACGGTGAGTCCGGCTCCGAACAACGCCGCTAAGGCCTTCAGCATCTACTCGGTCAATCCGATCCGCGTGATGATGAAGCCGAATTTGTGCCGGTCTTGCGGGGAAGTCCACAATTTGTCGATCTCGGCACCGACAATTGCTTCCTGGCCGACCACCAGCCACTCCGGAGGCACTTCTTTCTCGAAATGCTCTTCGCCGACCCGCGAATAGCGCTGGCGATCGAGCACGTGATCGTTCACGGTGAACGCGATGGTCACCGGACCCGTATCCTTGAACGTCACTTCGGGCAGGCTGAAATCGATTTTGTATTTCAATTTGCTGGCGGTTCGGACGCGGATGGTCACGGCCGGGCGTTGCAACCCCCACCGCCAGCTTCCGTTGAGCTCCGGTAGGATGTCGCGGACGAAATGCATCGGAGCGTCGGCATCTCCCATGTTGATCACGCGGGCCGAATGTATTTTGAAGCCTTCAAATGACGGCCGCTGGTCGGGCGGCGCGTACGCGGGCGGCAGATCCTGGCACGAGGTGAGCGCAAGGACACTCCCGGCTATGAAGGCGAGAATCTTCATTTCCCGCTACTATAGCGCGGCGGATCTAGTCCGTTCGAATCGCGTCCAGCGGATCGATGGAAGCCGCCCGGCGGGCCGGAAACAGAACCGCGAACAAGGAGACGATTCCCAGCAGCAGCACCGCTCCGCCGATGGTCATGGCGTCCAGTGGGCTTACGCCAAATAGCGCCGACTTGAGCAGACGCTCGGCGGCCAGCGTCAATCCAATGCCGATGCCTATGCCCGCCGCCAGCAGCCATCCGGCTCCGCCGAACACCATCGCCATGATCTGGCTGGGGTTCGCGCCGAGCGCGATCCGCACTCCGATTTCACGGGTACGCGCCGTGACAAGCAGCGTGATCAGACTGTAGAGACCGACGGACGCCAATAGCATCGCCGCGGCGGCAAAGACTCCGAGAAACCGGGCGTTCAATCGCGGCTGCTCCAGAGCGTCGTCCACCAGCCCGTCGAGCAATTTCACCCCGAACACGGCGCGGCTTGCGTCAAGACCGTGGACAATCTTGGGAATCTGCCGCAGCAGAGACGCGGGATCGCCTTGCGTCCGTGCGACGTACTCCGGGTCAGGCCACGATCCGGCCTGTTGGCACTCATAAATGTAAGGCGCAGGTTCCGCCGAGAGACCGTCTTCCTTTACATCTCCAACGAGGCCCACGATTTCGGCAGGCAACGCCCTGGGGGATGCCTGCACGAAGCGGAGGCGCCGGCCCATCAGATTCTGGCCCTTTCCATACAGCTCCGCGAATTTCCGGTTCACCATCGCTTTGGTAGCCACTGGCTTTGCGAAATCGAAGGTATCGTCAGCGCGGCACCATTCGCCGGCGAGCAAGGGAATTTTCAGCGACGGCAGGTAGCCCGAACTGACATTCCGGTAGCCGGTGGTGAAAACGCCGTTCTCCTGATTTTGGGTGAGGCCTTCCACCGTGACTTGATAATTCAGAGTGGCTCCCGTTGCCGGAAGAAAGTTGGTGATGCCGGCCGATTCGACGCCCGGGAATCGTTCGAGCTCAGATAGAATCGCCTGCTGCAAGCGTCCGATGCGCGGCCGGTCTTCACTCCATGCGGCCCCGACGTGGAAGGTGACGGTGTTGGCGGTATTGAACCCGGCATCCGTACGGCTCAAGTTGTAATAGCTCCGCAGCAGGAGGCCGGCGCTGGCGAGGAGTAATACGGTGACGGCAAGTTGCGCGACCACCAGTCCACGCTGCAACGTGCTGCGTCCGCCAGAAACACTCCGCGAGGATTCCGCAAGCACGGGAGCCAGATCCGTGCGCGTAGCCTGCAGCGCTGGTATCACGCCGAACAAGACTGCGCCCAGCAGGCTGACCGTTGCCGCAAACAGCAGGGCTCGCCAATCGAAGGTCAGCTCCGCCATCCGCGGCATATCCGCGAATGCCTTCGCCATCATATCGACGCCGAACGCGGCGGCGGCTCCGCCCAAAGCCGCGCCCGCCAGGGCGATCAGCAGGACCTCCCGCATTACGGTGGCGACAACCTGTCCGCGCGACGCGCCGACGGAACTGCGAATCGCCAGCTCCCGCTCGCGCTGATGAAGCTGCGCCAGAGTCAGCCCCGCAATATTCGCCACGGCAATCAGCAGCAGCATTCCCACGGCGCCGAATACTAAGAACAAGGTGCGGCGATAATCTCCCACGCGTTGTTCCTTCAGGTCCCCGACCATCGCCGACCAGTCCTTATCGGTTCGCGGAAACTGTTCGCCCAACTGCTGCTGGACTCGCGCCAGATCGCCCTGAGCTTGTTGCATTGTGACGCCGGCCTTCATCCTTCCGACGCCTGAGAAGAAACGCGCTTCCCGAATTCGCATCAGGGACGCATTGATCTGCGCGGGAACCCAGAGGTCGATGGAAGGAGCCGCGAATTCCTTCGGCATCACGCCGATGATCGTGTATCCCTTGCCGCCGAGCACCAGGCGCTTGCCGATCGCGTCCTCTGCCCTGCCGTATCGCCTGGTCCACAGTCCATAGCTGATGACGGCGGAGGAAGGCCCTCCGTCCAATTCTTCTTCTTTTGTGAAAGTTCGGCCAAGTGCCGGCAGAGCCGCATAAACCGCGAAAAATCGGGGTGAAACGCGGCGGGCCGCCAGACGATCCGGCTCCGCGCCGCTGGTATCCGTGACGTTTTCCGAGTAGCTCCCCGCGATGAACTCAAAGGTCTGGTTCAACTGGTTCCAATCCTCAATCCGGCCGGGCGCCATGAGGCTGAGCTTTTTATCTTTGGCGGGACTCGCCTCCATCACGGTAACCAGGCGGTCGGCCTGCGGATAAGGGAGCGGCTTCAGCAGAACCGTATCGACCAGGGAGAACAAAGCGGTGGTCGCGCCGATACCCAGGGCCAGCATCAGGACAGCCGTTACGGTATAGCCGGGCCTCCGCACCAGCGCCCGGAGAGCGACCTGCCAATGTTTCATATCGCGTAGGACGACTGATTCGCGCTGAAGTTAGCTGACGCCCGTTACCACAGGTAATCTTTAGCGTCGGTGCGCCGATCGTAGCTGTCGAGCACATGAACGACTCGCAGCTTCTTCATCTTGGTGGGCGATAACTGGCCAATGGGAACGTACAGGATCTTCCTGCCGAGGTGCGCGGCGATCGACCGGAAAATGGATCGAGGCGGCTTGGCCGCGACATAGACGACGAACCGCTCGACCGAGTAGTCCAGCGCGGCCATCAGCAGGCGCTCCGGTTTCGACTCAGCGAAATCGTAGTCTGCGTCCGACCAGACGTCGAACAGCCTGCGCGGCGGCAGCGTCATCAGGAATCCGCCGTATTCCGCGCGCCCGATGCCCGGGCCCACCAGATGTTCGAACGGAAAGGTCGAATAAAAAGACATATCTGATTCGTTCTGATGTTCGCCCAGCCAGGTGGTCAGATATTGGTAATGGTCGTCGCGATCCTCATCGAAAATGACGACGACGGCCCCAACTTCGCCCGCGAGGCGATCGGCCTTGCGAACGTAGATCGTCTTCTGATGCCAGTTGCGGATGGTTTCGCGAATATCGATGCCGTCCAGAATCGACGTGCTGAACGGTTCGACTCGCACGCGTTCTTCGGAAAGGATCGCCTTGGCTTTCTGCTTGAGGAAACGGCCGTACTCTTCGATGACCAGATCCTCGGGCGGATAAGAGCAGATCGCGTCGCCGGTAGTCTGCTTCGCCCACTCCCCCGGGAATTTCTCGCGCTTTCGCGGTTTCAGGCCGGCAGGTTTCAGGCGCTGTTTGGGGCGGGGAAGGCGGCGGCGGATACGCAGACGCTTGGTGTTGATCCAGATTTCGCTGGCCGAAAGGCGCACCGTTTCGAGATCCGAGGTCTCGTGCTGCGCCAGATAGCGGTTAGCCATCTGCCAGACTTCCCAGCCATAGTTGTCATCGACGATGGAACGCGCCGCCACTGCGAGATCATAGACGCCTGCAACCAGGTCGCCGCTGATCTGCGCAAGATTTCGGGTGTAACGGGCGATCATACGGCGCTGCCAGTGGGCCACTTTTTCGCCGGTCGATCCGGTGTACTTGCCTTCGGCCTCACGAAGCAGCTCAAATTGCACACGCGGCCGGTCGAGCATCTCCTCCCCGCGCATTTCCAGGCGGAAGAACTCGTAACGCTCCTGCAAATAGGGAGACTCGATGGTAATTTCCGCGAGGCATTCGGGATGCGGATTCAGGAGTCTCACATCGAACTTCTGTCCTCGCTTGGGCGGAGGTTGCGGAGACTCCATCGCATCGAGCAACGGGTCCAGCATATTCAAGGAAACCACGACGAAGACTTCGGCCAGCGGATCCGCGCCTTGCAGCTTCCAGGCCATCGCGGAAGCGTGAGCCGAGACTTCCTCCGTGCGGGTCTGCGGCCAAACCCGATAGGCTTCGATATATTTCTCGAAACCGATTCGCCGGATCGAATACGTATCCGGATACGTATCGGGAAGGTGGGGACGGTCGGCGGAATCCGGTTCGAGAAAAATCACCTCTGCGCCGATTTCCTCAGCGGTTCGCAGGGCTTCCGTGAACGGATCGGCGGGTTCCACAGGCACGTATATGGCGCGGTCGTCATCGGATTCCGTCGTATACAGAATTACCGACATTTCCGGCAATCGCGCCAGGGCCCGCTGATAATATTTCGTCAGAAATCCGGGTAATTCGACGGCGATATGCTTGGGTTTATCAGTCAAAAGCCGCCGCCGCAGCTCCACCGAAAACTCGATGCGGCCCGGCACCACCGGGAAATAGGTGAATCGGCCGCGGCCCAGACCGCCAGCCTTGATTTCAGCTTCGAGGGACATAGCGCAGGGCTTCTTCGCCCAGCGTCTGCGTGATCGCGGTTCGCAGCGTCGCGTCGCTCACCTTGCCATCTTCGTGGCCGATCTTCATGGCGAAGCGGGCGATGTTGATTCCATCGCGAACCGTGTAACGCTCATCGGCGGCGTGGGCCTGTTGTAGAAAATCGGTCACGTAATTCAGAATACGCTCATCACCGAAGGGTAAATTCTCATGCATAATTGCAAATTCTTCGTGCCGTTCGGGAAAGTCGATCAGAATTTGCGGCTGCAGACGGGAGTGAATGTATTCGGGCAGGTCGAAGGTGCTGGCGTCGTCGTTCATGGTGGCGACCAGACGGAACAGAGGATGCGCCTTGATCTTCACGCCGGCGACGATGGATTCGACATACCTGCGGTTGTCGAGCAGAGGCGCCAGGCTGGCCCAGCTCTTCTCGCTCATGCGATTGCCTTCGTCGAGGATCGCAATTCCGCCCCGCAGCATCGCCGAAACCAGCGGCGACCCGACGTAGCGAAGCTTCCCCTGGCCCTCGATGACGGGCGTGATCAACAGGTCTTCCGGGCGTGTATCGACGGTTGCTTGCATGATGTAAACATCGCGGCCCAGGCGCTTGGCGGCCGCGTAGGCGAGCGTGGTTTTTCCGACCCCGGGTTTGCCCAGAAGGCGCGGATTCATGGGCAGATCCTGCGAATCGATCACCAGCCAGGCGGCCAGCAACTGTCGCATGACCTCTTCCTGCCCCACCCAGTTCACCGGCAGCTCATCGGGATGCGCCAGATGGAGCGAAATGCCTTCGATCTCAACGATCATGTGCTCCCAATTTAGCAGAGTGGGCGGCTGCCGCTATCTTCTGTCTGCGATTCCTGTCTGCCTGGGGTCGCGCGGGAGGGGCCGCTGCCGTTAGAATCGAGATGTAATGAAACTAGGTAATTTTCGCCAAGTGGTTCTGGCGGTGCTGGCGGTCGGTCTGTGTTCCGGCGCGGAGATCGGCGTCGAGCAGCCCTTGCTGACCGCGATTCGAAACAACGATCTCGCCGGGATCAAAGCGATGATCGCGCGCGGAGTGAACGTCAACGCCCACGGCGAACGCGGAATTCCGCCGGTGATGTACGCTAGCGCTTTCGGCAGTGTAAACGCCTTGAAATTATTGCTCGACGCGGGTGGGGACGTAAACTCCAGAGACTCGCTGGATGCGTCGGCGTTGATGTGGAGCGTCACCGAGCCGGATAAAGTTGATCTCCTGATCGCGCGCGGCGCCGACGTGAACGCGAAATCCAAGACGGGCCGGACCGCTTTGATGCTGGCGGCGCTGCACAACGGGTCCGATCGCGTGGTGGATCTTCTGCTGGCGAAGGGCGCCGATGTGAACGCAAAGGATGCGCGAGGATTGACGTTTCTGGGAGCCGCATCGGCGGCTTGTAATCCGCGCCAGGTGCGCATCGCAGTGGAGCACGGGCTCGACGTGAATGCCAAGGATGTTTCGCTGGGGTTCACACCCCTGATGAACGCCGCCGGCAATGGCGATCTCGAATCGGTGAAGATTCTCCTGGCGCACGGCGCGGATGTGAACGCGGTTTCGGCGAAGGATCCCATCAACGTGTTGAACGGGCCGATTGACCTGGGATACTACACGGCCTTGATGCTCGCGTCGTTTTACGGTCCGCCCGAAATCGTGGAGGCTCTGTTGCATGCGGGGGCGAAGCTGGATCCGAAAGACATTCGAGGCCGCACGGCGCTTCACTACGCCGTTTCGACGGAAGCGCAGGACCCGCGCATCGTAAGCCTTCTACTGAAGGCCGGCGCCGATCCCGCGGTGAAGGATTTGACGTCGCAAACGGCCGTCGATTGGGCGGCGAAGTATGCCCATCCCGATGTTATGCGCCTTCTCGGTGGCGAAGCGCCGTCCCGGAAATCGCCGCGAACCGGCGACGAAAAGGCTACGGTCACGACGAAAGAGGCGGTCGGGCGAAGCTTGGTCTTGTTGCAAAAAGTGACCGGTTCGTTCATGGAGAACGGCGGATGTATCGCTTGCCACGCCCAGACGCTGACGGCTCTGGCGGCGAAATACGCGCGGCCGCACGGGTTCGCTTTGGACGAAGCGGCGCTGCGAAAGCAGTTCGCGGATCATAAAGCCGGGTTCGTCAACAATGGCGGGCGCTTCTTGCAGCGTTACGACGGCGGCGGCGGAATCGACACGCTCGACTACGCGATGCTGTATTTCGAAGCCGTGGATTATCCCGCCGACCCGATGACGGACGCGATCCTGGCGAATATGCTCGGCGAGCAGATGGCCAACGGCAGTTGGATCCGGGGCGGTGCAGTACAGCGCGCCGGTCCGTCCCCCGCGGCCCGGGCGCCAATGCAGGATAGCGATATCGTTCGCACAGCCCTCGCGCTGCGTGCTTTAAAGAAGTACGGCTGGGAGGGACGCAAGGCGGATCTTACGTTGCACATCCATGATGCAGAGGCGTGGTTGCTGCGTGCTAAGCCGGTGTACAACGAGGAGTCTGCGATGCAGATTCTTGCATTATCCGGATCGGATCAGAGCCCGAATCTGAGCCCAAGTATGAGCATGGTCCGCAAGTTTGCCTCGAAACTGATCGATCAACAGCGGCCCGACGGCGGCTGGTCGCAAAATCCGTATCTCGAAAGCGATTCCTACGCGACCGGTGAGACGCTGTTCGCGCTGCATGAAGCGGGAATATTGAAAACGTCGGATCCGGTCTACGAGAAAGGCGTTAAGTTCTTGCTTCGGACACAGCATGAGGACGGGTCCTGGTACGTGAAAAGTCGCGCGCCCAAATTGCAGCCCTATTTTCAGAGCGGCTTCCCGTACGACCACGATCAATGGATTTCGATGGCAGGAACACAATGGGCCACCATCGCGCTCGCGCTTTCTCTCCGCTAGAGCACAATCACACTTGTTTGCCGACGTACCAGGGAGCGCTCACGGTAAAGATTCGTTCATTGCCGCGCGCGAGCAGCACCCATTCGAGAAGGCGTCCGCGCTGATTGTGTAGAAAGTATTCAAACCACCGGTCTTCCACCAGTTCAGGAATGACCACTATGATCCTGCGGTCGGGATACTTTTTTGAGAGGTCCAGGATGAACTGAACAATCGGAACAATGATGAATCGGTATGGCGACGGCAATAAGTGGAGTTCGGGCGGCTGTTTGCCCGCGGCGCGGAACGGTTGCGTCACGTATTGCTCCCAATCGGTTTCCAAAAGTTCGGAGTGTTCGTTCGGCTCGACGTGCAGCGCAATCACTTCCGGAGAGAGACGGGACGCAAATTCAATCCCCTGGCGCGTAATATTGCTCCAGCGGTCGACCGGGATGACGACCACGGGGGGCTGATTGAGCGATGGCGGCTCGACCGGGATCTTACAGGATGTCAGCGTCCGTACCGAATGGTAATGACGGCGCACCATAGTGAAAAGAACGATCGTCAAGGGGATGAAGAGGAGCGTGATCCAGGCTCCTTCCGCGAATTTCGCCACCAGCACCACTACTACGGTGACGCCGGTTACCAAAGCGCCCAATCCGTTGACGAGGGCGCTTTTCACCCAATGCGGGCCGCGATTTCTGTGCCAGTGCACGACCATGCCGGCTTGAGACAACGTGAAGGCCAGAAAAGCGCCGACGGCATAGAGCGGGATCAGGCGATCCGTAACGCCGCGAAAGAGAATCAAAAGAACGCCAGACAGCACCGCCAAGACGACGATGCCATAGGTGTAAACCAGGCGCCGTCCGCGATAGCCGAAGGCGTGCGGAAGGTAATTGTTCTGGGCGATCGCGCGGCACAGACGCGGGAAATCGGCGAAGGCGGTATTGGCGGAGAGCGAGAGCACCAGCAGAATGGATCCGATGGTCACGTAATAGAAGACGCCTTTGCCAAATACGGCCGCCACCAGCATCGAGAGAAGACTCTGATAACCGGGCTGGCCAGGGTCGGTGGCGGCGATGCCGTACATGTTGACGAGATAGGAAATGCCGGCTAAGAGGACGGCCAGGAGAGCAATAATCACCGTCAGAGTACGGCGGGCGTTATCGACGGCCGAGTCGCGGAAGGCTTTTACGCCGTTGCTCACGGCTTCCACGCCGGTCAGCGCGGTGCAGCCGCTCGCGAACACTTTGAGCAGCAGCCAATAGCTGACCATAGCCGTGACAGGCGGCGGCGCGGGAAGCGGAGTCACCGGCGCCGGATGCCCGCCGCTGAGCAGGACCCGGATCAGGCCCGCGACAATCGTGATCAGCAACGTCCCGACGAAGAGATAAGTGGGAACCGCGAAAGCCGAACCGGCTTCGCGCACGCCCCTCAGATTGAGTATGGCGATGACGATCAAGATGCCGACGCAGATCGAGACGGTATGCGGCAGCAACGACGGCACGGCCGAGATCAACGCCCCGACTCCGGCGGAAATCCCCACGGCGGCCGTGAGGATGTAATCGGCGAGGAGCGCCGCGGCCGCCAGCAGTCCCGCGGGCGCGCCCAGGTTGAAGCGGGCGACCGTGTAGGATCCGCCGCCGGCCGGATAAGCCGCGATCGTCTGCCGATAGGAAAAATACACGATCACGAGCAGCGTGATGATCGCGGCGCTGATCGGCAGGATGTAATGGACGCCAAGCAGGCCAAGCGGTATCAGCAGGCTGAGCGCGGCTTCGGGGCCGTACGCGGCAGAACTCAGCGCGTCGAGGCCGAATATCGGTATGCCTTGCGCGGGACCGATCTGTTCCGCGCGCTCATCGGTGGTCTTGATGGGCTTGCCGACAACGACGTCGAGTATGTTCACCTTCCGCTATTTACTCATAGCGTAGGGCTTCCACGGGATCCAGGCGCGCCGCCTTGCTCGCGGGCCAGATTCCGAAGAACAAGCCGATGCCGACAGAAACCACGATTCCGAGTCCCGCGGCCCACAGCGGCACCATGGTCGGAAGATTGGGAAACAGGATATGGCTCCCCAAGGAAATGAGCCAGCCGACCGCCATTCCCGCGAAGCCGCCCAAACCGGTCAGAACCACGGCTTCCGTCAGAAACTGAAAGACGATATCCGAACGGCGCGCGCCGATGGCCTTGCGAACGCCGATCTCGCGCGTCCGCTCTGTTACGGAGACCAGCATGATGTTCATCACGCCGATGCCGCCGACCAGCAGTCCAATGGAGCTCAAGACGACCATGACCAGCGTCACCATTGCGGTGACCGACCGGAAATCTTCGACCATCTGTTCGGGT
>Ga0070731_10003113_pt1 | contig 15142 bp, 14 predicted proteins | sample Coa_R1_2_FD_66448 | JGI IMG/M metagenome (GOLD analysis project Ga0070731, IMG submission 66448) | Surface soil microbial communities from Centralia Pennsylvania, which are recovering from an underground coalmine fire - Coalmine... | ecosystem: Environmental > Terrestrial > Soil > Unclassified ...
CGTCGTGCTTTTCGCAGATGAGGAAAATCGCGGAGATGGCGGGCGGGAGTATGCTACTGAAGCAAAGGAGAAAAATGAAAAACACATTTTCGGATTGGAAAGCGATGCAGGGGGATTTACGCCAAGGTCGTTCACTTTCATCCTGCCGCATGAGAAAGCCGACGAGATCCGTCGAAAATGGATACCGCTGCTCCTACCCTATGGAGTATATGAGTTTTCCGAAGGGTTCGCTGGCGCCGACGTCGAGCCCCTCAATGCTATGCTGGGAACCCCTGCAGCCGAATTAAACCCTGATTCACAACGGTATTTTGATTATCACCACTCGCCGAATGATGTCTTCGAAAACGTGAACAAAAGAGAGCTCGAGCTTGGTGCGATTAACATGGCCGCGCTGATTTACCTGGTCGACAAATATGGCCTTTGATGAGGCAGCCTTACAAAATCGATCGTTATGAAAAAATTCCTGGCCTATACAATTTTAGTCATTCTGGTGGGCCTCGTCCTTTTCTTCATTGCGCGATATTATTTTGTATTTGGAGAAGGCGTGAAAGCGGGTCAGTTAAATTATGTAGTCAGAAAAGGGTACATATTCAAAACTTATGAAGGGAAATTGATCCAAAGTGGATTTCGTGCCACAACGCCGGGCGCCGTGCAATCTTACGAGTTTGAATTTTCCATCGAAAACGAACGCATTGCTGACTCGCTCATGCGCAATAGCGGCAAGGAAGTGGAACTGCATTATAAAGAATATCTCGGCTCCGTCCCATGGCGCGGTTATAGTGAATTTATTGTCGACAGCATAATTTCCATTAGCAACGCCAAATAGCTCAGCTGGCCGGCCAATTATTGGGCACAAAGGCAATATACTACCTGTTTTTTGTGTAGATCGGGCATATCGCTTTTCCATTCACCAATCGTTTTGGTACGTATTGATTCTGCCTGCGAAGTAAGGCCTGCGGCTATGCAGAGGCGGGTAGACGGCTCGCAAGTTTTCACCAGCGTATCCACCAGTTGGTTATTGCGATACGGCGTCTCAATAAATATCTGGGTCGCATTATTCTTACGGGACTCCTTTTCCAAGTTCTTTATTGCCTGCACTCTTTTTGCCTGGTCAATCGGAAGATACCCAACAAATTGGAAATACTGCCCATTCATACCACTGGCCATCAGCGCAAGGAAGACCGAACTTGGGCCTGCAAGTGGCCTGACAACCGCGCCGATTTGGTGCGCAACCCGAATCAGCAACTGGCCTGGGTCTGCGATGCCGGGACAGCCGGCATCGCTGATAATTCCGATTGTTTTGCCCTCAGAAATTTTTTGGCGGAAAGCCGCTGTCTGTTCCGTCTCGGCCTTGTGAATCGCGAACCATTCGAGGTCGTCGATTACAATTTCCTTGGAAATACGACGTAAATATCGCCGTGCGAAACGCTCATTTTCGACAAAGAAGACCTGGCACTCCCTTGCTGCTGATGCAATATAGGCGGGAAGAGGATCCAACGAATATTCGTCCAGGTAACTAGGTATAAGATAGACGGTACCCCTGGGTGACATACTACTTCAGGTTCTGGTGATATAAACTGATAGTCGCAGCCACGACCGCATAGGATGGCGCGAGAAATGGTATAAAATTAAATAGGTAAAATACAAGGCCATTACCGATCGCCAAACCGCGTCGCCTGCCTATAAATGCAATACTTTCCGACGGAGAAAGATGGTGCCGCATGCAGCTGTAATCGAGCATAGAAAATCCATAATAATAACATTCGACCAAAAGCGAAATTACCGGCGTGATCCATCCTATGATCGGAAAAAAAGACAGAATAAGCAATGAAACAATATAAACGGTCTGCCAGAAGACATTTCGCAATGCCAGCCGAACCCCGCGTTTCATATCCTTAAACAACAAGTCCATATCGAAGTTGAAATCGCGGCCCTCGATGAGCGCTTCCGTTCGCTCACTGAGGTATGCAAAAAGGGGGGACCCGATGATAAGAAAAAGGTATTTGAATAATGAAAAATAGAAAAGAACGAGGATAAGACGGACCATGATTCCACCCATAATGAAGAAAAAGCTCAACGTGGCGCTTTGCTGGTGGTGAAGCCATCCTTCGATTCCTGTAAATCCACTCAACCAGTTGACGGCAGCATCAGCAGAGTTCCAGAAAAAATACATGCCAACGATAATCAGTATCGTATAGAGAATGCCAGGCGGTATAATCCATTTCCAGAGCTTATGTTTGCTGATAAATTGATGCGCCTTATAATACGACTGGATGGATATGACGATTTCTTTAAGCAAACTTTGCGAATTAGCAGTTGTATTCTTGAGTTTAGAAAGTCAAACTTAAAATTTTTTTGCTCTTGGGCAAGATAAAAAAACTGAATCAGTCTTTCTACCGGAGAAACGATGTCGTTCAAATAGCCCGGGAGCTTTTGGGGAAGATCCTGGTCACAAATTTTAGTGGCATGAGAACTTCCGGGCGGATTGTTGAGACGGAAGCCTATGCTGGAGTGATTGACAAGGCTTCCCATGCCTTCGGGGGAAGAAGGACCAGGCGTACTGAAGTAATGTATGGGCGGGGCGGAAGTGCGTACCTGTACCTCTGCTATGGCATTCATCACCTGTTCAATGTGGTAACGAACAAGAAGAATGTGCCGCATGCAATTTTAGTTCGGGCGTTGGAACCGTTAGAGGGCATACCTATTATGCTTGCGAGAACAAAAAAAAAGAACATGGATTATTCGCTTACGCGGGGACCCGGTAATGTTTCCAAGGCGCTCGGACTGTTTACCCGTCACAGCGGCACAAATCTTTTGGAAGACGAAGTATTTATTGCTGACGATGGTTTCGAATTGAGTTCGGAAGAGATTGAAGCAACCAGAAGAATTGGCGTTGATTATGCGGGTGAAGACGCTTTACTTTTATACCGGTTCAGTATCAGGGGAAGCAAATGGGTCAGCGTGAAATCGAAATAGGATCAGAATTTGGGGCATGGTACCTGCCGGCGGCCATCGCCCGGTTTCTTAATGTAAATGAGAGAAAGTTCAATGCCTCCGCGGCTTTCCGATGCCGTCTTGAGTGAAGATACATTTACGTCATAGGTCATCCCAAGGGTAAAGCTGCCATAATCAAGTCCCACATACGGTATCCAGGCATCGATCAGGTTGCTAAATCGAACCCAACTGCCGACATAAAAGTTCGTTGGATTGTCATTGTCGTTGTTCACATTGACGGACCATGCGCCGCCAAGCACAATATCTGTTGCGTTGTCTTGCCTGCTGTAAAGTCCACTAAAGTGAATATAGCTCGTCGTGCCTTCGATAGGCTGCGACATTCCCCCGTGAAAAGTAAAACGCGGATGCAATGTGTAAGAATCGTCGCCAAGAAATGACTCGTGGGGGCGATTAACATGATAAACAGAGGTTCCTACATAATAGTTATTGGCGCCGTTAGTCGTGAAATTATAAAGCAGTCCGAAATTCATATCAAAATAGTTGATATTAACCTGTCTGCCTGATATAGTTTCCTGGCTTGGCAAACTCCATCCTCCTTGCTGATCGAGCTGATCTTCAAAATGGAGCTTGGTGCCGTCCAGCAGTTTCGTAGCGTACGTACCCTGAAATCCCAGTCCTAATTGCTGGTAGCCGTTCTCATCAAGACTGAGATGGTAAGCTGTGGAAAGGGAAAAATAATTGCTCGTCAGGATCCCATCGGCCGTGCGGTCAGTCATCCCCATAATCCCAATTCCCAGGACATCATTTTCCGGGAGGTGGTTTTTTAAAATCGGCATGTCCGCTGACGCAGTCGAAGTAATGAACGCATTATTGATAGCCGGCCATTGGTCGCGGTAATTTCCTGCGACGCGCACTACCCCGTTAAACTTGCCCGTGAGCGCGGGATTAAGTGTAAGGGGCGAGGCAAAGAACTGCGAAAATGCGGATCCTGCCCCTTGGCAAATTGTATGAGAGAAATCAAAGCCAGCGAAAAAACAATTTTTTTCATAAACAGTCTGATACAACTCTTCATCACCTTACGGCCAAATCTAATTGCGGGTTGTTTGAAAGGGCAACTTGTTATGACAATTTTACGCGTGTCAACTGGTTGGAATAAATAGGATTGGTCTTTGAAATTAGGAAAAAAAACTAAGAATGAAGAATTGGAGCTTAAAAATTTACGACTGCACTTTGGTTCCAAAAGCGAGGTCGCCTGCGTCACCCAGGCCTGGCACGATGTAACCTTTCGCAGTAAGTTCATCGTCAATGGCTCCGCACCAGATCTTACAATGCGGCTCGCTCCTTTTAACATATTCAATGCCCACAGTACAAGCGATCACGACTACGATATGGATTTCTTTTGGTTTTCCCTCTTCCCGCAAAAACTGCAGCGTCTTAACAAGCGATGAACCCGTCGCAAGCATAGGATCTGATATGATGACGACCCGGTCTTCCAAATCCGGGCATGAGACATATTCCAAACTGATCTCAAAAGATCCGTCGCGGCTATGCTTGCGGTAAGCAGAAATGAATGCATTGTCCGCCTTGTCAAAATAATTCAGGAGACCGCTATGGAGGGGAAGCCCGGCGCGAAGAATGGTCGCGAGCACCGGCTGTTCCTTTAATACGCTGGAAACCGTAGTCCCCAGGGGGGTCTGCGTCTCTTTTTCTACAAACTCCAGATGTCTGCTTATTTCAATTGCGGCAATTTCACCAATCCTTTCCAGGTTTTTCCGGAATCTCATCCGATCGGCCTGGAGATCCACATCCCGCAACTCTGCAATCCAGTCAGACAGCAAAGAATATTTTTCGCTTAGATTGACAACCATGAAATGTTAGAATGAAAATAAGTTTGAGGGGCAAAGCTAGAATCTTTTCAGTAATTTTTTCTACGAATATTTGGAAGGCGGCAACCTGGATTATTGGAAGGTATTCAAAGGCTGCTTTTTCCTATTTTCACAGATTAAAGCTCCGCCATGGTTTACAAAGTGATCGGTATGATGAGCGGAAGTTCGCTCGACGGCCTCGATTTGGCGTTTGTACATTTTCAGGAAATCGCAGGAAAGTGGAATTTTGAGCTGGTTAAAACTGCTCATTATCCATTTGAGACATCCTGGAAATCAAAATTGGAGCGGGCCCATAAGCTGAACGCTTACGATTACCTGCATTTGCATTCAGCCTTTGGCCATTTTCTTGGTCGTCGCGTTAATGAATTCATCGAATCAAATGATTTGCAATTTCAAGTCCAGCTTATCGTCTCCCATGGGCACACGGTTTTTCATTCTCCGGGAAAATTCATGACTGCCCAGTTAGGAGAAGGCGCCTCCATTGCGGCAGAAACCGGAATTAATACCGTCACTGATCTTCGGGCGATGGATGTGGCACTTGGTGGGCAGGGCGCCCCAATCGTACCCATCGGAGAATTATTGCTTTTTGGTCTCCACAAGTTTTATCTGAACCTTGGCGGCATCGCCAATTTGTCGTGCAGCCTAGGTGAAAATTTTGTTGCATTTGACATTTGTCCTGCAAACAGAATACTCAACCTCTTGGCAGCCAATGTCGGGCTGGAATATGACGACGGTGGCAAAATAGCTTCATCAGGAAGGATCAATCAGGGCCTGCTCGGCCAACTTAATTTGCTGGAATATTATGGAGACAGATATCCCAAATCACTCGATAACCGTTTTGGTACTGACGTTGTCTACCCCTTGATCCGGGAGTCGGGACTGGATACCGCAGATGCAATGAGAACATACGTCGAGCATATTGTTATTCAGATCATGAAGCAGGTGGCATTTCTTACGGCGTCATTAAATTCAGATGGTGAATCACTTTTGGTGACGGGCGGCGGCGCACACAATACTTTTTTGATGCGGCGCCTGGAGGAAGAACTTATGCCTTTCGGCATCTGCGTCGTAGTCCCCGATCGGCAGGTGGTCGATTTTAAAGAAGCGCTTATTATGGCATTCATTGGCGTCCTGAGATGGAGGGAAGAGGCGAATACGATTGCCTCAGTGACCGGTGCAAAAAAAGGCAGTATTGGAGGGGCATTGTGGATTGGCCAGGCCTAGGACAAAAAATTCTAACTTGCCGAAATTGCCGGCATAATAATTCAAGCGATGGTCTTGGGTATTTCCAAAAAGCTGAGAAGGACATTGATAACGGTGTTTGCCGTACTGGCAGCAATCTTATTCCTGGTGCTTTTTTTCCTCTCCACAATTGTTAAATACCTGATCGAAAAATATAGCGAAAAATATACCGGCCGGAAAATAACTTTGGCTGCGCTCCATATCAATGTTTTTGATGGCGTCGTCCGCGCTGACGGATTGCGAATTAATGAAGCGAAAAGCGATGCGGCGTTTTTCGCCTGCCGGGAATTCTATGTTAATTTGACTTTATTTAAGTTATGGTCGGGAAAATACGAGATCACTGAACTTCGTCTTGATCACCCCGTCATCAATGTTATTCAGAAAGGCAATCATTTCAACTTTGACGACCTTCTGAAGAGGTTCGGGGAAAGCAATGGCGCTCCATCAAAAAAAAGTAAACCAGCGGCTTATCGCGTGACCAACTTCGAAATCGACTCGGCGACGGTAATTTATGTGAACAAATCTCCGTACAACAAGATCGAAGTCATTGATTGGGATACGCGCATACCTTTAATTGCGTCCAATGATCCCGTATGTCGCATTCATACCGACCTTTCTCTTCAATCAGGGGGCAAGTTTGATGGTGACGCGGTGATAAACGCTGACACTTATCTTTACCGGGCAAGGATGGCGCTAGAGCGCTACAATATCAGCATGCTCTATCCTTACCTGCATGACTATCTTAAGGTAAAAAAGTTGGAAGGCCTTTTGAGTGCAAATCTGTCGTTTTCGGGCAGCATAAAAAAACCGCAGGATCTGGCTGCGAGTGGTAGCCTGAACGCAGTAAGGCTTCTGGTTGTCGACAATACGGATGAAAAACTGGCCGCTGCGGAAAAAATCGAAGCCAGGGTAGATTCAATAAATACAAAAGAAAACCGCTATGATTTTCAAAACCTGACAATCACCAGACCTTTTCTCCAGCTTTCAATGTATAATGATGGTTACAACTTTGAACGTCTCATGACAACTCCGGCCAGTAACGCCACCGATACCTCCAAAGCTGCCTATGCGAATCTTTTCCTAATGATGGCGGATTACCTTCAAAGTATCATAAAAGAATATGTCGCAAATAACTACAATGCCAGACAAGTCAGAGTTGAGCAAGGGCACTTTATTTTTACCGATTACACGCTTCAGGATAAGTTCCAATATGATCTGGATTCTTTACAAATAGAAAGCGATAAGATCAGCAGCCGAAACAATCTGATTACGCTCGAGGCGCGTTCACGTCTTAACAAATCCGGCGTGATGAACGGCAGGATGACTGTCAATCCCGCAAACTTCCAGGATATGGATATCGACTGCACCGTGAGCGACATGCTCATTTCCGATTTTAATCCGTATTCCAAATACTATGTCGCTACGCCATTTCTGAATGGAACCGCTGCTTACACAAACAATACTACCATATTACGACGAAAGCTAAAAAGCAAAAATGTTGTGACCATTGTCAAAATTGAAGCGGGCAGAAAGGTTAAGAACAAGACTGCAATGAATCTTCCGATTCGTCTCGCAGTAGCCCTTTTGAAAGACGTGCACGGAAATATCAACCTGGAAATCCCCGTAACGGGAAGCCTTGACGATCCGAAATTCAGATGGGGAAAAGTTGTCTGGCAGGTACTTAAAAATATCGTCGTCAAGGCGGCAACCGCCCCGTTTCGTCTTTTCGCGCACGTGTTTGGTGGCCGCGAGGAAGATTATAAAGAGGTTAATTTTGCGATTCTCCAGGACTCGGTCATGAACGAGCAGCAGAAAATACTGAACAATCTCGCCAATATTCTCAGGCAAAAGCCTGATCTTAAACTGGAACTCCTGTCCGTGGATAATTTGCAGGACGAGGTCGAGGCATTTGCAATCTCGGAAGCAAAAAAATTATACGCTGCTGCAGACAGCAACAGACAAATTGGTAACCCTGCGAATATAGATGATCACGATTCGTTATTCAATCACTTCGTAGAAAGCAGGCTGTCCTCTTCATCTTTTATGTCGATCCAGGAAAAATGCGTGCAGTTGATAGGCAGAGAAAAGTGCGCGACAGCCATTCGGGAAATAGAAAACAGGCGGAATTTTTCAGTTTCAGGATTTTTTGTGCAAAAGCAAATTGGAGCCGGCCGCTTACAAATAACGCGTTCGCCAGAGCAGGCCGACATTTCCCGTGGGCAGCCACCCAAATACATGATCAATATGGCCGTCAGGGAATAGCACCTACAATCCCAATACCTGTTTTAATTTTCCATAACCTGTTTTGCTGACCGGGACCTGCGCGCCAGATTTCAGAATTGCTAAATGTCCATCCTTTTCATAGGGCTCAATACGCGTAATAAGCTGCACGTTGACAATGTATGAGCGATGAGTACGCACAAATTGCTGCGCATCGAGGGACAGCTCGAAATAACTCATCGTTTTATTCTTGAGATAAGATCCTTCCTTGGTAAATATCTTGACGTAGTCATCCGCCCCTTCCAGGTAAAGAATCTCGTCGACCGGAATGATTTTAATTTTACCTCCCAGCTTGACAACGATACGATTGGCCTGCGAGGGTGTTGGCACCACCGAATCAATCAAGGCCTGGGTATTGGCTTTTGCAGCAACGGCATGGCTGGACTCCTTCCATTTCTCCATGGCCTTATCGAATCTTTCTTTGCTGAAAGGTTTCAGCAGGTAGTCCACTGCATGACTCTCAAAGGCACGAATGGCATATTCGTCATAAGCCGTCGTAAATATAACGGCAGGCGGTTGTTCTACCAGTTCCAACATCTCGAATCCATTAATTTTTGGCATTTGAATATCTAGGAAGATTAATTCCGGCTGATGCTGTTGAATGGCTTTAAGCCCTTCAAACCCGTCATTGCATTCCTGCACGATTTCGACCTCGGGGTAAGGTTGAAGATATTCTTTGATAAGCAATCTTGCAAGTGGTTCGTCATCGATGATCAGTGTTTTCATTGAATTTGTATTTTTTACAGTTCATAAAAATGGTAGCCTTCCGGTCATATCGTCTGCGGAATGCTTACAGACGTGATAAAATGGTTAGCTTCCACGCGTGTATTGAGTAAATCGCTACGGGCATAAAGAAGCTGAAGCCTGCGCCGGACAGAGCTCAAACCGAAACCGGTACCCTGCTTGGGGTTGGAAGTTTCGGGGTCAAATGGATTTTCAACCACGACTTCGAGCTGGTCATTATTCGCATGCGCGCTGATCCTGATAACGATATCGTCTATGGTGTCATACAAACCAAATTTGATGGCATTCTCGACAATCGGCTGAAGCAGCATTGGCGGGACCTTCATCGCCGCGGCAGATGCATCGCAATCTATTTCATCCGAGAGGCGGTGACCAAATCTGACTTTCTCTATATCCAGGTAAAGTTTAAGGTATTGTAGCTCCTCGGACAGGTTTACCCATTGCTGATCCTCTTTTCGCAACGTGCCCCGAAGAAAATCGGATAACTGTTCAATCATTTTTCTTGCCTCGCCAGGCTTAACGGCAATCAATGCATTGATTGAATTCAGGCTGTTGAAAAGAAAGTGTGGCTGAAGCTGCTGGCGAAGTTTGAAGAGTTCGGCTTCTTTGGTAAGCTTTTCTGCGTCATTTTTTCGCTCCTCCATATTTTTCTGTTCCTTTTGGGAATACCAGAGAAGACTCATCGCCGTTACCATCTCCAGCATTAAGAGGCCGACGCCGAAGCGAATCAGCAGGGAGTTTGAAAGAATGGCGGAATAACTAAGGTCACCTTTAAAAAGGCTGCCGAGTATGACACGAACCACCAGCAGCCACATCAGGCTCAGTGCGAGGCTGATCGCCAATACATACCAGTATTTTTCCTTTCCCGGGAGATAGTACCTCATGTTGTTGGCAATCAGAAGGCAGCAGCCCGCCAGGAGCCAGTTGCTTATCAGGCTGTCTACAGTAGCCTGGACGATTGTTAATCCATACCCCCAGAGAACGCTGAACTGCAATGCTGCCCAGGCCGTCCACCACAGGGCGAAAGCGATTTTTATCTTCGTATTGAATGCTTTTGGCCGGCTCAATCCGCTTTAATTTAGATGCAGTGTCTCCCGGGTGCTGTTCTCCAGCAGGTGCTTGGCTTTCAGGTGCACAATGCGAATATAAATATCGGCATCATCTTCTTCCCGGATTTTGGAATACATTTCCGCCCCATCAATTAATTTGTCGAGTTGATGCAATTCTGAGACATCTATAAATTTCCAGTGCACAGGTTTTTCTCGCGCATTCAGAAAATTATCCTCTTCCTTTTCACCCAGGTGACGCGCCTTCTGGAAAGCATGTAAGGTATCTTCTGCCAGTATCAGGCGCAATTGCTCGTCGAACTGCGCGGCGTGATTTCCGTCTCCGCAGATGATCCGGTAAGTTATTTTTGCTAAGTACCACTGCATAACGTATAATTTAAGTCAGTTTACGATAGTTAAAGAACCTATGGCGAGGAACCTACGACTGAGTCGGGTAGCTGGTTATTTCTATGCCGCCAAAAACAGAAGTGCCATCAAGCACCAGTGTTTTGTTTTCGTCCGCTGCCGCAAAGGGATTGGCGCGTTTATCTTCGATTCCGGAGAAAATCGATGTTACGTTTGTTCGAATATTCCAGTTTCCGGGAATCACCAATTTGACTCCACCAAAAAGTTGCGTCACGTCCATTACAACTGGACCCTGCAGATCCGCCTGGCTCAAATCTATTTCGGCGCCGCCCATAAAACAGGTGATGTCTCCCCCCTTGAAATTTTTAGAAAGTACCTTCTTCTTGACGCTGCCAAAGACTGAAGTACTGTCGATATATTCACCCTCGTCACCGGTGGCCGTTATTGGGTTTCGGATGTTCCTCCAGCTGTTTTTCCAGCTATTGCGCCATGCCTCGCGCTGGTGCATCCACTGCTCATTTCGCCGGCGAAAAATAAAAAAGAACCCAAGCAGGATTAAGATAACCGGAGAAATAAAATGGTGCAGGTGCAATTCGGGCATTTGTCTATCCACAAGTGAAAAGCCCCCAATCGCCACCAGGATCAGCCAGGTTATATTTCGGAATTGATGCTGGAATCCAATGACAATGCCAATGCCCATTAATAGCGATTGCCACGTAAAAATCCAATCCGGAATATCGGCTTTCATCTCGCGCGCAAGGAGAAGGCAACCGGCCGCCAAAATCAGGAGTCCCGGCCAAATCCTCCGGCGGGATACCTTGGGAAGATTCTTTTCATTGCTCTCTATTGTCATAACACGTTTATTTTATTTTTAACAGCAAATCTAGGTGCCTTCGATAGCGTTCGGAAAGAAGTTTAGGCCATAAATACAAAATAGGCGGCAAAGCAGCGCCTTTTGTCGGTGAAAATAATGCGAAGAGTACCGGGTTTGACATATCGGCGGTCACCAGGCCACACGCCTAATTTTTAAAAAACTTTGTAGTGAGGCTGTCTGTTTGGAGAAGGTACATGCCGCGTGCCAGCCCTGAAATGTCAATCGATGTGGTTGTCGACAGGCGGCCGTCGCCCAAAATCTTGACTAGCCGACCCTGCGCGTCCCGGATTGATACTAAGCGGAAGGGCTGAAGGTTTTTTATATTGATTATGTCAGAAGCGGGGTCTGGGAATAATATCATCGGGCTGTTCTGGGACCTGTTCAATGATTCCGACGCCGAATAGGAAATGTCCTGGTCTTTATCTTCCAGGCGAAGCCGGTAAAAGCTGGTACCTGCAGGAGGCGTTAAGTCTGCGTATTTGTAATACTCATTGCCGCTTGTTGCAGGCATATGGGCAATATCCGTCCAATTCAGGCCATCGATCGATCGTTGAACCATAAAGTTTGCCAAATGATTATTAGGCTGTACTGACCATGACAACTGATTGGCGCTGCCCGCGATCGACACATTGAATTTTTCCAATGCTGACAGACCCAAAATCGGGTCGTTGAGATAAAACACGGTAATGCGAATGTGATCGATATTTGCGGTGAGCGTGACACTTGCCAGCGCTGAAAGATTGGCCGAAATGGCGACACCGAAATTGGCTGAGTTGACATCTGCGGGCAGCCAATTGGAAATACCCCAGCTACTGTCCGAAAGCCCGTATGAAACATAGGTATTAGATCCTGTCCAGTCTGTGCCGCTTTTAAGTTCATCACCCTGAATGGTGCCATTTTTGATAATCCTCACTGAATTGTCTGATACCGTCGCCACCGTCACACCGAAAATATTTGTTAAACCCGTGGCAAAGCGCTCCACGTCAACTTCGATTCCGCAAATAGTCGCAGTAGCCGGGATATTGAATCCAAGATTTTCAGCAGTGATGTATTCGGTGTTAACTGACGCGAGCAGTGTAAGGAATGAACCGGCTGATGCATATTGGTTGTTGGGCGTCGCGGCATTGGCGGTATTGCTCCAGGTAAGGGTTCCGAGACTATTGTCGTTTGCAAAGCTGCTGCCGTTGTTGGGACCTGTTGTGCTGCACTGGCAATCTGCAGTTTCAACCAGGAATTGCACGAAAATAAATAGGACCAGGCGTGAAATGAATTTCATAGGGCTCGTCAAATTATATGACCAGGCTTCTCAAATCTGAATGGAAAACTGGCTTGTTTGACGATTATTTTGCTTTACGGGTAAATTGTTAAACAACCTAAATAAAACCATGTAGACCGCAAGTAAAAATGCGAGAATCCGAAGGACATTATCCTGTCGCCAGAGGAGTCTTTTTACACGGAAACGAAGTCAAATCGGTCTACGTCAAATAATCCTTTGTCGCTTAGTTTCAGGTGTGGGATCACCAAAAGAGCCATGAAAGACAGAGTCATGAAAGGCGCAGACAGAGAAGAACCGAGACCTTTTGCCATGGCATCAATTGCTAAATAGGAACGGGCAACCTCGTAGCCGTCTTCGTTACTCATGAGTCCTCCGACCGGAAGTGCAAGCGTTTCGGAGGTTCGGGAATCGACGCAGCTTACTCCTCCTTTTAATTCTATTAACAGATTTACAGCATGGCATATGCTGTCATCATCTGCGCCGACTGCGACAATATTATGACTGTCATGGGCTACAGTCGACGCGATGGCTCCGCGTTTCAGGCCGAAGTTCTTCACGAAAGCAATCGCAGGACGGACATCTGAATACCGGTTGACGACTGCAATCTTCAATATGTCGCTCGCAGGATCAGTCATCACCTGCCTGTCGTTGACCTGCAATCCGGCTCGACAATATTTAGTGATGAGCTGTCCATCGAGCGCTTCAATTACGGGGACGTCTGTTGACTGATGGTTGCAGTCGATATCATACCTAAAAGCTTCGGGTGCTTTTTTGCCGCATGAAAACTTATTCACCGCAGGCAACAGTGCGGGCAACCTTTTGATAAGTGTCTCTCCGTTTTCGGCAACGAGTTTTCCGTCCACAAAAGTCTTTAACACCCTGAACCGTTTTAGGTCCTCGACAAGGATCAAGTCCGCCGCATCGCCAACCCGCAGGAGGCCGCAATCGAGCCTGTAGTGGCGGACTGGATTTACACAGGCTGCTTTCAATATTTTATAGTAGTCGATCCCCCGTTCGGCTGCGCGCGCGCAAAGTAGGTCAATATGACCGGCAACCAGGGAATCGGGATGTTTGTCATCACTACAGAACATCAGATCGTCTTCGTGGTCGTGAAGCAAATCAATCAAAGCGTCGAAATTCCTTGCCGCACTCCCTTCTCGTATAATAATTTTCATGCCGCATGCCAGCTTATCCAGCGCCTCTTCCTTGGTAAAACATTCATGATCGGTTGAAATGCCAGCAGCGATATATCTTCTTGCTTCATCGCCGCGTAGTCCCGGTGCATGGCCATCAATAGGTTTCCCTAATTTCTTTGCCGCAGCGATTTTTTTCATGACTGCAGGATCCGCCGATAATACGCCTGGAAAATTCATCATTTCACTTAAATACCGAATTTCATCTTTTGCCAGGAGCGACGCTACGTCATCGGCATTCAATTCCGCACCAGCAGTCTCGAAAGGAGTGGCCGGGACACAGCTCGGCGCGCCAAAATTGAATTTGAAGGGCACACGCCGCCCATCTGTGATCATAAATTCTACGCCTTTCAATCCGCAAACATTCGCAATTTCATGTGGGTCGCTCACCGTTGCAACCGTTCCATGTACCACTGCCAGTCGGGCAAACTCAGCAGGAGTAAGCATCGAGCTTTCAATGTGCACATGCGCGTCGATAAAACCAGGCAGGATATACGGAACGCGGGCGAGCCCTGCTTCCCCGAGTGGTTCCACCGAAATAATTTTCTCTCCCTCGATCGTCAATGAGGCGGGATAAGTCTGTCGCCGGATGACATCAACGAGGTTGCCTTGAATTGTATGGGCCATAATTGCTAACTGATTAATGATTTATATGAGCGGCAATCAAATCAAATTATTGGCTATTGGGTTTTCCAATGGCCGGCTTCCACGGCAATGATACTCAGCTACTCAGCCCAACCGGCATTGCTTCTGCCAGTGAACCTGTCACATCGCAAATCACATGGCAAATATATCTGCTGAATCGGAAGTATCCTACCTTTGGAAAACCAAAAAAAATCAGGTTATGAAAATGCTCCGATTCGGAATAATGGCGATCCTGCCAGTCTGCTGCTTTGGTTTCCTTGTTGCGCAAAATGTCGATGACATCATCAATAAACATCTTGATGCAGTAGGTGGCAAGACGCTGCTGGCAAAGATCAACACATTCTATGTCGAAGGAACAGTCACAGCCATGGGCGCTGATTATAATACAAAAGTCAACAGCATTACCGGAAAGGCACTCAAAAGCGAAACCGAAGTAAACGGATCGACGATTGTCCAATGTATTACTGACACAGGCGGATGGAGCATCAACCCTCTCATGGGACAAAATGATGCAACACCAATGACTGCCGAGGAAGTTAGGCTTGGGAAGGCCTCGCTTGACCTGCGTGGAATGCTTTACAATTATCAAGAGCGAGGATTTACCGCCTCGCTTACCGGCAGGGAGGACCTGCAGG
>Ga0070731_10003114_pt1 | contig 15141 bp, 9 predicted proteins | sample Coa_R1_2_FD_66448 | JGI IMG/M metagenome (GOLD analysis project Ga0070731, IMG submission 66448) | Surface soil microbial communities from Centralia Pennsylvania, which are recovering from an underground coalmine fire - Coalmine... | ecosystem: Environmental > Terrestrial > Soil > Unclassified ...
TGGACATTGCTGGTATAGCCGTTGCCAAGGCCGGGAAACACGACCTCGAAGAGCCCGGTGCCGAGGATGGTCACGGCATTTGTACCGCCCGCGGAGTTGAAACTCGTGACGGAACTGACCGACCCACCGAGAGTGGCAAGAAAACCGACTGCCTGATTCCCCGGCTGGGCGTTGGCCGCGTGGACACCCGCCGCCAGAACAGAGAAGATCGTGGCGAATCGCCGAACTGATGTGGTGACGCGCATGTGCTTAGCTCCCTCCTGATTGCAGACCTTGTGAATCCCATTGCCGCGGCGAAGGGCCGCGATGTTGAACATCGGCCGTGCGGATACAACTCGCCATTCGGCGCGTGTCTTTCGGATTTGGCGCGTCCCTACGCGCGGGCGGGTTCGATTATACTGCGCTCAAGATCGTCCTGGCAATCGGGTGTTTTACCGGCAAGACCGTTTTTTTGGGCTAGGCGAAAGCGCCTACATGCCATGTGGGTGGACTTGTTGTAAGGGGTGCGGGCGTCGTGCCACAGTCCCGTCTTCACCACGGCCGCCGTGCTGTCAATGGCTCCTGGAATTGGAGCCAGTAACACGATGCGGTCAGTCTTTCCAGAACGGGCCGGAGGCCGGACCATTCAGAATCGCGATACAGCCGCGACCCATCCGCAGGCTGACTCGCCGCGTGGCGGCGGGACCTGTGTAAGTGAAGTGCGCGCCCGCCGGCCAGTACCTGTGGCCCTTCCCTATAAAGTCCGAAGAGACGCTACCCATCCTGGCGCCGGCGTCGATGGAGTACGAACCGGGATCCGGCAGCATGACGATCATATCGCCCGTGTGACTATGCACCTGGATGTCGCCTTTCACATCGCTCACCCATACATAGCCGTTATCGTGATTGATCTCCAGGTGCGAGTCACGCGGCACATGGATCACATATTCAGCCGTCACGCCGCGCTTCCTGGGGAAGGGCCAACTCACAATCAGGAGCCGCTGCCGCGCGGGCGAGGTCGTGACCGTTAGTTCTTTGCCGGACTGCTGTTTGTCGGCGACATGCACTCGATCCAGGCGATCCATGGCCTGCGCCTTCTCGCCAGGCTTGTAGAAGTTGTCGGTAGAGCGGGTCACGGCAATCTCGACCGCGGGCTCGTCCCAACCTTCCACTGTCAGATAGCCATATGAGTTCTCCACGCGGACGGTCCCGCCCGGCATAAAGGCGACGCGCTCCGTTTTAGCCGCTTCAACCGAGCGTTTCGGCCCCTCTTGAGCCACCAGCAGCCCTAACATTGCCACTACGCCCGCTAAGGCCGGCCTGATCACAGTAAGTCCCTGGTACCAAGAGCCTGCCGAAGCTGTTCGACGGCGAGTAAGTAGGCTGCGACGGCCTGCCGATACGCTAATTGCGTGGCGCGGTAAGTTCGTTCCGCGTCCAGGAAATCGAGCAGGGCCACTGCGCCGCGCCGATAGGCATATTCGCTGATGTCGCGGCTCTTCTGCGCCACGTCCAGATAGCTGTCGCGATACAACCGGGCGATCATGGCACTCTCCACCATGCCCTCGTAGGCATCCTTCACATCGGTCAGGACCTGCCCGTTGGCGGCTTTCCGCTGTTCCTCGGCCTGGCGAATGGCAATGCGCGTCTGCGCGATATTGCCCTGGTTGCGATCGAATATCGCAAGCGGGATGCTGAAAGACCAGGTGGCGCCGTTGATGCCATTGGCATGCGAGTAATTGCCGGAGAGCGTCGGATCCTGTTTACCGTTGGCCTTGGCCAGGGCATATTGAGAGTTGGCGGCGGCCACGCCCAGCACCGCCGCATGCAGATCCGGACGGTTCAGCAGGGCCTTCTGCTGCAACTCCGCGAGAGTGACTACCAGCGGCCGGTATTGGAATTCGCCGGCCACATCATAATCCGCCGGGACAGCCTCATAACCCAGTTGCTGCCGCAGATCCGAGAGCGCCTGGGCTTTGTTGAGCATGGCCTGTTGCACGTCGGTCTCGAACTGCACGAGCTGCAGTTTGATCTTCAGATAGTCATTCTGGCTGATACTGCCGTCGTTAAACCGGACCTCGCTGATCTTGACGGTTTCCTGAAAACTCTTGAGATCCTTTTGGGCAAGCTCCAATGTGGATTGCGCGAGCTGCGCATTGATGAACAGCGTACCCACCTGGAAGGAGATGCCTCGCTCATTGTCGGTCACCTGCGAGCGTGTTACGGCCGTGGCGGCTTTGGCGGCATCCAACCGGCGCGTCCGCTTGTGGCCTCGTTCAATCAGGTAACTCAACCCTATATCACCCTCAGTGGAAGCTTGCAGGTACGCAGCGACGGACTGGCCCTGCGGCTGAGAAAACACCGGCAGGTACTCCCAGTCGACAAAGAAGTTCGGGTTCGGCCGTAGATTGGCGGTGACTTCAGCCGCCTGGTTCTGCTGAATCGCCGTGCGGGCCGCCTGCAGTGTGTGGTTGTGCCGCAGCGCCATTAGAATGGCGTCATCCAGGGTGATGCGCACCTGCGGGCTCAGAGTCTGTCCCCAGGCGAACTGCGCCAGCAACAGCGTAAAGCTCACCAAGCCTGCCCGGTTAGTGCCCATAAGACGCCTCCGGTTTCGGCAGGACATCGCTGGCCCCGGCGATCCATACGTAAAACGCCGGCAGGAGCACAATGCTCAACAGCAAGTCGGAAATCAGGCCGCCCACAATGACTATGGCAAAGGGCCGCTGTGAATCCGATCCGATATCATGCGACAGCGCCGCGGGTAGAAGCCCCAATGTCGCCACCAACATGGTCATCATAATGGGACGAAGCCGCAGCACCGCGCCTTCGACCGCGGCATCTATCACCGTGTGACCTTGAGCCCTGAGTTGATTAATGTATTCGAGCATGATGACTCCGGTTTGCACCGAGACTCCAAATAAAGCCAGCATACCCACGCCCGATGACACGCTCAGGTAAGTGTCAGTAAGCAGCAGAGCCAGGAAGCCTCCCACGCGGGCCAGGCCCACATTCAACAGGATGAGCATCGCCCACTTGAACGATCGAAACATGGTGTAGAGAATGATGAAGATTACGAGGATGGTCAGCGGAACGATGACAGCCAGACGCGCCTCAGCGCGCTTTTCGCTCTCGTACTCGCCCGACCAGCCGATGCGATAGCCGGGCGGCATCTTTACCTTTGCGCCGATCTGTTTGATGGCATCCTCCACCGTGGTGCCCAGATCCCGGCCCCTCACGCTGAAGGTCACCGCCACGTAGCGGGAATTGCCTTCCCGGTAAATGTCGTACGCGCCGTCCTTGACTTCTACTTTCGTCAACTGCGCCAGGGATACCCGCTCACCGGAAGGAGACAGCAGGCGCACGTTCTCGATAGCTTTTGCGGTGTTGCGATATGGCGCCTGGTAGCGCACGACCACGTCGTAGCGCTGCTCGCCATTCAGCACCTGACTGACAGCGTTGCCGCCCACGGCTGTCTGGACGGCGTCCTGAATATCCGCCACGTTGATTCCAAAACGGGCCGCCTGGCGGCGGTCGATGGTTAAGTTCAGATTCGGCTGGCCGAAGTCGCGCAGTAGCTTGACGTCATGCATGCCGGCCACACTCGATATGGCGGTAGTGACTTCTTCGCCCTTCTGCTCGAGGAGTTTCAGGTCATCGCCGAAGATCTTGAGGGCGAGGGCGCCTTTGGTGCCGGTGAGTGTCTCGCCGACGTTGTCTTCGATCGGCTGCGAGAAGTTCCAGATGGCCCCCGGATACCTTTCTACGGCGCGGTTCATGGCGGCGATGAGTTCCTCCTTGCTTTTGTGAAATACGGGGCGCCATTGGTCATGCGGCTTGAGGTCGACGAAATACTCCGTGTTGCCGAATCCCCCGGTATCGGTTCCGTCGTCGGGCCGTCCGACCTCGGATACAACAGTCTTGACCTCTGGAAAAGACGCGAAGACATATCGCTCGTTAGTGGTAAATCTGTCGCTTTCCGTGAGGCTCGTGCTATTCGCCAGAGTGCCCCGCGCCCAAATGGCGCCTTCATCCAGGTGCGGGAGGAACTCCGCTCCAATAACGCCGCTAAAACCCATGTAGATCGTTCCAGCCAGAGCGGCTATGGCGACACAGGCCACCGCCCAGCGATGCTGCACCGCCCACCGCAGCCGGAGACGGTACTGTTCCGTTAGAAAATCCATCACCAGGTTGCGCCGTTCGCGGACTCCTTTGCGGAAAAAGGTGGCCGCCAAAACGGGCGCAATGAGAATCGAAAAAGTCATTGCGCCGAGAAGGGCGAAAACCACAGTCCATGCCATCGGTCTGAATAGCCGGCCCTCCACGCGTTGCAGCGTGAATATCGGCAGGTAGGCTGTGATGATGATTGCGATGGCGTAAAAGACCGGCCTCTGTACCTCATGGCAGGCTTCGCGAATCATCTCCGCCGTCGTTTTCGGCGGGCCGTTGGACGTGTCGTGGCGGTTGTCGCTCAGGTGCCGGATAATGTTCTCGACCATAACCACCGCGCCATCCACCACCATTCCGAAATCCAGCGCGCCCAGTGAGAGCAGATTAGCCGGGATATGGCTCAAATCCAGCCAGATGGATGCAAAGAGCAGTGAGAATGGAATTGTGAGTGCGACGATAAGAGCGGCGCGAGCATTGAGCAGAAACAGGAAAAGGATGACGCTGACCAGTAGCATGCCCTCGGTCAGGTTGTGCATCACGGTGTGCAAAGTAAAATGCAGAAGATCGCTGCGATCGAGCATGGGAACGACTTTCACACCCGGGGGCAGGATGCCGTTGTTCAGCTCGTTTACCTTATTGTGGATGGCTTCGAGCGCGGGTTCCTCTTCCGCGCCTTTGCGTAACAGCACGACGCCCTGGATGACGTCGGGTTCGTCGACGATGCGCCCATCCTCCATGTGGTTGGCTCTGGCCATGTGGCCCAGCCGGATCTTGGGGCCTTGGGTCACTTCCGCGATGTCCTTCACCCGCAGAGCAGTCCCGGATTGGGTCTTCAGGACCGTTTGTTCGATGTCGCGGACGCCGCTAAAGAGTCCCAGCGCGCGGACATTCATCTGCTGCATCCCGACTTCCACGAAGCTGCCGCCGGCATTGATGTTGTTATTGGCCAGCTGCTGCTCCACCTGGCCGATGCCGAGTCCGTACGAGACCAGCTTGCCCGGATCGACGCGCACCTGATACTCGCGCACCGTGCCGCCGAAATCGGAAACGTCCACCACGTTGGGAACGGATTTGAACTGCTTTAAGAGCACCCAGTCTTCGATGGACCGCAGCTCCATCAAGTCATACCGGGGATTTGTGCTCCGTAGCGTATACCAATAGATCTGGCCAACCGTGCTCCAGTCCGTGCCTATTTGGGGCTGCAGGTTTTGTCCGGAAGGGAGATTGACCTGGGTAAGCCTTTCCAGCACCTTCTGGCGGTTCCAGTCGTTGACGGAGCTGTCGTCGAAGATCATAATCACGAACGACAATCCGAAAATGGATTCGGAGCGCAGGAAACTCATGTGCGGCATTCCGGCCATTTGAATTTCGATGGGAATAGTGACCTGCTGTTCGACTTCTTCCGCGGAGCGTCCGGGCCACTGCGTAATCACCGTCACATAGTTGTCGGCGATATCCGGGTACGCCTCCACGGGCAAGTTGTGAAACGAGATGGCGCCCCAACCCAGCAACAACAGGGCGGTGGCCAGCACCACGAACTTGTTGTTGAGCGCGAAGTCTACGAGGGCGCGAATCATCACTGTGCCAGCACGTGGTCCAGTACGATCGCGTTGGTGACCACCTGCTGACCCGGTTGGAGGCCGGACTTGATTTCCTGTAGACTCACGTCCTCCGGCAGAAGGTCTCCACTGACCACCTCTACGCGGCGAAACTTGCTGCCGGGCGCGGGAGAAAACACGAAATCGCGATCGTGCATGTGCAATATGGCGGATGCCGGGATAATCGTGTGCATCTCGGTGGTCTGTCCGCGGAAGGTGGCTTTCACGAACATGCCCAGCCGCATGATTCCGGGATTCGACACTTCGATGCGGACCTTGGCCGTGCGAATATTCGGATCGAGCACGGCGCCGATATTGCTGATCCGGCCCTTGAAGATGCGATCGGGATACGCATTCAGACCGATCTCCGCCATGTCGCCAATCCTGACGGCGGCCAGATCATTCTCATACACGTCACAGACAATCCAGGTGGACGACAGATCGGAGATGGTGAACGGGTACGGTGTATTGTATGCCTGCACCAGGGATCCAGTAGTCACTTGCTGATCGGTCACCACTCCCGAAGTGGGCGCGAAGATATCCACGATGGAGACCGGCTTGTCGGGGTCGTTGCCCAGCAATCGCAGATGCTCAGCCATGGTTTCCACCGCAATCTTGGCCTTGTCTTCGGTGTCCTGGGACACTTGCAGATCGTTCAGGGAGATGGCGCCGTGGGCATAAAGATCCTTCGAGCGTTCATACTGGGTGCGGGCGAGAATCTCGTCAGCCACCGCCATCCGGTAATTGGAATATCCGCCGGACACGTCGTCGCTGCGGATGGTCATGAGCAACTGGCCCTTCTTCACTGTGTCGCCGAGCCGCGCGTGAATGGCCGTTACGCGCCCGGAGGCCAGCGAGACCACCGGAACGTTGCGGGTAATGTCGGGGGTGACCGAGCCTGTCACCACCAACTCGGAGGTCGCGGGGCGCTTGGCCGCCGTCGCGAGCGGAAACTGCTCGGGATGATCCACAGCGAAGAGGTTGATGTCCGCGGCAGGTGTGACTGCGGCCGGAGGCGGATTCTCCGCCGCCTGGTCGGCCTTGGCGCCGCGACAGGCGTTGAGGGCCAGCACGGACGAAAGAGCCACAAGCAGGCACGTAGTTCCTAGAACTCTACTTTTCATAGGTAGACTCAACCTGCTTCCACTGTCAAAGCTCCAGCTTCCCCACAAATTCCATTTCGCTCAAATCAAACGTCTGCGAAACCACAATCCGGCCGATCTGCGCCTCGAATTGGATTTGACGATCTTTCCTGCTGATTTCCGCGGACAAAGGAAACAGGTAGACCACCACCATGCCGATTTCTCGTTCGAACACCTCCACGCGGACCGGCCTCACGTCTTTTTTCCCCTCGCGCTTGAGAGCGGCCAGGTTTTTCAGAGGTTTGCCCAATTCTTCGGGATCGCCCTTGAAACCCGCGCCGGGAACACCATAGACGGCGAGGCGATAACCGTCGCCCTCCAACGTGGGGGGCTCGACTTCATGCGCTTTCATTTCCGCGAGGCGAACCGGGAGAGCGCTCTCCCAACGCAGGTTCAATGTAATCGGCTGGGCAAGGGACCGCGCGCTGCGGTCTTCGCCTCCGGGGCCCGCGAAGACATTCGGCGACAGCTTTGATCCGCTGCCCCTGGGGTCCACCCCGTCATTGCCCACGCCGCGCGGTTGCCCCATCCGTCCCCCTTCCCTAAGTTGATCTTCGGTCAGGCGGCGCGTCACGACGGCTCTATTCTCCCTCGCCCACGGCGATGCAGCCAGAATCTGTTTAGCGTCTTCTACGGTCCACTGCGCGGCCGGCTTGCTCTTCCAAACCGGATCCGCCGCCATGAGGATGACCGCGGTTACCACCAGGCAGACCGGCTGTTTCGCGAAATTACACATCTGGCTAAAACTTCACCATCACGCCAAGCGAGGCCTTCGCTTCGCTGCGGCGAAGGTCGGGGAACCAGACGTTTCCGGCTCCGCCACAGGCCGTCTGCGCCGCCGATAAGCTGTTCGTTCCAGACGAAGCGCCCGACATACAGGTATAATATTGCGGCAAGCCGTTGTTACCCCCAGGAGGTGTGACTCCGCCCCGCCCCGCAAAGTACGGGACATCCGAGTGACGATATCCAACTTCCGCCCACCAGGTAATGTACTGTCTGGGCATGTATTGAAGCGTAACCGTGCTGTCCCACATGTGGGCTCTCTGTCCCGGGCTTTCCGTGAAGTACGGCGTGCCCGATACAGCGTCGGCCCCGTCGATCGGCGGCAGCAGTGTCAAATAGCGGCCCCAATTACTCATCTCTCCCCCGCCCAACGTAAGGCCTAACTTATCCTTGTGGAACCACATCCGGTCATAGAGCATCCACCCAATGAAGGTCGACTTGTTCTTACTGGGTGCGCCGGTGCAATGGATCCCGCCGCCATATTGGCATCCCGCGTCCGCCGTCAGAGAGAATGCCATTTTTGAGAGACCCGTGCTCTCCGGCTGGTTGAAGTATCTGACTTCGATGCTGTCGTCCGTGTGAATGCGTTCCGTCTTAGGAAGTCCGAGATTATCCTGCCCGAAGCCATACTGGTTCGCTACCACCTTAAGCCACTCGTGCGGCTCCCACAATAACTGTCCGCCCAAGCCCTGATGGCCGTTGTACCTGGCATAGGATTGCCATCCGTTGATGAACCAGGGTTCGATTTTCAACTTGTTTGTGGGGAACCACTGCACGCGCACTCCGTTGAAAAACCAGGGCGTATTGGACGAGACATAAGATGGCTGATAAGTCCAGTTGTCGAAATTGTAGTAACTGAAGAGGCCAATGTACGAGACGAAAATTCCAGCGTCCACGTTAAGCCCATGGTTCACGTTGAAGTGGTATCCGCCATAAGCCTCCGAAACGTATTTATAGGCGTTGCGGAGATCCCATTGGCCAACACCAGCGCTGGCGTCGTTGCGCGGCGTGGTGGTCGCAAACAGGCCATTCATCGTCAAAATCCTACCGCGCACATTCTGCCAGTGAAAGTCACCGCCCACGCTGATCTGTTCAACCTGGACTTCACCTGACCGGAATGACTCGGTCGCCCCGACGATGGTGTGGTCGATGGGCTGGTTGAAATCAGTCATGAAGTGCGTATCGAATCGGACCTCGGGCGTGAAGAATTTCGTATCCAGCACAGTGTCTTTGTTGCGCGGGGTTCCGTTGAGCCAGGTAAAATCGCCGAACGCGAAGGGAGTGAAGTTGTCCACCCCCGGAGCCGGTACGTTGGCCTGCAGGGCATCCGGAAGGACAGGCGCGGGGGGAGCCGCCGGCGCCGGGGCGCCTGGTGGACCTGAGGGCGGGGTTTGCGCACCGTCCGGTGCGGGCTTGGCCGCGGCCACCAATGGCTCGCGCGGGGTCGCGGTGGAAGCGGCTACTGCCGCACCGAGCGCGTGATCCTGGCTGCGCCGCCTGAGTAGTTCGGCTTCGAGCAGTTCGATGCGCGCTTTCATCGCCGCCAATTCAGCCGATACCGACGATTCGTTCATCGGAGCCGGCTTGGCGGCCGCGGTCCGAGCCAATTCCACGCCAGGCCGGTCTGTGGCCGGTGCATCCGACGCGACCAGTTGCACGTTGGCATAGGTCACCTGGTTTTGCGCCACCTCCACGGTGGCCGGCGCCCGGGTGCCGAATCCTTCCGCCTCGGCGGTGAGTTGATAGCGTCCCGGCGTGAGGTCTGCAATCAGGAAGGTCCCTTCGTTGCCGCTCACAACGGTGCGCTCCAGCGCTCCTGCAGTGTTGCGGGCCGTGACGCGAACTCCCGCAATGCCACTGCCGCTGGGATTCTTGGTCACTCCGAGCACACCTCCGGCCGCGGCAGACGCCTCGCGGGCGGTGCCTGGCAGGTCGGCGGCTCTGCCAGGCAGCGACGCTACCGCTAAGGCCAATACACCCAACCATAATTTTCGCGATGATCGACTGTTGTTCACGACTTTCATAGAGGCACGCTTTCCCACCCGGCGTTAGATTGAATTGTGGCGATATGCCGCGGACGAAGCGGGCCATGGGTCAGATCGGGGACGGGCTCGAAGATGCCAGTATTACAGCAACGTTTCATCCAAGGCATAAACAAGTTATAAACATCAATTGGAGTTTTGGATCGGGTCAATTAAACCTATCGATCCTCTTCGCCGCTTGCGCGCACATCGTTTCATGCTAGGCGCGGTCAGGTAAGGAAGTCGTAAGAACGGCCTAAGGAAATCATGGTGCCGTCTTCGCGGGCTTTCTGGCCTGCCACCAGCGGCGGAGCGCCACCAGCGACCATACCGCTTCCACCACGCCGAAGGGCCAGGCGCCCTGCAGGAAACCGTAGACCGACGCGATCACACAGGAGACTGCAAAGGCAAGAACGAACCACGGGCTACGCTTTTCGAGGGCGTAACAAATGAGCATGGCCGAAACAGCGAAGAGCCCGAAGGTGGTCAGACGGTCCAATTCACTCCTTCCAGACGCAGATTCCGCGGCCGAAGCCGCATTGAAAGTTTTTATCTGGCCAAGAGATTTTATCGTTGTCTCTTCGGCCGCCAATTTGTTACTTTTACATAAATTCGTTCGTATACTGGACGGACTAGGGCCTCGCGCGGACATGAAACGGGTCGACTCAATCATCCGATCGCAAAATCTTAACCAGGTGAAAGAGCATCTGGCCGCAATGCCGCGCCGAAGGATCAGATCGATCAGGAGAGACGTAAACATGTACAAGAGGGTGAAGAGCATTCCCTCCACACTGCTTCTTGCCGTGGTGGTGCTCGGGGTGCTGCTGCCGCCCGGCTGCGCAGCGGATGAGCCAAAACCCGATCCTGCGGGCATCGCTACCGGGGACAAGACGACGGCGGTGGATGCATCCGGCAATCCTTTTGTGGTACCGGAGCCAACCGACAAGAATGCGCCGGATTACGCGAAAACCAAAAAGGATTTCGACGACTTCCAGGCGCAGGCGGCCAAGGAACCACTGGCCGTGAAGCTGGCCGATTCGGTGGGCCACATCCGCATTGCCACCAACTTCGCCTGGACCCTGAATACGGGCTATTTGGTTTTGTTCATGCAGGCTGGTTTCGCTCTGCTGACCTGCGGGCTGGTTCGAAAAAAGAATGCCGGCCACCTGATGATGCTGAACTTCGCGGCCTACGTCTTTGCTTTTCTGGCCTACTACGCGGTGGGCTACGCGTTTCAATTCGGCGCGGTGGCGATCAATAACGCTCCCGCCAACCTCGGCGGCGCCGCCACTCTGAATCATTTCCTGATCGGCGGCGGGCAGTGGGGTTTTCTGGGCGGCAAAGGATTTTTTCTGACCGGTCCGGCGTATGATGCGAGCAGCAACTGCCTGATGCTGTTTGAGGTGGTGTTCATGGAAACCGCAGGCTACATCATCGTCGGCTCCATCTGCGAACGGATCACCTTCTGGGGCTTCCTGCTCTGCGAGCTCTTCATCGGTGCGATCCTGTACCCGGTGTTCGGTTGCTGGGTGTGGGGCGGCGGCTGGCTGTCGCAGGTGGGCTCCTCCCTGAATCTGGGCCACGGCTATGTCGATTTCGCAGGCTCCACAGTGGTGCACGCGGTCGGAGGATTCGCCGCCATGGCCCTGGCTGTGGTGCTGGGCCCGCGCCTTGGCAAATACGGCAAGGATGGAAGGCCGCGCGCCTTTCCGGCTCACAACCTGGTCTATGTGGTCACCGGCACCTTTATTCTGTTGTTCGGCTGGATGGGCTTCAATCCCGGGTCCACGCTGGGCGCCACCGACCTGCGCATCTCCGTGGTCGCCGTAAATACCAACCTGGCGGCGGTCGCCGGTTCGGCCACTGCCCTGCTTCTCTGGTACTTCATTTTTGGCAAGCCGGATGTGACCATGGCCTGTAACGGAATGCTGGCCGGCCTGGTGGCGATCACGGCCCCATGCGCGTTTGTTTCTCCGACTTCCTCCGTCATCATCGGTATCCTGGCTGGAATGCTGGTTTGCGGCGGAGTTCTTTTCAACGAGCGCGTCACCAAGATCGACGATCCCTGCGGCGCAATCTCGGTGCACGGATTCTGCGGCTGGCTGGGGGCCGTCTCCGTGGGCATTTTTGCCGATGGCACGTACGGATCCGGCTGGAACGGAGTCGGCGCCGCCGCTTATCTGGGGCGCGCAGGCCAGGGAGTTACCGGCCTGTTACATGGAGACACCCGCCAGTTCTTCTGCCAGCTCGGCGGAGCCACTCTCTGCGCCCTCTGGGCCTTTGGAGCGACTTACGCGGTCTTTTCCATTGTCAACAAATTGAAGTCGATGCGCGTGCCGCCTGAGGTGGAGCGCGATGGTTTGGATGTGCCCGAATTCGGCATGTCGGCTTATCCCGAAGACGCGGTTGTAACGGTGCAGTGATCGATCGCATTGTCTGTTGTGCGATACTCTTAGACAAGTGAAACCGCGATTGACCACCTGGCTGATGGCTGCGCTCACGCTGGCGGCAGCGCTGGGCGGCCTGCCGGCTTCGCGCATCGCCACCATACGGACCTCGCATGAGATCGTGTGCGTGGAACGCGGCGCGCGGCGGGGCGATCGCGAGGTGCGGAACCTGCCGGCCGCGGTACCGCCGCTTCAGGCGCCCGCCCCGTCCTGCTTTGTGCGCGGCGATGCGCGGGCGAGGATTGTGTTTCTCGACCGGTCACGGTTCCAGCGTCCTCCTCCCGCTTTCCTCTTCTCCCACGTTTAACAACAGCAACCAATAATCCCCCAAGCGGAGGAGGGAATCATGCGCGCATTTATACGTTCGATCATGGCGCCGTCGCGTAGAGATCGCGCGGCCATCCGGCAGATCCGCGCGATGCGCGGCGACCTGGCCGGTCTGCAGGACGACGAATTGCGTCTGGCGGCGCGGCGCGCCAAAGACCTGGTCCAGTTCGTGGCCGTCACCACAGTGGTGGCGTCGCGCCTGCTGGGCCAGGAGATGTTCGACGCGCAGATTCAGGGGGCATTGGCGCTGGCGCGCGGCAGCATCGCGGAGATGCAAACCGGGGAGGGCAAAACGCTGGCCGCGGTGCCGGCGGTGGCATGGTTCGCACGCCAGGGGCAAGGCGTTCACGTGATGACGGTGAACGATTACCTGGCGCGCCGCGATGCGCGGTGGATGGGCGACATCTACCGTTTTCTGGGCCTGTCGGTGGGGTACGTCCAGCAAGGGATGACGCCCGTGGAACGGCGCGCGGCTTACGCCCGCGATATCACATACGCGACAGCCAACGAGGTAGGCTTCGATTTCCTGCGCGACCGCTTGGCCCCGGACAAGGACTCGCAGGTGCACCGGCCGTTCGCCGCCGCGCTGATCGACGAGGCGGATTCGATCCTGATCGACGAGGCGCGTGTTCCGCTGGTGATCGCCGGCGGCAGCGGCGGCGATACGGACATGGCCTGCGGCGCGGACCAGGTGGTGCGGCGGTTCCAGGCCGGCCAACATTACACGGTGGATGTGGGCGCGCACAACGTGGCGCTCACGGATGCCGGGATTCACTCGGTGGAGGATGCCTACGGTTGCGGCAACCTGTTCGACGAAGGCAGTCTGCGCCTGCACACAGCCATACAGGATGCGCTGCATGCGCACGCGCTGCTGCGCCGGGATGTGGACTACGTGGTGAAGAACGGCGCCATAGAGATGGTGGACGAGTTCAAGGGCAGGATCGCGCAGGACCGCCGCTGGCCCGCCGGGCTGCACACGGCGGTGGAGGCCAAGGAGGGCGTGACACCCAAGACGCAGGGAATGATCCTGGGCTCGATCACCCTGCAACACCTGATTGCGCTGTATCCGCAGGTGTGCGGTATGACAGGCACGGCCTCCACGCAGGCGCTCGAACTGCGCAAAGTTTATGGGCTGCGCGTGGAAACCATCCCCACCAACCGGCCGGTGATCCGAACGGATCATCCGGACGTGGTGTTCGCGACGAAACTCGAGAAGGAGCGCGCGGTGGCCGAAGAGATCCGGCGCGCGCATGCGGTCGGGCTGCCGGTGCTGGTGGGGACGGCCAGCGTGGCCGAATCGGAGGGCCTGAGCCGGATGTTGGCGGATATTCCGCACCAGGTATTGAACGCGCGTAACGACGAACTGGAGGCCGCGATCGTGGCGCAGGCGGGGAATCGCGGGGCGTTGACGATTTCGACGAACATGGCCGGCCGCGGCACCGACATCAAGCTGGGCGAGGGCGTGGCGGCGCTGGGCGGGCTGTATGTGATCGGCACCAACAAGCACGAGAGCCGGCGCATCGACAATCAACTGCGGGGCCGCGCCGGGCGGCAGGGCGACCCGGGCTCGTCGCGGTTCTTCATCTCGCTAGAGGACGAGTTGATGGAGAAATACGGCGATCTGGACCCCAGGTACAAGGGCGACCCGGCGACCGTGCAGCGCCTCGTGGAAGGCCGGCACCTGGATACGCGGACTTTCCTGCACGCTTACGAGGTGCCGCTCGAAGGGCAGCGGCATCGCATCCACCAGTATCGCCAGGAAGTGCTGGAGAGAAAGACGGCGTGCGGCTCGGACCTGGAGAGGGCCGTCACGCTGCGCACGATCGACGACTTGTGGGCGGAGTATCTGGCACGGGTGGCGGACTTTCGCGCGGGCGTGCACTGGCTGTCTTGGGGGCGGCGGGACCCCCACTACGAGTATCTGAAGCAAGTGCACCAATGGTTCGCGGAACTGGAAGCGGAGTTGCAAAGCGAGATCCCGCGGCGGGTCGCGGAAGCCATGGAGCGCGGCGGGGAAGGCCCCGGCGAGCGCGGCGCGGTGTGGACCTATCTCACGACGGATCAGCCGTTCGGGACGTGGACGGAGCGGATATTCCGTGGATTACAGCGGAAGGCGAGGGCCAAGAGCCTTTGGGGGTGAGGAGGAGGGCTGGTAAGAATGTGTCCGGTTTCGCGCGGTGTTGTCCGGGAATGGAGCATGCTCGCGGCGATCGCGCTGACAGGGGTGGGCTGCGCGCGCTCCGTTTCCGAAACGGTGGTGCACCAGGAGGCGGTAGAATTCCGCAGCGGCGAGGCTACGCTGGCCGGCACGCTGTTTATGCCCGGCACGCCGGGAAGGCATCCGGCGGTGGTGCTGTATCACGGGTCTGGTCCGCAGCCGCGCGACTCGGCCCGGGCGGAGTGGTTCGCGCGCTGCGGCGTCGCCGCCCTGGCATACGACAAGCGCGGCGTGGGTCAGTCGACGGGCGACTTCCGGAGGGTTCCCTTTCCGGACCTGGTGGAAGATGGCCTGGCGGGGGTCGCGTTCCTGAAGGCGCGCGGCGACATCGACGGCCGGCACATCGGCGTGTGGGGCCTGAGCCAGGGAGGCTGGCTGGGGCCGCTGGCGGCGGCGCGCTCACGCGATGTAGCGTTCGTGATCGCGGTCTCCGGACCGGGGGTGACTCCCGGCGAG
>Ga0070731_10003115_pt1 | contig 15140 bp, 11 predicted proteins | sample Coa_R1_2_FD_66448 | JGI IMG/M metagenome (GOLD analysis project Ga0070731, IMG submission 66448) | Surface soil microbial communities from Centralia Pennsylvania, which are recovering from an underground coalmine fire - Coalmine... | ecosystem: Environmental > Terrestrial > Soil > Unclassified ...
CCCTTCCTCGAGACTGACCGCCTGAGCAACAGCGAGCGAGCGATGCTGATGGGCGGCGCGTGCGCCAAAGCCTATCGCTGGTCGCCGCAGCAAGTCTAGCCCGGCTGGCGCGCAGCGCATTCCGGGAATGGCGGCGATATCTGAAAACCGCAAAGGCGCTCGAGCTGACGGCGCCTGCAATACGGATCGCGAGCGCCGACGAGGTGATCGAATGAGGGCGCTACTCGACGACGGTGCCCGGTGCGCTGTCTTCGAACACCGACACCGCCATCGGCTTACCGGCAAAGCCCAGTTCGTTCCATCGCGCCACGACCTGCTCATACATCGGCTTGGACAGCTTGGTGCGCTTGGAGAACGTCTTGATGTATCGGTAGTCCATGCAGGCGTTGATCAGCGCCTTGGAGCCCCACGGCCTGATCTCCGGAGGATTGAGGCTTGGATCCAGAAACGTGCTCCAGGTCTCGCGCAAAATATCGATCGATTGCGCCGGCCGCGAACGGGTCGCCATCGCCCATAGCACCTGATGAACGTTGCTCGGGTCGACATCGTCATCGACGACGATGATGTATTTGCCGAAATAGGCGCCGCCGGTGCATTGCGCCGCAAGCGCCATCACCTGCGGCGCGTGTCCGGCATACATCTGCTTGATCGACACCACGGTGATGCCCCAGCCGGCGGCTTCCGGGATCGACCAGACGCCCTGGATGCCGGGAACGCCGAGCTTGAGCAAATCCGACCAGATCGCCGCCGAGCGCAGCGCCGCCCAGAACAGGCCGCACTCGTTGGCGGGCCCATCCGCCATCAAGGCACAGGTCAAAGTCGGATTGTTGCGAAAGCGAACTTTCTCGACGCGCATATAGGGCGTTGCGCCGGCCGGACGGCCGTAATAGCCGGTGAACTCGCCGAATGGGCCCTCGGCGAAAGTCTCGTCGGGATAAACATGGCCTTCGATGATGATTTCGGCGCGCGCCGGCAGCGGCAGCCCGGTGAGATCGCTCCTGAACAGCTCGATCGGCGCGCCATTGATGCCGCCGTAATAGTCGTATTCGCTCTCGGTCTTGGGAAAACTCGTCGCCGCGACCAGAAACAACAGCGGATCGATGCCGTAGGCGGCCGCGATCGGCATCGGCTTGCCCATCTTCCACCACTTCTCGCGGTCGATGGTCGCGTCCTTGCCGGGCGAGGTGTAGATGCCGATTTCGCGCGGCCCCTTGATCATCATGCGATAAGTGCCGACGTTGATGCGTCCGGTCTCAGGGCATTGCGTCACCACCGCATCGCCGGTGCCCAGATAAAGCCCGCCGTCGAGCGGCCACATGCGCTGCGCCGGGAATTTGCGGATGTCGATCGCGTCGCCCGTGGCGATATTCTGATTGCAGATCGCCGTCTCCGCCGCCACCTCCTTGGGCTTCATGGTGCGGCCCATCTTGCGTTGCAAAGCCTGCACCGCCTGCAGCGGATGGTCGAGCTTTTGTTCGCCGATCATCAGGCAGAAGCGCGACAGGTTGGAGCCGATCATATTGTAGAGTGCGCGCTGTCCGGGGTGGCCTTTGATGTTCTCGAACAACAGCGCCGGGCTCTTGCCGCCGCTGGCGGCGAGGTAAGTAATGGTCGCGGCCTCGAGATCCGCGTCGACCTCGGCGGTGATGCGCTTCAATTCTCCCATCGCCTCGACCTTGGCGAGCCATTCGTCGAGGTCGCTGGAATTGGGCCGGCTTCCGGCGCGGCTCGCGCTCTGCTCATTCGGCATCGCCTGCTTTTCAGGCGCGACTGATACGCTCATCTCCATGATAACCGCCTTTCCGGTTTTCCGCCCGAGCCCGATTTTCTTGGTCTTGAGCTTATTGGGTATCGCGGGCGCGGGAAAGCCGCACCCTTTGAGGGGAACCTCGACCGCAGCCGTCTGTTAGCGTTGCGGCAGCGGCGAAAGAGACGGCAATGCGGGATTTATCGCAATCCACTATTGTGATTACCGGAGCATCCGCCGGAGTCGGCCGTGCGGTGGCGCTGCGCTTTGCGCGGGCCGGCGCCAATCTCGCCTTGATCGCGCGCGACGCGGACGCGCTGGAGGCTGTGCGCCAAGAGATCGAACAGCGCGGCGGCACCGCGATGGTCATGCCCCTCGACGTTGCCGATGCCGATGCGATGTTCCATGCCGCCGATACGATCGTCGCCAAACGCGGCGGCATCGACGTATGGATCAACGACGCCATGGTGACGGTATTCTCGCCGGTATGGCGGATGACGGCGCAAGAATATCGTCGCGTCACCGAAGTGACCTATCTCGGCTTCGTGCACGGCACCATGGCGGCGTTGCGCTACATGCGTCCGCGCAATCGCGGCACCATCGTTCAGATCGGTTCGGCATTGGCCTATCGCGGCATTCCGCTGCAATCGGCCTATTGCGGAGCTAAATACGCCATCCGCGGCTTTACCGACTCGCTGCGAAGCGAGCTCATTCACGCGGGCAGCGCCGTGAAACTGACCATCGTCGAATTGCCCGCCGTCAACACGCCGCAATTCGATTGGGCGCGCACGCATATGGCCAAGACGCCGCGACCGGTTGCGCCGGTGGTGCAGCCTGAGGCAATCGCGGAGTTGGTGTTCGGTGCCGCGCTCGATCCGAAGCGCGAATACTGGGTCGGCATGAGCACGCTCAAAGCCATTCTCGGCGGCATGGTGCTGCCGAAATTTCTCGATCGTTATCTGGCCCGCAACGTCTATAGCGGCCAGGAGACCGACGTTCCCGTGTCGTCGGAGCGGCGCGACAATCTGTTGACGCCGGTGCACGATCTCCACCGCACCCGCGGCAGCTTCAGCCAGGAAGCCGCCGACAGCGTAATGGCGGTGCCAGGACCGGTGGCTCGGCTCGTGCCGCTTGTGGCAAGCGCGGCGGCGGGCCTGTCGATCGGGATATTGCTTGCCATGATGCCGCGGGGCGGAGCGAGACGCCGGCTGCGCCGGCTTTAAGCGAGCGGAGAGAGGTCGTCCACATCATCGTCCGTCTCGCCAGCGCGATGGCGGCGGTGCCTGGCCTGTTCGGCGAGCGCATGGCCGGTATTGACCAGCGCGATGTGGGAGAAGGCTTGCGGAAAATTGCCGACCAGACGCTTTTGCTTCACGTCATACTCTTCCGAAAGCAAGCCTAAGTCATTGCGCAACGACAACAGCCGCTCAAACAGCCGCCGGGCTTCGGCGCGGCGATCGAGCAGGATCAAAACATCGGCAAGCCAAAAGCTGCAGGGCAGGAAAACGCCCTCGCCCGGCGGCAGACCATCGATCCCGGCCGCACTGACATAGCGTTGCACGAGGCCGTCGACGACGAGATGCCGTTGAATGGCGTCGACGGTGGACTTCACCCGCGCATCTTCCGGCGGCAGGAAACCGACCAGGGGGACGAGAAGCGCGCTGGCATCGAGCTGTTTCGAGCCGTAGCTTTGCGTGAATGCGCCAAGCTCGGAGTTGAAGCCGTAGCGGCAGACGTCGCGGTGAACGGCATTGCGCAACGCCCGCCAGCGCTCGACCGGACCGTCCATCTTGAAACGCTCGACGGTCTTGACTGCACGGTCGAAGGCCACCCAGGCCATCACCTTGGAATTGGTGAAATGCTGCTGATCGCTGCGCACCTCCCAGATGCCGTGATCGGGCTTCTCCCAGACGGTCTCGAGATGGTCGAGCAGCCCTTTTTGCAGGTCCCATCCCTGCTCGTTGCTGCCGAGCTTGCTATGCCGGCCGTGATGCAGCGCATCCATGATCTCACCGTAGACGTCGATCTGTAACTGCTGGGCGGCCGCATTGCCGGCACGAACCGGTTTTGAATCCTGGTAGCCGGCGAGCCAGGGTATCTCCCACTCCGGCAGGCGGCGTTCGCCGGCGACGCCGTACATGATCTGGAGGCGGGCCGGATCGCCGGCGGCGCTGCGCAACAACCACTCGCGCCAGGCACGCGCATCCTCATAATAGCCGGCATTCATTAGCGCGATCATCGTGAACGTGGCGTCGCGCAACCAGCAGAAGCGATAATCCCAATTGCGGGTAGCCCCTAGGCGCTCCGGCAGCGAAGTCGTCGGCGCCGCGACCATACCGCCGGTCGAAAAATGCGTGAGCGCCTTGAGCGTGATCAATGACCGTATTATTGCCGCGGACCATTGCGCCGGCACTTTCGCCAGACCGGCCCAGCCCCGCCAGAAGGTCTCGGTCTCTCCGAGTGCCTCAAGCGGATCGAGCGGGCGTGGCGGTTCGCGAAACGATGCGCCGTAGGTCAAACTGAACGGGATCGTTTCTTGCGCTGATACGACGAAGTCACCCCCGATTTTGCGGTGACCGCCGGATAGCTGCACCGGCGTCCGCAGCACGGCGAGATCCGGACCGGACACCGCGCACCAAGCGCCGTCATCGCGCTGCGTGACCCAGGGCACCAGCGAACCATAGTCGAATCGCAGCACGAGCTCGCTGCGTAGCGCCACCTGGCCGCGGCGGCCGCAAACAAGGCGTATGAGGTCCGATGTTTTGCCGCGCGGCGGCATGAAATCCACGATCGTCGCGGCCCCATCGCGCGTCTCGATGTCGGTTTCAAGGATGAGCGTGTTGTCGCGATAGCGCCGCACGATACGGGCCGCCGGATCGACCGGGCCCAACAACCAGCGGCCGTTTTCCGGAGAGCCCAACAGGGCCGCAAAGCAGGCCCCGCTGTCGAAGCGCGGCCAGCAAAGCCAATCGATCGAGCCGTTGCGACCGACCAAAGCGGCCGTTTCGCAGTCGCCGATCAGCGCAAAGTCTTCAAGGTTGGCAGCCATCGCGCGGCGTTTTGCCCTGATCACAAACGCCGCATGCGCAACTGGAGTTCCCACGGACAACAACCGAACCGCCAAGGCTGCGCGCGAATGCCGCTTTCCTTCGCAACCCGCCTGGCTTAGTTTTCACGCCCCGGCGCCAGGCGTGCGCCGACGCACGACGATAAAAATACGACGGGGGAAACGATGGCCGGCGCGGCGGAAGTTCAAGTCTCGCATTTTTTGGATGAGCACGGGCTCGGATCGTTCCAGATCAAGCTGATCGTCTGGTCGGTCTTGCTCGCCATGATCGACGGCTACGACATCGGCGCTATCGCCTTTGCCGCGCCGCACCTGATTGCGGAATGGCATATACCGCCGAAGGCGCTCGGGCTGGTGCTCAGCGCCAGCAATATCGGCGTGCTGTTTGGCTCGCAGATTTTCGGCTGGATCGGCGACCGCTACGGCCGCAAGACCGCGCTGATTGCCTCGAACCTGCTGTTCGGCATATTCACCTTCATTGCCGCCTGGTCGACCGATCTCACCCAACTGTCCTGGCTGCGCTTCATTGCCGGGCTTGGCATCGGCGGCGTGATCCCGAACCTCGTCGCCATCAATGCCGAATCGGCGCCGCGTAATTTGCGCGCGACATTGGCGATCATCGCCGTCGGCCTGGTCCCGCTCGGCGGGGCCTTCGCCGGCTTCGTCGGCGCCGCTCTCGTTCCGCAATATGGCTGGCAGGTCCTGTTCGAAATCGGCGGTGTCGTGCCGGTGGTTCTGGCGCTCGCCGGCATCGCCGCTTTGCCGGAGTCGATCAAATTCATGACGCTGCACGAGAGCCAGCGCAGCAAGATGGAAGCGCTGCTCAGGGCGATCCGTCCCGATTTCACGGTGCCGCCCAACGCGCGGTTCGTCATCGAGGACGAGCAGCAATCGCCGAGCTCCAACCCGATCTACCTGTTCGGCAACGGGCTTGCCGCGATCACGCCGCTCACCTGGGTGATGTTCGCCTGCAACCTGATGGGTTACTTCTTTCTCATCAGCTGGACGCCGACGCTGATGACCGCGGCCCACCTGCCGCCGGCGACCGCGGCGCTGGCCGGCGCGGCGCTGCAAGTGGGCGGCACGGTCGGCGCCTTGGTGTTGTGCTGGTGGCTGCAGCGGGCGCGCTTTCTCGCCATCGCGATCCTGTTCGTGATCGCGGTTCCGGTCGTGAGCTCGATCGGTTATGCCGGATTGAGCTCGACCACGGCGCTGATGATCGCGACGTTCTTCGCCGGCGCCTTGGTGCTCGGCATCCAGTCCGGCATCAACGTCTGCGGCGCGATGATCTATCCGACCTCGCTGCGCGCCAATGGCTCCGGCTGGCAGCTCGGCATCGGCCGGCTCGGCGCGATCGCGGGCCCGATGGTGGGTGCGCTGTTCGTCGGGCTTCCCGTCGAGCAGCTTTATGTGTGGTCGGCGATCCCGTTCGCCGTCGGCGCCGTGGTGTGCTTCATCATCTACGTGCTCAACAACGCGCGGCTGCGCGCCAATCCGGAATTGGCAAAGGCGCAGTAGCGGCGTCCCTGCTGACATTCTTATGACTTGCCGGTCTCGACTTATGCACGACCGGCGGCAAACGGGATTCTTTAAGAGCGACGATTAGCACACCTTCCCCGTACAACTTATGGCTGCTATCATCCTAGGGACCACCTTTGTGGCCTGATGGGGGAGGCGGCGATGGCGGAGAGCAGCGAAGACGGTGTGTTGTCGATCGAGGAAGTGCTGGCGGCGGAGGCCGATGAGATCGCCGGCGAGGTTTCGAATATTACGGGAGGCTTGAAAGAACGGCTTGGAGGAAAGGAGGAGCAGAAAAAGAGATTTGACCGCGACTTTCACCTCAGCGCCGACGAACGCGACGGCACTGGTGTGGACGCCAAGACGATCGAAGCCCGCAAGGAACTCTATCAAAGACTCAATGAATTGAAACGCGGCGCGCTGTGCTTCTCCGGCGGCGGCATTCGCAGCGCGACGTTCTGTCTCGGCATATTGCAGGCGCTAGCCGCCTGTGACGCCGATCGTTTGAAAAAAACCGTCAAGAAACCGGACAATCAAAACGATCACAAGCGCCACAGCGACGCTAGAACAACACCGGAAGACTCATTGCTGGGCCACTTCCACTATCTGTCGACGGTATCCGGGGGCGGTTATATCGGCTCGTGGCTGTCGGCATGGCGCACGCGCCCCGGCGTCCGCTTCGCGGACATTCTCGACAATTTGACAACACGCCCTAGCGGTCCAGATTTTGAACCGCCGCAGATTTCCTGGCTGCGCGCCTACAGCAATTATCTGACGCCGCGCATCGGCATCGGCTCGGCCGACAGCTGGGCGGCTGTGGCGATCGTGGTGCGCAATCTGGTTCTCAATTGGCTGATTATCATTCCGGTCGTTTGCCTCGTGCTGCTTTTACTGAAGCTGACGGCGACGGTATCCACGTGGATCGCACATGGCGATGTTGCGTTGGTCGGCCAATGGATCGGCGACGAGTATAAAGGGCTACCGGTAATTATAGTTCTTTCGCTCGGCGTCATCTTCCTGATCGTCGCACAGGCCTTCACGACCTACCACCGCCCGACAACGCTACGCACGGATGCGCCGTCAGAAGGGAAGGACGTAAAGTGTCCGCTGTGCCGCCGCGACGTAAAGCACGAGAAGTGCTTCCTGTGTCGTCGCATCAACGCGAACGATACCTGTTTTTTCTGGGGCGACCTGATATGGGCCGTCTTTTCCGCCATTGCCATCACGATCTTTTTCTCATCGCAGTACTTCGCCGGGCTATTTGGCGCGGACTGTCAGGTCCCCGCGAGCGTAAATTTGGCCGGGCTGACTGTCGGCGCCAAGTTTGCGCTGCCGTTCTTGGCCGCGCTCGCCGGGTTTCCGCTCTATGCGGTCGGCTGGCTTGCGGGACGGCCGCAGACCCGCAACTGGCGTGACTGGGGCTTTTGGGCGGCCTCCGGACTTGTCTATGGTGCGTTGGTAGGCTTCGGCGCTTATTTATATACGCTGCTGCAGCCCTACACGACTTCGTGCAAGCCTTCGCCCGGCCTTCCGCATTTGCTGGTGCCGATTATCTTTGGCGTACCTTGGGTACTGATGTCGCAGCTGACAGCCGACAATATTTTTGGCGGCTTGGTGAGCTACGAACCCCGCTCCGACTCGGACCGCGAGTGGCTGGGTCGCGCCGCCGGCTGGCTGGCGGCCGCCGCGATCGCCTGGGCGGTCGTGGCGTTTCTGGTATTCGCCGGAGGCGACTTCGTACAAACCGCGACCGGCTGGGCCAAACAATTCATCGTTGCCGCGGGCGGCATCACCGGTGTCATCTCCGGCATCGCCACCGCGCTGCTTGGGAGCAGCTCCGATACGCCGGCCACATCATCAAGTGGCGGTCAGATCAGTAAGACGGCCCGGATCTACAACATTGGGTTGGCGCTGGCCGGACCGATCTTCGCAGCGGTGTTGATCGTCGCGCTTTCGGTTGCGCTTGACCGCGTGTTGCTTGGCGAGTCGCTACCTCGCCTGCTGCAAGACAGCCCGCCCCCGCAACAAACTAGCACACCCTCTCCCCAAGGCAGCTCACTCTCGCTGCACGACGCTGCGGTTTCTCTGCAAGGCGCCTCACTCTCCCTGCAGGGCGGTACGGTTTCCCTGCATGGCAGCGCGCTTTCTGTGCAGGGCGGCACCTTGTCTCTGCAGGCCAACTCGCTCTCTGTGCAAAGCGGCTCGACTTCTGGCGAGCACAAGATATTCTCGAAGCTTTCCATTCTACTCTGGCTCCTGCTTGGAATAGCAGTTCTGGGACTAGTTGCCTGGATCGCCTCGGTTCGCGTGAACATCAATCGCTTTTCGCTGCATGCGCTGTATCGCAACCGTCTGATCCGCGCCTATCTCGGCGCCACGCGGGACAAGCGCTATCCCGATCGCTTTACCGGGTTTGACGGCGGCGACAATGTCCGCATGCACGATTTATGGGCGCCGAACATCAGCCCGCGCCGGCTTTTTCACGTCGTCAACATCGCGCTCAATGTCGTCTCGACCAAACGCTTGGCCTGGCAGGAGCGCAAAGCGGAGTCATTTACCGTGTCGCCGCGCCATTGCGGCAGTGCCTATGTGGGATTCCGCAACAGCGAGGATTACGGCGACAGTTTCACGAGAACGCCCGGCAGCGGGCAGGGTATCGCGCTCGGCACCGCCATGGCGATTTCGGGCGCCGCTGTCAGCCCCAATATGGGCTATCACTCCTCGCCCTCGATCACGCTGCTCTTAACGCTGTTCAATGTGCGCCTCGGCTGGTGGCTCGGCAATCCGGGCAAAGCTGGCGATAAAGACGATGCCTATAAGCGAGAAGGCCCGCGATTGGCGGCCAAGCCGCTGTTCTACGAAGCGTTCGGCCAGACCACGGATCAAAGTGCCTACGTGTATTTGTCCGATGGCGGGCATTTCGAGAACCTCGGGCTTTACGAAATGGTGCGCCGGCGCTGCCGTTTGATCGTCGTCGTCGACGCCGGCTGCGATCCAAAATTCGCCTTCGAGGATCTCGGCAATGCGGTGCGGAAAATCTACATCGATCTCGGCGTGCGAATTAAGTTCGTCGGCCTGGAGAATTTGCAGAACCGCCCGGCCAAGAAGGATTTGAACTGTCAAACAGCAGTAAAGGAAAAAGCGGCCAAGAAAGGAGCGGTAAGGGAAGATGAGTGTCGCAATGAAATTCCATACCACGCGATTGGGACCATCCACTACGCGGATGCCGACGGCGACGGTTGCGAGGATGGCACGGTCATCTATATCAAACCGGCCTATCATGGCACCGAAGGCGCCGCCGTCCGCAGCTACGCGACCGCGAACAAGACCTTCCCGCATGAGACGACGGCTGACCAGTGGTTCACGGAGTCGCAGTTCGAGAGCTACCGCGCGCTTGGGCTGGACATCGGTCACACCGTGCTTTGCGATAACGAGGTGTGGAAAGCCCTGCACGAATTTCTCAAGCCATAATCCATCGAGCCCGATCAGTCACGCTGGCTAACTCCTAAATTGCGTGGTGGTTGGTGACGGGCAGAGTTCGGCATAGATTAGGCCAGCTCATGAGATAAGGCGCGCGAGCGGAACGCGGAGCAGCGGGGATGTTAGCGTCGGCCGGTTCGCCGCGAAGCAAAGATCCTTCAGCCAAGAGGTCCGCAGGAGACACGAAAATGCTGAGCAAGAGGAAAATTGCGCTTTGCGTTGCAATTGTTCTCGGCACCGGCTGCGCCGCATCGGCTGCGACACGGCACCATGGCGTCAGCCACGGCCATCCGGCGAACCACAACGCGGTCTCAACCGACAGCGGTCACAGTTGTCCGCCGACCTGCAGCAACTTTTGCCCGTCGACCGGCCCGTGCCGGATAAACTCCGATGAGTGGTGAGGGGCAGCAAGTGCAGCCTGGATAAGCGAAGCGACATCCGGGCCATCTCTCCACGCGTAATCCCGGTGCGGCGGGTAACCTTCGCTCTGCTGCGCGAGCGAAGGCTGGTGCCCGTGGAGGCATCCACATACAGCGCCTAACACGCTGACTGGATTCGGGAATCCGCACTGTGGAAATGGGCGCTACCCAGGTTGCTACCCTTCTAGAGCGTGGCAAGCGGCGGTGCGCTAGGATGCACGATGAGCCTAGGCGCGCGGGAAGTCAGCTCGCTTCGAGATCGCTTCAATGTCATCGTACGAAAGCTCATCAGTCCCGAAACCGGCCTCAAGCGGGACGCGCACTGAATATGTTTTGGGGTAACCATCGTGCTTCGTCAAAACGTACCTGAAACACTCCCCGGCGGGGCCAGTGTGAATTGGTGAGGGTGCCGAGATTGGCTGATGGCCCACCGCGTACCGTACAGCCGTTCTGTAGACTTCTGCGTGAGCATTGAAGTTGGACATTGGTTGTCTCCGTAGACCGATTCGCGCGGTAATATAGCAGATTGGGTCAGAATGGTTTGCGATAACCTTGGGCGGGGGAACCTTCGGAATGTGGAAATGGTTTTGGGACTGGCTTGCTGCGTTGCCTCAGGGGGGCGCAAGCTTTGTCGGCACATTGACCGGCTCGTCGTTCGGACTCATAGCGTTGCTCCTTGGTGCCCTGTTTAACGCTCATCTAAATCGAAAGCGCGATAATCGACTTAGAGAACAAGACCGCCAGATGGTAGCAGTTGCGCTTCATGCTGAGCTATCGAGTATCGAACATACTCTTCTTGAAAACGCAAAACGCCTAACCGAAAAGCCACCGGGAGAAGGCGCTGGTTTCTTGGTGCCAGATGTCATGCACTCGTCGCTTCTTTTCAAAGATATGCTACCGAGGATCGGACTACTCGACCCCGGCACTACGCGAAAAGTGATTGATTCTTACATTTTACTCAGCCAGTATTTTGAAGGGTTGATATTGGTAGGCGGAGTTGTAGTTCAGAAATTGCCAGAAGGCCGTCGCCTCGCGCAATTGCCGACCGCAATGGCTTCATTTGTTATTGAGTACAATCAGGCTAGGGCCGATTTCATCAAAGAAGCCATCAACGCACTTGCTCCGTCGATTTCCAAAAATGGATAGTGAATAAGAAACGCAACGTACGTAACCAACCGCCACGGCCTATATTTGTCCGTATGCAATGAGCGGCCTTTGTTGTGTGCGGAGAGTCTCGCTGGCAAATCGTCGGTTAGACCGACATAGGTTTGGTTAGGAAACGCGACGCTCTGGAGCAGATAGACGTATTTCATCGGTCCCAGCCCGTCTTCGCCCTCCGGGCTACGACGGGCAGCCTTCGCTGCTTCGCCGGAGTCTCTGAGGCTGGCTTGCCAGCCGTAGCTGCGAAGCAGCGAAGGCTGGTGCCCGTGGAGGGAATCGAACCCACACTCCTTGCGGAACACGATTTTGAGTCGTGCGCGTCTACCAGTTCCGCCACACGGGCATTGCGACCGAATTACTACACGCCGGAATGGCATAGCTCCAAGCGGAATTTGCCGTCCTGGCGGCGGCCTTGCTTCCGCCTTCAGGATCGGCAAATTGCCGCCCAAGTCAGTAGGAATTTGACGCGGCGGGAAAGTTGCCATGAAGCGAAATTGGACCAAGCGGCTTTATGACGAGCCGGCCGCCGGCGCCGCATTGGCGACTTTTGCGCTGAGCGCCGCCACCCTCGCCGGCGCCTGGTATTTTCAGCTCGTGGTCGGGCTGCCACCCTGCCCGCTCTGCCTCGAGGAGCGCATTCCCTATCACATCGTCATTCCGCTCTCGCTGCTCCTTGCGATCGCGGCGCTGGTCCGCGCGCCGCAAAAACTCATCATGGTCGGCTTTATCGCGATCGCAATCGCCGCCTTGTGCAATGTCGTGCTCGGCACCTATCACGCCGGCGTCGAGTGGCATTGGTGGGCCGGCCCGACCGATTGCACCGGGCCGCTGACCGATCTCAAGGCTGGCGGCCCGTTGCTCAGTCAGTTGCAATCGATCCACATCGTGCGCTGCGACGAAGCGGCTTGGCGTTTCCTCGGCATTTCGCTCGCCGGCTATAACGCTTTGATCTCGCTCGCTCTCGCTGCCATCGTCGCCTACGGTCTATTCGCGCGCCGGCCGGCCTGATCGAGGCGGCGCTTGCAAAGCCCGCAATCGCCCCTGGTCGCACGCTCGCCCTTCGACTAGGCTTGGTCGTCGTAATGACACGGCGCCGGCGTAGCGCTTGGCGTTCGGTGCATGGAGAACGATCATGGGTTTATTCGACAGTCTCAAGGGCGCGCTGGAAAGCGAAGCGTTGCCGGCAATGATCAACACCGTGCTGGCGCAGACCCAGTATCACGATCTGCCCGGTCTGGTGGCGGCGCTCGAAAAGAGCGGCCTCGGCCCGCAGGTCCAGTCGTGGCTCGGCCAGGGCAAAAATCTGCCGATCACCGAAGATCAATTGAAGGCCGTGCTCGGCAATTCGCAAGTGCAGGATTTTGCCCGCCATCTCGGCCTGCCGGTCGACCAGACGCTTTCGATGCTGGCGAAATACCTGCCCGAGATCGTCGACAAAGCGAGCCCAAACGGCGTATTGCAAAAGCCGGCGTAATGCGGGAAGTGTCATCAAGGTCGTTATTGTCCGGGCAGCAAGGTCCATGGAGATCAACATGAAGACGATTGCAATTATTGTCGCCTCATTTTGTGTCGTGAGCGCCGCGATGGCGCAAAATGCCGCCCCTCCGGCCGCGCCGGCGCCGGCGGCGAAACCGATGGCTATGCCGGCTGCCGGAGCCGGGCCGGCCGACACCGCGGGAGCCACCTGCCAGAGCCAGGTAGCCGCCAAAAATCTCAAGGGCGCGGCGCTGAAGAGCTCGGCGACCAAGTGCTGCAAGGACGCCGCCGCCGCGGCGAAGCTGCACGGCGCAGCGGCCACGAGCTTCACCAAGAAATGCGTCTCCGACGCGACGGCTCCCGCGAAGAGCTGACGGCACGTCAATTTGGATCGAAGCGGCGGAGGCGGCTTGTGCGCCTTGGCCCGTTGCGCCTTGGGCTGACATTGCCCGTCGACGTTTGCCGAGCCGGCGCCGCGAAGGCTGGTGGGCGGTGCAGGGATCGAACCTGCGACCCCTTCCATGTCAAGGAAGTGCTCTTCCGCTGAGCTAACCGCCCATATTGGTGCGGCGATTTAGCGTTTGACCGCAGTCAGGGTCAAGGTCGTCACCGATTTACGTTTCCAGGATGCGGTGCAGCCGTGAAACGGCGCACCGCTATGGGCCGGAGTATCCTTAATAAACCGCGCGGCCGCCGGAAATATCGAACACCGCGCCGGTCGAGAACGAGCAGTCCTCCGAGGCGAGCCAGGCCACCATGGCTGCGATCTCGTCCACCGCGACGAAACGGTTCATCGGGATTTTGGACAGCATGTAGTCGATATGCGCCTTGCTCATCTGCGCGAACAGCTCGGTCTTGGCCGCCGCCGGGGTCACGCAGTTCACCAGAACGCCGGTCGCCGCCAATTCCTTCGCCAGCGACTTGGTCAGGCCGATCAGGCCCGCTTTCGAGGCCGAATAGTGCGAAGCGTTTGGATTGCCGTCCTTGCCGGCGATCGAGGCGATATTGACGATGCGCCCATACCCCGCCGCGACCATGTGCGGCACCACGGCGCGGCAAACGAGATAGGGCGCGATCAGATTGACCTCAATGACGCGCCGCCAGACCTCGGGCGCAAGCTGCCACAGCGGTGCATTGCCGCCGGTGATGCCGGCATTGTTGACGAGAATGTCGACTCGACCGCTCTCTCGAAGTAACGCGTCGAGCGCGTTCGCGATGGACTTTTCGTCGGTCACATCGACGACCGCGCCGTGGACGTAGTTCGCCGTTTTCAGCGCGGTGGCCGCCGTGGCGAGTGCGGCCGGATCGATATCCCATAACGCCACCGCCGCGCCCGCGGCGAGAAGCTTCTGCGCGATCGCCAAGCCGATACCGCGCGCGCCGCCGGTGACGATGGCGGTGCGGCCCTTGAGGTCGATGAGATTCATTCCGCCTGTTCACTCCCGCTCGTCCCCGCGAAAGCGGGGACCCAGAGTCTTAATCATCATCGACGCCCCCAATCTGGATTCCCGCTGCCGCGGGAATGAGCGGCGGATCGCTTCGCCTAGAATTTCACGCGGTCGGCGCCTTTGAGGTTGAGCATCGCCCGCGCCTCCGCCGGCGTCGCGATTTCAAATCCGAGATCCTCGACGATGCGGCGGATTTTCTCCACCTGCTCGGCATTGCTCTTGGCGAGCTTGCCGGGCCCGATATAGAGCGAGTCTTCAAGACCGACCCGCACATTGCCGCCGATCATCGAGGCGCTGGTGCAGAAATTCATCTGATGGCGGCCGCCGGCCAGCACCGACCACAGATAATCCTTGCCGAACAGGCGGTCGGCGGTGCGCTTCATAAAATACAGATTATCGAGGTCCGCGCCGATGCCGCCGAGAATGCCGAAGATCAGCTGCAGGAACACCGGCGGCTTGAACAGGCCGCGGTCGATGCAATGGGCGAGATTGTAGAGATGGCCGGTGTCGTAGCATTCATGCTCGAATTTCACGCCGTGGCCTTCGCCCAGCGTCTTGAAGATTTTTTCGATATCGCGAAAAGTATTGGGAAAGATGTAGGCGTCGGAGTTGAGCAGATAGCTTTCCTCCCAATCGTATTTCCAGGTCTTGTAGCGCCGCGCCATCGGATAGAGCGCGAAATTCATCGAGCCCATGTTGAGCGAGCACATTTCCGGCGACAGCGTCGTTGCCGCCGAGATGCGCTGGTCGACCGTCATGGTCACGGCGCCGCCGGTGGTGATGTTCACCACCGCATCGGTCGCCTGCTTGATGCGCGGCAGGAA
>Ga0070731_10003116_pt1 | contig 15139 bp, 15 predicted proteins | sample Coa_R1_2_FD_66448 | JGI IMG/M metagenome (GOLD analysis project Ga0070731, IMG submission 66448) | Surface soil microbial communities from Centralia Pennsylvania, which are recovering from an underground coalmine fire - Coalmine... | ecosystem: Environmental > Terrestrial > Soil > Unclassified ...
ATCGTCGCTCTCAGTGTCTACCGCTTGGGGGCGTTCGCGATCGCGGTCATGACACCGCTGCAAACCACCGCGATTCTGAGCACGCTGGCAATCGGCACCAGTTTGCTGGTTTACTCGCTAGTGAATCAGATGGCACCCGGAAGCCGCCACAGAATTCCTCCGGCGCTGTTAGCCGCAGGCGTCGCCATGTTAGTGGCCATGGTGATGGCGGTTTTGTTCCGGGTTCAGCAAGAGGAGAATTTCTGGGGGAACGCCTGGGTCTGCATCCGGGCGGGCACTCTCGTTGGGGCCTTGGCTGCCGTGCCCTTCTGGCTGGTATTGCGCCGGGGCGCGATCCTTTCGCCGCGCATGACAGGAGCGACAGCCGGCCTGCTCGCGGGACTTGCCGGGACTAGCATGCTGGAGATGCACTGCCCCAACCTGAACGCATCGCACATCCTGCTATCGCACTTGGGTGTCGCGATTTTGTGTGCTCCGGCCGGCCTTGCCATAGGGCTAACGGCCGAAATTAGAGGAAGACGTTCGATTTACCGCAGTAGCCCAAAATATGGGGCTCACTAGAGCGCTTTCAGCGGAGCCATTTTTAAGAGAGAGACGGAAAGGAAGGATATAGATGAAGAGTGTAAAACTGATCGTTGCTTATCCGCAACCCAAGGACGCTTCGGCTTTCGAGAAAGTATATGCGCAGGAGCACGTACCGATGGCGATCGCGAATCTCCATGGGAAGACCAAAATAGTTGCCACGAAGATCATGCCTTCGCCGCAAGGTGAATCTCCGTTTTACGGCGTAGCGGAAGTGCATTTCCCATCCATGGAGGCGCTCCAAAAGTGCGCGGAATCGGCCGGAGGCAAGCAAACCTTGGCCAACGCGGTGAAGATCTCGTCGGGCGGGCCTCCGGTCATCTTGATCGCGGAAGAGGACACGTTCACGTTCTGACTATCGAAGCGCTGCATGGCAAGATTGGCGAAGCGAAGTTTGTTGAGGACGCTTCCGATCACGGCATTTTCGCGGCATTTCCCCGGGCGACTTCAAGAACGTTCTCCCAAACCTGGGAAGTGATTTCGGCGGCGCGGTTGGGGACGGCAACATAGATACCGAAACAGGCCGTGCTCAGCTGCGATGTCGAGAACCCTCAACGGCTCGCCTGCGGTGGTGACATCCGTCACGGCGATGCTTGCTGCCGGCAGGGCACGTTCTTCGAAGCAAAGCTGTGCTCGGCGGTTTGCACCACGACTACTGGCTGGAGAAGGTGGCTGCATGAGGCCTGAATCTAGTTTTTGCAGACGACAGCTTCCTCACGATCGCAATTAATATCTCTAGCCGACAAATAAAAGGAACACAATCGAGTGGCTTCCCGTAACTTATCCGGCACGTCCAAGCGAACTCCATAGCGTTGGCGACGTTCTCTGCGCACATCGCATCCGAGGACTCGATTCCAACTACTTTAAGGAGAATAATTAATGTTACTAAGCAGAATTCGAAAGAAGAGCATCCACTTGGCGAGTATACTTGTTCCGCTTCTGGGAGCCGCCACTGCCGCTCAGGCGGCGGACCCTTTCGTGGTCACCGCGTCCAACGCCACGGCGAATCAGCTACTGGTGGACAGTCCCAGCGGCAAACTAGTTCAGACGTTGTCCACGAAAGGCGCGGGCGGCGCAACGGGAAACGCCGGTGGCGTCCAGACGAGCAACGGCTTGGTGGCGGTGGTGAACTTCGGCTCTCAATCCGTGTCCATTTTTCAAGTGGGCCATGACGGCTTGTCTCTCACCCAGGTCGTACCCACGGTCGCCAACCCGGTCAGCGTCGCTTTCGGTGAAAACCATCTTTATATTCTCGGCGCTACCCGAGTTGAATCGCACGCAATCTTCGGAGACTTTGTAAATACCAATCCCGATGGTGTCTCGACGCTGCTGGTGGGGGATAGTTCCGCGGCCCAGGTCGGTGTTCTGACCAACCAGTCATCGTCAGTGAAAAGTCCAACGTCATCGAGACGTTCGACCTGTTTAAGGACGGAGCGGTCAGCGGGAATCCGACGCTGGTAGCGGGCATCCCCTCTGATGCCGGTATAGCGGTGAATGGTAATGAGCCGTTCGGAATGGTTACGTCCGGTAAGGACGCCTACGTCACCATCGCTCACCTGAACCAGGTCGCTCTGGTGCGAAAAGATGCGATTGTAAACAGTGGCTTCACTACTCAAACCGCCCCTTGCTGGGCAACGCTCGCGGGGCCGTTTCTCTTCACCAGTAATACGGCCAGCAAGGACCTTTCAAGGTTTGTCGCCCACGGACGTAACATCGTCCTGGACGCCGCCGTTGCCAGCCCGCAGAACTTCGCCGGCAATGTGACCGATAATGCATCCGGCTCAGGCCTGGTGGCGGCAATCGATGGCTCTGGCGGCTTCACTGGGACCTCTCACCTGACGATCTTCGATATGGACGAAGATGGCAACCTGACCAACGCGGGCATTTCGGGCGTAATCCCAGGTGCGATTAACGGCGTGGCAATCGTTCCGAGCCGGTTCTAGCCGAACTTTCAACCACCCACGGCCCGTAGGATTTCTCTGGGCCGTTTTTTAACAACGAAGCAAAGAACTTGCTTGGCGGATTGGAGGCTCACTTAATATCTCGCGATACCGGCCGCGAGCGCGGGCACCGCCGATCGTCGCCTCGATCTTCGCGCGAGAGCGCACGATGCCGGCGTTCGCGAGCAGCTTGACGATGTCGGTTTCTCCGAAGCGAAGTGCTCACCAGGCTTCTCTATGACAAGAGCCGGTCCCGCGGCGAGCCACCCCAGCACCGGCCGCGGCACTACACTAGACTTCACCATCCCTGCAGGAGCCGATGTTGCTCCGTTGGCGGAGAACGGAGCCATACAGCAAGGCACCGTCGCAGGCGATATCACTGTGACACTGACTAGGCTCCAGATGGATGGTGCTAATGCGCTGCTTCAACCGGCCCCGACCAAAACGCTTACGATAATGCCCCTATCACCGGTAATAACGCCTAACGCTCGCGAAAAGCGCCGCCGCTGAATCTTCAACTCACTCCACTAGCGGGAGTTGTCGATTGAGTTTCTGGAGACTCCAGGGTGGGCCTGTTCGTTCGGGTCCACGCGTGATCATGGCACCAACAGCAAGCGCACCATAGAGTGCCACACCAAATGCGAACATGCTACACGTCCCAAATTTGGGTCCAACATTCTCCCTCATGCTGCCCGTTCCGGGATGATCCGCTGTGATATTAGAACGGCACAATGATGATCATGGCCCGCGAAAACTTACATAAACCCAACTGGTAGGTAGTCAACTCGTACATCGTGAACCCGCTTCTGCAGCCGCAAGACGACCCCATAGTACTGCACGATCAGCACGTTAGCGGATTTCCACTGCAGGATTATTTCACCTTTGCCAGCGACACTAAATACATTTCCGTCGCCGCCAGGCAACTCTTCGCTCGCCGACAATATGGAGACGTGTGAAACCTGCGGGCAGTCGCGGACAATCGCAACACACTTCCTCGAAAACGAAACAGCTTTCCATCGACCGTTAGGACTTCGTAATTCAGCCACGGTTTTGTTTCGGCAGGACAAGCTGCAGTTCCTTAGCAACCCAAAAAACAGGCCTCCCGTTGCCGTGAAGCATCCCACGGTCAGAAGTGCGGCCAGTCGAATGATGGCACCTGTACCCCGGTGACGCCTGTTGATGAATGCAATAAGACCGAGGGCAAGAACTGCGGCAATCACCAGTCCACAGGTTGGGGCAGCGAGTTCCGTGTACATCCAGCTCCCCGCCCATAGAATCGACAACGAGTATCCGCCAGCGGTCGCGCAGCCCAGCGCCAAAACGGATAGCAGCACTGTCGAAGTGACAATTCGAGCGTCACGCATTCCGAGCGTATTGTCGCATGTCTGATGACTAGGGAATCATCGAAAATTCCCCTCCGTCGGTCATTGACCTCGATAGCGGTTACGTGCGGTCTGCGACCTAGGATCTTGAGCAGCACGCGGCACCACCCTGCCAGCCAGAAGTCCGGGATGCCGAAGCGAATCCACTGACGCGGCACCGTCTACGGCTGGTCGGTGTCAAAAAGGTTGTGTGCATCTTGGCGCTCACTCTCCGCGACGGGTGGAATTGCATGAACTGGAATGTAAACTATCTGCTTCTCGTGGCTCTCTCGGTTCCTGCGCCAGTCTGGTCTTGTAGCTGTGGACCTGCAAAGCCAGCTTGCGCCTATCTGGCGGCGGACGCTATCTTCCTGGGCAGAGTTGCGTTCACAAACGATGATGGTTCCGGAAGGTTCACTCAGGCGACGCTGGTGCGTTTCGACGTGGAGGAACGCTTCAAGGGCGTTGCGGCCGACGCTAGTCAGATTTGGATCGATCCTGGAAGTTACACGAGTTGCTATGAAGAATACAAACTGGGCGAGCGGTACCTGGTTTTTGGCGGAAGGGGGCATCTCCAAAACGACAGCGCGGCGATGACGATCATGCGCTATGGCGATGGCAAGAAGAAGCCGCTTCCGCCCGGCTTCGATCCCAGGAAGCCTCCTCCGGTTTATTTCGCTCCCGAATGCGCAGGTTCTCGCCGGGGGGACTACCCGAGCATCGACCGGGACCTGGCGATGTTGCGGGCATTTCGGGCAGGAGCAGCTTTGCCACGAGTTCTAGGGAACGTGTACCTCTACCCATTTCGCGGTTGGCCTGTATTAAATGGCCCAGCATTGAAAGGTGCCCGAGTAACGATGTTTAGCGGAGCTTTGACTCTCAGCGCAACTACCAACACAAAAGGCGAATTCTCGCTAACGAGCGCACCATCGGGATACTACAACACTTGGGCAGACCTACCCCCGTATCGGATGAACAGGCAAGCGATCCTCCACGTGCCGGAAGTCGGATGCGGTTATACCGACATTCAGCTCACGACTACCAGCACGCTTCAAGGGATCGTTCTGGACCATCGGGGAAGACCGACTGTGAACATTCCATTGGATGTGCAGTTAAGGGATGGGAAAGTGGAACACGCCACAGATCGTTACGCGCTGCATACAACCACCGACACAAGCGGACAATTCACAATTTCTGGAGTTCCCGATGCCGATGCTTACCTGTCCGCTGGGAGCGATTATCCGACCACCACTATGCCGTACCGTCGCGTCTACTACCCTAACAGCCGTTCTCTGGAAACGGCCGCCGTGTTGCGTTTGAAGCCGGGCGACCACAAACAGTCCATGGTGGTGTGGCTCGAAGAGGCGCTCGAAAAGACCATTGCGAAGGTACGTGTATTCGACACGCAGGGTAGGCCGGGCCTGCACGCAAGGGTCTGGGCATTCGATGATCGTCAAGTCTTCAGTGAGTCTGCGAAAACTGATATACATGGCGTCGCAGAGCTACCTTGTCTTCGCGGGATGAGCTACGAATTGGAAGCCCACACCGAGACCCCACCCCGTCGGCGTCACTCGGCAAGGAAGGGCGTCCTTAAGACTTCGCGTGTGCCGTTCACGTGTGGCGGCCCCAATGCCGACTTCAAACTTATCCTTGAACACCCGTACTTAAATTGAAAATTTGAGCACGGGTTTATCTACGAACAGGCTGAGCTATTCCTGTCGCAACGCAGTGGAGGGGTCAACACGGGTTGCGCGTATCGCTGAAACAAACGTGCCAGCGAGAGCTGCGAAAGTGAGAATGGCGATCACAGCAAGGTAGGTAGGAGGATCGGCCGGCGAAACCTCGAACAGCATGCTTCCCAGCAGTCGCGTCGTTGCCAGCGCCCCGGCTATGCCCGCTGCCAGGCCGGCGATGATCATTCCCATGCTCTGGCTGAGTATCAGCTTGAGCACGGCCCCACGCCCGAAACCGAGCGCTAAGCGGATCCCTATCTCGCGGGTGCGTTGCGCAGCAGAAACGGAAATAACGCCGTGCCGGCAGCCGCTATTCGGAGCGCAAAGCAACCATGGGATCTACTCTCGTTGCCCGCCGGGCCGGAATGTAGCAAGCCAGCAGCGCTGCCCCAACCAGGAGCACTGTCACACCAGCGAAAGTCAGCGGATCGGTGGCGGTCACGCCAAACAGCAGCGACTCCACCGTGCGCGTCAGGGCCAGCGACCCTGTAATCCCAATTGCCACCCCAATAAAAATCGTGCGCATTCCCTGGCCCAATATCATCCGGAGAACGTCGCCCGAGCGCGCGCCGAGAGCGACACGCACCCCAATTTCACGCGTGCGACGGCTCACGGAATAGGCCATCACGCCAAACACTCCGGCCGTTGCCAGCACCAGCGCGGTGATTCCGAAGAATCCGATGAGAATGACGTTGAATTTCCGGGAGCCTAGCGAAGCGGAATAGACTTGTGAAAACGTCCGGAACCTCGCGGGAATCTCTGGGTTGAGGTCCTGGAGAATTCCTCGCGCTGTCGAGGTGACCGACGGCGTGCCCGCATCGCTCAGCATGGTTAAGGTGATCGCCGCGCGCGGCCGTTGGAACAGATTCACATAAACGGTCGGACGCGGCGGCGCATCGAGGCCATATTCGTGGGTGTCGCCCACGATTCCTACGATGGTCAGCAAACGCAAATCGCCATCCATGTTGCCAAACTCAATGGTGCGGCCGAGCGGGTCCTGATTAGGCCAGCGGTCGCGCGCCAGCGATTCGCTGATCACGGCAACATGCGGAGCATTCGCGCCGTCGCGCTGGTCAAAGATTCGACCTCGAATCAGGGGAATTCCGAGAGCCTGGAAGTATCCATCGGTGGCCACGCAGAAGTCCGCATTGCCAATGCGTTCCTTTTGCTGGAACATGGCTCCAAAACCGTCCATGGTTTTCGGGACCTCGTCTTGCGTCATCAGCAGAAACATCCCTTCCGCAAGGCCGCCATCCATGGGCAGGCCGCTGGTGGCACCAACCTTGCGCACACCCGGGATTTGTTGGAGCCGGTCAACCAGGTTTGAAAAGAAAATCGCCTGACCCGCCTTGGCCTTGGGATCATCCACCTGCGGGAGCGAGACATCCATCGTGACAATCTTGTCCACGCGGAACCCTGGATTCACCTCGAGTACTTTCATCAGGCTGCGCCCCAGCAATCCTGCTCCAACCACGAGAACCAATGTGATCGCGATCTGCGCCGCCACGATTACCCTGCCGACGCGCTGGCTACCTTGGGAGCCCGCCTGTCCACGCCCGCCTTCCACCAGGCCTTTGCGCGGGTCCCTGGAAGTGGCGCGCGCGGCCGTGAACGCCCCGAGCCCGGTGGCGACCGCGGTGGAAAGCAGAAACGCGAACCCGAGCACTGGAATGCTGATCGAGACGCTGTCGAGCCGGGGCAAGTTTGCGGGCGCCAGCGCAACTAATCCCGCCACGCCGCCAAGCGCTCCCAAGACGCCCAGGATGCCTCCCAGCAGGGAAAGCAGAAATGTCTCGGTAAGGAATTGACGGATCAGCCGCCGGCGCCCCGCACCGAGCGCGCTGCGAATCGCGAGCTCACGATCTCTCACCGACACTTGTGCCAGCATCACATTCGCTACGTTCGCGCACGCCACCAGCAGCAGAAGTCCCACCGCACTTAGCAGGATCAGCAGGGGCGACCGGGCCTTGCCGGTGATCGACTCCTGTAGCGAGACGGCGATTCCATCCTTAAGGAGATAATCGTTTTGCTCGCTAGATGTATCGTGGATGCGGCGCGCAATCGTGCTGATATTCGCGTTGGCTTGCGCGACACTCACACCGTCGCGGAGGCGCCCGACCGCATAGTAATTATGGGATGTTCGGCTTGGGTTTTCGCCTCGCAAATCGGCCGGCAGCCACAGACTCACGTCCTGCGGGAAGTGAAATCCGTCCGGAAGCACGCCAACAACGGAGAAGACCGCATCATCAATCTTCAGGTGGGCCTGCGAGAGGTCCGGTACCGATCCGAGGTACTGCCTCCAGTATCCATAGCTAACCAGAACGACCGGCGCCGCCCCGTTCTTCGAGTCGCCGGCGACGAAATCCCTCCCGATGATCGGCTGAATACCGAAGACCTTGAGAAAGTCGGGCGAGACGCTGGCGGCTGCCGTGCGCGTAGCCTGGGCAGCACCAGAAACGGACGCGATGATGCCATGGTACTTTGCCATCGCCTGGAAGCTGCGGTTTTGATCGCGAAAGTCGTCGAAGTTCGGGTCCGCAAGACGTGCCCACCGGCCCGCCGAGTTGACCTCGAAGACCGCCATGATCCGGCTCGATTCTGGGTACGGCAGCGGCCGCAGAAGCACGCCGTAAACCACGCTGAAAATTGCCGTAGTCGCGCCGATGGCCAGGGCGAGCGTAAAGACCATGACGGCGCTGGCGCCCGGGTTCTTGCGGAGTTGCCGGAGACCGTAGCGGCAATCGGAGAGCACGGAGCGAAATTGTTCGGTCATTGGTTCGATTCCTCGGGAACGAAACACCACAGCGCCATGGCTAAAATCACTCTACGATGATTCTAACGCTTGAGTTCCGCGAGATTCCTGCCGGTTTTACATCCGAATAGCCCATAACTTCGCTCGCCATCGGTGGTTTGGATGGACTCGACAGTCAGCCCCCTTTTCTTCTTTTGTGCCATTTTGTGCGTCAATATTCATTTGGCGCGCGAGTGGCGAAGGGAGTGTCACCTCGCATCAGCGGCCCGAGCAGCGAACATACTCTAGCGTAAGTGGAGTCGCTCGCAGGGACGTGGGGATAATTGGGCGTGGTGGCAACCAGAAGACCTTCGACCGGTCGGCTTCTCACTTCCACGCCGCGGCGACGAATCGATTCCAGAATACGCGCACCGCTTCAAAGTCGAATCCGCTCGGTAGTTGCGCCTGCGTGGCCACTTCAGTTGTTACCTCAAGAGCGGCCTTGAGTTGTGAAGGGCTTCCTGATACGCCACTTCGTACGCGTTGGAGGTCATTTTCTTCAGTCTTTCAGTTTGGGTAGGTCTCGCCCACTGTATTTTGAAAGACCCCGAGGCCAACAGGGACAGTTTGAGCCGGCAGGTGGTAGAAGAATTAGCCTCTCTACGTGAGATACGGAAACAGCATGAGAGCATGGCATACTACAACCGCGAGGCAGGCGAGCTCTGGGGCCACACGCCTGGCTTGGTCGACCCGGGCCTACCCAACCGGCAAGGCGGCGAGCAGGTAAACTGCCGCTCGTGAGGAATGGTCCGGCGCGACGTTCTTCATCAGCGCGGCTTCGCGCTGCCATATCGCGGCCGGAGTCCATAGAGGGAAGCTCGATTCCTCGGCCACGAATGCAGGAGCCAACAAAAAAAGTAATAGGCAAAGGCCTATCATGCGCGCCATCTTATCACGCGCCACGCGCGGGCGTTTCATCGCAACGGAACGAGGGGTGGGGCAAAGGAATGGTTAACCGCACGACCCGCACCCGAATGTTTGAACAAGATGTGGCGACCGCGAACACATTGCTGACCGACACTCGCGACGCACCGATCGCCCGACTGGACGCGATCGCATTAACCCGCTCCTTGACCGCGACATGGCCGGCCGCCGGGAACCTCGACAGGACCGCCCGGCCCAAGCGAGGTAGCCGCTTTGCTTGTGCGTGCGGCATGGCTGGCTCCGACACCGCCGATCAGCACGAAGCGGAACGGATCCAGGACCCTCGGCATCTCGTTAGCTTATTTATCGCGCTAATAGGTGGGGAGCCAAATATATCAAAAACTTCCAAGCCTGCGTTAAGCCCACGAGCCCCGCTGATGCCGTGCGTCAGGAATCCCAGGATGATTGCGGCGCCCATGACTGGCCGCCGGCCCCGGCTGGGCCGCCCACGGCCTCGGAATTCGAAACCGCTGGACGCTGACCAGTCAAAGTTATATCCTGCCTCTGGTCCAACGCCTTACCGGACAAACGCTAAACGCAAATGAAGAAGGAACCAAAGCTTCTCCGCAGCAAAGCCGTTAACTCGCTCATCACGAGCATCGAGCACTTTAATCGCGCAAGCGATCGGGGACGTATTGAAGCTGTGCTAATCCTCTTGGACCACTCGTTTGAAATGCTACTCAAGTCGGCTATCCTTCACCGAGGGGGAAAGATTCGGGCACCGAGGGCGAAGCAGACGATTGGGTTTGATGAATGTGTTCGGCGCTGCCTCAGCGATGGCAAAATACAGTTCTTGTCCCCCGAACAAGCTCTCACCCTTCAAGCCATTAACAGTCTCCGGGATGCAGCACAGCACCATCTCCTCGACATCTCGGAACAGCATCTATACATGCATGCGCAATCAGGTCTCACGTTGTTTCGGGATGTTTTCAAAAAGGTATTCGATAGTGAGCTCAGTACGGAGCTGCCCACTCGGGTCTTGCCCTTGTCAACGCAGCCGCCGACAGAACTAGCGGCCCTGTTTGATAATGAGCTGAAGGAAGTCGCACGCTTGCTCCGGCCGGGAAGCCGCCGGCGATTGGAGGCAATGGCAAAGTTGCGCTCGCTAGCCATCGTCGAGGGCGCATTTCAAGGAGAGAAACTGCAGCCGGGTGAATCTGACCTGCAACAGTTGGCGCGCGAAGTGAAGGCAGGTAAGTCGTGGGAAACTTTATTCCCAGGAGTTGCGGCGCTTGACCTTACGACGCAAGGTCACGGCCCCTCGATTGATTTGCGAATCACGAAGAAGGAGGGTATTCCGGTAACTCTCGTTCCCGAGGGTACACCCGGCGCATCCGTAGTCGCGGTAAAACGCGTTGATGAGCTGAGCTTTTACAATCTCGGACCAACGCAATTGGCAGACCACCTGAACATTACACCGCCGAAGTGCTGGGCGCTGATCCGGTATCTCGATTTGCGATCCGACCCGGAATGCTTCAAGGAGTTTGTGATTGGAAAGACCCGACATGCACGGTACTCGCAGAAGGCGATTACTCTGATCAAGGAGGCGCTTGCCAAGGTGTCAGTCGAGGAGGTATGGAAGACTCATGGGAGTCACTTACGTACGAAGGCGCGCCGCAAGTAGCATGCCCCTCACCTTCCAATCCGTCTCCAACTGGAAGCACAATTGAGGCACGTTTCGTAAAGTTGTTAGTATGAACGTGCTGATCCTCGGTGCGACAGGAAGCGTCGGCCGCCATCTCGTTCCTCAAGCTCTGGCTCATGGGCATGAAGTCACCACCCTCGTACGCAATCCTGCAAAGCTCGAAACCCATCACGAACGCCTCCGCGTGCTGCAAGGCGATGCGCTGGATGCCAGCGCGGCGGACGGCGCAGTGCAAGGGCAGGATGCGGTCATCATGGCCCTCGGCAGATCGAATCACCGCAAGCCCACAACCATGTTTTCCGATGCAACCGGCGTCCTCGTCACCGCAATGGAAAACCACGGGGTCAAACGGCTTGTCTGCATAACCGGGATCGGGGCGGGCGACAGCCGGGGCCACGGCGGCTTTTGGTATGACCGGCTCATCTTCCCGCTGATCACTAAGCAGACGTATCTCGACAAGGGTCGTCAGGAGGAACTGATCCGCAACAGTTCGCTGGACTGGATCATCGTGCGCCCGGCATCGTTCACGAACGGCCCGCTCCACGGCAATCTCCGTGTCGCGACGGAGCTCAGCGGCGTCACGATCCGGTCGATCTCCCGCGCCGATACGGCAGCGTTCGTCCTGCAGCAGCTCACCGACAACACTTACCTCCGCAAGACCCCGCTGGTCGGGTACTGAGCATATGGATACCATGCCCCCCATCTCCCAACCCGACTCAAACTCCGATGCGACGTACGCAGAGCTGGCAAAATTCGCCGGCAGAATTGCTGTTTTGCTGAGGTTGCCAAAGGTTCACAAGAACACTCATCTGCTTGGTTGCCTTGATGATTTTCTCGGGGCAATATATGCGCTGTGGTTTGCAAAGGAGCGCGATTTCAAAGACAGAGTCGCGATTCCAATCGAAGTCGACAAAGTGGTAAAGCGGGCTGATCAGCTAGCCACAAGAGAGGTGCGGCCGGACGGGAAGTGGATGGCTGGCTTCCATTTCAACAGTGCGTTATTGCGTATGGCTGCCGTCTATCATCGCGCTTTGAAAGTGGTCGTCGGCAAGCCTGAGACTACAGACTTCGTGAATAAGCTTCAGCCTATCGCAGCAAAACTTTACCCTCAGTGGACATCTCAGGTATGGCAGAGCGGGAACATCGAAAAAGTTTATAGGGAGATGAACCATTTGAAGCACACGTCCAAAGGCGTCTATGCTGGCCGAACCGTCGGATACCAAGATGCCATTCAGGCCGTGAAGGAGGTCTTCTTGGACTTGATCGAGGCTTGGGCACAGCAACCATATTCGCTGCCGAACAAAACAGCCTGATCCAAGCTCTCCGCACCCCTCGTTGAAAAAAACTTTGTCTCTACAGTCTGCACAGTCTCTATAGTCCCCGCCGCCCCGCGCTTTGAAAATCGCTCGCGTGGTTTTATCAAGAAACCCTATCTGGTCCTGTTCCTGAACTCCTCGTCCGAAATAGCCACGATCACGATCGTCGATCAAGGCAAAGATACTGCGGCTGACGGAAATGCGCGGGGTGCGGACGTGGCCAGCCTCCGTCCAGGCTGCACGAAAGGCGCGAATCTGCCCGGCTTGTTGGATGTGGAACGGCTCACCAGTCTCGTCGAATTTGAGGGTGGAGGATTGCAAATTCATTCCGAGCTTGGCGGCCCAAGCGGCTGTCGCATCAGAAGCCGCGCCCCACCAGATACGGTTGCGCAGTCCTTCGGCGTGGGGCTCAAGACGCAACAGCCCTGGCGGATTGGGAAACATCGGATGGGGGTCCGGCTGAGCGAAGCCCTTGCTCAACAACGCCGGCGGCCTTAAGCAAGAAGATCGTCACGACCAGAACACGCGCAACCGTCATGCCGTATCGGGAACCTTGTTCCATCGAAAACCTCAGAATTTGTATCCAGCCCAAAAGGCCATGTAATTGAGATTTCGCCCCGAGGATGCATCCTTCAGGAACTTGCCTGCGTAGAAAATGCCATAATCGGCTTGCAAATATGCGTGCCGATCAATTTGCCAACGCACTTCCATGCCTGGGCGATAACCCACGAAACGAGCTCTGCTCGTGCCGGCCGGCACGAGCAGAAAGCCGGGCACAGCATAAAGTCCGTCACGGAGACTTTCCCTCCACTGAGCCACCAGGTCCATCGAAACCGATACTCCGGTAATAGGTTGAATTTGAAGTTTCGGATGCACATCGATGAAATTCTGCGGCCCTGGACCCGTGTCGGCCAGCACGCCAAAGTAGTTGCCGATCGGGAACAACGCGTTAAATGTTCCAAGCGCCCTTCCCCGGGGATCATCACCGCTGGAGATATCGCTCTTCACGCTCAGCCTAGGCTTCCACGGTGATTCGGGAAAGCTGTAGCCACTTTCAGAGGCAAAGGTCCACGCGCGGATATCACCTGAATCGAACGTACCGAACTGCCAGACACCTTCGTAGTCCAGATCCCAGCCCCGCTCTTTAGTTTGGACTGGCCTCCATAGGCGCGCAGCGAGACTGTGCCTTTGTTCGCGACCGGTTCCACGATTATATGTGAACTGCTTTCGGTCGAGGCCTGCGTAATAGACATCGAAGGATAAGCGCGAGGATTCGGGGCGGCTCGCGTAAACTCCCCAAAATGCCGTTTGGTGATCAGGCACGTTAGTGAAGAACCTCGGTTTATCCAGATCGGGGCGGACCGCGAACGCGTCTATGTTCCATGCGTCGATTTTGCTTCTGATCTTGAGACCGTCAAAGCTTTGCCGCACATTTGGGCCTTCCCTAACAGAGATCAGCCGTCCTGAGCCGTAGTTCAGCTCTTGTCTTCCTATCCTCAGTGCAATCCAATTCCTGCCCGCTGTGCTCATCTCGAAGTAGGCGGCTTCGAAATCAAGCTTTTTCTCGTCGATCGGCCTCGGTCCACCCTTGCGGAAAGACTCCAGTCCACTCTTCAACTGTACAAAGGCGCGATAGTGCTGTCCGAAATACCAGTCGCTGTGCACCATATAGCGCTGGAGGAAGAATGTGTTCGTGTATGGCTGCTTGCCCCAATTGTCATTCCAGACTTGTTCCAGCACCTCCCGGACATCCCCTCCGATCGTCAGGTACCAATCGCCGCTTCGCAACGGAATGTATTTGATGGGGTCCCAAAAATCCTGGCGTAGCTTTGAATCGCGGAGAAAGCTCCAGTCCTCGTTTTCCCTCAGCAGTCCGTAACTGCGATTCGGCTTCGTTTGGGTAGCGGCTTGATCTGTCGGCGCCTGAGCACCGGTGGCCGCATCCGTCTGCCCGTGCAGCACAACGGCGGAGAGCAACATTGCGGCAACCAACAAACAAGCATCTCGCACGCAGCACGGTCTCCCTTCTTCCATCACTCCGTTACTTTTTCGCAGGTGGACCAGGCACCAAGCCTGGAGATGGCGCGTGGATCTCAGCGATGTACCCGCCGGGGAATTGCACGATAGCAGCATCCCGCCCGCCTGCCGTGTACGGACCAGTCAAGACACTGGCGCCGGCCATCCTCGCCTTTGCCAAAGTTTCCGCCAGATTCGCGACTTCATATCCGGTCATTTCCCGACCATAAGGGTAGGGAAGATGACCATCCGTCACGAGTGCGGTCAAGAGGCCGAATTTAGATTGGATTCGAATTCGGCGGTACGTATCGGACGGTCGGCCGATCTCGACCCCTGGCGCGTGACCGTCATCAGAAATGATCTTGCCATGAGAGAACGTCAGGAAGCTGCGTGTAAATGCTGCAACTTTGTAGGCAGATATGTATACACGGTTCTCCGGAATAGTCGCAAGCGGAGGGTAGGAGGGCGGCGTCGTGTGCCAGTACAATTGCATATTCACGCCGCCAGGCCACTGGATAACGGCGTCGCGCCCTATCGGATCGTCAAATTGGCTGACAATAACGTCTGCTCCCGCTGCGCGAGCGGCTCGAATCGCCACATCCAGGTCAGTCACAAGATACCCAGTGCGCTCAACGCCGAAGGGATAAGGGATGGGTGTCTTAAATCCAAACGCAGAGACCGTGCCAGCGCGGGTCAACGCCAGTTGGGATATTGTGCTGCTCGGGGTAGCTGTTACGGTGAAGACACCCTGCGGGGTGGTAGTTCCTCCGAACGTAGCGATTAGGCTCGCAACGAATCGGTCGTAATCCTCGGGCGCAACATAAACGTGAG
>Ga0070731_10003117_pt1 | contig 15138 bp, 8 predicted proteins | sample Coa_R1_2_FD_66448 | JGI IMG/M metagenome (GOLD analysis project Ga0070731, IMG submission 66448) | Surface soil microbial communities from Centralia Pennsylvania, which are recovering from an underground coalmine fire - Coalmine... | ecosystem: Environmental > Terrestrial > Soil > Unclassified ...
CGCGCTACACGCGCAAGGACAACATCACGTTCGACGGCTTGCAGCGCGTGTCGCACGTGACCGATGCGACCGACTGGCGTGTCGAGTATCCCTTCGTCGTGCTGCACCCGGACACCGAAGACGAGGTGCGCGGGCTCGTGCGAGGCTGCATCGAGCTGGACTTGACGATCATTCCGCGCGGCGGCGGCACAAGCTATACCGGCGGTGCCATTCCGCTCGATCCGCGCTCGGCGGTGATCAACACCGAGAAGCTCGAGCGGCTCTCCGGCGTCGAGCGGATCACGCTGCGCGGGCATTCGATCCCCACGCCGACGATCGAATGCGGCGCGGGTGTGGTCACCAAGCGCGCGATGGACGTCGCCGAGGCGAACGGCCTCGTCTTCGCCTGCGACCCCACGTCGGCCGATGCGTCGTGCATCGGCGGCAACGTCGCCGTCAACGCGGGCGGCAAGAAGGCCGTGCTGTGGGGCACCGCGCTCGACAACCTCGTATCGTGGCGGATGGTGACGCCGGATGCGCAATGGCTCGAGGTCACGCGGCTCGACCACAATCTCGGGAAGATCCACGACGCGCCGCACGCTTCGTTCGAGCTCGCGTATCTCGACGACGACGCGAAGTCGATCGTTCGCACCGAAACGCTGACGATTCCCGGCGGTGAGTTTCGCAAGACCGGTCTTGGCAAGGATGTCACCGACAAGTTCCTCGCGGGATTGCCGGGCGTGCAGAAGGAAGGCTGCGACGGCATCATCGTCAGCGCGCGCTTCATCCTGCATCGGATGCCGCCGGCGATCCGTGCGTTCTGCCTCGAGTTCTTCGGCGAGGTGCGCGATTCGACCCCGGCGATCGTCGAGATCAAGCGCTTTCTCGACGCTCGCGCCGACGCCGCGCCCGACGAGCGCGTGCTGCTCGCCGGCTTGGAACATCTGGATTCGCGCTACGTGAAGGCGGTCGGATACTCGACCAAGGCGAAGCGTCACGGCTGCCCGAAGATGGTGTTGGTCGGCGACATCGTCGGCGAGCGCGACGATGCCGTTGCGAAGGCAGCCTCGGATGTCGTGCGCATCGCGAACGCACGCGGCGGCGAAGGATTCGTCGCCGTGTCGGCGGACGCGCGCAAGAAATTCTGGCTGGACCGCTCGCGCACGGCGGCGATCGCGAAGCACACCAACGCGTTCAAGATCAACGAGGATGTCGTCATTCCGCTCGAGCGCCTCGGCGACTACACGGACGGCGTCGAGCGGCTCAATATCGAGATGTCGATCGGCAACAAGCTCGTGCTCGCCGATCGCCTCGCTGCGTTCTTCGCCGATCCGGACGTCGAGCATTTGTGGCGCACCGGCAGCGAGGCGCGGCCGTCCGATGCCGAGCTTGCCGCTGTGCTCGACGAAGCGCGCTCGCTCGTCGCGTCCGTGCATGCCCGCTGGCAGGACCTGCTCGATCGACTCGACGACACGTTCGCCGACCTGCAGCGTCACGCGAGCGTCGTCTCGTGGAGGCGCGAGCTTCGCGAGCCGCTCGAGCGCATCTTCGCCGGCCGCACGTTCGCGCCGCTCTTCGCGTGCTGCGAGCAGGTTCACCGCGAGGTGTTGCGAAGCCGCGTGTTCATCGCGCTGCACATGCATGCAGGCGACGGCAACGTGCATACGAACATCCCGGTCAACTCGGACGATTACGGGATGCTGCAGCAGGCGAGCGCCGCGGTCGTGCGGATCATGGCGCTCGCGCGCGAGCTGAACGGCGTCATCTCCGGCGAGCACGGCATCGGTATCACGAAGCTCGCCTTCCTGAAGGACGACGAGCTTTCGCCGTTCGCCGAGTACAAGCGGAAGATCGATCCGAAGGGACGCTTCAATCGCGGCAAGCTCTTGCGCAACGACGCATTGCCCGCGGATCTGACGAACGCGTACACACCGTCGTTCTCGCTGATCGGCCACGAGAGCCTGATCCTCGAGCAGAGCGCGATCGGCGAGATCACCGAGTCGATCAAGAATTGCCTGAGGTGCGGCAAGTGCAAGGCGCCGTGCGCGACCCATTCGCCGCGCGCGAACCTGCTCTACAGCCCGCGCAACAAGATCCTCGCGACGTCGCTTCTGACCGAGGCGTTCCTCTACGAGGAGCAGACGCGCCGCGGCGTGTCGCTTCGCCACTTCGACGAGTTCGGCGACGTCGCCGACCATTGCACTGTCTGTCACAAGTGCCTGAACCCGTGCCCGGTCGACATCGACTTCGGCGACGTGTCGATCGCGATGCGCAACCTGCTACGCCGAGAAGGGAAAAAAAAGTTCAATCCCGGCACGGCGGCCGCGATGTTCTTCCTGAACGCGACCGATCCTTCGACGATCAAGCTCACGAAGAAGGCGATGATCGACGTCGGCTTTCGCGTGCAGCGGCTCGCGTACGGATTCGTGAAGAGCGCCGGGATCGCGCGTGTGCAAACATCGCATCCGCCGTCGACGACCGGCCGCACGCCGCTCAAGGCGCAGGTGATCCACTTCGTGAATAAACCCATGCCGAAGGATGTGCCGAAACGCACGGCGCGCGCGCTCCTCGACATCGAGGACCCGACGATCGTGCCGATCATTCGCGACCCGGCCAAGGTCAACGACGATTCGGACGCCGTCTTCTATTTCCCCGGCTGCGGCTCGGAGCGGCTGTTCTCGCAGGTGGGTCTCGCGACGCAGGCGATGCTCTACCACGTCGGCGCGCAATGCGTGCTGCCGCCCGGCTATCTATGCTGCGGCTATCCGCAGACGGCCGCGGGCAATCACGACAAGGGCCAGCAGATCGTCACCGACAATCGCGTGCTGTTCCACCGAGTCGCGAACACGCTGAACTACCTCGACATCAGGACGGTGATCGTCTCCTGCGGCACCTGCCTCGATCAGCTCCAGAAATACGAGTTCGACAAAATCTTTCCCGGCTGCCGCCTGCTCGACATCCACGAATACCTGGTTGAGAAGGGTGTATCGCTTTCAGGTGTCGAGGGCATCCGCTACATGTATCACGACCCCTGTCATACGCCGATGAAGGTGTACAAGCCGCTCGCCGTGGTGAGTCGACTGATGGGGACCGACGTGCCGCTTAACGACCGCTGCTGCGGCGAGTCGGGCACGCTCGCGATGACGCGGCCCGATATCTCGACGCAGGTCCGGCTTCGCAAGGAAGATGAGATGCGCGCGGGTGCCGATGCGCTGCGTGCGGACGGCTTCGCCGGCAAGGTGAAGGTGCTGACGTCGTGCCCGTCGTGCCTGCAGGGCCTGTCGCGCTTCGAGGACGACGCGGGCACCGATGCCGACTACATCGTCGTCGAGCTCGCGAAGCACGTGCTCGGCGAATCGTGGCTTGCCGATTATGTCGGCAAGGCGAATCGCGGGGGCATCGAACGCGTACTGGTGTAGCGCCGGCACGCTGCGTTCGTTCGCCCGCACCACCGTCGACGAAGTCCGAACCACATGGCGTCGGTCCGGGTCAGCACGCCTTTCGCATCGTCGCAGGCGCTGTCGCATTCGCGTGCACATCGCCACAACTGTGGCGATGGATCGCGAATCGCCCATCGAGCGCGGCGTTGACGATCGCAGGCGCCGTAGGCGACAACACGTCGGGTCCCGAGAAGATCGCGAGCGGTGCGATCAGGGCGACCGCCAGATACAGGATCGACATCCAGCGCGAGAAACGCCGTGCCTCGCGCTCGCCGTACGACGGGTCGATGCCGTTGCCTGCATCGAGAGGATCTGGGAATCGGTTTGCTGTCATGACGGTCTCCGCATTGCTTAAAGGCGCGAGGCTCGCTCCGTAAAAAATCCCGCGGCGACGCAGTCGGGTTCGGCCTGGAGTCCTGGGCGCGTCGCCGCGGGTGGAGGCAACTCGTCGCGCCGGGCGGCCTCGCGACATCGCGGGGCCATCGACTGCAAGCCTAGTCGTCGGAACGCGACCGGGCAGCCGAAAATTCCGCCCCCGGATGCGGAAAATTCACCCTCGTGAAGCCGCTCATCGGGTCGTGCCGATGCACTGCATGCCGGGCATCACCTGCCATGCTATAAGCATGAAATTGCTCTCTCGAGGCGATATTGAGCACAGATCGCCGAACGCGCGCGTCTTGTAACGTTTTATTTGTGACAGGGCGCGCCAGCGGAGCCAATGTTTCCGGAGGTCGATCATGCAGGACGTGGCGCTCGACACGCCCACCGATGAAAACTCGCCCAAGCGGCATCTCGAGGCGGCGCCGGAGTCGCGCCCCGCCGACGAGCCGGCGGCGAACGCGGACGCCGCCGGCGACGCCGAAACCGACGAATCGACGGAGCTTCCCGAGCTCGCCTTTACCGATGCAGTCGGCGCCGCGGTATGGATGCGGGCGCTGCCGCTTGCGAACGTCGCGCAAGCCTATGACGCGCTGCTCGGGCAGCTTCAGGCGCTGACTGCGTCGGACATCGGTCCGCGGGACCGCGCCACGATAGCCGAGCTCGCACGCGAGCCGGTGGCTCACCTCCACGCCGAGCTTTCGCGCCGATACGCGGGCAAGCCTCAGCTCCTCGACACGCGCGAAGCCGAAGCGGCCGATCAGGCGATCGTGCTGTGGCAGGCGCTATGGATTCAGTACTCGGTGTGCCTGCGGCCGCTGCTCGAAGGCCGCACCGAGTTGAAGGGCGTCAAGGCGAAGCTCCTGCAGCGCGCGCTTTACGTCGGCAAGCAGCTCATCGTCGTACATGCGCTGGCGCGCCGCATGCCGGGCGCGGAATTGTGGCAGGAGCTGCACGCGTACTACCGCCTCGCGGAGATGCTCGATTGTGCGATGGCGAAAGTCTCCGATCCGCTGATGCCGAACGCAGAGGGACTGTCGTGCTATTCGACGTACAGCCACGCGTTGCTCCTTGCGCTCGCGGACCCATATTCGCTGACGGTGCGACAGATCGAGCTCGTCGACCGCTGGCTCGACCAATGGGCGCGCAAGGTCTTCCCGTACGCGAAGCAGCGGGAGACCGAAGGACCGGTGATCCTGATCGATCTCGAAGCGCCGCACGGCGCGGTGCTCATCGCGACGGCGGTCGCGGCGCAGGGCTCGTCGCTGCGCTTCGGTTACCCGGCCAAGCTCGCGACCAGCGTGCGCGGCCGTCTCAAGCGTCTTGCAGGCGGCACGCCCGCGTCGGCCTTGCAACTCGGCGAAGACGTACCGGCCGATGCGGCTTCGGTACTCCTGACGCATCTCGACGCCAGGTGGTACCGCATTTCGAGCGGCGCGCAACGCAAGCGCTCGCGTGCGGTCGAGATCGCTGCGGGAGGCATCGAGGCCGCGTACTTCCGCGTCGGCGGCCGCTCGTTCCAGCACGTCGATCCGCTCGGTCGCGACACCGATCCGACTAAGTATTTGCAGACCGTGGGCGGCATCTCGGACTTCGATCGCCGTCGCGAGCAGGCGGAGCGCACATGGCCATGGGAGAAGTGGTACGGCACAAGCGACTGGCGCGAGGCGTCGATACGTCATCAAGGCGCCGGCGCGTATCACTGGTTTCTCGATCAACTCGTCGTCGTGCGCGACGAGGGCGAGACACGGCTCGGCTACGTGTCGCGCGTCGCGGTCGAGGCCGACGGTGCGCTGGCGGTGTCGATCAAGTTCTGGACCGGCGCGCCGAAGGTGTTCGGCGTGCGGATCGTCAATCCGAACAAGACCGAAGAAGCGCCCGTCGCCGCGCTGATCCTCACCGAAAGCCCCGAGGAGCCGACGACGCTCGTGATGTCGCCGCGCGCGTTCATCGCGAACCGCGTCATGCGCTGCAACGAGCCCGGTCCCGTGCGCAAGTTCAAATTGACGCGCATCGTGCAGCGCGGCGGCGACTTCGAACGCGTGGAGTTCGAGGCGGTGGATCCGGAGTTTTAGGGCCAAGGGGCTGGGGGCTGGGGACTGGGGATTGGGGAGCGCCGTCGTTATCCGACGGTCTGAAGTGATAGGGTGAGAGGCCTATGCCGGTGGCTCCGCGCTGCGGGCAACATATCGCCGCCGCTCCCCAGTCCCCAGTCCCCTCCCCAGTCCCTGAAGCGTGCCCAACCACCTCGCCGGCGCCACAAGCCCCTACCTGCGCCAGCACGCTGACAATCCCGTCCACTGGCGCCCGTGGAGTGAGGAGGCGCTCACTCTCGCCAAGCGAGAGAACAAGCCGATCCTGTTGTCGATCGGTTACTCGGCCTGCCACTGGTGCCACGTGATGGCGCACGAATCGTTCGAGGATCCCGCCGTTGCGGCGGTGATGAACGAGCGCTTCGTCAACATCAAGGTCGATCGCGAGGAGCGCCCCGATCTCGATCAGATCTACCAGACCGCTCATGCGCTTCTGACGCGACGCTCGGGCGGCTGGCCGCTCACGGTATTCCTCACGCCCGACGGCGCACCGTACTACGCGGGCACTTACTTTCCGCGCGACGCGCGCTACGGAATGCCCGGCTTTCTCGACATCCTGCCGCGAATCGCCGACGCGTACTACGAGCAGGGACCGGCGATCGCCGAGCAGGGCGAGCGTTTGTCGCGCGCGCTCGATGCAATGGAGCCCGATGCGCCCGCGAGCGATCTGCCGGCCGACGCGCTGGCGCACGATCTCGCACGCCTGAAGCAGGCGTTCGATGCGATCGACGGTGGATTCGGCGGTGCGCCGAAGTTCCCGCATGTCGCCGAGCTCGACTTCTGCCTGCGAGCGGCGCATCGCGGCGACGATCACGCGCGGACGATCGTCCGCACGTCGCTCGCGCGCATGGCGGCCGGCGGGATTTGCGATCAGCTCGGTGGGGGCTTCTGCCGCTACAGCGTCGACGCGCACTGGTCTATCCCGCATTTCGAGAAGATGCTCTACGACAACGCGGCGCTGCTCGCGCTCTATGCCGACGCTGCGCGTGCGCTGCGCGATGCCGGATTCGGCGATGTGGCGCGAAGCATCGTTGGCTGGCTCGTGCGCGAGATCCGCGCGCCTGACGGCGGGTTCTGGTCGAGCCTCGACGCGGACAGCGAAGGCGTCGAGGGCAAGTACTACGTCTGGACTCGCGAAGAAGCGCGTTCCGTTCTGACCGAGGACGAATGGGCGGCGGCCGCGCCGTATTTCGGACTCGATGGACCTGCGAATTTCGAGGATCACGCGTGGAACCTGCGGATTGCCGCGACGATCGACGATGTCGCGAAACGGCTCGACGCGTCGCGAAGTGACGTGCAATCGCGCATCGAACGTGCGCGCGCGATGCTCTTCGCTAAACGCGCGTCGCGCATTCGTCCCGGTCTCGACGACAAGATCCTCACGTCGTGGAACGCATTGATGATTGGCGCGCTTGCCCGCGCTTCGCGCGCGCTCGACGAGCCATCGTTCGCCGACCTCGCCTTCGCGGCGCTCGATACGCTCGTTGCCACGGCGTGGCGCGACGGCCGGCTCTTCGCCACGCGCCACGGCGACAGCGCGACGCTCCCCGCGTATCTCGACGATCACGCGTTCCTGCTCGCTGCGGTGATCGAGGTGATGCAGACGCGCTTTCGCGCGCGCGATTTCTCGCTCGCCGTCGATATCGCCGACACCCTGCTCGCGCGTTTCGAGGACCGCGATCTCGGCGGCTTCTGGTTCACGAGCGACGACCACGAGAGCCTCTTTCACCGCACGAAACCCGCGCACGACAATGCGACGCCGTCGGGCAACGGCGTCGCCGCGCAATCGCTGATCGTGCTCGGCCATCTCGCGAACGACACGCGTTACATCGACGCGGCCGAGCGAACGGTGAAGCTCTTCGCGCCGTCGCTCGCGGAATCGGCGGGATCGCAGACGACGTTGCAGGTCGCGCTCGAACGCCTGCTCACGCCGCCCACGACGATCGTGCTCGACGGCGATCCGCAGCGAACGAGCGAACTATCGCGTGCGCTCGAGCGCGAATACCGCCCGGACGTGTTCGTGCTCGACATCGCGGGTACCGAAGCGCTTCCGGCGTTGCGCAAGGGGGCGACACCGGCGCAAGGCGCGCTTGCCTGGGTGTGTCGAGGCCCGCAATGCCTGCCGCCGGTCGCGTCGCTCGACGAGGTCGTTGGGTTGCTCGCCGAGAAGTGACCGTTCGACCGGCGCGCGCTTCGGGTAACATCGCGGCGCGTCAATCGACAACAAAAGGGGATTGCCAATGAAAAGACCAACCGCGCTGCTTGCCATCGCGACTATCACGGCCGCTCCGCTTGCGCTCGCCGACGCGGGCACGGACAGGCTGCAGAAGGACGGATGCACCGCGTGCCATTCGATCGACACGAAGATCGTCGGGCCCGCGTACAAGGACGTGGCCGAGAAATATCGCAACGATTCCGGCGCCCAGGCAAAGCTCATCGAGAAGGTCAAGAAGGGCGGCTCGGGCGTCTGGGGCCAGATACCGATGCCGCCGAATTCGCCGCAGGTCAGTGACGCGGACATCAAGGCAGATGTCGAGTACATCCTCTCGCTCAAGAAATAGGCGGCGCTGTGCTACGCTTCGGCCTGCACGCGGGAGAGAGCGCTCGTTCGATTCGATGAGCGCCGCCGAAGGCGTAATCCCGAAACCGCTCAGGCAAAAGGGCTGCGTGCGAGGGCAGTCACGATCTGGAGAGCGGCCGCGCTGATTAACGCGGCCCACCGAAGGGGCACCGGCGAGTCGCTTCATCGCTCGCCGCAATCTCTCAGGTAAAAGGACAGACGGGGCGATGCGGATGACCGCGTCGCCACTGTCGCTGTCATTTGCCGATCGCGTGCCCAAGACCACTGTCCTCAATGCCGCACATCGCGCCGAAGGCGCACGGATGGTCGATTTCGGCGGCTACGACATGCCGCTGCACTACGGATCGCAGATCGACGAGCATCACGCGGTGCGCACGCATGCCGGCATGTTCGACGTGTCGCACATGCGCGTCGTCGATGTGCGCGGCAGCGACGACGCTTCTGCGCGAAGCTTCCTCCGCTACGCGCTCGCGAACGACGTCGGCAAGCTCGCCACGCCGGGCAAGGCGCTTTATTCGTGCCTGCTCCGCGAAGACGGCGGTGTCATCGACGATCTGATCGTCTATTTCGTCGGCGACGATTTCTTCCGCTTAGTCGTCAATGCGGCGACCGCGGACAAGGACATCGCATGGCTTTCGAGCCTCGCCGCGAAGCGCGCGCCGCGCTTGTCGATCCAGCCTCGCGACGATCTCGCGATGATCGCCGTGCAGGGTCCGCACGCGCGCGAGGCAGTGTGGCGCGCGATCGCCGGGAGCGAAGCAGCCACGAGCAATCTCGCGCCATTCAACGCGACGTCGTTCGCGTCGCGCTGGGGCGAGCTCTTCATCGGGCGCACCGGCTACACCGGCGAGGATGGCTTCGAGATCGCGTTGCCGGCGACGCATGCCGTCGAGGTGTGGCAGGCGTTGCGCGATGCCGGCGTTCGTCCCTGCGGCCTGGGCGCGCGCGACACATTGCGGCTCGAAGCCGGGATGAACCTCTACGGGCAGGACATGGACGAATCGGTGTCGCCGATGGAGTCGGGCCTCGCGTGGACGGTGAATTCGAAGGACGATCGCGATTTCGTCGGACGTGACGTGCTGGAAGCGCAAGTTCCGAAGTATCGTCTCGCGGGTCTCGTGCTCGAAGGCGCGGGTGGCGTGCTGCGTGCGCATCAAACGATTCATACCGAGCACGGCGACGGCGAGATCACCAGCGGCACGTTCTCGCCGACGATGCGCAAGTCGATCGCGCTCGCACGCATTCCGAAAGCGGTCGCCGATGGCGAGCGCGTGCGCGTCGACGCGCGCGGAAAGTCGCTCGAGGCGCGCGTCGTCAAGCCGCCGTTCGTGCGCAACGGCCGCATGCTCGTTGCCTGAAATATCACTTCGCGAAAAGGAGCGGTCATGAACGTCCCCGAGGGCCTCAAGTACGCCGACACGCACGAATGGCTGCGAAGCGAAGGCGACGGCAGTGTCACTATCGGCATCACGGACCACGCGCAGGCAGCGCTCGGCGACCTGGTGTACGTCGATCTGCCGATCGTCGGCCGAAGCGTCGCCGCGGGCGAGGCCTGCGCGGTCGTCGAGTCGGTGAAGGCAGCGAGCGATGTCTACGCGCCCATCGCGGGCGAGATCGTCGCGACGAACGGAGCGCTTTCCGGCTCGCCTGAGGCGGTCAACGAGGACGCGTATGCGGCATGGCTTTTTCGCATCCGCCCGGCCGATCCGAACGCGCTGTCGGCGTTCATGGATGCCGACGCGTACAAGAAATTGATCGCCGAAGCGTGATGGCTCGGGACAACGACGATTCGATCGCTGCGATGCTCCGTTTGCAATCGCTCGAAGCGCACGGCGCCTTCCTCGCGCGGCACATCGGCACTGACGCGCCGGCGCAGCGCGAGATGCTCGAAGCGCTCGGCTTTTCGTCGCGCACAGAACTGATCGATGCAATCGTTCCGCAGGCCATTCGCCGACGCGATCCGCTTCCGCTGCCGCCACCGCTCGGGGAAGCCGAAGCGCTCGCGAAGCTTCGCGGCATCGCATCGCGCAATCGCGTGCTGAAGTCTTTCATCGGCCAGGGCTACTACGGCACGTTCATGCCGGGCGTGATTCGCCGCAACGTGTTCGAGAGCCCCGCGTGGTACACCGCGTACACGCCGTATCAGCCGGAGATATCGCAGGGGCGGCTCGAGGCCCTGCTCAATTTCCAGACGATGATCGCGGACCTGACGGGCATGGAGATCGCCAATGCGTCGATGCTCGACGAGGCGACGTCCGCCGCCGAGGCGATGACGCTCTGTCGCCGCGTGTCGGCATCGAAAAGCCGCACGTTCTTCGTCGCCGATGACGTGTTCGCGCAGACGATCGACGTCGTGCGCACGCGCGCGGCGCCGCTCGGCATGGAAGTGGTCGTCGGACCGGCGCGTGACGCAGCGAGCGCCGATGCATTCGCGGTGCTGCTGCAGTATCCCGGTGCCGATGGCGACGTGCGCGACTACCGCGCGCTCGTCGACGCGCTGCACGCGAAAGGCGCGCTCGTCGTCGTCGCCGCCGACCTTCTGTCGCTGACACTGCTCGTTCCGCCCGGCGAATGGGGCGCCGACGTCGTCGTCGGCTCGTCGCAGCGCTTCGGCGTGCCGATGGGCTACGGCGGACCGCATGCAGCCTATATGGCGACGCGCGATTCGATGAAGCGCGCGCTGCCGGGACGCCTCGTCGGCGTCACCATCGATGCTTCGGGTGCGCCCGCGTATCGGCTTGCCCTGCAGACGCGCGAGCAGCACATCCGCCGCGAAAAGGCGACGTCGAACATCTGCACGTCGCAGGTGCTGCTCGCCGTCATCGCGAGCATGTACGCCGTCTATCACGGCGCGGAGGGATTGACGTCGATCGCACGCCGCGTGCACCGGTTGACGACGATCCTGCGCGAAGGCTTGACGCGTCTCGGTTTCAACGTGGACACGCAATGCTTCTTCGACACGTTGACGATTGCTGCCGGCGAGCGCACAGGCGAGATCGTCGGGCGGGCCGTGGCCGCCGGCTGCAACCTGCGGCTTCGCGATTCGATCTCGGTCGGCATCTCGCTCGACGAGACGACGACGCGCACCGATGTCGAGATGCTCTGGCGAATCTTCGGCGGAGCGAGACCCGCATTCGATGTCGCGGCGCTCGACAGGGAGGCCGGCGACGCGTATCCGCCGGCGCTTTCGCGCACCTCGGCGTTCCTCGCGCATCCGGTCTTCCGCAGGCATCGTTCGGAGACGCAGATGCTTCGCTACCTGCGAAGCCTCGCGGACAAGGATCTCGCGCTCGACCGCACGATGATCCCGCTCGGCTCGTGCACGATGAAGCTCAACGCGACCTCGGAGATGCTTCCCGTCACGTGGCCCGAGTTCTCGAACCTGCATCCTTTCGCGCCGACCGATCAGGCGCGAGGGTATGCGCAGTTGGTCGACGATCTTGCGCGAATGCTGTGCGTGGTGACCGGCTACGACGCCGTGTCGCTGCAACCGAATGCCGGCTCGCAGGGCGAATATGCCGGGCTTCTGATGATCCGCGCGTATCACGCGAGCCGCGGCGAAGCGCATCGGGACGCGTGCCTGATTCCGGCGTCCGCGCACGGCACCAATCCGGCATCGGCACAGCTTGCGGGCATGAAAGTGATCGTCGTCGCGTGCGACCGCGAAGGCAACGTCGATGTCGCCGATCTCGAGGCGAAGGCGACGCAGCATCGCGAGCGGCTCGCGGCGATCATGGTGACGTATCCATCGACGCACGGCGTGTTCGAGCCGGGCATCGTGCGCGTTTGCGAGATCGTGCACGGGCATGGCGGGCAGGTGTACGTGGACGGCGCGAATCTGAACGCGCTCGTCGGTCTCTCGGCCCCCGGCGCGTTCGGCGCCGACGTGTCGCATCTCAACCTGCATAAGACGTTCTGCATTCCGCACGGCGGCGGCGGTCCCGGTGTGGGGCCGGTCGCGTGCAAGGCGCATCTCGCGCCGTTCTTGCCGGGGCATCGGTATTTGCGATCTGCGGACGCCCCTCACCCCAACCCTCTCCCCCGAGGGGAGAGGGAGCCGAGCGCAAGCGAGGCGGGTGAGGAGATCAACGCCGTCAGCGCCGCGCCCTACGGCTCCGCCTCGATCCTGCCGATCTCATGGATGTACATCACGATGATGGGCGCGAAGGGACTGCGCGATGCGACCGAGAGCGCGATCCTTGCCGCGAACTACATCGCGAAGCGACTGGCGCCGCATTACCCGGTGCTCTACAGCGGACCGGGCGGGCTCGTCGCGCACGAATGCATCCTCGACCTGCGGCCGCTGAAAGCGCTCGCGAACGTCGAAGTCGAGGACGTCGCGAAGCGCCTGATCGACTACGGCTTCCACGCGCCGACGATGAGCTTTCCCGTGGCCGGTACGCTTATGGTCGAGCCGACCGAGAGCGAGCCGCTGGTCGAGCTCGATCGCTTCATCGCGGCGATGATCGCAATTCGCGACGAGGTGCGCGCAATCGAGCGCGGCAAGGTTGACCGCGAAGACAATCCGCTGAAGCACGCGCCGCATACCGCCATCGCCGTCACCACGGACGATTGGTCGCATCCGTACACGCGCGCCCAGGCCGCATGGCCGGTCGCGACACTTCGCACGAACAAGTACTGGTGCCCGGTCGCTCGCGTCGACAACGTCTATGGCGATCGCAACCTGTTCTGCAGTTGCATACCGGTCGACGAGAAAATGGGGCCAGGCTCGGAGAAAATGATCCCGGCGCTATCGTAATGAATCGCGCCCGATTTTCTCCGAGCCTGGCCCCATTTTCCCCTGGCGTAGTTGCTATCTACGGCCCATAGGGTCCGCCGCCATATCCGGGCGGCATCATTGGCGGCGGATCGGATGCCGTCACCGCGCATCCAGTTGGTACGGGGCCGACGCGACTCAGATTGATCATCCCCGCGTGGCCGGCGCTGGTACCGCCGGTGAAATTGAATTGCAATTGCGCGGACGTGCAGCTCGCGAACGTGACGGTTGCCGTGCCGACGGGCACCGTCGCTTGCGACGCGGGCGTCGTCGTATCGAACACGCCGCCGGTAGTTTCGAACAACGTCAGCGGCGCCGTATGCGTGCCCGCCGTGAACGTGCCCTGTCCGGTGAACCAGCGCTGTCCGGCGGCGCCCGCCATCTGTCCGGTCGGCGAATACGTGTACCAGGCGAAGAACACGACCGGCGCCTGCGGATTCACCTCGAACACAAACCCTTGTCCCGACGTGGTCGGGTCGAACCAGTTGCCCGACAGGCCGAAATCGGCGTTGGTCGCCGGCGTGCCGCTCACCACGCACGTCACGTTCGGCGCGATTCGAGTCAGCGCAATCGATCCGCTGCGATTGCTGCCGTCGGTGAACGCGTATGAGAACGTGCCGTTGCCGCAGTCGGTGAAGGTAATCGTCCCCGTTCCCACCGGCACTGCATTCGTGATCGGCGCCGCATCGAAATTGCCGCCGACGTTCTGCAGGAGCGTGACGGGCGCGCTCGATTGCCCGCTCTGCCCGTTGCCGCTGAACGTGTACCAGCGCTGATGATCGGCGCCGCCCGCGGGTGCGACGTCGAACGTGAACCATGCGCCGTCGACGAGCGCGACGCCCGCGCCAACGAAATTCGGAAATATTTCGAGCTCGATCCCCTGGCCGCTTTCCGCCGCCTTGAACCACGAGCCGGTCAATCCCTGCTGGTCGATATCGGGTCCTGTCATCGGCGGCGGCGCAGCGGTCAGCGTGGCGGTTGCGCCGGCGAAGTTGGTCGGTGTCGCGGGCACCGCGTTGCCGTTGCGATCGATCGCCGTCGCGCCGTCGCTCGGCAGTGCCCCGAACGACACGTGGTCGACACCCGACGCGTAGCTGATCGTGCCGCCGCCCTTCGGAACGAAGCCGTTCGGGATCGTGTAATCGGGTGTGACGAGGCCGAGCGCGGCAAATCCGCTCGTCGCGATCAACACGCGCTTGCTGGCCGTGCTCGACGACGGGAGGTTCGCCGGAAACTGGAACTGCTGCATGCCCGCCGCGCTTGTCGCCGTGAACAAATTGCCGGCCCAGAAGTTCTCGCCGTCAGAACCTGTCGACTCGTGCATCACGACGTATTGCACGGTCCCGTCGGCGTTCGAGTAGATCTGATCGATGCGAAACAAATGAAACGCCGCGTACGAAGGCGCGGCCACGGCGGCGCAGATCAACGCCGCGAAAGTCCGCCGGAGCCCGATGCGAGCTATGAATATCCGCAGGTGTGCGAAGGTGCGCGGGAAAGAGCACGAGGGGATATCGCGGAAGCGCTTCATGGCAATTCCTGTACGAGAGAAGCCATGGCCGCAAACACGAGCCTTGCGGGCGCTATTCCGCGTCAGGTTTTCGTCAGGTCCGGCCCGCTACCGCGATGTCGCGGTTAATTCTCCGGTACGGCGATGTCATAGGCGAGACGCCACGCCGCGCTGCGGTCGCGAATCCATAGATGCACGTAATACCCGCGCTGCTCGTTCGCAGCGCGATCGGTTTCGCTGTAGCGGCCCCACGTGACCGCCATGTCGGACGATTTCGCGAGGTGCGCGTCCGCGGGCGACCACTGGACGCGTCGCGTGCGCTCCGCGACTTGGCGCGCGATCGCAGCACGCGTGGCAATCGGCGACGCGCCATTGCGGTAAAG
>Ga0070731_10003118_pt1 | contig 15133 bp, 13 predicted proteins | sample Coa_R1_2_FD_66448 | JGI IMG/M metagenome (GOLD analysis project Ga0070731, IMG submission 66448) | Surface soil microbial communities from Centralia Pennsylvania, which are recovering from an underground coalmine fire - Coalmine... | ecosystem: Environmental > Terrestrial > Soil > Unclassified ...
CCACGCGCTACCGCTGATCGCCTCCGCCCTCCGCGTGCTGCGGATGGGGCTTTTGCTTTATGATGCGCAGCCCTCGGTCCTCGAGTGGCTCTCAGCGGGTCGGTAGCTCAGTCGGTAGAGCAGCGCCCTTTTAAGGCGTTGGTCCAGGGTTCGATTCCCTGCCGACCCATACCCCAATCATTTCTGGCCAACGCGCTGAGCCTCTCGATCCAGGGCTGCAGCTCTACGCAGCAGTTGCGTGCGGAGTTTGCCGGGGGCCAGTTCTCCGGCGACCCAACGCAGCAGGGAGGCGGCCTCCTCATATCCGATGCGGGCGATCTGCTCGTCAGATTTTCCATTAAAGGGGTTCTCGTCTTCGTTCGGCATGGAATCGAGTTTGAGCAAGCCGGATCTCGGCAGTCGAATCGCAAGTCTTTGAGTTGCGAACCGCATCACACTCACTGAATCTCGAGAAAAAGTCGGACGAGTCTGACCTGCCCGTGCAGGTTCGTAGCTCGCGGGCTGTTAGCTTCCGAAGCGGCATGGGTGCAGGCGGTGTTCGCCTGCCGCTGACTTCAGTGATCGAGGCTGGTCTCGCAGAGAGGGCAGTGGCCCCTGAGCCTCGGTCCTCCTCTGCTCCAGGTCCAGAGTGCTCGCCATCCAATCCGCCCGCCGCACTTCACGCAGGGCGTGCGAGCCAGGTTAAGCCAGAGGCCGATCGAGATTGCTGCCGCAAGCAGGATCAAAGTACGGAATTGCGCATCGTTCAGATGTGGCTTGGCGGCCGGTAGAGGGAGCGTTATGGCGGCGGTCCCGAGAAGAAAAACCCAGAACCGGACGTTGATGCGATCGTGCGTGCTGGTTACCACGGTAGGTTACTTCCAGACCAGCTTATCGGCCGTGGTGACGTTCTCCGCAGGAGGCGGAGCTTTGAGCAGGTTCGTCCAAGCTCACACCGCAATAGGGGCAAAAGTTCGGTGCGCTCTTGCCGGCAAAGGCCACCGGCATCGCTATGGTCTGTCCCAGTCTCCGAACGCACTTTGGGCACCTTACCGCGAGTTGTAGATAGAGGAAAGCCGAGGCGAAGAGCACGGCTGCGATGATTGCCATGACCGGCGGGTCATGACCTCTGCTGATCGCGGCTGAAAGCGGGAAGAGCAGCCATGCGCCGACAGACACTGTGCTCAGAACCCGGACTCGGCGTCTGATGTGGTCGCGGATGGTTCTCGGCGCATCCATAGCGGGCCGATCTTACCGCGGGGCTGGGGTCAAGACACGGAGCCACGTCACGCTGTCAGGTCCGTCCGCAGCAAGCTCCCCCTCGGTGCTTCACGCACTGGGCTGCGCTAACTACGAATTCAATTGCGTCCATCGACCGAGTAGCGTGACACACGCTTTGTTATGAGGGTGCTTATCAAATGAAGGATTGCTTATGAAACTTCAAATCAATCACGCGATGCGAATTGCGCTAATGGCCGCCTCGATCACCGCTCTCGCCGGGGTGACAATGGCGCAGCAGAACCCAACAATTCCCGAAATACGGGTCCAGGCGAGTGGAGTGCTCAAGAAGCAACTCGGGCACGATAGCTCGGGTTCTCCGATCGAGGCGACTGATGTGATCGTGCGGGTCAGGTATGCAGACCTTTATTTGGATACAAATTCGGGCCAGGCCTTATTGAAGGACCGGGTCAGGGATGCAGCCAAAGAGGCCTGCTGGCGGGCCACTGCCCATTCTCCCATGTCAACCCTCGAAGCGACCAATGAGGATTGCGTGAGGATGGCGGTCAAGGGAGCGAAGCCGCAGATCGATGCAGTCATCGCAGCGGCGAACGTCTCCAAGACGCAACTGCGGTAGAAACGAAACCGCCTGATCGGCACGAAAGAGTCGAGCGCGCCTCGCGATCGCTCGTGAAGCGCGCTTCGGCTCTGCCATTGCCACGCTTCATCTGGACAAAGGGCCAATAGACGCAGTCCGTCAATGGCTCCATTAATCAGCGGTCGATGATGGCGGGGACAGGAGGTTCCCGCTTCCGTTCCGTTCGGTTCGGTCCCGCAGAAGAGCGCCCATGCTTCGATCTCGTCCCCGCCTGTCCCGCTTTGCGGTCTGTACGGCTTCGTTGGTACTTGCGTCAAGTGCGCTCGCCGTCGGCCTCAGCACGCACTGGAGCTACGAGGGCGCATCCGGCCCGGGCACCTGGGGCTCTCTCAACAAAAGCTATCGGAGCTGTGCACTGGGTAAGGCCCAATCCCCGATCGCCATCAGTGACGCCAGTGCGATCAAGGCCGACCTGCCGCCGATCGAATTTCATTACCAATCCTCGCCGCTCAAGATCATAGACAACGGCCACACGATCCAGATCAACTATGAGCCTGGCAGCTTCATAACCGTTGGGCAGCGGCAGTACGCGCTGGTGCAATTCCACTTCCACAGGCCGTCGGAGGAGCAAGTCGACGGCAGGCACTATGCGATGGCGGCGCATCTGGTGCATCAGGATGCAAAGGGCAGACTGGCCGTGGTGGCCGTGCTGCTCACGGCGGGCAGGGCCAATCGCCTCATCGGCTTGCTGTGGAACAACCTGCCGAAGGCGGAAGAGACCGAGACGGTGGCGAACTTGAAAATTGACCTGTCGGATCTGCTGCCAACCAATCGGGCCTATTACACGTATCAGGGCTCACTGACCACGCCACCCTGCAGCGAGGGCGTGAGCTGGTACGTGCTACGCGAACCCGTGTCCGTCTCTACCGATCAGATCGCTCGCTTTGCGGCCCGCTATTCCATGAATGCTCGACCGCTGCAGCCTCGCAACGGTCGCCCGATACGGGCCACAGAGTAGCGGCGGCTGTCACTGTGCGGCGTATGCTGCCGCCTTGCCGGACTGTTGAGCGTTATAGCCGTCCCATGCCTGATTGATGATGTATGCCTGCAAGGCGTTGACATCGTCATCTGAAAAGTTGGGGAATTGCGGCATGCCAGCATCTCGCAATACCCCTTTTTCCAGAATCGATGGCATGAGCTCGAGCAAGGCCTCCTGCGTATTGCGCAAATCCGGAACGTTGCCTGCACCGCCCACTGCCTCGGGCCCGTGACAAGCCCCACAGCTATTGCGTGCAAACAACTGAGCTCCTCTGGCGGCCACATCGGCCGGCTGTGGTGGGCGCGGAGGATGCAGGACGAGCTTCGGGGCCGTCGCGGGCAGCATCGCTGTGCCGCCCAGTCCAAAAGCCAGTAGCCGCGCCGGAGCCATGGTTTTATCGGTCGTGGCGCGAATGGGATCCATCTTTGCCACCAGGGAGGCTCCGCCATCGCCTGCTGGCACGAGGATAGCTTGTCTTCCATGGGACACGACGGTGGTGGGTTGCCCCAGGATCACGCTGTGCGTGTCGTAGGACCACAGAAGCCGACCGCTGTCGGCGGCGTAAGCTAGAAATCTTCCGTCGGGGTTGCCCTGTAACACCAGATTTCCAGCGGTGGTCAGGACCCCGCCGTTTTCGAGAATCGGGTAATCGATATGCCATCGCTCCTTCTGAGCAATGGGATCCCAGGCGATCAACAGGCCCTGGGCATGATATTTGTCTCCACGGTTATAGCCATAGCGTCCCTCGCCTGATCTGGTTCCGGCCTTTCCGCCGATCGCCTGCGGCGCGATAAAGGCAGGGATGTATACCAAGCCGGTATTGGGATTGTAGGCAGCTCGCGTCCAACCGTGTGCTCCCCAGGCGCCTGGCTGCAGGATGACTTCCCGCTCCGGATGCAGCCACCACTTGGCCTCCTCCTTTGGCGTGAGCTTGCAGGTCTTATGGTCTATTGGATAGAACTGCTCCACCGGCACGTAGTTGCTGGCGGAGATACACGCTCCGCTCTTGACGTCGAATACATAGAAGTAGCCGTCCTTGGCCGCCTGCATCACCACATGGCGCTTAATGCCACCGATAGGTAAGTCGGCAATGATGAAACCCGCGGCGGCGTCGCTTTCGAATCGGTCGTGCGGCACATACTGGAAGTGCCACGCATACTCTCCAGTCTTAGCGTTGACCGCGATGACCGAGGAGGAGAATAGCCAGTCGCCGGAAGCCAGGGCAGCGCGTACCCGCGGATCCTTGTCCTCCTCAAACTGAACCTGCGCATCACCGGCTCCCGGCTTCATCCAGCCAGGTTCATAGCGCCCCAGATCCGGATTACCGGACCCAAATATCAGCAGCCCGGTCTGCGGGTCATAGATGGATTCATCCCAGGGATTGGCGCCTCTGTGGGTGAACTTCCAGGAGCCTGGGTCCCAGGTCTTGGCGGCCATCTCCATGGCCTTGTCTTCTGCGGGCCTGGCCGGATCCCCCGGCACCGTATAAAAGCGCCACAGGTGCTTGCCGGTCGCGGCATCAAAGGCATCCTCATAGCCGCGCACCATGCCTTCCTCGTGGTTGTTGTTGCCAACGAATACTTCTCCACCGCCGGTACGCGGTGCCGCGATGATTCCGTAGCCCTGCGTCGAATCGCACGGCTGGGTCATCCAGACTTGCTGTCCGCTTACCCGGTCTACGGCATACAGATGGCAGTCTCCCGAGGTCACGTAGACGTTGTGCTGGTCGAGTGCCAGACCGCGATTGCTGTTGAGTCCAAAGAACCCAATGAGATCCGTCCTCGAAAGATCAAGCTTCGGCACGAAGCTCCAAAGCACCCTTCCGGTTGCAATATCGTTCGCAACAACAATCCCTCTGGAGACGCTTTGGTATACGACGCCCCCCTCGACCAGTGGATTGCCGACCGGACCATCCTTCACGGGGAGGTCTGAGTACCACAGCAATCCCATTGAATGGACGTTGCTCTGATTGATCTGATCCGCTGGACTGTAGCCCCAGTGGCCCGCATTGCCACCCAAGGTTGACCATTCGCTCGGGGATTGCGCGTACAGCGCCGTGCAGCTCAACGCGAATGCACAGGCGGCAGAGCTTATGAAAACAACTGAATTGATTGATCTGGGTCTCTTTCGCATACTCACTTTCCCTCACCCTGCGGCCGGGCAATAGCCATGGGAATGCATGGCCAGCACTCCTAAAGTACAGCACAACGCATGGCCTTGGTGTTGCCTCCATTGCGGGGCCCCTCTGGTCTTGCTTGCAAGCAGCCTGGACTGCACGGCTTGCGCTCGGCGGTATCCGGTTGCGAGCGGCGTACCCATTCTGGTGCGCGACCCTGATCGCTACCTGCACTCCGAGCGTGTCGCGCTGGCGCAGACGCTGGCCCAGGCCCGACAAAGCCGAGCAAACCTCGAGCAGCTGGTGCGCTCCACGGGCCTACCGAATGCATCGCTATTGCGTCATCGCGACGTCATCGACGCCGAGATCGCGCGTACCATGACTCTGCTCGGCTTGCTCGATGGCGCTGGGGTGACACCCGCTGCCAATACTGCACCCACACTCTATCGGCAGCCGACTGGCTGGACGGCCGATGCGTTGCTTCCTTATCTTCTACGCGATTGGACGGACACGCCCGAGCTCGAAGCGATGAGCGCGCGGATCGGCGCCGCGCTTACCCGAGCCTTTCCGGAGCCCTCCGCTGTGTCAGTCGTTTTTGCTGCCTGTGGCGCCGCTGGAGTGTTAGCGCAGATCGACTCGGCTTTCACTCGGGTCCTCGGATTCGATCTGACGCTCCCGGTGCTCCTGGCGGCGCGGCGATTGCTGGACGGTGAACAGCTCGAGCTCGTGCTCCCCCACTGCATTAGCTCGGTCGGGCGCGTCACACTCAAGCGGCCCGACCGGCCAGCGGGGCGAAGATCCATCGATCTCGCCGCTATGGACGTCTTTGATACGGGCTTTCTGGCCGGCTCGATCGACTGCATTGTGACGTCATTTCTCATCGACCTCATTCCAGATCCCCGACAGCTAGCGCGAGAGATCTACCGGATTCTGCGCAGCGACGGGGTATGGATCAACTACGGGCCGTCCGGCCCCTTGAAGGCGCTCTGGCGTTTCGATGGTGCAGAAACCAGGGATTTCCTCGAGGAATTCGGTTTTACCGTCACTACATCCGAAGCCTACCGCACCACATATATGGATGTGAGTCGCGACTGTCCAGCGTGGAGCTTTCAGAACCATATCTGCTATCTGACGTGTGCGCGCAAGAGCGGAGAAGTGAAGACCAGGGCGATGAGTGCCGGTGAGCCTGAGGCTGCCTCACTCTCTGCGGCTGTCCCGCAGCATTTGCCTGGCGCCCAGCTCATCGAGCGTCGGAGCTTCGGGCCCGAGGCGAAACGCACGATGGTGCTGCGGCATGAAGGGATACCCGGGCGCCCGCAGAGCATCGAGGTGGGCAATGAGGCCCCGCGTATCCTCGCGCTCGTCGATGGGAGGACAACCGTCGGCGAGATTGCGGACCGTATTGCACGCGAGCAACCATCGCAGCCGGTAGAAGAGACACTGCGCGCTTTCGCATATTATTTTAGTCATGGGCTATTGACCTGGCGTAGTCCATGAGCTGATCGCCGGAGATCCACGCTCCGGCGATCAGTCAAGGCCCAGGCGACTATTGTTGCTAAGCTTCCGCCTCTTCGCGCTTTTCCCGCAGCAGATGCGCAACCAGCGCCCGGCGGGCGCGTCGGCGGCGTAGCATGCGGCTGCCGACGAGCAGACGGATGAGTTGCCGGTCATGGGACCCGGAATCTTCCTCACCTTCGGCGTCGTCGTCATCTGCATCTGTCTCGCCTCGCTCACGTAGCAAGTGAGCTACTAGCAGACGCCGCAGCCTCGCCCGTCGCAGCATGCGACTGCCGATCAGCAAACGCACGAAGCGACGTTCCTTGTTGCTGCCACCCATGCTTCCTTCGACTTCATCCTCCGACGAGATGTCCTCGTCATCCTCTTGGTCTTCACCGCCTTCGCTCTGCTCGCGCAGCAGATGGGCGAGCAGCGCGCGGCGTACGCGCCGTCGACGCAGCATGCGGCTGCCGATCAAGAGCCGTACCAGCCGACGCTCCTTGTCGCCGCCACCGATACCTTCTTCGCCTTCATCCTCCGATGAGATGTCTTCGTCGTCCTCTTCTTCGTCCTCGCCAGCCTCGCCGCGCTCGCGCAGCAGATGGGCGAGCAGCGCGCGGCGCACCCGTCGACGACGCAGCATGCGGCTGCCGACGAGCAACCGAGCAAGTCGCCTCTCGCTATCGCCGCCTTCGTCACTGCCCTCGGACTCTTCATCGTCCGAAGCGTCCGAAGCTTCTTCGCCCCCGTCGTCGTCCGCTTCGGCTCCCAACATTCGCGCCAGAACACGTCGGCTCAAGCGTCGCCGACCGGCGCCAGCGCCGGCTAGCCGCGTGAGATCTGCATCTTCAATGGATCTGTCGCTCATAGCATCTCCTTGTGACTTGCTCAGGTTTCGATCGGCCATTGTCTCGAGTCGGCAGTTCCTGTTGCTGGGCGTCCCCGCATCGACTGCGATCCGTTCGGTCCGAGGGAATTACGGATCAATGTTCCGAGGATGGCCCGACTCAACACTTCCGGTCTTAACAGCCGTTGTGCTGGGCTCTCCTGAATCAAAGCGGCTAGCAACATGTGACGTATCTCGGCGTCCTCGGCGGACTCATCACCTGTTTGCTCGCACTCGTCCAGGCCGAGCACGCAGGCAATGCCTGCCTCAAATACCTGTTCGACGACGTCCGCTATTTCTTCTGCGGTCTTTGCTGTCGCGAGGCTTGACTTCTCTGTGTCCGAAAGCTCGTGACGCACGCCGCTCTGATCCAGACTCTCCAACTTGACGATCTCGGCCGTCGTCGGGTTGATAGTGAAGGCAAACAGTTTCTCTGCAGAAGCGTTTGCGACTGTTGCGTTCGCCTTTTTGTACGAGTTATGCGAGCGCCCTTTGCGATGTGCATTCTCGCGGCTGCGAAGTCCGTTGCTCATCTGTAACGCTCCTCAGGTTGTTCTGTAGCTAGGTCGGTCACTGTTTGAGCTCGAACAGTGAGCGGCCGAGCTCAAAGTGTGGCGATGCTACGGAGGAAGATCCGTGTGAAATATTGTCCGAAAGGGCTATGTTTCGTATCGCGCAGCGGATCGCGCGCTTGAGCTCCAATTCGGCGATTTGCTCTTTGAGCTCTAACAGCGTCGACAAATTATTTGTGGATTCAATCCAGATTGCACCGAGCGGGACCTTTGGTTGAGCAGGCAAATGCCAACGGCGGCGTCATCGGCGAACGCAGACGCCGAGGTGCACGTAGGTCCAATAGCAGCAACAGCTCGCACGGCGCGCGCTGATGCCGTGCTCTTTGGACGCGAGTCGCCTAATGAGCAGTCTTGAGCTGTGCTGTTGCCTCAGGCTGCTTGCCGCGGACTGCCGCGAGGATCTCATCCGATGCGGTCTCCTCAGAGGATCTGAGTGAATCGGATGATGGCAGCGCGACGAAAAAGGTCACACCGCCGTCGGGCCGGTTCTGTGGCCAGATGCGTCCGCGATGTGCGAGCACGATCGAGCGTGCCGTCGAGAGCCCGACTCCCATGCCCTCGGGCTTGGTCGTAAAGAATGATTCAAACAGGTGCGGCATCGTCTCTGGCGCGATGCCATGGCCGCGGTCGTCGACCGCGATCACGACGCCGCCGTCCTCCCCCCGGCTGGTACGTATTTTGATCTGTCGTTGACTCTCGGGGGTCTGCCGCATGGCGTCCATTCCGTTCATGATCAGGTTCAGCAGCACCTGCTCGAGCGACGGGGCATCGCCCAGGACCATCGGCAGCGAACTAGCCAGTTCCTGGAACAGCGGTACGCGTCGCCGTGCCGCGTCGGCGGCTACCAGCCGCGCGACTCCGTCGACCAGCGCGTTGACGTTCAACGGCTGCAGATCGGGGCTTCGCTTGTGCGTGAGCGTGCGCACCATGCGGATGATCTCGCCGGCTCGCAGATCGTCCTTGCAGATATCGGCCAGGATGCGGCGCACTTCAGCAACCGGCGGCTCCTCGGCCTGCAGCAGCAGGTCGGCGGCCTCGGCGTTGGTGAGAATTGCAAACAGCGGTTGATTGATTTCGTGCGAGACGACCGCAGTCAGCTCGCCGAGCGAAGCGAGACGCGCGGCATGCGCGAGCTTGCGGTCGGCCTCTTCGGCGCGTTTGCGATCGGTGATATCACGACCGATGACCTGAAATTCATGCAGGCACCCATCGACATCTTGGATAGCGTGACAGGTCCAATGGATAAATAGCGCACCGTCTGGAGTCTTTGGCACCTCCCAGTCAAACTCACTCGCAATACCGCTGGCGGCAGCAGTCGAAAGCGCTGCCTGCGTGGTCTCCGATGCTGTGGGCGGCAGGTGCGCGGTAAAGCTCTGGCCAAGCAGTTCGTCGCGCCGGCGTTCGACGAAGCGACAATATGCCCCATTGACGAACGTCAGTGTCATGTTGGGAAGCAGCCGGCACACGAACTCGGTCTGACTCTCGACCACCTCGCGGTAACGCTCTTCACTGCGGCGCAGAGCCGCCTCCTGCATGCGCCGATCGGTCACGTCGATCGATGAACCGATGTAGCCGATATGCTCACCGGTCGCCGAGCAGCGGGGTACCCCGCGTGCGAGGATCCAGCGGTACTCGCCGTCGTGCCGCCGTAGGCGGCATTCGACTTCGAACGGTCCGTGCTTGGCCGAAATGCTCTCCCGGATTCGCTTGAATGGCTCGACATCTGCGGGGTGCAAGCCATCCATCCAGCCGCGATCCAATTCCTGGGCGCGTGTGCGACCGGTGAAATCGAGCCAACTCCGGCTCACAAATTCGAGACGTCCGTCGCGATCGAGCATCCAGATGTACACCGGTGCGGTGTCGGCCAGAATGCGAAATCGGCGCTGACTCTCGCGTAGTGACTGCTGTGCCCGTCGGCTCGCGTCGGTAAGCACACCGGCCAGGTAGATTGGCGCGGCCCGCAGCAGCAGGAACTGTTGCAGATCAGCCGCTTTGGCCAGCTTGGTGCCACCGACGAACGGCCAATCCCCAAAAAACGCAGCCCCGATTGCAAATGCGGTCAGCACGGCTATTGCCGCAGATGCGCCGAGCACACCGAAACGTATTGCCGCCCACACCAGGAATGCGATCGGCGCATAAAAGCGCGCCTCAATGAAACCGAAGCTGCTCGCTGACGGCGCGAAAGCCTGCTGCAGGCTAACTAACAGCCCGCACAGCACCAGCACGGCCTCGATGCGCTGCAGCGTCGAGAGCTTGCGCAGGTCCGGCGGCGCGAGCACCCAATAGAACAGCACGGGCGTGATGATCAGATGGGCCATCGCGCTCCCAAGGAACCAGTACTCCCAGCTTTTCTGGAAGGTACCCAACTTAAATGCGGAGACGGACCATCCTCCCGGAACAGCGAAGATCGCCGGTGCCACCACTACCGCAATCAGGCAGTACAACCCAAAGTCACGCACTGTTTGGAACCGGAATGGATTGCGCAGCAGCCGACGCAGCAGTATCGCTGCCAGCAAGGCCTCACCGGCATCGACGCACACGGCCTCGAGGTTGAACCACAGGGGCAGCGCCTCCGAAGAAGCCGTCAGCAGGCGAATGGGCACGGTTACTGCAATCAGGAATGGCCACCAGCGTGCGGGTGCCCACAGCAGCGCGCACAGCAGCACTGAACCCGGAAACCAGAACGGCGAGGCAGACGTGCTGCGGAAGGCGAGCGCGTAGCTGTAGGCGAAGTGCAGCGCAATCACGAATAGCACGAATCCGAGAATTGCCCGCAGCAGTGGTTGTTGTACGCGTAAGAGCGGCGCTGGCCGCTGTCCCATGAGCTCCCCTGTCTTCTAGTTTGAGTGGATGCGACGCTGACTCGATATCGTCATTGTTGGCTGGCTTATTGAGGCCTCCCGTTCAACCAGAGCCGAGACGTAAGAGCTACCAACCAACAATATGCGAGTTCGGTGATCGAGCGCAACCGCCTCGGTGATATAGGGGTGACGCTATTTGGTAACACTTTGCCGATCGTCGAGCATCAATCATTGAGTATCAGTTTGGGGGCTGATCTGCCGGGACCGCATGCTCGAGATAGCAGAGTGATAGTTGCTCGTAGAGGATCGCGAGACGCGCCAGCTTCACTCGAGCTTGCGCTGTCTTGAGCTTGGAGGCGCTGGCGCGTAACTGTAGCGCCATTGCCAGATGGTCTTTCGCCCGGGCGAGCGATGGATCGATGTTGGGTGCCGCCATGCTGCACTCCTGTGTGCTAGCTGATTCGCGGCGACGTTAGAGCGGGAGACTTCGTTACACGACAGGAGTGCTCCGACAGCGCTGTCAGTGCAAGCAAGCATTCGCACAGGATGTGAGCTGCGTCACGATGTGTGCACTGCAACGCTTCAGCCTGGGCAAGCCCACGCTCATTGATCAGTGATCGTGAGCCCCGTGCCAATGCTCACCGTGCAGGTGCTCGACCACACAGCGACTTACCTCGACCGGCTCGAGTGACCCGAGCCAGAGCGCCGGATCAGAGCCGGCTTTGCGGCCGGCACGCTCGAAAGCGCGCGCATCCTCTTTGCTCAGCTGCGCGGCCTTCTGCAGATCGCGCCACGAGTGCAGCTGCGCGGCGGGCACCCCGAAGCGCCAGGCGCCCTGGCCTCGCGCCACCGTATCCTCAAACGACAGTCGCGTCAGGGTGCCGTCTGCCGCTGTCACACCCTCATTGGCGAGGGGTTCCCAATGCTGGCGCAGCGAGAACCAGACCACCGGTGTATGACCGCCATCCGCTGCCATCGGAGCGAGCACGCCGGTACGCAGAATCTCTTCCGCGCGCGTAGCCGTGGTGTAGTGCCAAGCCATTCTGACGTTCTGTTCCACGCCTTCGGGTCCTTGTATCAGTAGCAAGCATTGTAGCGGGAGCCGCAGGCTTGCGCTGCGGGCGAGCGGCGCGCAACGCAGCCACTAGAAGATGTAATTGATCCCGCTGAAGCCCGCGGTCCCTTCACTGCCGTAGCCGAAGTCCACATAAGCCACGATGAAGGGGCGGGCGATGCCGCGCGCCCCGAAGCCAAGTACATGGTGCAGGTGGGCGAACGGTGAGGCGCCTGGTTGTGAAAACACCTGGCCGGCGTCGAGAAATGGCGCCAGCTCGAGGTCAATACGGGTCTCGAAGACATGCATGGTAGCGATGATTCGCCGCAGCTCAACGCTGGTCGAAAACGAATTGACATCGACGAACCGGGACAGTCCGAAACCGCGCAGCGGTTGCGAGCCCCCGATGAAGCTCGCATCCCCGCCGATCGCGCTATAGGCCCAGAAGGGCAGTTGATGAGAGCTCGGCAGCTCGCGCAGCGCCACGTGCATGGCGAGGACGGTGCGCCGATCGAAGGGGAAGTAGCCGCGCGCATCGATGCCAACCTCGCTGTAGAGCGAGTCATTGAAAATTCCACCGCGGCTGGACAGCCCTGTGTATGCGACGGCCTGCACGCCACGAGTCGGAATCGCCGTGCTGTCGCGCGAGTCATAGACCAGCATCAATCGATTGAGCAGCTCATGGTTGCTGCCGATGCCCGGCAATCCAGGAAAAGTGGTGGTGATCGAGGGCTCATCCGGGAGCTGCCCTTTGGTGACATCCTCGCTGTGGAAGCGCACTAGATAGGCGAGCTGCCAGTGCGGGCTGAAGTTGCGGCCGACCAGCGCCTGCAGCAGTACATGCTCGGTGGTGTAATTGCTCTCGGCGCTCTCCGGGCTGTCGTTGCCAATGCCGTAGAAGCGTTGCGTGCCGCTGCGCTCATCCACGGCGCTGGCCGCGAAGGACCACGGGGCCTCGCGCGTGATACCGGTCTGGTATTCGCCATCGAATTTGTGCTCGACCCGTTGCTTCGCACCCGCAATCAGCGACCACTCTGCATCCGGCGATGGGTAGGCGAGAATTCTGCCGCGTAGCCCCCAGCCAAAATAAGAGTTGTGCAGTACGTCCGGAGCAATGATGCGATCGACCTGATCGGCCTCATTGTGATGCAACCAGGCGCCGATGACGCCGAGCGTCGTGCCGCTGTCCGGATCGATGCCGATGAGCGGAATGGGGACTACGTCGCCCGACTTGGGGCTGAACACCTGACCTGGATCGAATGCTTCGGCGGCGGAGGCAAACAGCAGCATCACCGTCACGCCGAGCAGCGCTCGACAATTGGTGATTAAAGCGGACAAGCCACAGGTCAAGGTACCGCGTAGGACACGCAACGTTTGCTGCCGAAGCAACTGTAGGCTCATCGTTGTAAGTTTAGTCGGTCGAAGGAGTTTGGCGAGTCGGATTCGGATGACTGTTGCTCGCGTGTCGCACGCACGGCATTTTGTTTGACGCGAGATTTCGCTGCATCGTAAGCTGCAAAGTAACGCGACCGGAGTAGGAAACAAGAACACATGCCGAACGACGGGAACGTTCAAACCAGCCCCGTCGCAGCGCGTCTCCACCTGCAGCTCGATGCGGACGAGATGCTTGCGGCCGCTCTCAAGCATGCCGGCCGGCAGGATTTTCTGGATCGATCGTTTTACCCGGCACTGCGGCGCTTGCTCGGCGCCTGCAGCGCCGAAAGCGACCTGAGCGCTTTTGGGCGCTACTCGGTGCGCTTCGATGTACTGCGCAGCCTGAGCAATCTGCTCGAGTTCGAGAACATCGAACTCCTGCACCCGCAGGTGTTGTCGCGCCCGATCGAGCGTCCGATATTCATCATGGGCATGCCCCGAAGTGGCACCACCTTCCTACACGAACTGTTGGTGCAGCATCCTGGTACTGTGGCTCCACTGTCCTACCAGACCGTCTATCCCAATCCATCGCCGAGTGGGCGCCTCGGGGAGAAGCTGCGGCAGGGATGGGTTGAAGGGCAGCTGCGGTTCGTGCGGCTGCTCGCTCCAGAGCTGCACAGTCTGCATCCGATCTCGGCTCGATCCCCGCAGGAATGCACGGACATCACCTCACAGGTGTTCCAGAGCCTGCGCTACGACAGCATTTATCGGGTACCGAGCTATCAGCGCTGGCTAGAGCGTTACGGTCACCTCGAGGCCTACCGCTTCCACCGGCGCTTTCTGCAGCATCTGGACGTACAGATGCCGGGGCGGCGCTGGGTGTTGAAGTCGCCCGATCATGTGTTCGCCTTGAATGCCATCAACGCGGTATATCCGGATGCGGCCCTGGTGTTCGTGCATCGGGATCCGGTACGCGTGCTGGCCTCGGTTGCCAAACTGACCGAGGTACTGCGCCGTCCTTTTGCCCGCAGCATCGATCTGGTCGACATCGGCCGCCAGGTCTGTGCCTCATGGCTCGACGGCGCTCAGCGAATGATGCGTGCGGCCGCCAGCTCGGAATCGATCCTGCATCTGCACTACCGGCAGATCGTGAGCGCGCCGCTCGAGACCGCAAGTACGCTGTTCCGCCATACCGGTCTGGCGCTGAGCGAGGAGGCGATGCGGCGCATGCGGCGCTGGCTCGAGCGCGGACGGCGCAGAGAAAAGCCGCGGCGTGACTACGATCTCGCGACCTTCGGGCTGGATGCGAGCCATCTGCGCGCGCAGTTCGCTCCCTACATCGAAGCCTTCGGCGTCCAGCAGGAGTAGCGTGTCGGGGCTACGGCAGCGCTTGCGGGGCGCTGGGTTCTTGTTTCGAACGCCATGGGCCTGAAAGCAACGCTGCGCGAGGCGTTGACGAGCTGGAAGGGCACTCCGCCTCCTGACCTTCTGCCCGACGTGCCGGCGCAGGCACGCATCAGTCGCTGCATTCACCAGATATTTTTTTCCGATCGCGGCAGCCGGCTGCCCCCCGAGCTCGAACAGAATGTGGAGCACATCCGCCGCAACAATCCCGACTGGGAGCATCGGCTTTATGGAGCCGAGAATATGGTTGCCTTTATCCGTGATCACTACGATCCGCGGGTGCTCGAGTACTTTGAGCGCATCAATCCGGTCTATGGAGTGGCGCGGGCGGATCTGTTCCGGTATCTGCTCATGTATCAGCTCGGCGGGGTGTACCTGGACATCAAGAGCAGTCTGCAGCGTCCATTGGATGTGGTGCTTCGCGCCGACGATCAGTACCTGCTCTCACGGTGGCACAACAAGCCCGGCGAGGAGTTCGAGGGCTGGGGCCTGCACCCGGAGATCGGCGATATCGACGGCGAGTTTCAGCAGTGGCACATCGTCGCGGCCCGGGGTCATCCGTTTCTGCGTGCCGTCATCGAGCGGGTATTGCGCA